>Ga0208563_1000021_pt1:0-132500 | contig 170005 bp, 133 predicted proteins | sample June2015DPH_17_1_2_FD_184717 | JGI IMG/M metagenome (GOLD analysis project Ga0208563, IMG submission 184717) | Peatland microbial communities from SPRUCE experiment site at the Marcell Experimental Forest, Minnesota, USA - June2015DPH_17_150... | ecosystem: Environmental > Terrestrial... | reverse complement strand
TATCAGAATGTGCGCATCGACGACGTTTTCAGCCTGCAACTCAACAGCCAGTGGACGCCGGACTTTCGGACGGATGCCGCCGTGCAGTTCAGCAAATACAACGGCACGGCCAAACCCTATGGAGCACCCTTCGCGAATATCTATATCAACGGCGTGACCGGCACGAACGCGCTCACGGGACTGACCGTTGCCAACGGTCAGATGACTATCGGCACCAGCTACTCCTATCAGTACAACAATCTCTACACGAAGAATTATCACGGCCAGCTTTACGGTGAGTATTCTTGGGGCAGTAATACGTTCAAGTTTGGCGGAGATACTGACAAGAACCAGTACGACGACAAATACGTCCAATACTACTACGGCCTTTGGGCGTTCGCCACTCCGGCCGCGTTTGCGGCGGGCACCCCGGAATATCTCCGGTATCAGCAGGCCGCCCCGGGTTACTCCATCCCGCAGGGTAACGCGGAATATTCCATGACCGACTTCGGCCTGCTGGTCCAGGATACCTACCGGCCGAGCAAGGACCTCACGTACGTCTTTGGGCTGCGTTTCGACGATCCTTGGTTCCCGGTCCGTCCGGTGTTCAACGGGAATTTCTACAACGCCTTCGGCTTCCGCAACAACACGACCGCGAGCGGTAATTATACGATAGCGCCGCGGTTGGGCGTTAACTACACCATCCCGAAATCGGTGCTGCCCGGACTGCTGGGTGGGCGCAAGACGCAGATCCGCGGCGGCCTCGGCCTTTTCCAGGGAACGAATCCCGCCGTGTGGGTGGCCAATTCCTATCAGACCGCGGGTGTGCTGAATACCGTTTCATACGGCGCCTCGAACAGCAGCTCGACCAATGCCCCGCTCACGCAGCTGCCCCAGCCGGCCTTCAACCCCGCTCCCCTCTACGTGCAGTCGCTGCCGCCTCCCGCTGCGCCGACGGCGATCATTAATGTCACCGATCCGGGTTTCAAGACACCGACGTCATGGAAGGGCAATATCGCCATCGATCATACCCTGCCCCAGTATGACCTTGTGGCCACGGCCGAAGCCAACTTCATCGTGGTGGACAAGGGCATTAACTACCAGTCCCTCAACTTGAATCCGGTTGGGACCCTGCCGGACGGGCGCATCCGGTATAGCGGCAACATTCATACGAACTTTGCCACGGTCCTCGATCTGGTGAACACGAACAAAGGTGGGTCGCAGGCTTACACCTTCGGCGTGCGCCGCCCGATGAAGGACCATTGGGAGTTCTCCGCCTACTACACGCACACCCACGCCACCGAGGTCCAGGCTTTGACCTCCTCAGTCGCCACGTCGAACTTCAACTACCGGTCGGTCATCAACCCCAATGATAATGTGGCCCATAACTCCGCCTATAACATCCCCAACCGGCTGGTCGTGTCGGCTACCCGGGAGTTCAACTTCTTCAACCGGACGGATGCGATGACGCGACTCACTGCGGTCTACCGTCTGCAGACCGGGCACGCCTATAGCTGGGTCTTCGGCGGTGCGCAACCCACCGGCTACAACAACCAGGTGAACGGCGATGATTATACCGGTGCCCATTGCGCCTTCTATATACCGAGTGGTCCCAATGACCCCTTGGTCGATTGGGGGACCCCCACCACCACGAATCGCGATGCGTTCTTCGCCTGGCTCGCCGGCACGGACATGGCGAAACACATGGGGCGGATCGCCATGCCGAACAGCTCCTACAACCCCGAACAGCAGACGGTCGACCTGCACATCGAACAGCAAATCCCGCTCCCATACACGCACCGGGTAAAGATGACCATCTACCTCGACTGTCTGAACTTCGCCAATCTCTTCAACCATAACTGGGGCGCGATCACCGGCCTCGATTTTGGCACGGGCACCAGTGGCTATCTTCGCTGGACAGGTGTGAGCGCATCGTACAACTCCGCGACCAACAAGTACAACTATACTTGGAATCCCAGCTACGTCAGCAGCCAGCCGGCCTTCACCGACCTCGCGCGCTGGCAGGTGCAGGTCGGCGCGAAACTGGAGTTCTGAGCTGATCATCTGACGGTAATTTCTCCTCCCTCAAGGCGGCTGCGATTTCGCAGCCGCCTTTTCTTTGCGGAACCGGAGGATGTCATCGGTTTCGCCGACAGGAGAATCGCCGCCAGATTGCCAAAACGGGGTAACGGTGCGATGCCACGATCCAGACTTAACTCACCAGCTTCGCCAGCGCGCGGCGGACGAGTGTGTGGGCCAGCGGCACCTTGTAGGCGTTGTGGGCGAGGGGTTCGGCGTCGCGCATGACGAGATCGGCTGCTTTCGCCGCCACCTCATCGGTCAGTGCCTTGCCCTCCAGAAAGGCGTTGGCTTCTTCAACCTGCCATGGAATCGGCGCCACCGAGCCGAGCACCACGCGCACCCCGCGCAGTGTCCCGCCCTCGACCCGCGCCGCCGCGGCGCAGCTCACCAGCGCCCAGTCGAAATCGCTCTTCTCGGCCACCTGCAGGTAGGTGCTGCGCCCGCCGGCCGCCACGGGGATCTCGACCCGGAGAATCAGGTCGGCCGGCTTGAGCGAGTGGTGCGCCTGCGGATTCTCCCACGCCGATTCGTAAAGCTGGGCCATGGTGAGCGTCGCCTCCTTCGGTCCGCGTTGCACGATCACGCTGGCGCCGAGCGCCGTCAGGACGATGGCCAGATTCGACACGGCCGGGCTGATGCAGGTCGCGCCGCTAAAAAGGCTGTGGTACTTGTTCTCGCCCTCGCGGGCGTAGCAGGTGGCGCCCCCCTTCTTCAGGCAGCGGATGTCGCGGTGCCGGTAGTACCAGCAGCGTGAGTGCTGGGCGAGGTTGCCGCCCACGGTGGCGACATTGCGCATCTGCGGCGAGCCGACCTTCCCGGCGGCCTCGGCGAGTCCGGGAAACATCCGCCGCAGCTCGGCGTGCGCCGCCAGCGCGGCCAGCGTGACACTGGCGCCGATGGTCCACTTGTCCGCCGCCGGCGTGACTTCCTGCGTACCGGGCAGCATCTTCACGTTCACGAGCAGCCTTGGCTCGGCGATGTGTTCCTTGAGTTCGCCGAGCAGATCGATGCCACCGGCGATGAACCGGCCCTGGTTGCGGACGAGCTCGACCGCGGATTCCGGCGTCTGGGCGATGACGTAGGCGAAACCTTTCATGCGTAGGCTTTCCTCCGGCGAACGCCGGATGGCGGCGCGGGTGGAATGACAGGAGCCAAGGCCACCCGCGTGAACGCCTCGTCAAGCATCCGGCCTTCGGTGGGCTGAGCGGCCGCCTTGGGCAGTTTGCCGAGTGCTGCGAGCACCTTGTCGGGCGTGATGGGCAGACTCGTCACCCGCACCCCCAGCGCGTTGGCCACGGCGTTGGCAATGGCTGCGGCGGTCGGGACCGTCGCAGGTTCGCCCACCCCGATGACACCACGCTCAGGCATGTCGAGCAGGATGATTTCGATGTCGGGAGTGTCCGCCGGGCCGGGCAGCTTGTAGGTTTCGAAGTTGGGATTCAGAACCACGCCGCTTTGGGCATCCATGATCCGCTGCTCATACAGCGCGTAACCGATGCCCATGATGATGCCGCCGTTGAGCTGGCTCTCGCACGTGAGCTTGTTCACCACGAGCCCGCAGTCCTGCACGCACAGGATCTTGCGGACTTTCACGAAACCGGTGTCGGTGTCGACTTCCACCTCGGCAAACTGCACGCCGCCGGCGCCGCCGGTCGACAGTCCTTCGCGCCATCTGCCGCTCACGACCAGCGGGGTGGCGCCGATCTTGCCGCAAGCTTCCCGCCAGCGCGCGCCGCGCGGATCCTCGAAGCCGCTGAGCTTCTTGAGTTCGGCGAGCGTTTTTTCGCAGGCGTCATAGATGGCCGGGGCAACGGAGGCGGTGGTCGCGCTGCCGCCACTGAGGCCCGAGGGCGGCAGCCGTGTGTCGCCGATGCGTACGGTGATCTGTGCCGGATCGAGGCCGAGCATTTCCGCGGCGACAACCGCCACCACGGTGCGCGAACCGGTGCCGAGATCCTGGGTGCCGCAACGCACCTCGACCGTGCCGTCCGGATTCACCTGCACCTCGGCCTGCGTGCCTTCGCCGCCGCTCATCCAGCCGGCGCCCGCGCAGCCCACGCCCGCCTTGATCGGGCCGGGCGACGCGCCGGGTTTCCGATATTTGTCTTTCCAGCCGAATTTCTCGGCGCCGATCTGGTACTCGCGCCGTCGGATTTCATGGGGATCGTTCCTGAGACGAATCTCCACCGGATCCATCCCCAGTTTCACGGCCAGCTCGTCGAGAATGCCCTCCATGCCAAACGAGGCCACGGGGTGGCCCGGCGCGCGCATCCAGGTGGCCGGCCCGGCGTTCACCGCGAGCTTGGACTTCTTCACCCGGGTATTTGGTGCCGGATAAATGTACGGCGCGGGCAGAAAGGTGACGCCGCCGCCTTGGTCCCCGGCTCCCGCGGCATGCCCGGGCGTGCCAAACATCACCATCTCGAACGCGGTCAGTTTGCCGTCGGCGCCGGCGGCCAGTTTGAGTTTCTGGAAGGACGACGGGCGGTTGCCCACCGACAGCGCCTGTTCGAAGCGGGTGAGGATGAGTTTCACCGGGGCGCCGGCCGCCCGCGCCAGCCGGGCGCAGAGGACGCGGTTGGTCCAGTTTTCGATCTTGGAGCCGAATCCTCCGCCCATGTGCTCGCAGAGAACGCGGACTTTGTTTTGCGGTACGCCAAGACAGTTCGCGAGGTCGTTGCGCGCCTCGAAAACGCCTTGGGTCGAACACCACGCCGTGTACTCGTCGCCCTCGGGGGCAACAATGTCTCCGTGCGGTTCGAGCGGATGGTGGATCTCCACTTGCGTGGCGAACGTGCCCTCGACCACTGCGGCGGAGGCGGCGAAGGCTGCGTCCACATCACCCGTGGTCTGAGTCTCAGCCGCGCCGAGGTTCGGACGCTCCGACACCACGCGCGGGGCATCCGGTTGGATCGCGTCCAGTTCGTTGACGGTGAAGGGCAGGGGTGTCGCGTCGACCTCGATCAGCCGCAACGCGTCGAGCACGGCCTGCCGGCTGACGCCCGCGACCGCCGCGAGTTCCTCGCCGTAGTAGCGCACCACGAACTCGCCTTCGCGAACGGGGATGGCGGCTTTGATGCCCGGTGCGGATCTGGCTTTCTCGAGATTGATCGAGCGGATGCGTGCCGCCGGCCACTTGGAACGCAGGATGGCTCCGTAGAGCATGCCCGCCGGGGCCGCATCGGTGGTGTATTTTGCCCGGCCGGAAACCTTGGCCGGACCATCAAGGCGCGGCGTTGGCTTCCCGAGGTATTTGGTTTCCTTAGGCCAGGGCATGGTCGTGCCAATGGATGACTTCGAGCTTGGAGGCCGTCTTCACCCCCGCGGTCTTCAGGGCGGCCGCGAAAATCCCGGGATACGCACCGCAGCGGCAAAGATTGCCGGAACAGGCCTTGCGTACCTCGGCTTCAGTCGGATGCGGATTCTTCCGCAACAGGGCGGTGAGGCCCATCACGAAGCCCGGCGAGCAGTAACCGCATTGCAGGCCGTCCTGGTCGACAAAGGCCTGCTGCAGTTGCGTCAGCTCTCCGGTGTTTGCGAGACCCTCGATGGTCGTGATCTCGGCACCCTGCGCCTCGATCGCCAGCATCGAGCAGGCGTACACCGGGACGTCGTCCAGCAGGACGGTGCACGCGCCGCAGGTGGCGCGATCGCAGGACTCCTTGGTGCCGGTCAGGCCGGCGTGCGTGCGCAGGGCCTCGAGCAGGGTCACGCGCGGTTCGAGCTGGAGGATTCGCTTCACGCCATTGATGGAGAGGAAGACGGGCACGGGTCCGGGGCCGTACGTCCTCTCGGCGTTGGTCTGCGCCAACTCCTTGGCCACGCCCCCGGCACTCATGGCAGCGGCGGAGAGGGCCGTCGTGCCGAGGCCCTTCAAGAAATCACGCCGCGAAACTCCAGAGGAGGGAGCGGCGTCGGAGTCGCCGCGGACAGGCGAACCCTTTTTCGAAAAAAGTCGTTTCATTCGCCGGTAGGGATGGGGATAGTATGGGCGTCCGGTATTTTGTTACAAGGGAACCTCAAACCGCCCTTGGGGATATTTCCAGACGATAATTCGTGGAGAAGGCTGACTGATAGCAGGACGCCCGCGGGGAGCGACGCAATGGAACGGACGGTAGTGGGTCAGTTTCACATGTCATCGCGAGCCCCACGGAAGCGGGGCGTGGCGATCCATATGGCATTCAGCTGGATTGCTTCGTCGCTCTGCTGGCCAGCAGAGCTCCTCGCAATGACCATCAAGAACCAAACTGACCCACTACCGAGCGGACGGTTGAAGACCCTACTGCATCCCTGATCGATGGGAGTTCTCCCGACCGGCTGGGCTCGGTGAAAACCAAATTATCCGCGATTTCCCCGACGGGAAGGACGGTTGATATTTCCTCCGGCTATTTCCGCTTCCAACGCGTCAAGCCATACCGCTGGCGGCGAGCGACGGATAGCCGCGCGACAGAGAACTAGGGGACGAACGGCGGGAGAGCGACGAAGGGGACGCATCCGCGACCCAGGAAGGGACCGTTGCCACGCATTTCCCCATAGCCCACGAGCAGCGAGAACCCGTGCGCCGGATCATCGTAATTCAACAGCATGGATCCGCCCTTTTCACTGTAGCCACCCCGGCCCGCGCCGTAAGTGAACGAAATCATGCCGTGGATCTCCGGGGCCGGCCCCTTCAATTCCGGTTTCAGGGCGGTGGCGGCGGACTCTGCCGCGACCGAGGGCGGACTGCCGGCTTCATATTGCTCCACGAACGCATCCAGGCGGGTCAGCTCGGCTTCGGTCAGCAAATCAAGGCCGGCGCTCTTGCGCTCGTCGGCGGAAAGCCGTTGCGAGAAACGCGTCGGAGGTGGATGGGCGGCATCCGGTTTGGCGGACATCTTTTCGTTGCTCCGGATCAGGGCATCCAGCACCGCCAGTTGATCGGAGGACAATTTCTCAAGTCCCATGGCCGTCCGTTCGGTGGCCGTGAGCTTTTGCGAAAAGCGCGCTTCCTGCGCCCGGCCCGCGGCTGCCACGGCGATCACCAGTCCGCCCAAGGCAAACATCCTCCATGGTTTCATGACAAGATTGGATAATCTGCGCCTATGAGACTACTGGCCAGCCAAGCCTGTTCCCCTCGTTTTCGACCAAGTTGCCCCCTCGGACGGTAGGGAAAAAGCCCGGAGGTCCAACCGGCCCCGGAATTGAAATCAATCCCGGCTACCCGGCCCGGGCAGGGGTTGTGGCAAAAATCGCTTGAGCTTGCCGGTGACCTGTCGGGCTATTGCGAAACGGGCACAGAATCCCGATATTTGATCGCCCCGGAGCGTTTCTCATTGAGCCAGCCGATCAAGATGTCGACCTGCTCCGGCGGGATCGCCACGAAGCAATCCTCGCTCATGTTGACATGGGCAATGCAGACATTGCCGTCCTCTCCAACGTAAACTTCGATGGATTCCTGGAGGGTGCTCATGTGATGCTTAATGTTGGTCAGCAGGCGATCCTTGGGAGGATCGGGTCCAGCCTGGAACGGCGGTAATCAACCGGCAGCCCGAGGCGTGGAATGCCTTTGCGTACGGGGAACTAATCTGGGTTTGGAGGGATTACGCGGACGACGGGATCTGCCGAGACCGGGGGCTTGGGAAATCCGGTGGCTGGGGTGGGGAAGCGCTATCAAACCAACTAATTCGACACTGCCATCCCCAATTGATCGACCAGGCTTTGGCAGTTCGGCTTGGTGTTTGAATGACGATGGGATTGGAGCACTCCGGGTTTCTGATTTCACCCCCTATCAGTCATAAGGGACTCTTGATCTGAGCAGTAATCAATAATCCGGCCGCGCCGCCTTGCGACGACCAGACAAACTGCCCCACCGCCACCCCTTGCCTAACTGTCTCCTGCCTAGCGCCCCAGGCTTTTTTGCATCGTTTCGGGATAACGCGGGCCGGACGCAACGCCGGGAGGAAAGAAGTCATTGATCTGCTTCACCTCGGCGGGCGTCAGCGCGAGGTCGAGCGCGCCGAGGTTTTCGTTGAAAAATGTGCGGCGTTTGGTGCCGGGGATGGGCACGATGTCCTCGCCCTGCGCGAGCACCCAGGCGAGCGCGAGCTGGGAGGGCCGGCAGCCTTTCTGCGCGGCCAGTTGTTCGATGCGGCGGACGAGATCCAGATTCCGCTGGAAGTTCTCCCCCTGAAACCGCGGCGTGTGCGGACGATAATCGTCCGGCGCAAAATCCTCGATGCGCTTGATCCGGCCGGTCAGGAAGCCGCGGCCAAGTGGACTGTAGGCCACGAAGCCGATGCCGAGTTCGCGGCAGGCCGCCAGCACGCTCTCCTCGGGATCACGCGTCCACAGCGAATACTCCGATTGCAGCACCGTGAGGGGATGCACGGCGTGGGCGCGCCGCAGCGTCGCGGCGCCCGCCTCGGACAATCCGATGAAGCGAACCTTGCCTGCGCGGACGAGGCCGGCCATCGCGCCGACCGTTTCTTCGATGGGGGTGGCCGGATCCACGCGGTGCTGGTAATAGAGATCGATCACGTCCACGCCGAGCCGGCGCAGGCTCGCTTCGCAGGCGGCGCGCACATATTCGGGACGGCCGTTGATGCCGCGGACATTGGGATCGTTCTCGGCGCGCATGATGCCGAATTTGGTCGCCAGAAAAACCTCGTGGCGGCGGCCGCGGATGGCCCGGCCGACGAGTTCCTCATTGCGGCCGTAGCCATACATGTCGGCGGTATCGAGGAAGGTGACGCCCCGGTCGAGGGCGTGATGGATCGTGGCGACAGCCTCCGCTTCGTCGCGATCGCCGTAAAAATCGGACATGCCCATGCAGCCGAGCCCGATCATCGACACCACCGGTCCGCCGGCCCCGAGTTTGCGCTGTTTCATACGGATCAACGTAACGCGTCCGTGCCGAAAGTAAACCGGCGGCCTGCCTCGGGATCCGTCGGCCGCGCGGCGCCAACGGAGCGGCCGCCGCTCATTCCTTTGCCAGCAGCTTGAGGTCGGCCATCCAATCTTTCAGCCGCTCGTTCCACGTGGCCTCGGCAAGCGGGCCAGGCCGCATGCCGTAGCCGTGGCCGCCCTGGGCGTAGATGTGCAGCTCCGCCGGAATGCCGGCCTCCCGAAACTTGAGGTAGAGCTGGGCGAGCAGGGTGTTCGCGACATTGTCATCGAAGGCGCAGGTCAGGAAAGCCGGCGGGGCCTGTGGCGGCACCTTCAGTTTGCGCACGAGGTCACCGCCGGGGTAGACGAGGACCTGAAAATCGGGGCGTGAATTCATCCGGTCCACCGGATCGGAGGCCGTCGGATCCGGCGGCTCCCCGCGCGCACTGGCCAGCGCCGCCACCTCGCCGCCCGCGGAGAAACCCATGAGGCCGACGCGCCGGGGGTCAATGCCCCATTCCGCCGCCCGGCTGCGCACGAGCCGGATGGCGCGGAGGGCGTCGCCCACCGAGGTGTCGACGGTGTAAGGATAACCCGCGGTATGGGCCAGACGGTACTTGAGCACGAAGCCCGCCACCCCGTTGCGGTTGAGCCAGCGTGCGATGTCATAGCCCTCATGATCGATCGCAAGAAACCGATGGGCGCCGCCCGGGCAGATGATGACCGCCGCGCCCGTGGCGATTTCCTTGGGCGGCAGATAAACCGTGAGCGAGGGGTTATGAATCCGGGAGAGCTGGCTGTAATTGCGCTCCGGCGTGGCGGGCGCGTAGACCTCGGTTTCGGTGGTTCCCGGCGGAGTCCCCGGCGCGCCGGTGGGCCAGAGGGGAACAACCGGGGTGTTGTCGGCGGCGGCCAGAAGGGGAGCCAGCCAGAGGGCGGCGAGGAGGAGCGGGGAGGATGGCATGGTGTGAACGACGAGAGACAATTGTTGGAGCGCAGCCGGGAGCCGGCCGGCAGCCCGGTCCATGGCAGGATGATCCGCCTGCGGCTGTGGCGACGAGGCAAAACCCGCCCCGGAAAAGTATGGCCTCCGCCGGCGGGTTTGCCTAGCCATGGGGCCTTTATGGACAAGGAACGCGTCGATCTGCCCCTCAACGAAATCCCGGCGTCTTGGTACAATGTCCTCGCCGACCTGCCCAAGCCGCTCCCGCCTCCGCTGCATCCCGGCACCGGCCAGCCGCTCGGGGCAGCTGATCTCGCCCCGATTTTCCCGATGGCCCTCATCGAGCAGGAAATGAGCCCCGAGCGCTGGATTCCGATCCCCGCGGAAGTCCGCGATCTCTACAAAATCTGGCGCCCCACGCCGCTGGTGCGCGCCACCCGCCTTGAGAAGGCGCTGAAGACTTCCTGCCGGATTTATTTCAAGAACGAGAGCGTGAGCCCGGCCGGCAGCCACAAGCTCAACACCGCCCTCGCCCAGGCTTATTACAGCAAACTCGCCGGCGTGCGCCGCCTCTGCACCGAGACCGGCGCCGGCCAGTGGGGCTCCGCCCTCGCCTTTGCCTGCCAGGTTTTTGGCCTCGAGTGCACCATCTACATGGTGAAATCGAGCTATCACCAGAAGCCCTACCGCCGCTCGCTCATGCACATCTGGGGTGGCAAGGTCTACGCCTCGCCTTCCCGGCATACGAAGGCAGGCCGCGCCGTCTTGGCTGCCGATCCCAAGTCGCCCGGCAGTCTCGGCATCGCCATTTCCGAGGCCGTGGAGGACGCCGCCACGCACGACGACGCCAAATACTCTCTCGGCAGCGTGCTCAACCACGTCATCCTGCACCAGAGCGTCATCGGCCTGGAGACGAAGCGGCAGCTCGAGCTCATCGGTGAAAAACCCGACGTGCTCATCGGCTGCGTGGGCGGCGGCAGCAACTTCGGCGGCTTCAGCCTGCCGTTCCTGCCCGACAAGCTGGGCCGTCCCGGCCTGCGCATGATCGCGGTCGAACCCTCCGCCTGCCCCTCGCTGACCAAGGGGGTTTACGCGTACGACTACGGCGACACCGCCAAACTCGCGCCGATCGTCAAGATGTACACCCTCGGGCATACCTTCGTCCCGGAGGGCATTCACGCCGGCGGCCTGCGTTACCACGGCACCGCCCCCATCGTCGCCCACCTGGCCAATCTCGGAATCATCGAGGCGAAGGCCTACACGCAGAATGCCGTGTTCGAGGGCGCGCTGCAGTTCACGCGCACCGAGGGCTTTATCCCGGCGCCCGAGACTTCGCACGCGATCCGGGCCGCGATCGACGAGGCGCGCAAGGACGACGGCAAGTGCATCGTCTTCAATTACAGCGGCCACGGCCACTTCGACATGTCGGCGTATGACGACCATCTCGCCGGCAAGCTCGAGGACTACGAGCATCCCGAGGAGAAGATCGCCGAGGCCCTCAAGCACCTGCCAAAGGTCGGATAAGGCACCTCGGCGGGATGAGCCCGCAGATGTCCCGAGCTGGCGCCATGTAGTTGTAGGAGCCTGTTTACAGGCGATGAGGAGTATCGCTTGCCAGCAAGCTCCTACACGGCGTGCCTTTGTCGCTTGCCAGCCTGTCTCCTACATCGCTCACCAAACGATCGGGGCGATTATCACCGGCTGATTTGAAGATGCGCCCGGTCTGCATTCCTTGTGGGACCATCTGTCCGTCCCATGAAAACCTCCCTTGTCCTTTTTTTCCTCTCCGCCACGGTCGCCCTTGGCCAGCCGGCAGTGAAGTCGCGTCTCGAAGGCTCCCCCCGCCATCTGGAGTGGGTGAAAGTGAAATACGGCAGCCGCGAGGTCGCCTGCTTCATCGCCTATCCCGAGGTGAAGGACAAGGCGCCGGCCGTCGTGGTGATCCACGAGATCTTTGGATTGAGCGATTGGGCGCGCAGCGTGACCGACCAGCTGGCGGAGCATGGCTACATCGCCATTGCCCCCGACCTGCTCTCCGGCATGGCGCCGGGCGGCGGGGGCACCAGCGAATTTGGCGGCCGCGACGCCGTGACCAAGGCCGTCATGTCGCTGTCACCCGACCAGGTGACCGCCGACCTGAATGCGGTGGCCGAATGCGTGGCCAAGCTGCCCGCCTGCAACGGCAAGGTCTCGGTGGGCGGCTTCTGCTGGGGCGGCAGCCAGGCGTTCCGTTATGCGACCAATAATCCGCACCTGCAGGCCGCGTTTGTGTTTTACGGCACCGGTCCGGAGCGGCCGGAGGATATCACCCGCATCAACTGTCCGGTCTATGGTTTTCACGGCGGCAACGACGCGAGGGTCAGTGCCACCGTGCCGGGGACCACGCAGCTCATGCAGGCGGCCGGCAAAACCTACGAGCCGGTCAGCTACGAGGGTGCGGGCCACGGCTTCATGCGCGCAGGCGAGGAAAACAACGCTTCGCCGGCCAACCAGCAGGCCATGGCCGAGGGCTGGAAACGCTGGCTCGGGCTGCTGGCCGGAGTGAACGGAGACTGACTGTCACCCCTTGCCTGAAAAGCCCCGGCGTGCACTGCCTTCCGCTTCGCGCAGGGGGGCGAGGTCGGGATCGGTGGCCGCAGTTTCCTTGAAGGTTTTGTCGAGGGCGATCGCCTGGTCGATCCGGCGGCGCGCCTCGGCCAAATCGCCGCGCTGGCAGGCGTAGCAGCCAAGATTGAACTGGATGGCCGCCTCCTGCGGATGCGTGCGCTCCGCCTCGAGGAGAATCGCCTCTGCCGCCTCGAGCGACCGGCTCCGCCGGGTGGCGTAGGCCCAGGTAATCCACCAGCCGCTCTCCGCGGGCTGGCGCAGCACCAGCTTGCGGGCGACATCCACCAGGGGTGGCCATTTTGCCTGCTCCTGCAGCACCAGGGCGCGCAGCGCCAGCACCTCGGTTTGCTGCGCTGCCTCGACGGGCACGTGGTCGAGTTCAACCCCGGCTTCCTTGATCATGCCGAGGCCAAGATAACCGCGTGCCTGCGAAAGCCGCCATTTGAGCTCCATGGCAGCGGATAAGATAAGGGGCGGCGGGCGGCGTTCAAGCCACCGCGTTGTTGTTTCTGCGTCCGGGCGAACCTTCGGGATGCCGCGGACCCTATGCCGGCGGCGGTTGGCCGAAGTGCGCGGCGTGGGCGGCGTAAGCGGCGGTGTCGGCGAGCATGGCCTCGATCGCCGCGGCCAGCGGTTCGGCGCGGACGAGGCCGGAGAACACCGCCTTGTCGCCGATCGCATCCGTCAGCACGAACGCAGGACGCTGCGTGATCTGGTGGGCGTGAAACGCGGCGGTGGAAGCGTCGACGCGGGCCTTCACTTCGGGGGACTCGGCGCGGGCGCGGAGTTTCGCCGGATCGAGACCGGTGGCCGCGGCGGCCACCGCAACCGCCTCGGTCATGCCGCCGATTTTGCGGCCTACGCGCGTGCCGGCATGCGTCAGCGCGAGGCGCAGCCGGTCGTCGGCGAAGCCCAAGTCCCGGCCCGCCTCGGCCACGAGGTTGGGCGCGAGGTAGCGGCCTTTGCGTTTGGGCTCGAGCCAGCCCGAGTTGAGCATGTAGGGTGAGCGCATGATCGTGCCGCTGCGGCGGTAGAACCAGTCGCACTGCGCGCGCGACAGCGGAAAGTCGCTGGGATTCATGAGCGCGATCCTCCACTCGAACTGCACGCGGCCGGGGTAGCGGGCCTTGAGTTCGGCCCAGACCGGTTCGGTCCAATGGCACCAGGAGGAGAGAATTTCGAGGTAATAAGTGACGGTGACTTGCATGGGATTGCCGGCAACACTGGCGGCACACGCGCCGCGCGTCAACCGCCCGGCGCGGCATTGCATCCCACGGCTCGTTCGGCCAGCGTGCGACCGTGGACCGCGTCCGCATTCCGCTCAGTTGCGTGCTCGCGCTGGCCGTCGCCCCGCTGCTGGCCAGCCCGGTGCCGCGGCGGACACTGCCCGGCCTGCAGCCCGACGGTTCCACGCTGCTGCACAACCAGTGGTCGATCCGCCCGGCGGGTCGCCAGGTTGAACTGGGCGACTTCCCCACGGGTCTTGCGGTGCACCCGGGCGGTCGCTGGGCCGCGGTGCTGCATTGCGGCGCCGGTCCGCACGAGGTGCGCATCGTCGACCTCGACACGGGCGTCACCACCGCCACGGCCGTCGTGAACGAAGCTTTCTACGGCATCGCCTTTGCGGGCGACGGCCGCGCGCTCGTGTGCAGCGGCGCGAGCGACGAGGTGTTGCACATCTTTGACTTTCGCGACGGCCGCCTCGCCGCCCAGCCCGACGTCGTGCTCGTGCCCAAGACCGCCACCGCCGTGCCCGCGGGATTCGCGCTGAGCCGCGACGGGCAGACGGCCATCGTCGCCTGCCTGTGGGGCCAGCGCGCCATGCGCGTGGATCTGGCCGCCCACAAGGTCGTGTGGGATGTCTCCCTCGCGCCTCCGCCGCCCGCCGGGACGGCGGAGCCCGCACGCGCGCCGTCTCCGGCCGAAGACGGGAACGGCTCCGCGCGGCTGGACGACAATGTGCTGCCTTATGCCGTGGCGTGGGACGCCCGGCACCACCGCGTGTTCGTGAGCCTGTGGGGCGCATCCGCGATCGCCGTACTTTCGGACCGGGACGGCACGATCCGCGCGCGCTGGCCGGCGGGCGACCGGCCGGGCGAATTGTTGCTTTCGCCGGATCGGCGTCTTTTTGCCGTCAACAGCACCCGCAACACCGTCACCGTTCTTGATGCCCGCGACGGCCGGATGCTCGAAACCCTCTCCGTGGCGCTCGCCGCAGGCGACCAGCCTGGCGTGACGCCCGACAGCCTCGCGCTCTCGCCCGACGGCCGCACGCTGTTCGTGGCCAACGCCAGAAGCAATGCCATCGCCGTCTTCGATGTGACCAAGCCCGGCCGCAGCCGGGCCCTGGGCTTGATACCCACCGGCTGGATGCCCACGGCCGTGCGGCTGACACCCGACGGCAGGCGGCTTTTGGTGGTAAGTGCACGCGGCTTGGCACCGCACGCCAATCCCCGCGGCCCGCAACCGGATGTTCCAGCCACGAGCGCGACGCAGCGCATTGCGTGGCTTTATCGCGGCTCTCTCGGCATCGTGGCGTGGCCGCACGGGGAGGAGCTCGCCGGCGTCCTCGCCCGATGGACGGCTGACGCGCTGGCCGGCCGGCCAGTGCCCCGGCGCGAGGAGACCCCCTCGGCCGTGCCGCGGAAGCCCGGCGATCCCACGCCGCTGAATCACGTGATCTACATCATCAAGGAAAACCGCACCTACGACCAGGTTTTCGGCGATCTGCCCCAGGGTAACGGCGATCCGACGCTCTGCCTGTTTCCAGAGGGGATCACGCCCAACCACCACGCGCTCGCCCGGGAATTCGTGCTGCTCGACAACTTTTATGCCAACGCCGAGGTCAGCGCCAGCGGCCACGAGTGGAGCATGGCCGGCTACGCGACGGAGTTCGTTGATAAGGTCTGGCCCATCAACTATCGTGATAACCCGACGAAATTTAAATATCCGGCCGAGGGGCATTACGTCGCCGCCGTGCCAGCCAACGGTTATCTCTGGGACCGCGCCGCCGCCGCCGGAGTCAGCTATCGCAGCTACGGCGAGTTCACCATCAACGGCCGGACGCCGGCCGATCCCGTGACCACGGCCACTCCCGCGCTGCGCGGCCACATTGACGAATATTTCCGCGGCTGGGACCTTCGGTATCCTGACGCGAAGCGCGTGGACCGCTTCATCGCCGAGCTGCACCGCTTTGAGGCCGCGGGCGACATGCCGCGCCTGCAGATCGTCCGGCTGCCCAATGATCACACCGAGGGCACGCGCCCCGGCAGCCGGACCCCGCGCGCCATGGTGGCGGACAATGACCTTGCCCTTGGCCGGCTGGTCGAGGCGGTGAGCCGCTCAAAATTCTGGCCCCGGACGGCGATCTTCGTGGTCGAGGACGACGCGCAAAACGGACCCGACCACGTGGACGCGCACCGCACCGTGGCGCTGGTCATCAGCCCCTACGTGTGCCGCGGCACGGTGGACAGCACGCCCTACACCACCTGCTCGATGCTGCACACGATCGAGATGCTCCTCGCCTTGGCGCCGATGTCACTCTTCGACGAGACTGCGACGCCGATGGGCGCGAGCTTTCGCGACCAGCCCGACCTGACGCCATACACGGCGCGGCCCGCCAACGTCGACCTCGAGGAACGCAACACGGAGAAGTCGCCCCTCGCCGCCACCTCGCGCCGGCTCGATTTTTCGAGGGAGGACGCGGCCGACGAACAGGCGCTCAACCGGGCCGTCTGGGCTTCGGTGCGCGGCCCCGACTCACTCATGCCGGCGCCGGTTCACGCGGTCTTCGTACGCCCGCTGGCCCCGGCGGATGCCGCCGACGACTAAGCCCGTGGCGGGCGGGACGATGCGCCCTGGGCTCACTTGCCGGCCGGGACGCCGTGCCGTGCCACCCAGGCTTCGTATTCTTTGCGCGGCATGAAGCGCAGCGAGGCGGAGTTGATGCAGTAGCGCAGTCCGGTGGGGGCCGGGCCGTCGTTGAACACGTGGCCGAGATGGGCGCCGTCGACCGCGCAGTGCACTTCCGTGCGGATCATGCCGTAGCTGGCATCCGTGTTCTCGGTGATGAATTTCGGCTCGATCGGCTTGATGAAGCTCGGCCAGCCCGTGCCGCTCTCGAACTTGTCCCGGCTGTCGAACAGCGGGGTGTCGCTGCACACGGAAAAATAGACGCCGTCCTCGTGGTGGTTCCAGTAGGCGTTGTGGAAGGCCGGCTCGGTGCCCTGCTGCCGGGCGACATGGTATTGCTCGGGGGTGAGCCGCGCGCGCCACTCGGCATCGGTGTGCTTCACCCGGGCCTGGCTCATGTCGATGACAACGTTGGAGGGCAGGCCGCACGCGGATTTTTCACCGGTGACCGCACAGGCGGCGCCTGGTGGGGAATCAGAGGATTTCATGGTGGAATCGGCGGCGCTGCCGCGCGCGGACATCCAGGTTGCGACGGCAACCAGGACGGCCAGTGCGATGCAGACGACGGTAAAACGGCGCATGATGAAAGGGAAACCAGGCATGAAAGGATGACAAACGGCGGCAGCATTTTTGCCGCCGCGCACGGAGATGAGAGCGCCGGCCGGCGGGGTGCGGCATTCCCGGCCGCGCGGGTTCATTGTGTAGGAAGGTCGCTCTCGTCCGCCATAGCCTTGGCAACGGCGGATGCGACCGATTCGTCGCCCGCAAGCGGGCTTCCTACGCCGGCGAGAGATGCTTCTTGTGCAGCACCAGATGGTTGCCATCAGGATCCTCGAAGCGCGCGAACCTGCACACGCCGGAGTCGATCGGCTCCAACGGGAATTTCACCCCGTGCGCTTTGAGGTGGGCGACGGTTTCGTCGAACTGCTCCGTCTCCAGGGCGACCGCGCCGGCCTTGGCGCCGGGTTGCGCGTCCTGCATGATGCTGGAAAGCGCGAGGGTGGAACTGCCGACATCATACTCGACCCATTTGTCCTCCCACGAATGGCCCTCGGTGAGGCCCAGCACGCCGCCGTAAAAAACCTTGGCCCGGGCCATGTCGCGGACCGGATAGACGAAAAACGGAATGCCGGTGAACATCGGTTGCATGCGCCGCAGATTGCGGCAACGGTTTCCGGGCGTCAGCAACGGATTTTGCCCGCCTGGCGGCCCGGATTGCGCTTGTCACCGCCTGCGGCCCGCCCTCTGTTTTTCACCGCACCCGACCCCATGGCCAATCACAACTACACCGAAGCCAGCATCAAGACCCTGTCGTCGACGGAGCACATCCGGCTGCGCCCGGGCATGTACATCGGCCGCCTCGGCAGCGGCAGCCACGCCGAGGACGGCATCTACGTGCTGCTCAAGGAGACCATCGACAACGCCGTCGACGAGTTCACGATGGGCTACGGCAAAAAGATCGAGGTCGAACTCACCGATCGCACCCTGCGCGTGCGCGACTACGGCCGCGGCATTCCGCTCGGCAAGGTTCTCGAGTGCGTGTCGGTCATCAACACCGGTGCGAAGTACGACTCCGAGACGTTCAAGAAGGCCGTCGGCCTCAACGGCATCGGCCAGAAGGCCGTCAACGCGCTCTCCGCCGTCTACGTGGCGCAGGCCGTGCGCGAAGGACAAACCAAGATCGTCGAGTTCTCCCGCGGAAAATTGAAGAAGGATCACCGGGTGGCGAAGACCGCCGAGCGCAACGGCACGGTCATCGCATTCACGCCCGACGAGGAGCTCTTCGGTGCGGACTTCAAATTCCATCCCGAGTTCATCGCGGACCTCCTCTGGAAATACGCCTTTCTCAACCGCGGCCTCACGCTCACGTTCAACGGCAAACCCTTCAGGTCGGAGCACGGCCTGAAGGACCTGCTCGAGAAGAACCTCAGCGGCGAAATCCTCTATCCGATCATCCACCTCGAGGGGGAGGACATCGAGATCGCGTTCACGCACGGCTCGCACTACGGCGAGGAGTACTACTCGTTTGTCAACGGCCAGCACACCACGATGGGCGGCACCCACCAGCAGGCGTTCCGCGAGGCCGTCGTCGAGGTGCTGCGCAACTTCTACAAGAAGGATTACGACGCGGCCGACGTGCGGCAGTCGATCATCGCCGCCGTCTCGATCCGCGTCATCGAGCCGGTCTTCGAGTCGCAGACCAAGACCAGGCTCGGCTCCGCCGACCTGGGTCCGGGCGGTCCGCCGGTCCGCCAGTTCATCGGCACCTTCCTCCAGCAGCAGCTCGATGCCCATTTGCACCGCAACCGCGAGACCGCCGACGCGCTCAAGCGCAAGCTGGAGGACAACGAGCGCGAGCGCAGGGAACTGGCCGGCATCCGCAGCCTGGCCCGCGAGCGCGCGAAAAAAGCCTCGCTTCACAATCGCAAGCTCCGCGACTGCCGCCTGCACCTCGGCGATCGCGCCGAGCATGCCGAGGAAAGCACGCTGTTCATCGTCGAGGGCGACTCCGCTGCCGGCTCGCTCACCGCCTGCCGCGATGTGCAGACCCAGGCGGTCTTCGCCCTCAAGGGCAAGCCGCTCAACACCTACGGCCTGTCCAAAAAGGTGATCTACGAGAACGAGGAGTTTCACCTCCTGCAGTCGGCGCTCAACATCGAGGAGGGGCTCGACGGCCTGCGCTACGCGCGCATCGTCATCGCCACCGACGCCGATGTGGACGGCATGCACATCCGGCTGCTGTTGATCTCGTTTTTCCTGCAGTACTTCCCCGACCTCATCGCCAGCGGCCATCTCTTCATTCTCGAGACGCCGCTTTTCCGCGTACGCACGAAGAAGGAGACCGTCTACTGCTACTCCGAGGCGGAGAAACAGGCCGCGGTCGCCAGGCTCGGCAGCGGCGCGGAGATCACGCGCTTTAAAGGGCTGGGCGAGGTGTCGGCCGGGGAGTTCAAGGACTTCATCGGCGCGGACATCCGCCTCGATCCCGTGACGCTCGCGCACCTCCACAACAGCGACGAGCTGCTCGCGTTCTTCATGGGCAAGAACACCCCCGAGCGGCAGGAGTTCATCGTCGGGAACCTCCGGGTCGAGAAAGACCTCGTGGAAGTCTGAAGCATTCAACCGCTGATCATCGCTAATGGCTTCGGAAATAAACGGTCATCAGCGCAGATGAGCGGTTTTCCCCAATTCTTTCCCAGATGCCCAGACGGAAGAAAGACACCAAACAGATCGAACTCCCGCTCAGTGGCGCCTCTGCCGGAGCGGAGCAGCGCACCCGGTCTCAAGTTCCAGGCATCAAGAAAGGCCGACCTGACCTCAAGACCGCCGCGTCGGCAGGTTCGCCGCCCGAAACCCGAAACCCGAAACCCAAAACTCAGAACTCGAAGGGCCGGCGCGCCAACGGCGCGGCCGCTCCCCTCGCGCAGCACTACCGCAACTGGTTCCTCGACTACGCCAGCTACGTCATCCTCGACCGCGCCGTGCCGCACATCGACGACGGCCTCAAGCCCGTCCAGCGCCGGATTCTGCACACGCTCTGGGAAATGGACGACGGCCGCTTCCACAAGGTGGCCAACGTGGTCGGCGCCACCATGCGCCTCCACCCGCACGGCGACGCGTCCATCGAGGCCGCCCTCGTCGGCATGGCCCAGCGCGGCCTGTTGGTCGAACCGCAGGGCAACTTCGGCAACGTGCTCACCGGCGACGGTGCCGCGGCCGCGCGCTACATCGAGGCGCGCCTCACGCCGTTCGCCCGCGAGATCGGGTTCAACCCCAAGACCACGACGTGGCAGCTCAGCTACGACGGCCGCGCGAAGGAACCGGTCACGCTGCCGGTGAAGTTTCCGCTCGTGCTCGCCGAGGGCGCCGAGGGCATCGCCGTCGGCCTCGCCACGAGGATCCTGCCGCACAATTTCAACGACCTCTGCCGCGCGGCCATCAACCACCTTCAGGGGAAAACCTTCCGCATCTATCCCGATTTTCCGACCGGCGGCATCGCCGACTTCTCCGAGTACAACGACGGCGAGCGCGGCGGGAAGGTGAAGATCCGCGCCCGGATCGAGCCGCGCAGCAAGTATCTCCTCGCCGTCACCGAGATTCCCTACGGCACGACCACCACCTCGCTCATCGACTCGATCCTCGCAGCCAACGCCAAGGGCAAAATCAAGATCAAGCACGTCGATGACAACACCGCCGACCAGGTCGAGATCCTCGTTCACCTGCCGCAGGGCAGCGAACCCGAGCAGGTCATCCAGCAGCTCTACGTCTTCACCGACTGCCAGGTCTCGATCTCGCCCGCCGCCTGCGTCATCGACGACGACAAGCCGGTCTTCCTCGGCGTCCGCGACATCCTCAAGCGCAGTGTGGACCGGACCCGGGCGCTGCTGAAGCAGGAGCTTGAGATCAAGCTCGGCGAGCTGGAGCAGCAGTGGCACTGGGACTCGCTCGAACGCATCTTCATCGAGGAACGCATCTACCGCCGCATCGAGAAGTCGAAGACGTGGGAGAGCGTGCTGGCGGAGATCCGCGAAGGATTGAAACCCTTCGTCAAACAGCTCCGCCGCGCGGTGACCGACGACGACCTCGTCCGCCTCACCGAGATCAAAATCAAACGCATCTCCGCCTTCAATCGCTTCCAGGCCGACGAGCAGATCCAGAAGATCGAGGAGAACATCAAGGCGGTGAAGCGCGACCTCAAGCACCTCACGCCCCATGCCATCAAGTGGTTCGAGTCGCTGCAGGAGAAGTACGGCAAGGGCCGCAAGCGGCGCACCGAGTACGAGGAGATCGAGCAGATCCGCGCCGCCGAGGTCGTGTCGGCCAACCAGCGGCTCTACGTCAACCGCGCGGAGGGCTTCATCGGCCTGAACTGGCGCAATCACGAGTTCGTGGCCGAATGCAGCATCCTCGACGACGCGCTCGCCATCATGGCCGACGGCTCGATGAAGGTTGCCCGCGTGGGCGACCGGGTCTTCATGGGCCCCGGCATCCTGCATTGCGCGGTGCTGCCGAAGGACGGTGACCAGGCTTTCTACACCATGGTCTACCAGGACAAGGCGACGGGGAAGGCCTTTGCGAAGAAATTCCGGATCGGCGGCGTGACGCGCGACAAGCTCTACCCGCTCGTGAAGACGCCCGGCTCGAAGGTCGTGTACCTCGAGGTGAGTCCGAACGAGAAGGCCCTCGCGCAGACGCTGCACATCTCGCTCGACGGCCGCAGCCGCGCCCGCATCCGCGAGTTCGACTTCGACCTCACCCGCGTGTCCATCAGCAACCGCTCCGCCAAGGGCCTCACCGTCACCCGCTGGCCGGTGAAGGAGGTGAAGCGGCTGGACTTGGTGCTGACGGTGCCGGCCAAGTAAGCCGGCTCAGTCGATGTTGGACACTAAGGCCCGGGTCATCGGCCGGGCGTCGAGCGCAACCGGACGGAATCCATTGCCTCCAGTCCCGTGCCTCGACTAGCGTCGCGCCCTGCACCCATGAAGCACCCCATCTTCCTGCTCCTGCTCTGCGCGGTGATGCCTTGCTCCCGCGCGGATGATCCTGCTCCGCCGATCAATCCCGATCTGCTGAAAAAGGCCTGGCCCGCCTCATGGATCGCGCACCCCACGGCATCGCCAAGCGACTACGGGGTCTTCCATTTCCGCAAGTCCCTCAACCTGGACGAAAAGCCCACCCATTACGTCGTCCATGTCTCGGCGGACAACCGCTATCGGATGTTTGTGAACGGCACCTCGGTCTGTTTTGGGCCCGCCCGCGGGGAACTTTTTCACTGGCGCTTCGAAACCGTGGATATTGCCCCCTGGCTCAAGCCGGGGAAAAACGTGGTGGCCGTCGTCGTCTGGAATTTCGGTCTCCTGAAGCCGTTTGCCCAGGTCAGCCTGCGAACCGGGCTGATCGTGGCGGGCGACTCGCCGGCGGAAAACGCGCTCAACACCGATCGCAGCTGGAAGGTGCTCAAGGATGACGCGTACGCTCCGTCCGGGACGGCCCCCCGGCCGATCGACCAGTTCATGGTCGTGGGCCCGGGTGACCGGATCGACGGCAGCGCCTATCCGTGGGGCTGGCAGGAGCCGGGGTTTGACGATGCGCGGTGGCTGCAGCCAAAGTGCATCGCAGAGGGGTTTCCCTACGGAGTAGGGTCGGATGTCACTTGGTGGCTGGTTCCGCGGAACATCCCGCTCATGGAGGAGCGGGCGCAGCGGATCGCCAGCATCCGGAGCGCGCAGGGCATCGATGTCGATCCGGCGTTTCTGCTCGGCCGGGCACCGCTCACGATCCCGGCCCAGACCAAGGCGGTCATGCTGTTCGACCAGTCTTTTGAAACTAACGCCTTTCCGCAGCTTCATCTCAGCGGAGGGAAGGGCGGCTCGGTCCGGTTGATCTACAGTGAAGCCCTTGTCGACGAGAAGGGGGAGAAAGGCAACCGCAACGAGATTGCCGGCCGCCAGATGGTCGGCGCCAGCGATGTGTTCCTTCCCGATGGCGGCGTCGACCGGTGGTTCACCACCCTCTGGTTCCGAACCTACCGCTATATTGAAATGACGATCGAAACGGCGGCCGAGCCGCTGGTCTTGCAAGATTTTCTGGGCAACTTCACCGGCTATCCGTTCCAGGAGCGCGGCGCCTTCACCTGCGACGATGCCCGGCTCTCCGCCATTTGGACGGTGGGCTGGCGCACCGCCCGCCTGTGCGCTTATGAGACCTATTTCGACTGCCCCTATTACGAACAGATGCAGTACGTGGGCGACACGCGCATCCAGTGCCTCATCTCCCTGTACGTGGCGGGCGACGACCGGCTGATGCGCAATGCCATCGAATTGTACGATCGCTCGCGGATCCCCGAGGGGCTGACCCAAAGCCGGGTCCCGGCTTCAACGCCCCAAATCATCACCACCTTTTCGCTCTTCTGGATCGACATGGTGCACGATTACTGGATGCACCGGGATGACCGGGCATTCATCGAGGCGCGGCTAATGGGCATCCAGGCGGTGCTCGATTGGTTCGAGAAACACATCGACGCGAAGACCGGAATGCTCGGCGGCCTGCCGTACTGGAGTTTTGTCGACTGGCCGGACGAATGGCCGTGGGACAACGCCAAGCACCTCGGCGGGCAGCCCGACGGCGCGGCCGAGGGCGGATCCTCGATCGTCACCCTGCAACTGGTTTGTTCACTGGATCACGCGGCGGCGCTGTTCGACGCGTTTGGCCGGCCGACCATGGCGGCCCATTACCGCGACCTGGCGCAGGGCCTGCGGGCGGCGACGAAGCAACATTGCTGGGATGAACCCAGGCGCCTGTTCGCCGACACGCCCGAGCGGAAAGCTTTCAGTCAGCATGCCAACGTACTGGCCGTGTTGTCGGGCTGCGTGACCGGGGAGGAGGCCAAGGCGCTCGTCACGCGGATTAATACGGAACCGGGACTGACCCAGTGCACGCAGTATTTCCGGTTCTATTTGCTGCGGGCGATGAAGGCCGCCGGCCTGGGCGATCAATATGTCTCGATGCTGCAACCCTGGCACGCGATGCTGGCCAAAGGACTGACGACTTTCGCCGAACGCCCGGACCCGACCCGCAGCGATTGCCATGCGTGGAGCGCCTCACCCAACTATGAATTCCTCGCGACTGTCTGCGGCATCGAGCCAGCCACGCCGGGTTTTCACACGGTCCGGATCGAGCCGCATCTTGGCTATCTGACGCGCGTACAAGGCACGGTACCCCATCCCGCCGGGGACATCCGGGTCGCCTTGTTCCGCACGGGGCAGGGAATCGAAGGGGAAATCACCCTGCCGCCCGCCGTCAGCGGCTATTTCCTCTGGCATGGCCGCCGGCTTCCCCTCCAGGCCGGGGCACAGACGGTCAAAATCGAATCCGACGCGCCGGCGGGAGAGGCTCGCTAGGCAGAACACCACCGGGGTAATCATGTTGGGCATCGATTCCTTTTCCTGCGAATGAGAGCCATCGGTTTGATCCTTGTCTGGAGCCTGGCGTTGGGCGCGGAATGTGCCGGGGCGCAGCTCGTCCGCGACATCGAATACGGCCGGGCCGACGGTGAGAGCCTGCGGCTCGATGTGAGCATGCCCGAGGGGCCGGGCCCTTTTCCGATTGCCATTCTCGTGCATGGCGGCGGCTGGAGCGGCGGCGACAAGTCCGGCAGCGATCATCCCGGCGACGGCGCTGACATCTCACCGTGGTTCGCGCCGCTGACCGCGGCGAAGTTCACCTGGTTTTCGATCAACTACCGGCTCGCCCCTGTCCATCGCTGGCCGGCCTGCTTCGCGGATGTGCAGGCGGCGATCCAGTGGGTCAAAGCCCACGCCGCCGAGTACAAGGGCGACCCGCATCGCCTTGCCCTGTTTGGCCACTCCGCCGGCGGACACCTGGTCTGTCTGGCCGGCACCGAACCTACCGATGACACCAGGGTGCAGGCCGTGGTCGGCTTTGCCCCGGTGACGGATTTCGAATTTGAACTGCCGATCCGCAACGGCCTGAGCAAGTCGTTGCAGAAGCTGCTCGACCGGCCGCAAGCCGTCACGGCCGACGCGCTGGCGATCCTGCGCGAGATTTCCCCGATCAACCGCGTGAAGCCGGGCCTGCCGCCTTTTCTGATCGTTCAAGGCGACGCCGACAAGACGGTGCCGATCGAGGAGTCGCGCAATTTCGCGGCCAGGCTCCAGTCCGGCGGTGTGACCTGCGATCTCATCGTGATCCCCGGCGCTCCGCATCGGCTGATGTCATGGGATCAGTTCGACCCTCACTACGCCGACAAGGTGATCGCCTGGCTGCGGAAGACCCTGGGCGAGGCGACGGCCCCGGCGGCGCTGAGAGCCGATCAAGCTGGCTGACCCGGCGCGGGCCAACAATCAGATGCATGAATGAGCGCCATCACCCTCGCAGCGGAGGACGATGGACCGCTCCATGTCGAGGAGGGAATGGCGGTTGCAGTCGTCTGCTCCGGGGTTGAAAAATTGGTCACTTTACCGCACGGTCACGAACACCCGAACGGCCTCTCCGCATGCACCTCGCGTCCCTTCCCGCCCCGGCCCGGCTCGCCGCCTTGACCGCGATACTGGCCCTTCTTCCGCCCACTGCGGCCGGCGATTTTCTGCCCGCCATCGTCTACGATTTTGGCGGCAAGTTTGACCGTTCCTTCAACCAGTCCGCCAGCGAGGGGGCGGAGCGGTTCAAGAAGGAAACCGGCATCGCCTGCCGCGAGTTTGAGATCACCAACGCCGCGCAGCGTGAACAGGTGATGACCCAGTTCGCCCGGCGCGGCATGACGATCATTGTGGCGGTCGGCTTCACGCAGGCTTCGGCCGTCGAACGGGTCGCCAAGGAGTTTCCCGGCGTGAAGTTCACGATCATCGACGGCACCGTCGACCTGCCGAACGTCCAATCGGTCAACTTCCGCGAGCAGGAGTCGTCGTTCCTCTGCGGCATGCTCGCCGCGCTGGCCTCGAAGACCGGCCGGGTCGGCTTTGTCGGCGGCATGGACATACCACTCATCCGCAAGTTCGCGCTGGGCTACCGCGCCGGCGCCCAATACGTGAATCCGGGCATCGACGTGTTTGAAAACATGGCCGGCACCACCCCCGCGGCGTGGGGCGATCCCACCCGGGGCGCCGAACTCGCCCGGAGCCAGTTCGGGCGCGGCGCCGACGTCATCTTTCATGCCGCCGGCGCCACCGGCATCGGCGTGATGCAGGCCGCCAAGGACGAGGGCAGGCTCAGCATCGGCTGCGACAGCAACCAGAATTATCTCCACCCGGGCAGCGTGCTCACCTCCGCCGTGAAGCGCGTGGACGTGGCCGTTTACCGCGCGTTCATGGACGCCAAAAACGGCACGTGGCGGGCCGGGCCGCTCTTCCTCGGGCTGGCGGAGAACGGCGTGGACTGGGCGCTCGACGAGCACAACCGCCCGCTCGTCACTCCCGAAATGGAGCAGCGCGTCAACCAGGCGCGCGCCGACATCATCAGCGGCAAAGTGAAAGTCCCCGAATACAGGGCGCCGTGAGCGCGGTGCGTACGGAACCTCCAGCGGAACCGGCCGGCCCGGGGCACGCCGATCCCCCGGCGCTGGAGCTGCGTGGCATCGACAAGCGTTTCGGCCCGGTGCACGCCAACCGGGCGGTCTCCTTCGCCATCGCGCGCGGCACGGTGCACGGACTCGTCGGCGAGAACGGGGCGGGCAAGTCCACCCTGATGAACATCGTTTATGGCTTCCACCGGGCCGACGCCGGCGGGGTCTGGGTGCACGGTCGCCGCGTCGACATTCACCGCCCGCACGACGCGATCGCCGCGGGCATCGGCATGGTGCACCAGCACTTCATGCTCGTGGGCAACTTCACGGTGCTGGAGAACGTCGTGCTCGGTGTCGAGGGCGGCCGGCTTCTGGCGGACGGACTCGCCCGCGCCCGCGGCGAACTCGAGCGCATCGCCCGGGACTACGGCCTCGTGGTGCCGCTCGACGCCGTGGTGGAGCATTTGCCGGTCGGCCTGCAGCAGCGCGTGGAAATTCTGAAGGCGCTCTATCGCCGGGCGGAGATTCTCATTCTCGACGAACCGACCGCGGTGCTCACGCCGCAGGAGACCGACCAGCTCTTCCGCATGCTCGCCCGGCTGCGGCAGCAGGGGAAAACCGTGATTCTCGTCACCCACAAGCTCCGCGAGATCATGGCCGTCACCGACCGCGTCACCGTCATGCGCCAGGGCGTCGTCGTGCATGAAACGGCCACGTGCGAAACCTCCGAACGGGCGCTGGCCGAGAAAATGGTCGGCCGGGCGGTCTCTTTGCAGGTCGAAAAAACCCCCGCCCGGCCCGGCGGCGTGCTGCTGGCGGTGAAGGACCTCGAGGTGCGCGACCGCTTCGGGGTGACGCGCGTCAAGCGGGCCGGCTTCGAACTGCGCGCGGGAGAAATCCTCGGCCTCGCCGGCGTGGCCGGCAACGGCCAGTCGGAACTGCTTGAGGCGCTGGCCGGCATCCTCACGCCGAGCCGCGGCGAGATCGTCTTCAAAGGCGTAGCCCTCGTGCGCGGCGGACTCGGCCCGCGCGAACGGCGCCGGCTCGGCCTTGCGCATGTGCCCGAGGACCGGCTGCGCATGGGCACCGTGGCCGCGTTTTCCGCGCAGGCCAACGCGATCCTGGGCTATCATGACCAGCCCGCCTACAACCGCGGCGGCCTGCTGCGCGGGGCCGCCATCCAGGCCGGCTGCGAGCGCAAAATGCGCGACTACGACGTGCGCCCGCCCGACCCCGGGCTGCGTCTTTCCGCGTTTTCCGGCGGCAACCAGCAGAAGCTCGTCCTCGCCCGCGAGATCGACTGCGACCCGCAGGTGCTGCTGGTCGGCCAGCCGACGCGCGGGGTGGACATCGGCGCCGTCGAGTTCATCCACCGGCGCCTCGTCGGACTGCGCGACGCGGGCAAGGCGCTGCTGCTGGTGTCGGTCGAACTCGATGAAATCCTCGGCCTGGCCGACCGCATCCTCGTGATGTTCAACGGCGAGATCGTCGGCGAAGTCGCGTCCGCCGACGCCACCGAGGAAAAGCTTGGCCTGATGATGGCCGGCGTAAAGGAGGGACACGCATGAGCGCGCCGGGCCGCCTGCCACGCTGGGCCGATCTCGGGCTGCTCCCGGTCGTCAGCTTGCTCGCCGCGCTGGCGGCTTCGGCCGCGATCATCGCCATCGTCGGCGAGAGTCCGTGGGTGGCGCTCCGGCTGCTGGCGGCGGGCGCCTTCGGCTCGCAGGAGGCGGCCGGCTACACGCTGTATTATGCGACGAACTTCATCTTCACCGGCCTCGCCGTGGCCGTGGCGTTTCATGCCGGGTTGTTCAACATCGGTTGCGAGGGCCAGGCCTACGTCGGCGGACTGGGGGTCGGCCTGGTGTGCCTTGGGTTGGATCATCACTGGCCGTTCTGGGCGATTCTGCCCGTCGCGATGTGCGCCGCGGCCGGCTTCGGTGCCGCGTGGGCGTTCATCCCGGCTTGGCTGCAGGCGCGGCGCGGCAGCCACATCGTCATCACGACGATCATGTTCAACTTCATCGCGTCGGCGTTGATGACGTATCTCCTCGTCGAGGTGCTCATCAAGCCCGGCCAGCAATCGCCGGAGACGCGCGAGTTCGCGTCCTCCGCCTGGCTGCCGACGCTGCCCGCCCTGCTCGGACGCCTCGGCGTCGGGGTCAGCGCCTCGCCGCTCAATCTCGCCTTCGTGCTTGCGCTGGCGGCGGCGGCGTTCGTCTGGGTGTACGTCTGGCACACGCGCTGGGGCTACGAGTTGCGCACCGTCGGACAGAATCCGTCGGCGGCCGTTTATGCCGGCATCTCGCCGCCGCGCGTGATGCTGGTCGCCATGCTGCTCTCCGGTGCGCTCGCCGGCGGACTCGGCCTCAACGAGGTCATGGGTGTGCAGCACCGGCTGCTGCTCGATTTTCCCGGCGGCGCGGGCTTCGTGGGCATCGCGGTGGCGCTCATGGGCCGGAATCATCCGGTGGGCATTTTCCTCGCGGCCGTGCTCTTTGGCGCGCTCTACCAGGGCGGCTCGCAACTGTCGTTTGACCTGCCGCGCATCAACCGCGACATGGTCGTGGTCATCCAGGGACTCGTGATCCTGGCCTGCGGGGCTTTGGAAAACCTGTTCCGCACGCCGCTGGCGGCGCTGTTCGCGCGGTGGCGCCACTCCGGGGAAGGGGACTGAGCGATGGAAACCTACACGCTCATCGTCCTGCTGCTGGCCGCCACCATCCGCGTGGCCACGCCGCTGCTGCTCGCGGCGCTGGCGGGAATGTTTTCCGAGCGCTCGGGCGTGATCGATCTCGGCCTCGAGGGCAAGATGCTCGGCGCGGCGTTCGCCGCGGCGGCCGTCTCCGCGGTCACCGGCTCGGTGTGGGCGGGGCTCGCCGCGGGCGTGCTAACCTCGGTCGCGCTGGCGCTGCTCATCGGCTTTGCGTGCATCACCCACCGCGGCAACCAGGTGGTCGCCGCCATGGCCGTGAACATCATGGTGGCCGGACTGGGACCGTCGCTTGCGCTCGCGTGGTTCAACCTCGGGGGACAGACGCCGCAGCTCGACGCGCCCGGTCAGCGGTTTGTCGAAATCGTCTGGCCGTGGGCGGAGCGCGCGCGCGAAACGCCGTTCCCGGGACTGCTCTACGCGGAATTGCTCAGCGGCCACAGCCTTGTCGTCTATCTCGCGGCCGCGCTCGTGCCGGCCGGCGCCTGGGTGCTTTACCGGACGCGCTTCGGCCTGCGGCTGCGCGCGGTCGGCGAAAATCCCGCGGCGGTCGACACCGCCGGCATCTCGGTGAACGGCCTGCGTTACCAGGCAGTGCTGATCTCGGGCGTACTGTGCGGCGTGGCTGGTACGTATCTCTCGACGGCCGCGAGTTCGGGCTTCGTGCGCGATATGACCGCAGGCAAGGGCTACCTCGCGCTCGCGGCGCTCATCTTCGGCAAATGGCGCCCCTACCCAACGCTCGGCGCCTGCCTGCTCTTTGCCTTCACTGACGCGCTCGCCGCCCGCCTGCAGGGCGTGGCCCTGCCGCTGGTCGGCGTCATCCCCGTGCAATTCATTCTGGCGCTGCCGTACGTGCTCACGGTACTGTTGCTCGCCGGTTTTGTCGGCAAGGCGGTTGCGCCCAAAGCCATCGGCGTGCCGTATGCCAAGGAGCAATGAAACCGGCGCATCATGACCACCCGGGAACGACTCACCGCCCATCTCGGTAAAACACCCGACACCGCCCGCGCCGCCTTCATTGCGGCCAACGCCACGGTGATTGGCGACGTCACCCTCGGTCCGAAATCCAGCGTCTTCTATGGCGCGGTGCTGCGCGGCGACATCGCACGCATCATCGTGGGGGAGGGCACCAACATCCAGGACAACGCCATCGTGCACCTCGAGCACGACAGCGACGCCGTCATCGGCGCGTGGTGCACGATCGGCCATGGCGCCATCGTGCACGCCTGCACCATCGAGGATGAATGCCTCATCGGCATGGGGGCGACCATCCTCGACCGCGCCCGCATCGGCACGCGCAGCATCGTCGGCGCCAACGCGCTGGTGAAGGAGGACTTCACCTGCCCGCCGGGCTCGCTGGTGCTCGGCGTGCCCGCCAAGGTGGTGCGGCCGCTCACCACCGAGGAACAGGCCGGTCTGCGCTCCTGGGCGGAGAACTACGTCGAGATCGCCCAAGCCCACGCCGCGCGGGAAAACAAGAAGTAAACTGCGTTGAGGTTGAACCGGTGACAAGCGGCGGGATCACTCCGCCAGTTTGATTGGCACCGGCGCGCGTTCGAAGTCCGTGGCGGCGAGCAGCGCCTGCGGCCGCATGCGGCCGAGGACCGCGAGCCAGCGGTCGGGGACAATCTCCAGCCGCGTATTGAAGAAGGTCGCGATGTCGTTGAAGTAGGCCCGCGCCAGGGCGATGCGCTGCTCGGTCTCCGCGAGCTGCCGCTGGAGAGCGAGGAAGGCGGTGTCGCTTTTGAGGTTCGGGTAAGCTTCGACCACGGCGCGCAGCGCGGGGACGCAGCCGGAGAAGTCCGGCCCGCTTACGCCGGGCGGCGTGGCGGCGAGCTGGTTGCGCAACGCGGCCAGCGCCGTCTGCGTGGTGGCTTCGTGCGTGCGCAGCGCGGCCACGGTTTCGACGAGGCGCGGGATGAGGTCGTGCCGGCGCTGCAACTGCACGTCGACGAGCGACCAGGCCTCCCGCGCGCGGTTGCGCAGGCCGACGAGGCTGTTGAAGGCCATCCACACCCAGCCCAGCGCGGCCAGTCCAATGTAAGCCGCCAACAGCTCCGTGTATTGGGAGAAACATTCAACGAGCGGCCGGTGCCACCCGGCGTGATTGCGCAGCGCAAAACCACCTAGGAACGCGATGACGCCCAGCAGCGTCAGCGCCCAGATGCCCCGGCCCAACCCGGCGCGCACCTTCTCCTCGGTGCGCGTCGAGATCAGGAACATCGGCGCCTCCTTGTCGGCGGCGATCTCCGGGGCGATGACGTCGGTGCGTTCCCGCGCCTGGCCCACGAGATAGAGCGGCGCGTGCAGCGCGATGCCGGTTTCCACGAAGCGGCGGCGGTGGTCGGAGTCGGCCACGGCCTGCGGCGGTCCTTTGGCATAGTAGAGCGGGTTGCCCCGGTCGCAGGTCACATCGTAGAACCCGGCCGGCTCGATCTTCGCCCCGGCTGGCCGCACCAGCACCGCGCCGGTGTCGTCCTGCAGGTAAAAGTCGGCCGTCTCCCCGCCGTCGGCCACGGTGGTCCAGCCGCTTTCGCGCTTGGTGCGGGTCTGGGACTGGCCCTTGCTGTCGGTGTAGGTCTCGGTGACGGTGCGCGACCAGTGTTCGTCGACCCGGTAGCGGTAATGCACACAGCGCTGGCTGCTGAAGAAGGCGGTGAGTGGCGCCTCGGCCTCGGCGGTGCCCTTCAATTCCACGAGGCCGATGAAGACTCCCTGGGTCTTGGCCGTGGGTAGGTCGTCGATCAAACGGCGCTTCCGGCGCAACCGCAGGCTGCCCCAGAGAAACAGCAGCCCGAGGGCCATGCCGGCCGGGGGTGCGTACAGGACAACCTGGTTCATCGTTTCCCTTGTGATCGGAAGGTGCGCGACTGCCAAGCCCGCGCTGGCTGCGCGGGGGCCGGCTTGACCGGACGGAACCGGCGGGGTAGAGGGGCTGGTTGCCCGTTTACGAACGTGGCGCCGCGGCAGTCCCATACTTCCGCGGCACAACCAAGGAAACAGTCATGAAAGCGAACATTGGAACCGTGGATCGCGTGGTGCGGGTGATCGTCGGTCTCGTCATCATCGGCGCGGGGATTTACTTCCGGAGTTGGTGGGGCCTGATCGGCCTGCTCCCGCTGTTGACAGCCGGGATACGTTTCTGCCCGGTCTACGTGCCGTTCGGGATCAGCACCTGCAAGACCGAGGCGCAGAAGCCGCCGATACCGCCGGGCGGCCCGAAACCAGCCTGAGGTTTCCCGTCACGCCGCGGGCACGAGGCGGATGCTCTCGACCGCGATGCGCTCGACGGGCTGGCTGCGCTCGCCGCCACTCGCCGTGCACGGCACGTTCGCAATGCGATCGAGCACGTCGAGTCCTTTCATGACCTCGCCGAAGGCGGTGTACTGCCGGTCGAGAAAGCGCGCGGCGCCGTGGCAGATGAAGAACTGGCTGCCCGCGGAGTCGGGGTGCGCGGAGCGGGCCATGGAGAGAACGCCGCGCGCGTGCGGTTTCTCATTGAACTCGGCCTTGAGCTTCCAGCCTGGACCACCGGTGCCGGGGGTGCAGGTGGCGCCGGCCTTCGTATTCGGGCAGCCGCCTTGGATCATGAAGCCCTTGATGACGCGGTGAAACGCCGTGCCATCGTAGAAACCCTCGCGGGCGAGTTTTTTGAAGTTCTCGACGGTCTTCGGGGCAACGTCGGGCCAGAAGGCCACCGTCATTTCACCATGGGAGGTCTTGATGACGGCGAGTTCGGCGGGAACGGAAGGAGTGCTCATGAAGCCGCGAGCAAGACGTTGCCGGGACCGTCGGGCAAGAGGCAAATGCAGGCGGGCGGATGCTTCCATCCCGGCAGGTTCAGACTGCACTCCGTAGCGCAGAGCTTCAGCCTGCGCGATGGTGAAAAGCGTGGTTTGAAAAACCACGCTACGGTCCAATCACTCGGGACAAGGGGTTCCACCCATGTCACACCAGTTCCGCGTCGATGCGTTCGCAGAAATGGTGGATGAGGAACAGGTGGCATTCCTGCGCGGTGCGGCCGCTGGTGCCCGGGATGATGAGCTCACAGGTCGTCAGGCCCTTCGCCTTGCCGCCGCCACGGCCGAGAAAGGCGAGGCTCTCGAGCTTGAGGCGCTTCGCCGCTTCGAGCGCCCGCAGAATGTTCGGCGAGTTGCCGCTCGAGGTGAACACGACCACGAGGTCGCCGGGCTGCGCGAGCCCGTCGAGCTGGCGCGCAAAGACGTCCTCGAATTTGAAATCGTTGCCGATGCAGGAGAGCAGCGTGCCGTCGGCGGTCAGCGCGACGGCGGGGAGGGGACGGCGGGCCTTGAAGTAACGGCCGACGAGCTCGGTGGCGAAGTGTTGCGCCTCGGCCGCGCTGCCGCCGTTGCCGCAGAGGAGCAGCTTGTGGCCGGCCTTCAGCGTGCGGAGGAGCATGTCGCCGGCGCGGTCGATCTGCGGGCGGATGGTCGGCAGCGCCTCGAACGTGCGCACGGTCTCCTGCAGGGCGGCGGCGAAATTCATGGCTTGGATTAGACAGAAGATCGCGGAGAGCGCGAAGAAATTCTTGCCAGGGAATCTCCTTGGCGGACCTGGCGGCGCCGGCAACGGCATCACAGCCTGACCTTCCCGCCGGGATTGGATAGAGAGGAAACGAAGGCGGAGAGCTCGGGAGCTTGGTTCTCATCTCCTTTCTCTTCGTTACCTTCTGTAAAAAGAATTGGGTGGTTGGATTTCCTCCCTCGTCTATCCTGCCTGCCGGCCATAGCCTTGGCGACGGTTGTGCTTTTTGTGCCTTGTGCGGCCATTCCGTCCGATGTTTTGTTTGCGGCTACCCGCCAAGTGTTTTTGTGGCCATTCCATCTGCGGAGTTCAATGTGACGTCATGTCCAACCCTGCCCGCGCGTGAGAGCCCTGTCCGACTACAATCTTGACGGGCTCCAGCAGCAGATCGGCGCGTGGGGATTCAAGGCCTCGCATGCGAAGCCGCTGCTGCGGAATTACTATTCCCATGCGGGCGCGGTCGACTGGCCGGAGTTGAGGACACCGCGCGGATTGCGGGACCGCGTGCAGGCGGAATGCGGCATGATGGCATCCGCGCTGGCGGCGCGACAGGTCGCCGGGGACGGGACGGTCAAACTGCTTCTGAAACTCGCCGACGGGCGGACCGTCGAATCGGTGGTCATGCCGGCTTATCGGGAAGACCGGGTGGCCGGGTGCCTCTCCTCACAGGTGGGGTGCGCGCTGGCGTGCGATTTTTGTGCGACGGCCCGGAGCGGATTCGCGCGCAACCTGTCCGCCGGCGAGATGGTGGAGCAGTTCCTGCATCTGCGCGGCGAGGCGAAGGCGATCGGCCGGCGGCTGCAGACCGTCGTGTTCATGGGCATGGGCGAGCCAATGCTGAATCTGGCGAACGTGCTCGAGGCGGTCCGGCGGATGGCCGGCGGGGACATGGGTGCGCTGGGCTGGCGGCAGGTCACGGTGTCGACGGTCGGGATTGTGCCGGGCATCGACGCGCTGGCCGCCGCCGACTTGAACATCAACTTGGCCGTGTCCCTGCATGCCCCGGACGACATCACGCGCGCGAAACTGGTGCCGTCGGGCCGGCGGTTTGGCGTGGAGGAGATCATGGCGGCAGCCGACCGCTTTCAGGCGAAGAACACCGGCCGGCCGGTCTCGATCCAGTATTGTCTGCTCCAGGGTTTGAACGACTCGCCGGAGCAGGCGCGGCAGCTCGCCGCGCTGCTGGCAGGCCGGCGCATGCACGTCAACCTGCTCCACTACAATCCGACCGGCGTGAGCCTGACCGGGCGGACCTATCAGCCATCTCCGCCGGAAGCGGCGGAGACGTTCATGCGCGAGCTGCGAGTGCGGCGGGTGGTGGCGCATTTCCGCCGCTCCCGCGGGCGGGACATTGATGCGGCCTGCGGCCAGCTCCGCCGTCGCGCCACTGCCAGCTCCGATCCCGGTCGGTAGCGGCGGGAGATTGCGTTACCGGAGAAGTCTTTCTTCATCCGGGCGATCCGCGGTCAAATCTGACGGAGGATAATCATTTCTTTTCCGTGCGTTCCGTGTATTCCGTGGTTCCAGCGATGCCACGAATGTCCGTCAGACAACTCTGGAAGGCGAAGCTGGAAGGGAAGCTTGCGGCTAAAGACTGGCCGGAGGCGCCCGATCTGCGCCGGCCCGCCTTCACCGGCCAGGTGCTGGGCATCGACCCGAGCCTCCGCGGCACGGGTCTGGTGCTGATCGAGTTCCGGTCCGGGCGGCCGGCGGTGCTGCTGCGCACCCGCACGGTGCGCGTCCCGGCGCGGCGTCCCATGGCGGAGGCGCTGGCGGAAATCCACCGCGCGGTGACGGCGTTTCTCAACGATTTCAACGTGCGGCACGTGGCGCTGGAGCAGACGATCTACGTTCAGAACTTCCAGACCGCGCAGATTCTTGGCGCGGCGCGCGGCGCGGCCATCGCGGCCGCGGCCCTGCGCGGTCTGCCGGTGTTCGAATATCCGCCGTTGCGGGTGAAACAGGCGGTGGTGGGCGTGGGCCGGGCGAGCAAGCAGCAGATGCAGCGCACCGTCATGGCGCTGCTGGGTCACGGCGCGCTGCTGGCGCCCGACGAGGCCGACGCCGCCGGCGTGGCCATGTGTCACGCGCTCACCTGGCGGGAGGAAGTCGGCCGCCCGCGATGAAGATCTGTCGGGGGCGCGCCGCCCCGGCCTGCGCGCGCCGGCTTCCGGCGGCGAAACCGGGGAGAAGACCAAGCGGCGGCAGCGCGCCCCGTTCGCTTCCGGGACGGGAGCCTGATCTCAGCCCAGGACCGTCTTGAGAATGCGGCCGAGGTCACCGACGCGGTAGGGCTTGGTAAGGTAGCCGCAGAAGCCCATGTCGAGGTACTGCCTGGCCATCTCCTCGCTGTCGTAGCCGCTGGAGATGATCGCGCGCACGTCGGGATCCAGTTCGCGCAGCTGTTTGAAGGTCGCCTCGCCGCCCATGCCGCCGATGATGTTAAGGTCCATAATGACAGCGTCGTAGGGCCGGCCGATGTTGAGATAGCGGGTGTAGAGCGCGATGGCCTCCTCGCCGTTCTTCGCGATGTCGTACTTGTACTCGAGCCCTTCGAGCATGCCGGCGGTGAGTTCGCAGATCTTTTCGTCGTCGTCCATGAACAGGACACGGCCGGTGCCGAAACGCAGGGTGGGGGCGCGGCGGGCCTCGACTTCGATGGGTCGGTCGGCTTGGGGCAGAAAGATGGTGAAGGTCGTGCCGGTGCCGACGGTGGAGTCGACGCCGATCTGGCCGCCTTGCTTGCGCACGATGTCCAGCACGGTGGCGAGACCGAGGCCGGTGCCGTGTTTCTTGGTGGTGAAGAAGGCGTCGAAGATTTTCTGGAGATTTTCCGGCGGGATGCCGCTGCCATCGTCCTGCACCTCGAACTGCACGTAGTTACCGGCGGGGAGCGGCGGAATCTGGCCCTCGGTAAGCGTGGCGTTGCCGGCGCGCAGCCACACGTGGCCCGGGTGGCCCTCGGGCATGGCCTGGATGGCATTGACCACGAGGTTCTGGAAAACCTGCAGAATCTGGGCGCGCTCGGCGAGGATGTTGCCCGTGCCGGGCGCCACCTCGACCACGACCTCGGTGCTGGCGCCGGCGGTGGCGATGCGCGAGGTATCTTTCAGCACCGTGAGGGGCGCCAGCACCGTCTGCATGGCGGTGCCGCCCCTGGCGAAGGTGAGGAGCTGCTTGGTCAGGCCCTTGGCGGCCATGCACGCATTCTCGCTGTCCTCGAGCGCAGAATAGTTGTGATTATCCTTCGCAAGCGAGACGCCGCCGAGGATGGTGGTCAGGAGATTGTTGAAGTCGTGCGCGATGCCGCCGGCGAGTACGCCGAGCGATTCGAAACGGTTGGCCTTGACGAGCTCCTCGGGGGTGAGGGTCATCTCCTGGGGGTCGCGGAAGACAATGATCGCGCCGACAATCCGGCCGGTGGAATCCAGCACCGGGCTTCCGCTGAAGGAGAGGGGCTGTGGCTCGGCATCCCCGCCGTGCGCCAGAGAATAATCGTTGTTGAGGGGGATGGCTTCGCCGAGGTCGAGCAGCCGGCTGGCGGGAAACTCGCTGCGCTGGCCGCTCACGCGGTGCGTCAGCGGGAAAACTTCAAGGAGCAGCCGGCCCCGCAGGGTGTCTGGCTGCTCACGGAGGAGCTGCGCGGCCTTGTCGTTGGTGAAGATGATGCGGCCGGAGGCGTCGGCGAGCACGAGACCTTCGTGCAACTCGGCAAACGCCCCGACCAGCAGGGCGGGGGGAATGGCCTGCTCACCCGCCACGGGCAGCTCCGCCGGCAGCGCGCAATGGAAGCCGAGCACGCGGAGCAGCTCGTGCTTGCGCGACACCTGGCGGTACACGCCGCCCATCACCCAGAGATAATGGCCGTCCTTGTGCCGCAGGCGGCAGAGGTCGAGGTAGGCGGTTTCGCCGGGATGGCGGGAGAGGAAAAACTCCTTCAGACCGGCGGGCGCGTCTTCGGGATGCAGCACGCTCGCGAGGGTGTCGGGTTCGTCGGTCAGGTCGGCGGCCGTGTGGCCGAGCAGGCGTTTCCAAGCCGGCGAGAACCAGTAGCGGTCGCCGGCGAAGTTCAGGTCGAATACGCCGAGGTGGCCGCGCTCCGTGAGGTCCTGCAGACGCTCTGCGCTTTCGAGCGAGGTTTCATCGAACTCCTTGCGTTCGGTGATGTCGAGGTGCATGCCGGCGACGCGCTCGAGCTCCCCGGCAGGGCCGAACACCTGCAGACCGAGGCTTTGAATCCACACGTAGTGCCCCTTCTTGTGGCGGAGGCGATACTCGACGGAGAAGCTGCGCACCCCGTTGGAGTATTTGGTGGCGGCGCGGTCGGGCGCGGCGGCGGAGTCCTCGGGATGCAGGAGGTTGCGCCAGGTCTCGAAGGTGGCGTCGAGTTCATGCTCGGCATAACCGAGCTGCTTCTTCCAGGCGGGCGAATAGTAGTAGCTGCCGGCCTTGAAATTGAGATCGAAGACACCGAGTGGGCTGCGCTCGGCGAGCAGCGAGAGAAGGTCCACGCCGGTGACGCCCGGCGTGTCGGCGGGCTGCACAAACGCCAAGCAGCCCGGGCCGGCCGCGGACGTGGTTTTTTCAAGACGCACGGATACGTCGAGGCGCGCGCCATCCTTGGGCTGGGCGACCAGCTGAAGCGGGGCGGCGGACGCGGCGGCCAGCAGCACATCCCATTGCGCCTCGAGCCAGCGGGTTTCCTTCGACGTGACCTCGAAGGCGAAAAGGGTGGAAAAATGATCGCCGATCAACTCCGACTCGCCCGCCCGCCAGAGGGCGCGCGCGGCGCTGTCCGCCATCAGAATTTTCCCATTTCCATCCAGCACAAGCAGGGCCCCGCCACCACCACGGGTGCGCGTGCCGGTGGCTCCGGTCGTTTGAATTTGCGACGGATTGCCCACGAAGCCAGATGCGGGGCGCGACGATGGCAGAGCCACGAGCGTTCCCGCAGCCAAAACCGTGACTAATCCTGGCGCCTTGTTAAGAGAAAAGTGACTAATCCGGGTCCGCCGGGACTTTTAGGCTGAAACTTTAAGGAATTTTTGACAGCAACGGCTGCCGGGCCGGCGGGTCCGGGACGAGCCACCGGCGCACCCGGCCGGCAAGGAAATCGATGTAAGCCGGCTGATCGTTCAGGCAGGGGATATGCACGAACGACTCGCCGCCCGCCTGGAGAAAGATTTTGCGCCCGGCCACGCGGATTTCCTCGAGGGTCTCGAGGCAGTCGGCGACGAAGGCCGGAGTGATGACGAGCAGGCGCGTTCTGCCCCCGGCAGCGAGGCGCTTGAGCTCGGTGTCGGTGTACGGCTGGAGCCAGGGTTCGCCGGCAAGGCGCGATTGGAACGAGATGGAGTACCGGGTGGGATCGAGACCGGCGCGGCGGGCGAGAAGCTGCGTGGTGCGCGTGATCTGCGTCTTGTAGCAGGTGGCCTGCACGGGGCTGCAGGTGTTGCAGCAATCGGGCACGATGGTGCAGTGCGCCTTGGAGGGGTCGGCCTTGCGCAGGTGGCGCACGGGCAGACCGTGATAACTGAAGAGCAGGTGGTCGTGCGGTTTGGCCAGGTAGGGCTGGGCGCTGGTATAAAGCGCCTCGATGTAATCGGCGTCCGCGTAGAACGGCTGTACCGTCTCGATGCGCATGCCCGGCGCGAGCCGGGCGGCCTCCTCCTGGACTCTTGCCACCACTGTCTCCCAGCTCGACATCGCGTAATGCGGATATTGCGGGATGAGCAACAGCTCCTCAATGCCACCCGCGGCGAGCTGCGCGATGACTGTGGCGATGGAGGGGCGGCCGCAGCGCATCGCGAGGGCGACCGGCATGTCGGGTCCGAGTGCAGCGGCGAGCTTCCGCTGCACGCAGCGGCTGGTGACCATCAGCGGCGAACCCTCGGGCGTCCAGATGCTGGCATAAGCGTGGGCCGACTTCGGGGGGCGGGTGCGCAGGATGATGCCGTGGAGCAGCAGCCAGCGCAGCGGTTGCGGCGGCGCGTCGAGCACGCGCTTGTCGCCGAGGAATTCCGCCAGATAGCGGCGCACGTCGGCGACCGAAGGAGAGTCGGGCGAGCCGAGGTTGACGAGGAGGACGGCACGTTGGGACATGGGCGCTAGCTACTGGTCGGGAGATTCCCGCCGGATGTCAAACGCAGGCGGCGGGAGCCGTCCGGCGTTGGATGGATGGCGAGTCTGGAACGACCCGTTTTCCGGGCGGCCGGATTTTGGCGTTGCCGGTGGCGGAGCGCGACCGCATCAAGGGGAGGTTTGCTCCGCGAACCGGCGCCCGTCCGCGCCTCCCGCCAAAGATCCATTTGCCATGAGTTCAAACCGCCGACCCGTGCTCCTTGTCGTCCGCGACGGCTGGGGCAAGAACCCGAATTCCGCCCACGACAAGTTCAATGCCGTGCACCTCGCGCGCAAGCCCTGCGATGACTGGCTGCACGCGCAGTATCCCGTGACGCTCGTCAAGGCGTGCGGCCTCGACGTCGGCGTGCCCGACGGCGTGATGGGCAACAGCGAGGTCGGCCACCAGAACATCGGCGCCGGCCGCATCGTCGACCAGGAGATCGTGCGCATCACCAAGGCGGTCACTGACGGCGAGATCGCCGGCAACGCCGTATGGCGCGCCGCGCTCGACCGCGTGAAGGCGCGCGGCACGAAGCTGCATTTCATGGGCCTTGCCTCCGATGCCGGGGTGCACAGCCTGCTCGAGCACCTCTACGGTTTGCTCCGGCTCGCGAAGGCGGCGGGCGTGACGAAGAACATTTTTATCCATGCGTTCATGGACGGGCGGGACACCCCGCCGACGAGCGGCCGGGGTTTCATCCAGCAGCTTGAGGCGAAGCTGGCCGAGCTCGGCGTGGGCCGGGTCGCCAGCGTGTGCGGCCGTTTCTACAGCATGGACCGCGACAACCGCTGGGAGCGGGTGAGCCGCGCCTACGCCATGCTCACGGGGGCGAAGGCCGACGCCACCGCCTCCAGCGCCACCGCCGCCATGCAGCAGTATTACGACAAGCCGACCAACGACTCGCAGAAGGGCGACGAGTTCGTGGTGCCGACATGGGTGGCCGGCGCCGACGGCAAGCCGGGCGCGACCATCGGCGACGGCGACAGCGTGGTGTTCTTCAACTTTCGCGGCGACCGTCCGCGCGAACTCTGCCGCGCGTTCTGCGAGGCGGGGTTCAAGGAGTTCGACCGCGGCCGGAAGCTCGACCTCTATTTCGCCGGCCTGACCGAGTACAAGAAGGGCCTGCCCGTCGAGACCATCCTCATGAAGCCGCCGAAGATAAAAAACATCCTCGGTGAGTATCTGGCCGCGCGCGGCCTGAAGCAGTTCCGCTGCGCCGAGACGGAAAAGTATCCGCACGTCACATTTTTCTTCAACGACTACCGCGAGGAGCCGTTTCCCGGCGAGGACCGGGTGATGGTGGCCAGCCCGAAGGTGGGCACCTACGACCTCGCGCCCGACATGTCGTCGATGGGCGTGACCGTGGCCGCGCGCGACGCCATTCGCTCGGGCAAGTACGACCTGCTCGTCGTCAACTACGCCAATCCCGACATGGTCGGCCACACCGGTTCGCTGCCCGCGGCCATCCGGGCGGTCGAGGCGACCGACCTCGGCACGGGCGTGCTGCTCGAGGCGGTGCTCAAGATGGGCGGCGCGGCGGTGGTCTGCGCCGACCACGGAAACTGCGAGCAGATGTGGGACCCGGTCCACAACGCCCCGCACACGTCGCACACGCTCAATCCCGTCGAGGTGTTCGTGGTGGGCGAGGGGTATGCCGCCGGGAAGACGAAGCTCCGCCCAGGCGGCCGCCTCGCCGACCTCGCGCCGACGCTGCTCGAGCTCATGGGCCTGCCCAAGCCGCCGGAGATGACCGGAGAAAGCCTGATGACAAAATGATGCTTCAGATAGAGCGGTGCCCCCGTTTCTTCCCATGAGATCACGCCGCCCCGATGTTCAATTTCAGGTTTGCCCTCCGGTAAGGGCGTGCACTTAGTTGGCCGCCTTTCGCCCCTTTGCCATCATCATGACGCGCACGCACCATTGTGCCCAGCTCACCAAGGCCGACCTCGGCGCCATCGTCTCGCTCGCCGGCTGGGTGGATTCCATCCGCGACCACGGCGGGATCATCTTCGTCGACCTGCGGGACCGCCAGGGCATCACGCAGGTGAAGTTCGACCCGCAGGACGACGCGGACATGGGCGCGCGCGCCGCCCAGCTGAAGCCGGAGTCGGTGATCGGCGTCACCGGCCGGGTGGTCCCGCGCCCCGAGGGCACGGTGAACCCGAACCTGCCCACCGGCGAGGTCGAGGTCGATGCGACGGCGCTGGAGATTCACAATCTGTCCGAGACGCCACCGTTTCCGCTCGATGACGAGGGCGGCGACCGGGTCAACGAGGACCTCCGCCTGACCTACCGTTACCTCGACCTGCGCCGGCCGAAGATGCGCCGGAACCTGGAGGTGCGCCATCGCGCCACCAAGGCCGTGCGCGACTACTTCGATGCCCGGGGTTTCATCGACGTCGAGACCCCCATTCTCTTCAAGAGCACGCCGGAGGGCGCGCGCGAGTACCTCGTGCCTTCGCGCATCCACCCGGGCCAGTTCTACGCGCTCTCGCAGTCGCCGCAGCAGTTCAAACAGATCCTCATGGTCGCGGGCGTGGAGCGCTATGTTCAGATCGCCCGCTGTTTCCGCGATGAGGATCTGCGCGCCGACCGCCAGATGGAGTTCACCCAGATCGACGTCGAGGTCTCGTTCATCGACCGCGAGGGCATCTACACGCTCTTCGAGGGCATGCTGAAAAAGCTCTGGAAGGACATTCTCGACGTGGACCTGCCGACGCCATTTCCGCGGCTGGCCTACCAGGAGGCGATGAACCGCTACGGCGTCGACAAACCCGACACGCGGTTCGGCCTCGAGCTGGTCGATTTCACGGCGACGTTCAAGAAATCCGCCTTCAAGGTTTTCGCTTCGACCGCGGCGGGCGGCGGGGCGGTGAAGGCGCTCAACGCCAGGGGCCTCGCCGACCTCACCCAGGGCGAGCTCACCAGTCTGGAAGAAGCCGCCAAGTCGCTCGGGGCGAAGGGCCTCGCCTTCATCAAGGTCGAGGACGGTGAGTGGAAGTCACCCATCGTGAAATTCTTCAGCGAGGCCGAGAAGGCGGAACTCACGCAGCGGCTCGGCGTCGCGAACGGCGACATTGTCTTTTTCGCGGCGGCGCCGTGGGGAAAAGCGTGCGCCATCCTCGGCCGCATCCGCTTGGAGTGCGCGGCGCTGCTGCAGAAGCGCGGCAAGCTGGGCACCGCCGCCGGCCAGTGGAATTTCCTCTGGGTCGTCGATTTTCCGCTGATGACCTTCGACGAGGAGACCAAGCGCTTTGTGGCCACGCACCATCCGTTCACGGCGCCCGTGTCGGAGGACATTCCGCTGCTCGACTCCGACCCGCAGAAGGTCCGCGGCCAGCACTATGACATCGTGCTCAACGGCGTGGAACTGGGCGGCGGCTCGATCCGCATCCACCAGCCCGCGCTGCAGGAGAAGGTCTTCAAGGACGTGTTTAAGATTCCGGCGAACGTCGTCGAGAATCGCTTCGGCTACCTGCTTCGCGCATTCAAGTACGGGGCGCCGCCGCACGGCGGCATCGCCTTTGGTCTGGACCGCCTGGTCGCGCTGCTGTGCGGCGCGACCAGCATCCGCGACGTCATCGCCTTCCCGAAGACGCAGAAGGCGCAGGATCTCATGACGCAGAGCCCGACGCCGGTCACGCCGAAGCAGCTCCGCGACCTGCACATCCAGACGGTGCTGCCGACGTAGGCTTGCTCAAAACCGGGCAGGTGGAGGGTGTGATCCCCATGCGCGGGCGGTTGGTGCCATTAATTCATTTCATTGCTCGCCGGGGGGAAGCCGTATTTCCGAGCGGGCCCCCCGACGGGGCGGCGAAGGTGGGCGGGCGGGGATACACCCCTTGGCATGCTGCTTGCTGAAAGTCGCGTTCATCGCCGCTCCCGCTGCGCCTGAACGGTCCTCCGCCGGGCAGGCTGGGGCGCGATGCGTTCCAAATTCACCAGGCGGTTTCCAACGAGCCGTCTGTTTAATCGATCACCAAACCACCGCACCCCGCGGATGCGGGCAACATCACTATGATAAACCGATATTCAGGCGTAAGATGGTTGGGCGCAGCCTTGCTGGGATTTGCGCTCTACAGTGGTCTGGCCACCACCCCGGCATGGGCGGATGACCCGAAACCCGATCCCGCCGGCACTGTCACCGGTTCCTCCGTGGACGCGCAGGATGCGGGTGGCACGCACTTCGTGGTCACGCCGCCGGCCGAGCTGAGCGACGATGACAAAAAAGACCCCGCCAAGGTGAAAGCGTACGAGGACGCCAAGAAAGCCTACGACGACTACGCGGCACAGGCAAAACTCGAACCGCTCGCCGTGAAGCTCTCCGACGCCGTCGGCCACAACCGCGTGGCGATCAACTTCACGTGGACGCTGGTCACGGGCTTCCTCGTCATGTTCATGCAGGCCGGTTTCGCCTTGGTGGAAACCGGGCTGTGCCGGGCAAAAAACGCCGGCCACACCATGTCGATGAATTTCATGATCTATCCCATGGGCATGCTGGGCTTTTATCTCTGTGGCTTCGCCTTCATGTTCGGCGGCGTCCAAGGCATCGGCACCATGGGCGGGTATGCCGGGCTGAACCACGAACTGGGCTTCCATATCGGCGACAAGTTTTTTGGTCTGCTGGGCTGGAAGGGCTTCCTCCTGCAAGGCGCGGGTTATGACACCGCGGCTTTCGCCCTCTTCCTCTTCCAAATGGTGTTCATGGACACCACGGCGACGATCCCGACGGGTGCCGCGGCGGAGCGGTGGAAATTCTCCGCGTTCATGATCTACGGCTGCTTCATCGGCTCGGTCATGTATCCGGTCTTCGGCAACTGGGTCTGGGGCGGCGGCTGGCTCTCACAACTCGGAGCCATGTTCCCGGGCCTCGGCCACGGGCACGTGGATTTCGCCGGATCCTCGGTGGTGCACATGCAGGGTGGCGTAATCGCGCTGATCTTCGCCTGGTTGCTCGGACCGCGCTACGGCAAGTATGACAAGAACGGCAAGATCGTGCACCCGATCACGCCGCACAACATTCCCATGGTGATGCTCGGCACCTTCATCCTGGCGTTCGGTTGGTTCGGCTTCAACCCGGGCTCGAGCCTCGCTGCCACCGATCTGCGGATTGCGGTGGTCGCGGTGAACACCATGCTCGCCTCGGCGACCGGCGCATTGGGTGCCACCTTGTGGATGTGGTGGTTTCGGACCAAGAAGCCTGATCCCTCCATGATGTGCAACGGCATGCTGGCGGGTCTGGTGGCGATCACATGTCCCTGCGCGTTCGTCAGCGCCGGCGGCGCGAGCCTCCTCGGCCTGGTGGCAGGTATTCTCGTCGTCGAATCAGTGTTCTTCTTCGAGAAGATCGGCATCGATGACTGCGTCGGAGCCATCTCGGTCCACGGCGTCAACGGCGCCTGGGGTTGCCTTTCGCTCGGTCTCTTCGCCGACGGCACTTACGGCGAAGGCTGGAACGGCGTCTCCGGCACGGTACGTGGTCTCTTCTACGGCGGCGGGCTTGGCCAATTCTGGGCCGAGCTGATCGGCGTGACCACGTGTTTCATCACGCTGTCGCTGATCGCGATCATCGTCTACAAAATCGCCGAGGTGCTCGTGGGCAACCGCGTGGAGTTCGAGGCCGAGATCGAAGGCCTCGATGTTCCCGAAATGGGCGTACCGGGCTATGCCGGCATGGTCATGGACAAGCAATCCGAGACGCCCATGCTCAAAGCCTGATTTAACCAATCGTCCGGCTGCGCGAAGAGGTCCTTCTCGCGCGGCCGGGCGGAACCAATACACCCGACAAGAACCTGACCCTCATGGAAACTCACCTAATTGACATCCTCCCGTCGCTGCTGGGGCTGATTCTGGGCGGCACCATCGGTCTTGGGTTCGGCCTGATCCAGGCTGCCGCCCACCGTCGGCATGAGAAGCTCCAGGCGAACGGCGAATTCAAAAGCGGCTGGGCGGTCATGCCGGGCTCGATGCGGCGCGTGGCCTACCTGCTGGTGGCGCTGGCGCTGGTGCAGATCATCAGTCCCGCGCTGTTCGCGGGCGGCAGTCAGTGGTGGGTTTCAGCCGGAGTGGTCGTCGGCTACGGCGCGCTGCTGTTCCAACAATTGCGTCGGCGCTGGGCGGCGCCGGCGGCTTGAGCGAACACTACCGTGATATTGACAACCTCCATCCTTCTAACTGTTAACTCTTCCCATCAATGAAGCTCATCATCGCCATCATCAAGCCCTTCAAACTCGAGGAAGTTAAGGACGCCCTGTCCGGCATCGGCATCGAGGGCATGACGGTCACCGAGGTCAAGGGCTTCGGCCGTCAGAAAGGTCACACCGAGATTTATCGCGGCAGCGAATACACCGTCGATTTTCTCCCCAAGGTGAAGATCGAGATCGCCTTGGGTGACGAACTCGTGGCCAAGACGGTCGAGACCATCATCAAGGCCGCCAAAACGGGCAAGATCGGCGACGGCAAGGTTTTCGTCGTGCCGCTTGAGGAGGTGGTCCGCATCCGCACCGACGAGCGCGGCGAGGCTGCCATCTGAGCGGCAGGAGCCCGACCGGCCTTCCGGCTGCTCCTTTTTAGTCATGGTGCCAGGGCCGACCCAACCGGTCGGCCTTTTTATTGCGGCCGGTTGATGTTTCCCATCCGCCCTGCGCCGGGCGCTGGATAGATTTGCCCATCTTGGCAATCAAAACGGCTCATGGCATCGATTCTGCTCATGGTTGGACTATTTCCTCCCATGAAGCTGCCCATGTCCAACCCCATGCGCACCGCGTTCGCTTTACTGGCGGTGGTGCTTTTCTCCCAGCCGGTGCTGGCCGACAAGGCTGCGCCCACGATTGACCAGCGCGTCGCCGCGCTCGAGGCGTATGTCAACAACGGCGATCCCGGCAAAAGCCTGACCGGCATCCCGGGCCCCGGGCACAATGCCTGGATGATGACTTCGTCCGCGCTGGTGCTCTTCATGACGCTGCCCGGTCTGGCGCTCTTCTATGGCGGTCTGGTCCGCCGCAAGAACGTCCTCTCGGTGCTGGCCCAGTGCCTCGGCATCGCCGGGCTCGTCACCATCCTCTGGTGGGCGTTCGGCTACAGCTTCGTCTTTGGGAAGAGTTTCAGCGGCGGATTTTTTGGCCGTTTCCTCGGCGGCGCCGAGTTCGTCCTGCTCAAAAGCGTGACCTCCGCGCCCAACACCGATTACGCCTACTGGGTTTCGCACAACGTCTTCGCGATGTACCAGCTGATGTTCGCGATCATCACGCCTGCCCTGATCGTCGGTGCCATCGCCGAACGCATGAAGTTTTCCGCCATCCTGCTCTTTATGGGATTATGGATGCTGCTGGTTTATTTCCCGCTCGCCCACATGGTGTGGGGCGCCACGGGTCTGATGAACGGCGTGTGGAATGCCGGCGCGGCGATCAAGGCCATCGACTTCGCCGGCGGCACGGTGGTGCACATGTCTTCCGGCTGGTCGGCGCTCATCCTCTGCCTCGTCATCGGCCCCCGCATCGGTTTCGGCCGGGAGAAGATGGCCCCCCACAGCATGGTGCTCTGCATGGTCGGCACGGGCATGCTCTGGGTCGGTTGGTACGGCTTCAACGCCGGCAGCGCCGTCGCGGCCGACGGCATTGCCGCCAACGCCTTCACCACCACCACGCTTGCCACCGCGGTGGCCTCCTTTACGTGGGGCATGATCGAAAAAATCTTCCGCGGCCACGCCTCCATCCTCGGCTTCTGCTCGGGTGCCGTCGCCGGTCTCGTCGTGATCACGCCCGCCGCCGGCTTCGTCAACACCACGGGCGCCGTCATCATCGGCCTGCTCGCCGCCGCCGCGTCCTACTACTTTGTCACGACCGTCAAGGCCAAGTTCGGCTATGACGACGCCCTCGATACCTTCGGTGTCCACGCCATTGGCGGCACCCTGGGGGCATTCATGACCGGCCTGCTCGCCACCGGCGAGGTCAACGGCAACCTGACCAGCGGCGCCGCCTTGAAAAACGGCCTCGCCCGGCTGGTGACTGAAGGTGGTCTGTGGCATGAGCAGCTCAAGGCCATCGGCATCACCCTCGTACTGTCGGTGGTTGCCACGTTCATCATCGCGTCTATCGTGAAGGTTGTCATCGGCCTGCGGCCCACGCCCGATGTCGAGCGCCAGGGGCTCGACCTTGTGGAACACGGCGAGGAAGGCTACATCGACTAAAACTCCATTCCCTCGACCCGTACTCTCATGAAATTCATTGTTGCCATCATCAAGCCCTTCAAACTGGAGGAGGTGAAGGAGGCCCTGTCGCAGCTCGGCATTCAGGGCATGACGGTCACCGAGGTCAAAGGCTTCGGCCGCCAGAAGGGACACACCGAGATTTACCGCGGCAGCGAATACACCGTGGACTTCCTTCCCAAGGTGAAGATCGAGGTTGTCGTCGCCGACGATCTCGTCGGCAAGGTCGTCGAGAGCGTCGTCAAGGCGGCCAAGACGGGCAAGATCGGCGACGGCAAGGTATTCGTCCTGCCCCTCGAGGACGCCGTGCGCATCCGCACCGATGAACGCGGCGAAGCCGCGCTCTGACCCGAACGTAGTTTTTTCCCCGACGAAGGCCGGCCTCCATGCGAAGGCCAGCCTCGTTTTTCTGGGCTCTTGCCGCGTACCGGACGCTCTTGCGGTGCCATGCAGCGCGCCCCAGGTGCTGGCGCATCATAGACCCTTGGAGGGCGAGGCTCCGGCTCAAGGCCAGCACGCAGGCCTCCAACGGCTGGCTCAGCCAGCAGCTCCACCTCGGCGCCCCGGCTGCACTCAGCCGGAATCTGACTCTTTTCCGGCGCGACCGCCATGCCGGCGATCCCACTTGGCAAGACCTGATATCAATATCCGCGACCTGCCCCTTTGGGCCTGCCTGCGCTCCTGAATTGCGACCGCGATTATGAGGGCGGCAGGTTTGCCCATGCCGCTTTTCAATGGTCTTCGGCTTGCTGGAGCACCGCGGTCAGCGCTCGTCGGGCCATAGGATCATCGGGCGACAGGCGCAGCTCTTTTCGGAAGGCTTCGGCCGCCGCCGGCAGATTTCCCAATTGAAACCAGCTCACCCCGAGACTGTGCCATCCCGGCGCGTAATCCGGTCTCAGGCGCAGCGCCTCTTCAAATTGGGCAATCGCGTCATTCAGCCGCCCGGGCATCCTCGAGAAGGCGAGGCCCAGATTATAGTGTGCCTCCGCATAATCCGGATCCAGGCGCAGCGCCTCTTCATACTGGGCGATCGCGTCATTCAACCGTCCCGGCATCTCCGACCAGACGTTGCCCAGGTTGGTATGCGCACTCGCGCAATGCGGATCCAGGCGCAGCGACTCTGCAAATTGGGCGCGCGCGTCATCCAGGCGTCCCGGCATCTGGGCCCAGGCGAAGCCCAGACTGTTATGCGCCTCGGCATAATCCGGATTCAGGCGCAGCGCTTCTTCATACTGCGCAATCGCGTCATTCAGACGTCCCGGAATCTCCAACCAGGCATTGCCCAGATTGTAATGCGCCCGCTCGTTGTTCGGCCGCTTGGCCAGCGTGTCGCTCCAGATGGTCAGTTCACTGCGGTAGTCCTCGTTGCGCCGCGCAGTGAGCATGCCCAGTCCAAGCGCCAACGCTGCGAACACCACCCAGCTTTGCCGCCTGACCGCCGCATGAATCCCAATCACGACAAGTGTCATCACCGCTGCGAGCGGGAGGTACATCCGGTGTTCGACGATCATCTGAAGCCGGCCCGGCACGACACTGGTGGGTGCCAGGATCGCAAAAAACCACGCGCCCAGAAAACCCAGCACCGGCCGCCGCCACAGCGCGACCAGCACCGCCACCGCCAGCCCAACGACCAACAACGCGTACAGTGACATCTCCGTCGCTTGGTTCACCCAGAAGGTGCCGTATTCAAACACGAGCGGATGGGGCCACACCGCCAGCCACAGATAGCGGGTGACCGCCTCGAATTGGGTCAGCCAGTACGCCCACGGCGTGATGCCCACGTCGAAGCCGGCCATCCCGTTGCGATTCCAGCCGGCGCTCGCCACCAGACCGGCCAGCGGTAGCCACGTCGCCGCTAGGCTCAGATGCAGCCATCGACGACGGTGCCAAGCCTCCCGAAACGAGCCCGCCACAAAGGTCCGGTCATAGAGCAGCACGATCAGCGGCGCGGAAACCGTCACTTCTTTGGTAGCCATGCCGAGCAGGCATGCGACGACAGAGAGTGGAAACCAGAGGCGTTGGCGACCGTTCGCCTCGGCCCCTCGGATGAAGCAATACAAGGTGAGCAGGTAGAACAGCCCCATCAGCGATTCCGCGCGCTGGATGACATAGGTCACCGCTTCGGTCTGCAGGGGGTGCAGGGTCCAAAGAAGTGCAGCGAAGAAGGCGAGGGGAGAGGCCGCAGCCTCTGCCCGCCGCGCGAGCGTGCGCCGGACGATTCCGAACAGAGTCAACCCGGCCAAAACGTGGATCGCCAGGTTTAAGGCATGATAACTCCACCCCGCCGTCCCGCTAACCGCATAGTTGATCGCCAAGGAGAGATTCAGGATGGGCCGGCCGCTCGCGGTCGTGTTGATCGGGGGCCACCAAGCGGTACCCCAGTGTCGGATCGTCGAATTGTCGATGATGGCGGCTCTGTCGTCGAAAAACAGCGGAATGGGAAAAGTCCGGCTATAGACCGCGATCGCCCCGGCCGCGAGAATGGCTTCGCCCGCCAGCACCTGCCAATCGATACGCCGAACGGGGACGGGTTTCAGGGGCGAGGTTCTTGCAGGGGGACCTTGCGCTGGCATGGCAGTCGAAATGAGCTCTGATCAAAGGTTGTGGACGGCAGGGCGGAGGAGGAAGCTGGGGGAGCGGGTTCGGGCAGCTTTCTCGGTGAGCCCGTCGATGAAACGGACGCCTTCGATCAGCTGGTGGATTTGTTCACAGCCATTAAGTCGACGCCAGCCTTTTTCGCATTCGCAGCCGAGCTTGAACATCATGGCGGGAGTGGCGAGCCGACTGCCGCAGCTCTTGGTCTGATGGCCGCGGTGGCGGATGGTGGCGAAGCCGGACTCGATCGGGTTGGTCGTGCGCAGGTGCCGCCAGTGTTCGGCGGGGAAGCCGCAGAAGGTGACCGAGGTCTTCAGTGACCCCTGTGAGCAGTTTGGGATCAGCCGCAAGACCGGCTACAAGTGGTTGCGGCGGTACCGGGAGCCGGGGATTGCGGGCACCCGGGAACTGAGCCGGCGGCCGGACCGCTGCCCGCACCGGACGCCCGCGAAGATCGGAGCTTTGGCGGATGCCGGGGGGCCAGATGAAGCATGACCCGGTTCGCAGGCTTACAAAACTGTAAGGTTGGCGCAAGGCGCCGGTCAGGCGGGGCGGTTATCGTAGGGCAGTTCTGTAACCACTCCAACCATCTGAAATAGAAAGCCGAACCATGAATACACAGAAATTTTTCCCGCGGCGGCGCTGGCTGGCGCTGACCATTCTGGCCATGCTGGCCGGCGGCACGACGTGGGTCGTCGCGGAATCCAAGCCCGACGAGAAACCGTCGGTGAACATCAAAGTCGACGCCGCGTCGCTGCCCCGCACGGAGGATACAGCGGTGTCGTTCAACCCCATCGTCAAGCGTGTAACGCCCAGTGTGGTGAAGGTGGTCACCCGCGAGCGCGCGAAGGAGATGGAGGTCAACGGCGTTTCCCCCTTCGACGATCCGGCGTTCCGGCAGTTTTTCGGTCCGTTCTTCGGCGGGCCGGAGGGCGGGCGGCGCGTGATCCGGCAGCCGCCGCAAATCGGCCTCGGCTCGGGCGTCATCGTGAGCGCCGACGGCTATATCCTCACCAACAACCATGTGGTGGACGGTGCGGACAAGGTGAAGATCACCCTGGGGGATGGTCGCGAGATGACCGCCAAGGTGATCGGCACCGACAAGAAGAGTGACATCGCCGTCATCAAGGTCGATGCCCGCGACCTGCCGGCCGTCACCTTTGCTGACAGCGACGACGTGCTGGTCGGCGACCGGGTGCTGGCGATTGGCAATCCGTTTGGCATCGGCGAGACCGTCACCAGCGGCATCGTCAGCGCCACGGGCCGGTCGGGCGACCTGGGGCTCGACTACGAGGACTTCATCCAGACCGATGCCGCCATCAACCCGGGCAACTCGGGCGGCGCGCTCGTCGACATGCAAGGCCGCCTGATCGGGCTCAACACCGCGATCCTCAGCCGCAGCGGTGGCTTCCAAGGCATCGGCTTCGCCATCCCCGCCAACCTGGCACGCCATGTCATGGACAGCCTGGTCACCACCGGCAAGGTCGTGCGGGGTTTCCTCGGTGTGACGATTCAGGATGTCACCCCGGATCTCGCGGAGCAGTTTCACTTGAAGTCGTCGAAGGGGGTCATCATCAGCGACGTCACGCCGGACAGCCCGGCGGCCAAGGCCGGTCTGAAGAGCGGTGACGTCGTGCTCGATTACAACGACAAGCCGGCACCGGACAGCCGGCGGCTGAAGTTTGCGGTGGCCGCGACGGAACCCGGGCAGGAGGTGAAGCTGCGTCTGCTTCGCAGCGACAAGGAAGAGACCGTCACCGTCAAGGTCGGCGAACTGCCGGGTGACAAACAGCTCACCAGTACCGGCAGCGGCAAGGATAACGGGGTGCTCGATGGGGTGGAGGTGGCCGATCTCGATGCCGCCGCCCGCAATGAATTCGAAGTGCCCGCCCGGGTGCACGGCGCGCTCGTGACCAACGTCGATCCCTCGTCGGCCTCCGCCGAGGCCGGCTTGGCGCCGGGCGACGTGATCCAGGAGATCAACCATCAGCCGGTCCGCTCGGCAGATGATGCGGTGCGGCTCACCGAGCACTCCGAGACCCATAAGACCTTGCTCAAGCTCTGGAGCCACGGCGCCATCCATTTTCTCGTGGTGGATGAAACTGACGGCAAGCCATCCTCTTGATCGGGAAATATGATCAGTGGTGCAACCCGCGCGCTCCTTGGGAGCGCGCGGTTTTCCTTTCGGCCGGACCGGTTGCATTGCAGCGTAGACGCCGGGCCGCCGATCCCCTAGGCAATGGATGTGCGAATTCTCGTGGTAGAAGATGACCCCAAGATCGCCTCCTTCGTGGCCGGCGGACTGCGGCAGCATGGCTTCGCGGTCGACCCGGCCCGCGACGGCGACGAAGCGCTCGCGCTGGTCGCCACCACCACCTATGACGCGGCCGTCGTCGACGTGATGCTCCCGCGCCTCGACGGCTTGAGCCTGGTACGGCGGCTCCGCGCCGACCGCAATGTTCTGCCGGTGCTTTTCCTGAGTGCGCGCAGCAGCGTGGACGACCGGATCAGCGGCCTGCAGGCGGGCGGCGACGATTACCTCACGAAGCCCTTCGCCTTTTCTGAACTGCTCGCCCGGCTGCAGGCCCTCATCCGGCGCGCCACGCGCACGCCGGAGGCGACGCGCCTGACGTCCGGCGACATCGAACTCGACCTGGCGACGCGCGAGGTCCGGGTCGGCCACCGGCCGGTCGAGCTGCAACCGAAGGAGTTCACGCTGCTGGCGTTCCTGCTGCGGCACGTCGGGCGGCCCGTGACGAAGACGATGATTCTGGAGCACGTATGGGACTACAGTTTCGATCCGCAGACCAACGTGGTCGACGTGCTGGTGCACCGCCTGCGGGCCAAAGTGGATCCGGAGCACCGCCGGATCGAGACCGTCCGGGGGGTTGGCTATGTCCTCAAATCGTGAAGGAGGCCGGCTGGGCCGGTCGCTGGCGTTGCGGCTCGGCCTGTGGCACGCCGGGCTGTTCGGGATTGGCGCCGCCGTGGTGCTCGCGGCGATCTATTTTTTGCTGGCCCGCGCCCTCGACGCGCGGGAACGCGAGGCGTTGGAGGTGCGGGCGGCCGAATACGCCGATGCCTTCGAGGCCGGCGGGGTGACGGCCGTGCGGGCCGTGCTCGAACGCGAGCGGGAGCAGCCGCACGTGCGTTCGCTGCTCGTGCGGATCGTTGGACCGGGCGGGGACGTGACCTTCGCCAAGGTGCCGGACAACTGGATCGACGAGGACACGCAGGTCCTCGTTCCGGACGGCTGGGGCGCGTTGCAGGCGCGGCGCGTGCAGACCGTGCGCGTGCCGCGCGACGAACAGCGCGACTTGGCAGTCGTGTCGCGCGGACTGCCCGGCGGCGCCCTGCTGCAGGTGGCGCGCAGCACCGACAACCGCACCGTGCTGCTGGCGCCGCTGCGCCGCACGATGTGGCTCGCCGGCACCGCCGCGGTGCTGCTGTCGGCGGGCGGCGGGGCCTGGCTGGCCTGGCGCGCGACCAAGCCGGTGCGCGCGATGGCGGCCACGGCCCGGCGCATTGTCGCCACCGGCGACCTCTCCGCCCGCGTGGAAGGCGTTCAGCGCGACGACGAGGTGGGCGAACTCGTGCGGCAGTTCAACACCCTGCTGGAACGGAACGGCAATCTGCTCCGCGCCATGCGCGAGGCGCTCGACAACGTGGCGCACGACCTGCGCACGCCGCTCACCCGGCTCCGGGCCGGCGCCGAAACAGCACTGCAGCAGACGGATGATCCGGCCACGACGCGCGAAGCGCTGGCCGACTGCATCGAGGAAACCGACCGCATTCAGCGCCTGCTTGAAACTCTGCTCGACATCTCGGCCGCGGAAAACGGCGTGTTGAAACTGGAGCGGGAAAAGGTCGATCTGAGCGGCCTGTTGCAGGGTGTGACCGAACTCTACGCGTTGGTCGCGGAGGAGAAGGCGATCGTCCTCCATGTCGCCCCCGCGACCGGCCTGAGCGCATGGGCTGATCCCACCCGCCTGCGACAGGTCATGGCCAACCTGGTCGACAACGCGGTGAAATACACCCCGGCGGGCGGATCCGTCTGGCTCGGGGCGGAGGCTCGCGGCAGCCGGGTGGCGATCACGGTGCGCGACACCGGACCGGGCATTCCTCCCGGCGAACAGGAAAAAATCTGGCAGCGGCTCTACCGCGGCGATCACAGCCGCTCGCAGCGCGGACTCGGACTCGGACTCAGCGTCGTGAAGGCGCTGGTCGAGGCCCATGGCGGCGCGATGGCGGTGGCGAACCATCCCGGCGGCGGCGCGGTGTTCACCGTGGACCTGCCGGCCGGGGAGCCGTAAGTGGGGCCGGCGAGGTGGAGCGCGGGAGATGGTCCCCCTGCAAGACCGCCGTCCTAGTTGCGGCCCGGGGGGCCATTCGGGCTGAGCCGCATGGCCTCGCGGTAGTGGGCTTCGGCCTCCTGCAGCCGGCCGGCCTGGCGCAGCGCGAGCGCCAGGTTGAAATGGGCTTCGGCATAGTCCGGGTCGGCGCGCAGCGCCTGCTCAAACTGGGCGATCGCCTCATCCAGGCGGCCCGCGTCGGCGAGGGCGCGGCCGTACAGGGTGTGGGCGTTGGGAGATTCGGGGGTCAGTTGCAGTGCGCGTTCGAAGTGGGGCACGGCCTCCGGAAAACGGCCGGTCAGTTTCAAGGCGACGCCCCAGCTCAGCTCGGCGTCGGGGTAATCGGGCTGCAGGCGCACCGCCTGTTCGAAGTGCGCGATGGCGTCCCCTGGGCGGTCATTGCTGGCCAGCGCGAGGCCCAGATTGTACTGCGTCATCGGCTCACCGGGCTTCAACCGCAGCGACTCCTCGAACTCCGCGATGCCAGCGGCCGCGCGGCCCGTCATCATGAGTGCCACGCCGAGGTTGTTGTGCGCCTCCGCAAAGCGCGGTCGCAGGCGCAGCGCCCGTTCGAGATGGGGGATCGCCTCCTGCGGCCGGCCGATGCGCCGCAGGTCGTCGCCGAGGTTGTTTTCCGCCTCGGGAAGATCCGGCTTGAGCCGGAGCGCCTGCTTGAGATGAGGGATCGCCTCGGCGGGGCGGCCGGCGTTGGTGAGCGCCTCGGCGAGGTTGTTGTGCGCCATCGAGCAGGCCGGATTTCTCTCGATGGTCGTTTGATAAAGCGTGAAGACATCGCGGTACATGCCGGCTTGACGCCACGTAAGCGTGCCGAGCCCGGCCAGCAGCAGCGCGCCCAGCGCGGGAGCGCGCCAGGCCGGCAACCGCTCCAGAAGCGACGTCAAGCCGGCCGCAGTGAGCGCGAGGATGCCGAGGCTGGCGAGATACTGGAAATGATCGGCCACAAACGAGTAGATGAACGGGAAGACATTGACGAAGCCGAGGGAGGGGAACAGGGATCCTGCGAAGAACAGCATGGCGGCCAGCGGCCCACGTCCCCGGCGTCGCCACCAGCAGAGGCCGGCCAAGAGGACGAGCAGGGCCAGTGGAAACGCGTACTGCCAGGGCGCGGCCGGGTCGATCGTCCATCGCGGGTAGATGAAAATCAGGTCGGACGGCCAGAATAGCTTGCCCAGATAAAACCAGACCACGCGCCCGGCCAAGAGGCACCGCTGCACCGCGGTCAGCGTGAAATCCGCGCCCTGCGCCCCGATGAACGCGCGCTCCACCCAGGCGGTCAGCCAGCCCGCCGCGGCCCCGGCAGCGAACCACGGGAGCAGCGGCAGGACGTCGCGCCGCCATTCCAGGCGGCCGCGCCGCCACCAAAAGACCACGAGCAACGCGGCGGGCAGCGTGGCCGTGACCGTCTTGGTCAGCAGGGCAAGGAGGAACAAACCGGTGGCGGGTGCATACGCTCCCGCCCGGCGCCGATCATCGAAGCGCAGATAGGCGAGCGCCGCGCACAGATAGAGGACGGTCGAAAGGGTGTTCTTCTGTTCCGCAATCCAGGCCACGGACTCGACGCATACCGGATGCAGCGCGAAGAGCAGCGCCGCCAACCCGGCGCCCGGCACCGCCAGCCGCCGCAACGCAACGCCGAACAGGCACGCCGCAGTCGCATGCAGCAGGACGTTGAGCAGGTGGTATCCCAACGGGGCATCGCCCCACATCTGGTGCTCGAGCCAGAACGCCGTGTGCAGGACCGGATAGTACTGCTGCGTCGCGCCCACCTCGAACCAGATGCGCTCCAGCCCGTGCAGCGAGCGCAGCTCGGGCCGCGTGACGTGCCCGGCGTCGTCCCAGATGAATCCCCCCTGAAACACGGGGGAATAGGCGAGCAGGGTCGCGCCAAAAATCAGTGCGCACATCCATCGGGAGAATGAGCGTCCCTCCCCGCCCGGCGGTGACGGGGAAACCGGAGGCGGGTCGGGGCGGAGCTGGCGCATGATCGGATTTCTAAGAAATTCGGGCGGGGACCGGCGACATTAATCAGTCGCGCACCCGCTGGTTCGCCCGCCGACGCCAACAAATCACCGCCATCCTTGCAGATGGCGGTGATGGTCAAAGGCGCAAGCGGGTGCAGACGGTTCCGCCGCGGCCGCTACAAATCAAAGGTCACGCTCAGGATGAACTGTCGCGGGTCGACGATGCGATAGGTGTTGATCGTACCATCCGGGTAGGCGGCGATGGGCTGGAGGTGGCCGCTTTCCGTGAGGTCGCGCACGTTCAGTTGGAATGAGGTCGGTATCTTGCCATTAAACAGTCTGGTCTGGTAGCCCACGAACAAGTCCAAGTAGGTGTGCGCCTTGTCCCAGACCGGGGTATTGACGTTCACGCTCTGATAGATGCCGTTGGCGTCGGGGACGCCGTAGAAACCGATCGCGCCCTTGTCTTCCCAGCGCACGGCGCCGCCGACACTGAAGTTCTTCAGGATGCGGTTGTCGGTGATCCCGGCCAGGAGGTAGCTGGTGGCCAGCCGGACATTGTAGCGGCGGGTTTGCGGGTTCGCCTGACCCTCGAGCGATTTGATGAGGGCATACGGCGTGGCCACAAACGCTTGGAAGTTCTGCTGCGCGGTTTGCGTGCCGCCGTAGTTGTGCGTCCACCAGAGGTGCTGGGGCTCGGCGGCCAACTGAGCCGGCGTCCAATAAATGCTGGCAGCCCGGTCGACGATCGTGGTCCAGATGGGCATGCGTTGATCGATCCACTTTTGCAGGGTGCTGGACACGTTCTTGATGTAGGCCTGCGTGTCCGTGAAGTTGCACGATATGGTCCAGTACTTGGTCGGGTTGGCATTAAGCTCCACTTCCGTGCCGCGGGCGGCGACATCATTGGTCGCGGCAAAGGGCGGACTGGGATTGATCAGGGTGGCTTGCAGGGCGGTGGGAATGCCCATCTCAGTGGCAAGCTCATCCGAGACCTGCTGATTGGTCCAGGTCGGATTCACCGCCTTGATCCAGCCGTATTGGTTGTTGTTGGGTCCGTATGACGCCGTGACTCCGCCCGCGACGTTTTGGAGTACGAACCGGGCCGCGGTCGTGCCGACGTACGGGAGGTCGGTGCGGATGACGCGCTGGCAGATGGTGTTGGCGTCGCCGTTGCGAATATCTTTCTGCAACGTGTCATAGTGAGTAACCCGGACGACGACTTTTCCGTCGAACAGGTCAAGCCCCAGGCCGAAGCTCTTGTCCACGCCCGTGGTATTCGGCAGGGGGTTCAGAAAGAGATCTTGGGCGGTGGTCGCCGCGATGAAGCTGTCCGCATGGTTGAAATTCAGCGACAGGCCTCGAAGCACGTCGACGAAGAAACCACTGACTCCGCTATTATTGAGCCGCTTGATGAACGGCAATTCGCGGAAGGGCCGGAGGACATATTGGACATTGGTGGTCTTGCCACCGTTAAACCCGTAGTCGCCTCCCATCCATGAGTTGACGAAATTGTAATCAATGTTCATGCCATCGGGGGCGAGCAGAACTGCTCCGGCCGCGGTTTGATAGCCGAACTTCGAATAGACTCTGTCCTCACGCGTGCCAAACGTCATGACGAGGGCGTCGTTGAGGAGATGGCTTTGCACCACGGCTCCGACCGTCTTGATAACCAGCTTGGTATTGAAGGTGCCGCCGGTTTTGTCGGCCGCCGTCAAGCCCAGCGTGGTGGGTTCGCTGTTCCAGAGGGCGGGCAACGTGCCCTGCGCGGCGCGGCCCCACACAAAGTTGTAGGTGCCGTTGCTGTTGAAATCCGATGGAGCGTAATCGACGTTGTTGCCTTGGTTGTCGCCGACGTAAAAGCGGAGGAGGCCGTTGGTGATGCCTTGAACTGTCGGGGTCCCTGCGGGCACGGATTGGTAGCTCCGATAGAGGCCCGGCGTGAGCCATGTCTTGGCATCCGTCATTGCATCCCTGAACCTGTATTGCCGGTTGATCTGGTATTTGTATTCGTCGTAGGCGTTGAAGTCCAGCACTCCCAGCCACTTAAGGAGGTTCTTTTGCTCAGTGAGATCGAGCTTGTAAGCAAGTTGGCCGCGGTAGGTGTCCCACTTTGCGGGCAGCCACAAGGTGGGGGGTTTGTCCGTGGCGATAAACGGGCGCAGGAAATACGGGTTGGGCGTGCCGTCGAGCAGCTTCTCGTTGGGATCGATCTCCAGCTGGCCCGACTGGCCTTCGGAGTTGGCGAGGCCGAGCAGATTGCGCTGATAACGCTGCGAATCTTCCCGCATGAACGCCGCTTGGGCCACCAGCAACTGCTGGCTGGTGTTAAGGAACATTTGTTCGACCTGGAGGTTGGTGGTCAGCGTCCGGTCCATGAGCCGGTTGGGTGCGGAAAGATTGTACTTCGACCAGTCGTAGACGCTCTTGTCGCTGATCGTCGGCGAGGTGATCCACAGCGGTTGGAAGCCGTGGACGCTGGTGCTGGTCCCGCCGGCGATGCCGGTCGTCTGGAGAAAGCGATCCGCCTGGCCGCCGGCGGTCGGACCCTTCACGGTGGTGCCGGGCAAAAGGGCCGAGGTATTGTTGAACGCCTGGGGCGCCGACCAATAGCTGAGGCCATTCTGATCGATGAACATCTGGCTGTGGGAGCCGCCCAGCAACGTGGCGCTGAAATAGTCGACGTTTTGCCCTCCAAACGATGTGGGGAAAGTCGTGGAGGTGATCGGTCCGATGCTGGTGCCGTTCACGTGAATCGTCTGGGTCGTCGGATCCCACGTTGGCTTCCCGCTGGCGATCCAGTAGGAGATGTTGTCACGCGGGGGCAGCTCGTTGGGCCGATTGCCGTTATACCGGTAAAAGTGCACGGACGCGGTGATCGTGGTGTCTTTGAAGGGATGGAACCTGATCATGCCGTTGTAGCGCACGGTATTCGCGCCGGACGGCTTGCGGACATAGCCGTCGTGCTGGAACACCCCGCTGACCCGGATCGCCAGGATGTCACCCCAGAGAACACGGTTCAGATCGAGGGTGGTGCGATACCCATCGTAGCTGTCGGCCCGCGCGGTCGTTTGGGCGAAGTTCCGGCTAAGGTTGGCGGAGGAGGGGACGAGGTTGACGGTGCCGGAGGGATTGCCGAGACCGAACACGTTGGCGTTGGGTCCGCGGCTGATCTCAATGGAATCGATGTCGATCGGATCGATCGGCACGCGGCCCATCGTCTGGATGTTGTCGAGGGTGATGTTGGCGGGGGCGATGCCGCGGATGCGGTTGGAGTTGATCGGATCTACCTGCACGTTGTCCTGCACGCTGCCGTTGCGGTCGGCAATACCGGTGGCCGCGGTTCCGGCCGTGTAGGTGCCGGTGCCTTCCGTGTTGCCGGCGTAGAGGAAGACGTCGTTGATATCGAGCATCGCGAAATCCCGCATCTGCGTCTTCGTCACGACCGTGATGGAGGACGCCAGGTCTTGGATGCTGGAATTGATGCGCGTGCCGGACATCGTGTTCGGAGAGTAGTAGCCATTGGCCTCCGTTTTGACTTCGAAGGGCGACAGCTGAATGACCTCCTCGGATTTGGCCGAGGGCGCCGTGGTCGCCGGGGTCGCCGTAGTGGCTGGGGTCGTCGGCGCCGTTTGCGCCCACGAAAACGAGACGGCCATCATCGCGCAGGTTTGCGCCAGGAACAGCCGCCGCAATGCCGAGGGTAATCCATGGGTGGAATTCATAGTCACGGTCTTTCTCTTGGGGTAAGCGACACAGGGGTTAGGACACGTGTCTTAGTATCCCCCGGCCGGCAGGAATCAAACAAAAAAACGATTCAGATTCGACGCCGGTCAAACGCGACGAGGCCGGCCGTGACTTACGCTTTTCTCTTCCCAGGCCGGGCGTGGGCGGCGGCCTCGTGACGCAGTTTTTCGATGCCGGCGGCGAACGGCATCACGCCTTCATCGCCTTTCGCACGCGACCGCGCCGCCACGGCCTTCGCCCCGGCTTTCTTGCCGCCGGGCACGAGCGCACAAGGCACTTTCTCCACCTCGGTGCGGCGGATCTTCGCGCCGGGCTGACGGTGGCGCAAAGCTGCACCAGAACCGCTGGTCGCGATTCGGCGCTACGGCGGCGCCGCGCGCAGTTGCTCCTGCGCCCGCGCAAGGTTGTCCCGCGCCTCCTGATAATTCGGGGCGAGCCGCAGCGCCTCGGCGAATTGCGCCGCCGCCTCCGGCAGACGGCCGAGCCGGGCGAGCGCGAGGCCGAGGTTGTTGTGGGCGGAGGGATGCCCGGGATCCAGTCGCAACGCCGCCTCGTAGTGCGGCAGGGCTTCTGCTTCGCGGCGGAGAAGCATGAGCGCGCTGCCGAGATTGTTGTGGGCTTCGACGTAGTCGGGTTTCAGCCGCAGTGCCGCTTCAAACTGCCGCACCGCTTCGTCGAGCCGGCCCGCGGTGGCCAGCACGCTGCCGTAGTTGTAGTGGTTCGCGGCGGATGCGGGCTGCAGCCGGAGTGCGGATTCGAATTGGGCCATGGCCTCCGCGGGATGACCGGTTGCGAGCAGCACGCTGGCCCAGTTGGCGTGCGCCTCCGCGTCGGCGAGCTTGAGCCGGAGTCCGGCCTCGAACTGCGCCTGCGCCTCATCCAGGCGACCGGCCCGGGCCAGCGCCGCAGCGAGGTTGTAATGGGCGGCGACGAAGCCAGGTTGCAGGCGCAGCGCCTCCTGCAGGTGGGCGATGCCCTCCGCGTTCCGCCCGGAGCGGGACAACGCGTCGCCGAGATTGTTGTGGGCCTGCGCGAAGTTGGGATTGCTCCGCACGGCCGCCTCATAGTGCGCCAACGCTTCCGCGGAGCGCTTCAAAATGTCGAGTGCCACGCCGAGATTCAGATGACCATGGGCGTTTTCCGGATCCTGACGGAGCGATTCCTGCAGGTGCTGGATTGCCTCATTGATGCGACCGGCGGCAATGAGCGCGGTGCCAAGGTCGACCCGGATGGTGACGTAGTTCGGACCCAGCCGCAGCGCCGTTTCGTCCTCGCGGATTGCCTCGGCTGTGCGGCCGGCCTCGGCGAGGGCCGCACCAAGGCTGCCGTGCGCGGCGGCATTGTCGGGCCGCTTCGACGCCGTGTCGCCCCAGAGGGCAATCTCGCTGCGGTAGTCGGCATTGCGCTGAAAGGTGAGAGCCCCCAGCCCAACCGCCAGCGCCCAGAGCGTTGTGAGGCCGCGGCGCCCGCCGCAGAGGTGGATCGTCGCCACGATCAGCACCACGACGGGCGCGAGCGCCAGATATATCCGGTGCTCGACGATTCGCTGCGTCATCCCGGGCACGAGCGAGGTCGGAGCGAGGACCGCGAAAAACCATGCGCCGAGAAACCCGACCGCGGGATTCCGCCACCACGCGAACAACGTTCCCGCGATCAGCGCGACGACAACGCACGCCTGCGGCCACACGTCCGCCAGGCGCCCGATCCAAAATGTGCCATACTCGAAGACCAACGGCGTCGGCCAGACCGCCAACCGCAGGTAGTGCACGAGCGCGGGGAATTGCGTGAGCACGTAGTTCCACCACGAGATGTCGACCCCGAAGCCGGCCGAGCCGCCGCGGCTGCCGCCTATGCTGGCGAGCAACCCGGCGAGCAAAAGCCACGTCGCCGCCAGCGCCGCGTAGAACCGGCGCCGCTGGCGCCACGCACCCGCGAAGCTTCCGGCCACGAACGCGCGGTCGAGCAACAGCACGAGCACCGGTGCGGAAACCATGTTCTCTTTCGTCGCCAGGCCCAGCAGGCACGCGGCGACCGACAACACCTGCCAGCGACCGGGCGCCGGAGCGTCCACGCTGCGCACGAAGCCGTAGAGCGTGAGCAGGTAAAACAGACCCATGAGCGACTCGGCGCGCTGCACGATGTAGGTCACCGCCTCGGTTTGCAGCGGATGCAACGCCCACAGCGCCGCCACCGTGAACGCGACTGGCACCGCTGCTTCGCCGAAACGCTCGCGGAGCGATGGCTGGGCCAGCGTGCGCCGCACCAACCCGAACAACGTCAGGCAGGCGAGCGCGTGGATGAGGACGTTCGTTACATGATAGCCGCAAACGTCGAGGCCGCCAGCGGCAAAGTTGAGCGCCAACGAGAGGTTCAAAGCCGGCCGACCGCTGACCGTGAGGCCGCCGCGGAGCGGGGCCAGCACATCCGGGAGCGGCCAGAGGTGCCGCAGGGTGAGGTTGTTGACGATCGAGTCCTTGTCGTCGTAGACAAACGGTCCGGACAGGCTGTTCGAATAGGCCGCGAAGACGGCGAGGACGAGCACGCCGCACGCGAGGGCGACGAACCGGCGCAACGGGGTGGCGGCGGCCGGCGCGGGCGGGCGGGGCGGGGAGTGAGGCGAACCCATCATGCGATGGCCTTGAAGTAAGCCGGCTCTTGAGCAAGCACGCAGCCAAAAAAAGGGCGGCGGAAAATCGTGGTGAGCGCCGGAGGTCGGCGGACGCCCAGGGATTGGGGCGCCTCCGAGCCCGAGCGCCCCGGCAATGCGATCCCAGCCGGCCGCGGTCCGGTCGGATTATTTCCTCTTTTCCGGCAGGGCGCGGGTCTGTACTTCGCTGCGGAGTTTTTCCAGATACGTCTCGAGCGGCATCACGCCCTCGTCGCCCTTCGCGCGCGAACGCACCGACACGGCCTTCGCCTCGGCTTCCTTGCCGCCGATCACGAGCGCGTAAGGCACTTTCTCCACTTCGGTGCGGCGGATCTTCGCGCCGAGCTTGTCGGAGTGCTCGTCAAGCGCGACCCGGAAGCCTTCGTCCTTCAACCGGGTGGCAACCGTGCGGGCGTAGTCGACGACCTTTTCGCTGATGGGCAGCACGCGCACCTGCTCGGGCGCGAGCCACGTCGGAAAATCGCCCGCGAAGTGTTCGATGAGCACGCCCACGAAGCGCTCCATGGAGCCGAACGGCGCGCGGTGGATCATCACCGGGCGGTGCGGCTGGTTGTCGGCCCCGATATAGGTGAGGTCGAAGCGCTCCGGTAGGTTGTAGTCGACTTGGACCGTGCCGAGCTGCCACTCGCGGCCGATCACGTCCTTGACGATGAAGTCGATCTTCGGGCCGTAGAACGCGGCCTCGCCCGGTTCCTCGGTGAACGGCGTGTCCAGCGTTTTCGCGGCCTCGCGGCACGCGGCCTCGGCCTTGTCCCAGTTGGCCGGATCGCCGGTGTATTTGGCGGCGTCGGTGCCGCGCAGGCCCACGCGCACCCGGTAGTCGGACATGCCGAGGGTCGTGAGGATGATCTTCACGAGCGAGAGGCAGCCGAGGATCTCCTGCGGCAGTTGCTCCTCGGTGCAGAAGAGATGGGCGTCGTCTTGGGTGAAGCCGCGCACGCGCGTCATGCCGGTGAGCTCGCCCGACTGCTCCCAGCGGTAGACCGTGCCGAACTCGGCGAGGCGCACCGGCAGGTCGCGGTAGGAGTGCGGCTGCGACGCGTAGATCTTGATGTGGTGCGGGCAGTTCATCGGCTTGAGCAGGTAGCCGTCGACGTCGCCCTCGATGAGCTTGTTGGCGAGCTGCGCGCAGGTGCAGCCCTCGTGCGCGAGCTGCGCGAGCGTCTCGCGTTCGATGAGCGGCGGGTACTGTGAGTCGCGGTAGTAGGGGAAGTGGCCCGACATGCGGTAAAGCTCGAGCCGGCCGATGTGGGGCGTGAAGACCTGGTGGTAGCCCTGCTTGCGCAGCTCGTCCGCGATGAATGTCTGCAGCTCCTGGCGCACGACCGCGCCGGCGGGCGTCCAGAGGATCAGTCCCTGGCCGACCATGTCGTCGATCACGAAGAGCTTGAGGTCCTTGCCGAGCTTGCGGTGGTCGCGGAGCTTGGCCTGCTCGAGCTGGTGGAGGTAGGCGTCGAGCTCGGCCGGGGTGGGGAAGGCCGTGCCGTAGACGCGCTGGAGCTGTTTGTTGTGCTCGTCGCCGCGGTGGTAGGCGCCCGCGATGGTCAGCAGTTTGAAGGCCTTGATCTCCTTCGTGTTCTTCACGTGGGTGCCGGCGCACAGGTCGACGAACTCACCGTTCTGGTAGAAGGAGATGGCCTCGCCCTCGGGAATGTCGGCAAGACGGCCGATCTTGTAGCGTTCCTGGCCGATTTGCTTGATGATGCCGACGGCTTCGTCGCGGCTGACCTCCTTGCGCGTGAAGGCCTGGTTCTCGGCGACGACCTTCTGCATCTCGGCCTCGATCTTCGCGAGGTCCTCGGCGGTCAGCTTGTGGTCGAGGTCGATGTCGTAATAGAAGCCGGTCTCCGTCGGCGGGCCGATGTCGAGCTTCGTGTCGGGAAAGACGCGAAGGATGGCCGTGGCGAGCACGTGCGAGCAGGAGTGACGGAGTTCTTCGAGGGGAGTCATCATGGAAGTAGCGAGTAGCGAGCAGGCAGGCCGGTTATTTTTTCAGCGGTTCGAGTTTGTAGCCGTCCTTGCCGTCGAGCATGGCCCAGCCGGCGGCGGCGAGTTCCTTGCGCAAGGCGTCGGCGGTCTTGAAGTCCTTGGCCTTTTTCGCTGTCCAGCGTTTTTTGGCGAGGGCATCAATTTCCGGAGGAATTTCCGGCAAAATTGGACGCGTCTCCAGCATTCGGAGATCTATGCCTAAGACGGCCATCACTCGGTCAAAAGCCACGAGATTACTGCCGCCTGACTTTGTTGCGTGTAGTGCCTCGTGGAGAGCCCCCAACGCCCGCGGCAGATTCAAGTCGTCGCGGAGTGCATCCAGCACGCCATCAAATCGCGAAGACGGAGATATCCCTTGCAGGGGCTGGACATCTTCCGCCAGCACCGTACGAGTGATCGCCAAACCGACGAGGTTTTTCTCTGCATCACGCAGCGATTCTAGCGTGAAGTTCAGTTGCTTGCGCGGGTGACCGGAGAGCAGGGCGTAGCGCAGGGCCATCGGGCTGAAACCCTTCGCGACGAGGTCGTCGAGCGTGTAGAGGTTGCCGAGGCTCTTGCTCATCTTCCTGTCGTCGACGAGCAGGAACTTGCAGTGGAACCAATGGTGCGAGAAAAGGTGGCCGTTGCAGCCTTCGCTCTGGGCGATTTCATTTTCGTGATGCGGGAAGAGGAGATCCTCGCCGCCGGAGTGCAAATCGATGGTGTCGCCGAGATGCTTCCGGCTCATCGCGCTGCACTCGATGTGCCAGCCGGGGCGGCCGGCGGCCGCGCCGCGCGGGCCGGGCCATTTCACGTCGCCGTCCTCCTCGGGCTTGTACGCCTTCCACAGCGCAAAATCGCTGGCGTCATCCTTGTGGTCGTCGTCGGCCGCCGTGATGGTGGCCTTGAGCTCGCGCTCCTTGAGGCGTGAAAGCGCGCCGTACGTGGGGAACGCGGCGATCTTGAAATACACCGACCCATCGGGCGCGACGTAGGCCAGGCCCTTCGCGAGCAGCTCGTTGATCATCTCAACTTGTTCCGCGATGTGACTTGTTGCCGTCGGCTCCACGTGGGGCGGCAGCAGGTTGAGCGCACGGCAGTCGTCATGGAACTTGTCGGTCCAGTGCTGGGTGATGTCGGCGAGCGGACGTTTTTCGCTTTTCGCCTGGGCGATGGTGCGATCATCGACGTCGGTGATGTTGCGGACGTGCTTCACCTTGTCCGGACCGAACTCCAGCTCCAGCAGGCGGCGCAGGACGTCTTGGATGAGGAACGTGCGGAAGTTGCCGATGTGCACCGGCCCGTAGACGGTCGGCCCGCAGCAGTACATGCGGAAGACGCCGTCGGGCTGGGACGGCTTCAATTCGCGGAGCTCCCGCGTGAGGGAATCGAAAAGTCGGATAGCCATGTCGGAGAGAGGGAAACGAGGTTGGTGCGGAAAGAACGGTTTGGCAAACACGCGCGCTAGGCGCGCGGAAATCGCTGAGTTTCTCAGCGACAGCACATCGTAGTTCGGGCCGTAGCCCGGTACTCGACAGCATTGCAAAACCTGGGGGCGACCAACAACATGGCGGAAGTCAGAACAGCTACACCGATATGCCTGAACACTTCAAGTTGGATTTGCTCCACCGCCCGCGGCGCCTGCGCCGCACCGCCAGCCTGCGCGCACTGGCCGAGGAGACGGTGCTGCGCCCGCAGGATTTCATCGCCCCGCTGTTTGTGATCGACGGGGAGGGCGGCCCCGAGGCCGTGCCGTCGATGCCCGGTGTCTTCCGTCTCAATCTTGCCGACCTCACGAAGGAATGCCGGGCGCTGCACAAGCTCGGCGTGCCCGCCGTGGCGCTGTTTCCCTCGATCAACCCGAAGCTCAAGGATCCCGAGGGCTCCGTCGCGCTGCGCGCCGACGCGCTCGTGCTCCGCGCCGTGCACGCCGTGAAGAAGGCGGTGCCGGAGCTGACGGTGATGACCGACATCGCGCTTGATCCCTACACGACGCATGGGCACGACGGCGTGCTCACGCCGGATGGCCGCGATGTCGACAACGACCGCACCGTCGGCATTCTCTGCCAGATGGCGGTGCTGCACGCCCGGGCGGGCGTCGACCTCGTGGCGCCGTCCGACATGATGGACGGCCGCATCGGCGCCATCCGCCGCGCGCTCGACGCCGCGGGCTTCACGGGCACGGGAATCATGGCCTACTCGGCAAAATTCGCCTCGGCCTACTACGGGCCGTTCCGCGACGCCGTCGGCAGCGCCCGGGCCGCAGGCACGCCGGCGCTCAGCAAGGCCACCTACCAGCTCAATCCGGCCAATCGCCGCGAGGCGCTCCTGGAGATCGCCCTCGATGAACAGGAGGGCGCGGACATCCTCATGGTGAAACCGGCCGGCCCGTACCTCGACATCATCCGCGAGGTGCGCAATGCCACCAACAAGCCGGTGGCGGCCTACCAGGTTTCCGGCGAGTACGCGCAACTCCACGCCGCCGCGCAGAAAGGCTGGCTGGAACTCGAGCGCTGCCGCCGCGAGTCGTTGCTGGCGATCAAGCGCGCCGGCGCCGACATGATCTTGACCTACTTCGCCAAGGGCATGGCGGCGGAGCTGGCCGGCTGACCGGATTCAGCCGCCTGTGGTCTGCGCCAGCCGCGTCACTGCCTCGCTGAGGAATTTAGCGTTGGCCTAGGCGTCCATCCGCCTCGTTTGTTTGTAACGTAATACGTTACAAACGTGCCGGTGGCACGGTGAGTTCTGATGTAACGTATTACGTTACAAATGGGCGGGAGAGGCAGGGCGGCGGTCAAAGGCAGGGCAGGGAGAAGCCGGGTCATTTATTCTCCCCGCCGTCCTTCTTCAGGAAGGGCCTGAACAGGTCGATCGGCACCGGCAGGAATGTCGTCGTGTTGTGCTCGCTGGAGATTTCCCGCATGGTCTGCAGGTAGCGCAGTTGCAGCGCGATGGGCTCCTTGCTGATCATCGCGGCGGCCTGGACCATTTTCTCGGCGGCCTGATATTCGCCCTCGGCATTGACGATCTTCGCCCGGCGCTCGCGTTCGGCCTCGGCCTGCTTGGCCATCGCGCGCTTCATGGTGTCGGGCAGCGCCACGTCCTTCACCTCAACCGTGGTGACCTTGATGCCCCACGGTTCGGTCTGCCGGTCGATGATTTCCTGCAACTTCTGGTTGATCGACTCGCGTTGCGACAGCAGGTCGTCCAGCGGGGCCTGGCCGAGCACGCTGCGGAGCGTGGTCTGCGCGATAAGCGAGGTGGCCATCAGGAAATTCTCCACCTTTACCACCGCCGCCACCGGGTCAACGACGCGGAAATACAACACCGCATCGACGGTCGCCGGCACGTTGTCGCGGGTCATGATCTCCTGCTTGGCGATGTCGATCGTCACCACGCGGAGGTCCATTCTCACCATGCGGTCCACGATGGGGATCAGCAAGATGAGGCCGGGCCCCTTGGCGCCTCGCTTGTGCAGTTTGCCGAGACGGAAGATGACGCCCCGCTCGTATTCGCGGAGGATGCGGATGGCTTGTGGCAGCAGGATGGCGGCCAGGATGATCAATGGCACCAGCCATGCACTGAAATTGAAGAGTCTGACGATGGGTTCTTGCATGATTCACTCCCCTCATTGGGTTTTTGGTTTCACCTTCAACGTCAGCCCGTCGAACCCGAGGACTTCGACTGGCTGGCCCTTTTCCACGACGGTCTCGCTCACGGCGTTCCAGTATTCACCTTCGATGAACACCTTGCCGCCGCTCGTGTCAATGCGCGCCAGGGCGGGCGTCACTTTGCCCAGCATCGTCTCGCGGCCCGCGCGCACCGGCAGGAACTGCGCCCGCAGGCCCGCGCCCACGATCGCGATGAAAAACAGCGCCGTAACCACCGTGGCGGAGATGATGATCGAAAGCGACAGGCGGAACGCTGGATCGGCGCGGTCGAACAGCATCAACGCGCCGAGGAAAAACGACACGATGCCGCCCACCGTCAGCACCCCGTGTGTGGACGCGTAGATGTCCGCGATGAACAGCCCGATGGCCAGCACGATGAGCGTCACGCCGGCGAGGCTGACGGGCAGGATGGCGGCCATGTAGAGCGCCAGGATCAACGCGATGGCGCCCGCCACGCCGGGCAGGATGGCGCCGGGGTTGCTCAGCTCGCCGATGATGCCATACATGGCGATGAGCATCAGGATGAACATGACCTCGGGCCGCCAGAGGAGCTGAAAGACCTTTTCCCGGACCGACATGCCGATCTCGACGACCTCCGCGCCCTTGGTCTGCAGCTTGTGATTGCCGACTTCGCGGCCGTCGAGCTGGGCGAGCAGGTCGGGCACGTCCTTGGCAATCAGATCGATGACCTTCAACTGGAGGGCCTTCTCAGCGGAGATCGAGGCGCTTTCCTTGACGGAGGACTTGGCCCAGTCGACGTTGCGGTTGCGTCGGGCGGCAATGATCTCGATGTAGCTGACAGCGTAGTTTTCCAGCTTCTGCTTCATTGTGTCATCGAGTTTTTCCTCGCCGCCGACGGGATTGCCGCCGATCACCACCGGGTGCGCGGCACCGATGCTGGTGGCGGGCGCCATAACCGCGAGGTCGGCCGCCAGGGTGATGAAGCAGCCCGCGCTGGTCGCGGTCGCACCCGCCGGCGCGACGTACACGACAGTAGGCACGGGCGAGCCGAGGAATTTCTGCACGATGGTCTTGGTGGAGTCGAGCAGGCCGCCGGGCGTGTCGAGCTGGATGACGAGACACTGGGATTGGTTCTCGGCCGCCTGATCGATGGCGCGCGAAATGAAGCCGGCGGTGGCCGGGCCAATGGGACCTTCGACCTTGATGAGGTTGACGCGCTCAGCCGCGACCCCGGCGGCCGTTCCCAGCAGCCAGCTCAAAAATATCGTTGGCCATGTGCATCGCATAACACCTCACTGCGGCTACGTTACCAGAAACAAAGCCGGACACAAACCTGAACGGCGGGGGGTAGTGGGTCAGTTTGCCTGAATTGAGCGGTAACTGTAGGTCGGGGTTTATCCCCGACAGAGTGACTTCGATGGTTTCGGTGTCGGGCCTAAAGCCCAACCTAAATAAACTGACCCACTACTCGGCGGGGGCCGAAGCCCGCGCACCCGTCCCGGGTTGCGCCGGCTTAGACCTTTATGCAGGCAGCCTTGAGGTCAGCGATAAAGGCGTCGAGGTCGGCGTCTTGGGTGTCCCACGAACACATGAGGCGGTAGCCGTGGGCGCCGATGAAGTTGTAGAAATGCCAGCCGCGGGCGTGCAGGGCCTCGGCGACGGCGGGCGGCAGGCTGGCGAAGAGCGCGTTGACCTCGGGTTGGACGAGAATGCTCACCTGCGGGATGCGGCGCAGCGCGGCGGCGAGTTTCTGCGCCATCTGGTTGGCATGCGCGGCATGGCGCAGCCAGGCTCCGTCCTGCAGCATGCCGACCCATTGCGCGCTGAGGAAACGCATCTTCGAGGCGAGCTGGCCGGCCTGCTTGCAACGATAATCGAACTCGCGCGCGAGCTGCCGGTTGAAGAAGACCACCGCCTCGGTGGTGTTCATGCCGTTCTTGGTGCCGCCGAAACAGAGCACATCGACGCCCGCGCGCCAGGTGAAGTCGGCGGGTTTGCTTCCGCCGCGCCGGGCGAGGGCGGCCGCGGCGTTGGCGAAACGCGCGCCGTCCATGTGCACGGCGAGGCCGTGCCGCTTGGCGAGGCCGGTGAGCGCCTTCAGCTCGTCGACCGTGTAGACGGTGCCCCATTCGGTGGATTGCGTGAGCGAGAGCGCGCGCGGCTTCGGGTAGTGGATGTCGGTGCGCTTGAGGATCACGCGCTCGACCTCGGCCGGGTCGAGTTTGCCTTGGGGGCCGGTGGCGACGAGGATCTTGGTGCCGTTGGAGAAAAACTCGGGCGCGCCGCACTCGTCGGTCTCGACGTGCGCATAGTCGTGGCAGATGACGCTGTGATAGCTCTGGCAGAGCGAGGCGAGGGCGAGGGAATTGGCGGCGGTGCCGTTGAAGACGAAGAAGACCTCGCAATCGGTCTCGAACACCGCACGCAGCAGGTCACACGCGCGCACGGTCCATTCGTCGTTGCCGTAGGACGGCAGGCGGCCGCGGTTGGCCTCGGCCAGGGCGGCCCAAGCCTCGGGGCAGATGCCGGCGGTGTTGTCGCTGGCGAAAACCTGGTTGGCCGCGGGCGGGCGGTTGCGATCGGCCGTCGCCGGGGCGGTGGCCGAGAGGTCCGCCGCGGCCGGCGGCGTGGAGGAGGGGGGGGAGGAGGACTTTTTCGGCATGACGTCAGTGGAACCGAATTACGGCGCCGAGGCTAAGCTTTTTTCTGGGCCCAAGCGCGGGGCCACCGAGTTCTTGCACTGAACCGGCGCAGCCGTTTCGCTGGCGGCATGTCGGAGCCGGCCGTCAATCTCTACCTGGTAGGCTTCATGGGCACGGGTAAAACGACCGTCGGACGCGCGGTCGCGATGCGGCTCGGCTTTCAGGTGATGGACAGCGACCACGAGATCGAGCGGGAGAGGGGCCGGGCGGTGGCGCAGATCTTCGCCGGGGAGGGCGAGGCGGCCTTCCGCGCGCTGGAGCGGAGGTTCATCGAGCGCGGCCATCCCGACCGCGGCGTGGTGGTGGCCTGCGGCGGCGGGCTGGTCGTGCAGCCGGGCATGCTTGAGTTGCTGCGCGCGAAGGGCGTGGTCATCTGCCTGCACGCGACCCTGGACACGGTTCTCCAGCGCACGGCCCAAGCACGGACCCGGCCGCTGCTCAACGTCGAAAACCCGGAGGCGCGCATCCGCCAGCTCTACGCCGAGCGCGAGGAGATCTACAAGCGGGCCGGCACGGTGATCCTCACGGATTTCCGGCCGCTGCATGACATCGTGCTGCACGTGCTGCGCGCCTACCGGCGCGAGGCGCGCGACTGGGAGCGCGCGCACGGCATGACGCCGGTCCAAGAGAACAAAACTCCGATCATGCCGGCCGCGCCGAAAACCGGCAGGCCGGCGGAGACCGGCCGGGCCAGTCGCTGATGCGCGGCACCGGGGGACGGTTGAGCGATTGGCATCATGAATGCGCGGCAGGAGGAATTGCGGCAGCGGCTCGTGGCGCTGGGTTTTGACGAGGTGCGCTTCGCCCGAGCGGAGTCCGTGCCGGCAGAGGGTCTGGGCCGCTGGCTCGCGTGGGGGTTTCACGCCGACATGGCATGGATGGAGCGAACGGCGGCGAAGCGGTTGAATCCCGAACTCGTGCTGCCGGGAACCCGCTCCGTCATCATGCTGGGTGTCAATTACTGGCCGGGAAAAGCCGGCGAAAGTCGAGGGTCGAAGGTCGAAAGCCCCAGCTGGGCGAGATACGCCCTTTACGAGGATTATCACGACACCATCAAGCCGGCGCTCGTTGCCGCGGGGCGGGCCATTGAGGAGCTCTACGGCGCGGCCGGAAGCGACTATCGTTACTCCGTTGACACAGGGCCGGTGCTGGAGCGCGGCTGGGCGGAGAGGGCCGGCCTCGGATTTCTCGGAAAGAACGGCATGCTGATCTCGCGAAGGTTTGGAAACTGGCTGTTGCTCGCGACGATTCTCACGCTCGTGGATTTCGAGGCCGACGAACCGCTGCGGGCCCATAACCCCCGGCCCAAGGCCGCAGGCCGGATCGGCTTGCTGTGTGGCAAGTGCACCCGGTGCCTCGATGCCTGCCCCACGCAGGCAATTCCGCATCCGGGGCTGGTCGACTCGCGCCGATGCATCTCCTACCAGACGATCGAAAACAGGGGGATGATCCCGCGCGAATTGCGGCCGGGGATCGGCGACCACATCTACGGCTGCGACGTGTGCCTTGAAGTATGCCCGTGGAACCGTTTCGCGCGGGCCGGCCGGCACATGCTGCTCGCCGTGCGGTCCGGGATGGCGGCGTGGAGTCTGCGCGAGCTGCTGGAACTGACTCCCGGACGCTTCGCCGAGGGGTTTCAGCGCACCCCGATCAAACGCCTCAAGCTGGCGGGCTTGCTGCGCAACGCGTGCGTGGTGGCGGGCAACGTTGCGGCGAAAGCGGGAGCCGGGCACGAACTGGTCGCGCCGCTCGTGCGGCTGGCCGTGCAGACCGCGCCGATGGTGCGCGGGCATGCGGTCTGGGCGGTGCAGCGCATCGCGGGCGGCGACGCGCCGCAACTGCTGGCGGCGGCGCGGGAGAACGAAACCCACCCGGCGGTGCAGGCGGAGTACGCGGCGGGTGCGGACGGAGTCGAAGCTACTTGAACAGCTCGTTCATCCGCTGGGTGAAGTGCGGCGGCGGCCGCACCGGCCGGCTTTCGCGATCAATGAAAGCGTGCGCGGTGTGACCGGTGGCCAGCAGTTCGTCCCCGCGGAGGACTTGGTAGGCCAGCTGGATCCGGAACCCGGGTTTCTCGTCCAGCGTGGTGACGATGGTCAGCGTGTCGTCGTAGAACGCCGGCTTGAGATACTTTACTCCCACCTCGAGCACCGGCAGCCGGTAGCCCGCGGCTTCCAACTCGCGATAGGAGAGGCCGTGGTCCTTCAGCAGGGTGGTGCGGCCGATTTCGAACCACGGCAGGTAGCTGCCGTGATAAACGATGCCCATCATGTCGGTCTCGGCGTAGCGGACGGTGACTTGGGTACGGGATTGAATCATGGCGGCGGGCGTGGAGGGGGAGGAGTGGTGCCGTGGTTCAGCCGGTGATCTCCCACTCCTGGCTGTTGAAGAGCAGGTCGGCGGAACGCACCCAACTGTTCTGGCGCGCCCATTCGTGGCCGGCGGCTCCGAGCTGGTGGCGCAGTTCCGGTTCGGCGATCAGCCGCGCGAAGGCTGCGGTCAGCGCGGGCCGGTCGGCGGATGGCACGAGCAGGCCCGTTACACCATCCACCACGGCCTCGGGCACGCCACCGACCGCATGGGCCACGACGGGCAGGCCATGCGCGGCGGCTTCAAGGTAGACGAGTCCGAAGCCCTCGACGCTGTGCCGGTGGTCGATGCTTGTCATGGCGAAGATGTCGGCTTGAGCATAAATGCGATCGAGCTCGTCATCGGGCACATTGCCGAAGAAGCGCACCACGAGGCCGGAGCGGCCAGCGGCTTCGCGCAGACGCGGTTCGTAGTTTTCCTTGCTGGCACCGCCCACCAGCCAGTACTCGACCCGGGCGCGCAGGTCGACGGGCAGCGCCTGCAGGGCTTCGATGATGAAAAGCTGGCCCTTGCGGGGATGGAGGCGTCCCACGGTGAGGATGACGACCTGGTCGCGGGGTTCCCGCCGCGGGGCAAACGGCGCGGCCGAAAAACTGGTGCGCAGCGCGCCCGGAGTGAGGAAGGTCTTGGACGCGGCCTCCGGGAAGCGCGCGCAGAGCAACCGGTGGGTATAGCCGGTCAACACACTGATGCGGCTGGCGTGGCGGATGAGACGCCGCGTCAGCCAGCGGGACAGGGGATTGCGATGGAAGCGCAGGATCTCCGATCCGTGAAAAGTAAGCACCAGCCTCCGGGGCCGGAAACCAGGGATGAATTGCAGTCCCATCATCGCCCGGATGGGTCCGGGCTCGGGCAGATAGACCGTGGCATACCGCAGCCGCCGGCGATGCGCGATCAGCTCGCGCATCAGGCGAAGCAAGCAGGCCAGATCGTGCGTGCCCTTCAGCGGCAGCCGGCGCAGGCGGAAGGGCCAGGGTTTCTCTTCCACATCCAGCGGGGCGGCCTGCGCCCAGACTTCGAGATCATAGCCCAGACCGACCGCGGCGCGGGCGATTTCCTCGGTGAAGGTCGCAATGCCGCCATGCCGCGGATGAAACTCGTGTGTGATCAGAAACACGGGCGGCCGGCGGCTCACAGGCGGCTTGATGCAGTCCGCGGAAGGCGGCGCGATGGTCGGGTCGGCAGACAAGATCAGCCCTCGTTATGGGGCGGCGGGGCCTCCATGCAAACGGATACTTGGGCAACCGTGGAGGATCACGCGGGGTGAGCTTCCATGGTCATGGGCTGAAAGATCAGGTTCATGGCCCGCGATTTGCTGGGAAATCTCCTTGGACCGGCGCCTTATCTTGCGGTGGGGCAAGATTCACAAAAATTTGCTGCAAACAGCCTTCCAATCATCGAACCGTCAGCGAAAATTAGGGTTTACAACCGAAACGGCCATAAATTACATCAGCGCAACATGGCACAAGCCGTCAATGCAAGTTCGGGGACCAACAAGCCTTTTTCAGGATCCCCGAAACCCTATTCTCCCGAGGACGATGCGTATCTGCGTGAAGCCTTGAAGCGGTGCTCCGCATCCACCTACGAGGCGGCGTGTCAATTCCGTAAAACCGGCAACACCGAGCATCTGCCGGCCATCGTGCTGGGCATCATCGAGCGATACGTGGAGCCTGATCTGCGCGCCAAGCTCAAGGATCCGGAAGACGATTTGCGCCTGATCGAGGATTTGGGCATCGATTCGCTGACGATGATGGAGATCGTCATCCTCGTCGAAGACGTGCTGCAGATGTCGATCAACAACGAAGAATTGCGCCACCTGCGCACGCTGGGCGACGTCAAGCAGTTCATCGAATGCAAAGTGCGCGGTCTCCCGCTGCCGAAGCCGACGAAATTCCTGCCCATTGAACAGATTGCGTCGGTCATGCCGATCCAGCCTCCGTTTCTTTTCCTCAATGAGGCTTCGGTCAGCTCGCAAGGTGCCAGCGCCAAGTACAAGATCAGCGGCCAGGAGTTTTTCCTGCAGGGACACTTCAAGGACAATCCGGTAATGCCCGCTTCCATCATGCTGGAGGCGCTCGGCCAGCTGGGCGTGCTCTTCCTGCTGGAAGGTGGCGCGGGCGAGCCCGGCAAGATGGTGAATCCGCAGACCATTTTCTTCACCTCCTGCGAAGGCGTGCGCTGCCACCGGATGTGCCGGCCGGGCGACGTGCTCAACCTTTCCATCAAGCCCAAGCGACTGAAGGCTCCGCTCGCCACGTTCGAAGGGGCGATTCGCGTGGGGCAGGACAAGGCGGCCATCGCCGAGGAGATCACCCTGACGTTCGGCTATGCCGAGGAAGTCGCGGTCGAACTGGAGAAGCCAGCCGCCACCAACGGTGAATCCACGCCGCTGGCGGCGGTGATCAGCGCCTGAACCCGCCGGTCTTCCGCCGTGCGGCGTCCACAAAAAATCGGGGCCGGCCCGCCGCGGAGTTCCTGCGTTGACCGCGCCGGATTGTGACGCCATTCATTTCGATTCTACCGGTTTGAGCGGAACGGTTGACGCGAGCATCCGTCCGTTCATTCCCCCCGGCTCATGAGGAAAGTCTACATCACTGGCATCGGATTGGTCACCAGCATCGGCAACGATATTCCCACCGTGTCGCAGAACCTCCGCGAGCTGCGGCATGGGTTCGAGATCTATCCGCCGTTCCAGAAACCCAATGTGCCGGTCAAGGTGATCGGCACGATCAAGGGCTACAATGCGGATTCCTACGATTGCGAGGACTGGGACTATCCGAGCCGCTTCTCGATCAAACGCGAAATCCTGCGCGGGATGGCGCCGCACGGGCTGTACACCTATTGTGCGATGCTCGATGCCCTCGCCGACGCGAAGCTGAACGGCGTTGATGTTTCCAACGACGACACCGGCCTCTACGCAGCCTCGGGCGGATCGCCGCATCTGCTCGGCTACTACCTGCATCGCATGAACACGCTGGGGGTCATGCGCTGCTCCCCGTTGGGGATCGTGGCGTCGATCGCGGGCACGGTGAATTTCAACCTGGTTGCCCATTTCAAAATCAAGGGCGCCTCCACCGGCTTCGCGTCGGCCTGTGCGTCGTCCTCCCACGCGGTCGGCTTTGCCTACGACGAGATCGCATTCAACCGGCAGAAACGCATGTTTGTGGTCGGCGCCGAGGACGGCAACGTGGAGAGCATCCTGCCGTTTGCCGGCATGCGGGCGCTCTCACTGCAGGCGAATCCCGATCTCGCCTCGCGGCCCTTCGACATCGGGCGCGACGGCTTTGTAGGCACCGGCGGGGCGGCCGTCCTCGTGCTCGAGAGCGAGGAAGAGGTCCAGCGGCGCGGGGTCCGGGTCTACTGCGAGGTGGCCGGGTGGGGGCAGGCCTCCGACGGCTACAACGTCGCCATCTCGCATCCCGATGGCGAGGGCCTGCACACGGCCATGGGAAATGCGCTCCGCCGCACTAGCGTCGATCCCGAGGCCGTGGATTACGTGAATGCCCACGCCACCTCGACGCCCATCGGTGATGTGTCCGAAGCGAGGGCGCTCAAGGCGATTTTCCACAACGGCGCCACGCGTCCGGCCGTGAGCAGCACCAAGGCGCTCACCGGCCATGGCCTTTCCCTGGCCGGCGCGATGGAGACGGCCTTTTGTGCCATCGCCTTCCAGGAGGGCTTCATGCCCGGTTCGGCGCACATTGCCAACCTTGACCCCGCCTGCGAGGGTCTGAACATCATCCGGGCGACGCTGCCGCAACAGCCGCATGTCATGTTGAACAACAGCAGCGGATTTGGCGGCGCCAACGTCTGCCTCGTGCTGCGCAAGGCGTGAGCACTCTCGCTGATCGCTATCCTACGGCACTGGTCACCGGCGCCAGCGCCGGTCTCGGCCGGGCGTTCGCCGATATGTTGCTGGGCGAGGGCGTGCGCGTCTGGGGCACGGCGCGCAACCCGGCGCGGCTGCCGGGGCGCGCCGGGCTCACGCCGGTCGCGCTCGATCTGGCGGATCACGCCGCCGTCGAGCACGCCTTCCGCACGGCCGACACCGCCGCCGGCGGACTGGCGCTCGTCATCAACAATGCCGGTTACGGCATGTTCGGACCGTTTGTGGGGCGGGATTTTGCCGACTGGCGGAAACAGTGCGACGCGATGCTCACGCAGACGCTGCATCTGTCGCACCTCGCCTTGCGGGGCATGCTGGCGCGCCGCCGCGGCGCACTCGTCAACGTTTCCTCGCTCGCGGCGGAGCTTCCCCTGCCGTTTATGAGCGGTTACAACGCGATCAAGGCCGGACTGTCTGCATTTTCCGAGAGCTTGATGGTTGAAGTCGCAGGCACGGATGTCATTGTCATTGATTTTCGCCCAGGCGACTACCGCACGGGCTTCAATCAAACCATGCACGTAACCTCGGGCGTTCCCCCCTCCACCGACCCTGCGCTGATGTCGCGGTTGCAGCGCGTCCGGTCCGTGCTCGAAGCCAACCTCCGGACGGCGCCGGCGCCTGAGCGCGCCGCGGCCGATCTGCGCCGCGCGTTGCGTCGCGGCCGCAGTGGCACCGTCCGCTCCGGGACCTTCTTCCAGGCAAAACTCGCCCCGCTGCTGGCGCGGCTCGCACCGCCCGGGCTACGGCGCGCGGTTCTGGCCAGATACTTCGGGTCTTACTGACATGTCCAAGGTTCGCATATTGGTGCTGACTTCCAGCACGGGTGGCGGCCACGACGCGCGCGCGCAGGCCTTCGCCGAATGGTGCTTTGAGCTTTACCGGCACGACGTCGACGTGCGGATCGAACAAATGCTGGAGGAATCCTCCGCACTCTATCGCGGCGGCGTGAACTTCTACAACTGGATCCAGCGCCGATCGCCGTGGATGCACAAGGCATTCTACACGGTCGTCGAGGGCCTCAGCCTGCTCAACCGCCGCACCGTGACCCTCGGACGCCTCTACTACGAGCGCGTGCTGCGCGAGTACCGGCCGCACCTCGTCTTTAGCGTGCACGACTGCCTCAACCGCGGATATTTCCAGCTGGCGCGCAAGCTGCTTGGCCGCGCCAACGTCCGTTGCGCCACCTACTGCGGAGAATTCTCCGGCGGCTGGGGGTACAGCTGGAACTGGGTCGAACCGACGGTGGATCTCTATTTTTCCCGCACCGCCACCGCGAGCGACTTCGCCATCAAACTCGGCCTGTCTCCCGCCAAAACGCGGGTGCGCGGCCACCTCATGCAGCCGCACACCTACCTCGAGGTTTTCACGCCGCAGGAGCGAGCGCACTATCGCGAGAAAAAGCTCGGCCTGAAGCGGGATCTTTTCACGGTCTTTCTCGCCACCGGGGCGAACGGCGCCAACAACCACTTTGAATTGCTCCCCGCCCTCGTGGGTCACGCCGACAAGGTGCAGGCCATTATCGTGTGCGGCCGCAATCATCAGGCCTACAACGAGCTGGTCCACTGGCGCGCGCAGCATCCGGAATTCTCCTGCTTCATCGACAGCTATTCGGACGTCATGCACCTGCTCATGCAGGCGAGTGACACCATCGTCACCCGGGGGGGCACCACCACCTGTGCCAAGGCGCTTCACTTCAAATCTCCGATCATCTTCAACACCTTTGGCGGGATCATGCCGCAGGAGCGGCTCACGGTGAAATTTTTCCGGAACGGCGGCGCTGCCGAGCTCGTGCAAAACGCCGCGCAATTCCGCGCGCTGATCGACCGCTGGATGGCCGACCGTTCCTCCTACGAACGGCTGCTCGGAAATTCCCTCAAGCTGCGTTACGAGGAGGATCCGACCGTGCTCATCGATGAGCTGGTCGGGCTGGCGCAGGAGGCTGCGGGCATCAAACTGGCGCGCCTGCCTTTCCCGCCGCCCAACGGCAACGGTGAGGCCAGATAGCGGGAGGGCGGGGGTGCCGCCGCGCGACGACCAACCGGCGCCAGCGCGGCAACCCGGGCGGCACCGCTGATCGGAGGCTTTCCGCGGTTGGCGGCGGGAGGGTCAGAATCCGTGCCGCTGGAGCTGCCGGCTGAGTTCGCGTTGGAAGGCCTGGACGTCGGCGGCGGAGGGCTGATAGCCCTTCTTGCCCAGGTCGAGCATGAGGCGGCCATACTGGTCCAGGGCCCACTTGCCGCTGGCGCCGTCGCTGAAGGTCACACTCCCGCTGACAACCGCACCGGGACGCACCACCCGGTCGAGCTCGATCTTCACGCTGCCGGCACCCGCCGGAGCGGCACCGGCAAGGTCGTCGTCGTTTTCTGCGGCAAGAACCGCCTCATCGTTTTCCCCTGCGTCAGGACCGCCGGATTCCACGGCGTCATCTTCACCCGCCCCGACGGCCTTCTTGAGCTTGTTCAGCAGGCCGCCCTTCTTTTCAGACTGCGCCGGCTGGACCGGGCGGGTCTGGGCGAGTCCGGCATTCGGATCCAGCGTGGAGGGGGCGGTGCTTTTCAGTTCGAGGCCGAGATCATCCACCAGGAAGCGGACATCCATGTAGGTCATGGAAATCTTGAACTGTTCCGAAAGCTTTTTCTGGATGACAGCGAGGCTGTCGCCGGCGGCGGCCCAAGCGGCAACGGCCTGCTTTTGCTCGGGAGTAAGTGGCATGGCGATGGCGGGATAGGATTGTCCACAACAGACGCGCAACGCACGCAAAAAGACAAGGCAACGAAAACGTGATGCGGCAGGTCGGGCGGCGAAGGGGCGGGCGATGAGCCGCGCCAAACACGGAAGGCGGCGATTGACCGGCGCTGGTCCATGCCCTTTAAGCATCGCATGCCTGAGATCCTCACCGTTCACCTCGGCGCGCGCAGTTATGCGATCCAGTTGGGAGCGAATCTGCGCGCAGAAGTGCTGGCGCAGGTCGGGATCCTGTGGGCGGCCGGCCGCAAGGTTGCCGTGCTGACCGACGGCCACCTCCGAGCGCGGCAGGGTGAGACGCTGCGGGACATGTTCGTGGACTCGCCGATGCTGGTGCTGCCGCCCGGCGAAGAAGCCAAATCGCTGGAGTCGCTGGGGCGCGTGCTGGATTTTCTGGCGGAGCAGCGGCTGGACCGCACGGGGGTGCTCTTCGCCGTGGGCGGCGGCGTGATCGGCGACTTGGGCGGATTCGCCGCTGCCGCCTATCTGCGTGGCATCGATTATTTCCAGGTGCCCACGACGCTGCTCGCCATGGTGGACAGTGCCGTGGGAGGCAAAACCGGCATCAATCTCGAGGCCGGCAAGAACCTGGCCGGCGCCTTTCACCAGCCGCGCGGCGTTTTCGTGGCCACGGAGCTGCTGACGACATTGCCGCCCCGTGAGTTCGCCGCGGGCATGGCCGAGGTGGTCAAATACGGTCTGCTGGGCGATGCCGAACTGTTCGCCGAACTCGAGCGTGCGCCCTTGACTGCCGCCAGCACGGAACTTCCGGCGGTGATCCGCCGCTGCTGTACGATCAAGGCAGGCATCGTGGAGGCCGACGAACGCGAACTCGCGCCAGAGGGCGGCCGCGCGCTGCTGAACCTGGGGCACACTTTCGGCCACGCCATCGAACAGGTGATGGGTTATGGGCGCTATTTGCATGGCGAGGCGGTGGCCATTGGTCTCGTCGCCGCGGCGCGACTGTCGCAGAAACTCGGTCATCTCGCCGCAGCCGACGTGACGCGGGTCGACGCGGTCATAGCCGCCCACGCGCTGCCGGTGCGGCTGACCGCGCCCTTGCCGGTGGCCGCACTCATGGCGGCCATGACGCGCGACAAGAAGGTGCGGGCGGGGCTGCCGCGGTTTGTCGTCCTGCAGCGCCTGGGCGAAGCCGTTACCCGGGATGGCGTTGCCCCGGAGATAGTCGAGGCCGTCTGGCGCGAAGTGGGGGCGACCTGATTTCGGATTGCAGATACCGGATACCAAAGAGTAAATATATACCTCGCGCCGCTTGTAGGCGCCGGTGCTTCCGAGATAGTCCATCCCGTTTCCGGTATCCAAAATCCAAAATCAAAATGTCTGCCATCGACGAAGGCATTGTCCGCGAATACTTCGAGCAGAACGGCTTCCTGGTGCGGCAGGCCAGCAAGTACCAGGTGCAGGCACGTCGCAAAATGACCAGCGACGAGGAGGTCGACCTGCTCGTCTACAACCCCGCCTACCAGCGCGGCGCCCGCAAGCCCGACTTCTTTCTGTTCTCGACCGAGCTGCCCTCCATCCATCGCGCCATCGTGGTCGTAAAGGGTTGGCATACCACCGGCCATTTCACCCCGGCCACGCTGAAGAGCAGCCCGGAGATCTTCACTTTTCTCGCGGAAAACGTGGTGAAGGAAGCCACGCGCTTTTTCCCGGTCGATCCGGACGAACCGGGCAATCATCCCGACATCACCAAGATCCTCGTGCTGCCCGGCCTGCCCACGGCCGAGCCCTTCCACTCGCAAAGTGTGCAGATGCTCAAGGAACGCGGCGTTGATGCCATCATTTCCTTCCGCACGATGCTGTTCGACCTCATTGGCAGGATCGAAACCAACCGGAACTACCGCAAATCCGACACGCTGCAACTGCTCCGCATCCTCAAGATCTACGATTTTATGAAGGAGCCGCAGCTCGATCTGCTGCCCGAGGCGGCCAGACGAAAACCCAAGGCGAAGGTCGAGAGCAAGGAGAAGTAGCGGGGCGAATCGCGATTTTCGTCCTGGGGCGTCCGGTCATCGACTCATGAACATTCATCCCACCGCCATCATTGAGGACGGTGCCCAGCTCGGAGCGGATTGTGTCGTGCACGCCCACGCCGTCGTCACCCGGTACGTCCGGCTGGGCGACGGCACCGTGGTGCATCCGGGCGCGGTCATCGGCGGCGATCCGCAGGATCTGAAGTTCGACCCGGCGACGCCCTCCCATGTGCGCATCGGTGCAGGCACGGTGCTGCGCGAGCATGTGACGGTGAACCGGTCGACCATCGCCGGCGGTGTGACTGTGGTGGGCGCGAATTGCTTCCTCATGGCCGGCACCCACGTGGCGCACGATTGCGCGGTCGGCGACCAGGTGGTGCTGGCCAACAACGTTCTGCTGGCCGGGCACGTGAGCGTGGGGGCGTACACGTTCGTGGGCGGCGGGGCCGCGTTCCACCAGTTCACGCGGGTGGGGGAGAGCGCCATGGTCGGCGGGCTGGCGCGCATCACGCTCGACATCCCGCCGTTCGTGATGGCGGCCGAGCGCGACGAAATCGTCGGGCTCAATCTCGTCGGCCTGAAGCGGCGCGGCTTTTCGGGCGAGGTGGTGGCCGAGCTGAAGGAATGCTTCCGCGAAGTCTTTTTCGACGGCGGCAACGTCCGGCATCGGGCGCAGGAGATGCTTGCCCGCGGCGTCCAGAGCGCGGAGGTGCGCGGCTTTCTTGAGTTCTTCGCCGGCGGACGGCGCGGCATCGCACGCGCCCGGCGGGTGTGGTCGGCGGAAAATGAGGTGGGGAGCGCGGCCCTGTGACCGCCGCACCCTTGACGTCCCCGGTCTGAAATCCACTGCTACTGCGCATGCCGGAAAGCCGACAGAACCGACTGGCCATCACCTGCGGCGACCCCGCCGGCGTCGGACCGGAAGTCGTGGCCGCCTGGCTCACGGCGAACCAGGCCGGGGCGCGCGAGGCCGCCGTGATCGGCCCCGCCCGCTGGCTTGAGACCTTGCCCGCCGCCGGGGCAAAGATCCCCGTCGGGCTGGAGGAATTCGCCGCCGAGCCGGGGCGGCCGACCGGCGAAGGAGCGCTCGTGGCTTGGGCCGCGCTGGAGCGCGCCGCGGCCGGCTGCCGGGCCGGGGAGTTCGCCGGGGTCGTCACCGGTCCGGTGAACAAAGCGTGGCTCGCGCGCACCGGCTACTTTTTCCCGGGGCAAACGGAATTTTTCGCGGCGCGCTGGGGTGGTGAGCCGACGATGGCATTTTGCGGCGGGCGTCTGCGGGTCGTGCTGCTTTCCTGGCATGTGCCGCTGCGCGAAGTGCCGGCTCACCTCACCACCGCCAACTTCACCCGGGTCGTGCGGGCCGCGGATGAACTGGCCCGCGCCGAAGGCGTGTCGGCGCCGCGCCTCGGCGTGTGTGGATTCAACCCGCATGCCGGGGAGGGCGGCCTGTTCGGCGACGAGGAGCAGCGTGTCATCAACCCGATTCTCACCAGGCTGCGTGCCACCCATGCCGGGCTGACGCTCTGCGAACCGGCGGACACGCTTTTCGCGCGCCAGCTGCGCGGCGAGTTCGACGTCGTGATCGCCCTGTATCATGACCAGGGGCTCGCGCCGCTCAAGGCGGTCGACTTCGACGATGCGGTGAATGTCACGCTCGGGTTGCCCTTCGTCCGCACGAGTCCCGACCACGGCACGGCATACCGCATTGCCGGCCAGGGCATCGCCAGCCCACACAGCTTTGCCAACGCCGTCACGGTGGCGCGACGTCTGATCGCCTGGCGGGCCTCCCGGTAGGGTTTCGCTCCATGGCCGGACGAAGGGATTTTTCCTCGAATTAGTTGTTGTCATCCCCCGGCTTTGTCGCAAGAACCACGCCTCGACCAGCTCCTATCTATATACTGATTGATGGCTAACGCACTTCCTTCCGGTGGCCGCCCCGGCTACCCACCGCGTCGTAACACGGATCCATTCGCAAACATCCGTCGCAATCACCGTATCAAGGCTGAGCAGATCCGCGTCATCAGCCCCGAGGGCAAGCAGCTCGGCGTCCTGGCCACCGGCAAGGCGCTCCAGCTCGCGCAGCAGTTCGATCTTGATCTCGTCGAGGTCGCACCGAACGTCACCCCGCCCGTCTGCCGGATCATGGATTTCGGCAAGTACATGTATGAGGAGTCGAAGAAGCACTCCCACGTCCGGACGACGGCGAGCAAGATCAAGGAGATCGAGTTCAGCGTGCGCATCGAGCACAACGACTTTCTCACCAAGCTGCGGCACGCCGAGGAGTTCCTCGATCATGGCAACAAGGTGAAGCTGCGTCTGAAATTCCGCGGCCGCGAGATGGCGCGCACCGAGATGGGTTTCGAAGTCATCAACCGCGCGCTCACCGAACTTGCGACCATGGGCCATCCGGACGGCCCGCCCAAGCTCACCGGACGCAACATCTACGTGATGCTCACGCCGCTGCCCGTCAACAAGCGGAAGCTGAAGTTTCATTCCAAGGAAAGCCCGGTGCCGGCCGCCGCCCCGGCCGCTCCTCTGCCAACATAAACCCGGAAGCAGACCCATGGCGCGGACCCACGCATGCTGCCGGCTGGCCACCGTGGCCGCTCTGGTGCTGGTTGGCGGCTGCACGGCGCCCGCCTCGGCGCAAAATCGATCGGACACCGGCTCCGCCGTCACCCCTTCGGCCGCGCCTGCGGCCCCCGCCAAGGCTGAAACGCCCCCGGCGGCGCCACCGGCGGCCGCGGTCGCATCCCAGCCGCTGGCCGGCACGACCAGCCGGCTCTGGCCGTTCAAGCGTCTCTATAACGTCGACTATGTCGATGTGCAGGACATCGCCAGGCGCTACGGTCTCAAGACGGCGTGGGTGACGAGCGGCCGGGTCATACAGCTGGTCGATGCGCATGGCCAGGCGCGACTCAAGTTCGAGAATCAGAAACGGGATTTCTACCTCGATGGCGTCCGCGTCTTCATGGGCGAGATCACCGTGTTCAACCGGGGCAGCCTCCATGTCAGCAAGATCGACGTCATCAAGACCATCGCGCCGCTGCTGCGCCCGGCCGAGCATGCGAACCAGCTGCCGGGGCCGCCCAAACTCATCGTGCTCGACGCCGGCCATGGCGGCAACGATCCCGGCACGCAGAACCTCGCGCTGCACCTGAACGAGAAGGACATGACGCTTGATGTCGTTCAGCGCTTGAAAAAGCTGCTCGAGGCGCGCGGCTACCGGGTGATCCTCACGCGCAGCGACGACAGCAAACTCGACCCGGCGCAGCGGGCGGACCTCGAAAAACGTGACGACATCGCCAACCGCGCGAAGGCGGACCTGTTTCTCAGCGTCCATTTCAACTCGGCCCCGCCGACCGTGACCGGCACCGAGACCTACGTGATGACGCCGCAGTTCCAGCTATCGAGCGGTGCCGACAAGAAGGACGACACCGTGGACAAACCGTTTCCGGGCAACCGGCAGGATTTCGCGAACGTCGTGCTCGGCTACCACCTGCATCGCACCCTGCTCGCGGAACTGAAGACATCCGATCGCGGCTTCAAGCGGGGGCGACGGCTCGTGCTGTGTTTCCCCGAGTGTCCGGCCGCGCTCGTCGAGGCGGCCTACCTGTCGAACGACGCCGAGGCGCGGCGCGTTGCCACGCCGGAATACCGCCAGCAGATCGCCCAGGCCATTGCCGATGGCGTGGACGATTACACCGCCACGCTTGCGGCTTTGCACCCGGTGGCTTCCTTTCCTGCCGAAACCCATGCCCCGGCTGCATCGTCTAAATAAAATCATGAATCCACGTGCCTGTTCCCGCCTAGTCGCTCTGGCTTTTCTGTCCGCGCTCGGGTTGCCGTCGGCCCGCGCTTGGGACTACGAAGGCCATCGCATCATCAACCAGCTGGCGCTGGCCTCGCTGCCGTCCGATTTCCCGGCGTTTGTCCATGAGTCCACCGCCGCCGATCGCATCGCGTTTCTCGCGGGCGAGCCCGACCGCTGGAGAAACGTGTCCGACCTCCCGCTCCGGAACGAAAACAACCCTGATCACTACCTCGACCTCGAACAGCTCGGCTGCGCCGGCCTCGATCCGGCGTCGGTCAGCCCTCTCCGTTACGAATTTGCCGTGCAGTTTGCCGCCGGGCGGGCCGCGCACCTCGACAAATTTCCACCGATCGACCCGGCGAAGAACGCCGATCACACCCGCGAGTGGCCGGGCTTCCTGCCGTGGACCATCACGGAGTATTTTGGCCGGCTGAAGTCGGCCTTCTCGTATCTAAAAGCCTTCGAGACGGGCGGCGGCACGGCGACGGAGATCGCCAACGCGCAGTACAACATCGTCTATCAGATGGGTGTGATGGGCCACTTTGTCGGCGACGGCTCGCAACCCCTGCACGTTACCGTATATCACCACGGCTGGGAGGGCGACAATCCGCACGGCTACACGACCGATCCGAAATTCCATGCCTGGATCGATGGTGGATTCATTGCCCGGGCGGGGATCAGTTTTGCCGATCTCGCTCCGCGGGCGCGGTCCGCGAAGGTGCTGGCCACGGTCCCGGCCGCCGGCGAACGGGATGCCATGTTTGCCGGGGTCATGCGCTACCTGCGCGACCAGAATGAGCGCGTCGTGCCGCTCTACGAACTGGAGAAGGCGGGCAAGCTCAGGGCCGACGGCTCGCCCGGTAGTTTCGACGGACGGGGGTTTATCGAGGAGCAACTGCTGCGCGGCGGCGAGATGCTTGGGAGCATCTGGCTCACGGCGTGGCGGACCGCCGAACCCGACCAGTACCTGCTCTCGCAACTGGCGCAGCGGGCCGCCCCGGCGCAAGCTGCAGCTTCGAAGTAGATCTCCCGGATAATGCTCCCGTCCTCGGGGAACGGGCAATGATCGCAGTCAGGCGGTCTTGGTCCGATCAGCAACCGTCAAGACAAGCCCGGCGCCGGCGAGGAAGAGGAGGAAACTGTAGCCGAAGGCCACCGCCGTGCCGAACGCGCTCCAGAGCGCGCCAACGATGACGCTCGACAGGAAATCGCCCGCGCCGTTGACCGTGGCCAGCACGCCGAACGCCATGCCGTGCTGCGCCTCTTCCGTCAGTTCGGCGCACAGGGAGTCCTCCAGCGTTTCCTCGATGGCGACGTAAATGCCGCCAAGCCCGAAAACAACTCCCAGCGTCCACAGGCCCACCGGCGCGGTGATCACGATGAATGCCATCACCGCGGCCAGGCCGTAGCCGAGCGCCAGCAGCCGCGGCTTGCTCATCCGGTCGGCCATCCAGCCGGCGATGAAGGCGAATCCTGCGTAGAAGACGTTGTGCGCCACGTAGAGCGCGACCGCGGCGCTCGTCGCACCGGTGGCGCCGAGCATCGGCGCCAGCTGTTGCACCGCTAGGAGGATGAGGAGCGTGTGGGCGAAGTCTCCCGCCCCGAACAGCCCCACCGCGACCAGGAATTTGCGGTAGGCCACCGGTAACATTCGGAGCCGTTCCCCGAACGAAATATGCGGCACGGGCGTCCGGGACTTTTCTTTGACGACGAACGCGATGAGCAAGGTCGCGAGCAGGCTCGGAATAAGCGTCAAAGCGAACAGCGGCGGGTAGTGGTGATGGAACGCCCCGAGCAGGACGAACGCCGTCGCGGGTCCGACAATCGCGCCCAGCGTGTCCATCATCCGCTCGAAGCCGAAGGCGCGGCCATACGTTTCCTTCGTCACGGAGCCGGCCAGCAGCGCCTTGCGCACAGGCGTGCGCACGCCGCGCCCGAGCCACGCGAACGCGCGCGCCAACAGAACGTGCCACGCGGCGGTGGCGAGGCCAAACGACGCCGTACCCAGCGCAGTGACGAGATAGCCCACGACCGCGATGGGCTTTCGCCGGGGCAGCTTGTCCGTGTAGTAACCCGACCCCATTTTGGCGAAGCTGGAGAGGCCGTCCGAGATTCCTTCGATCAAACCCAGCCACGCCGCGGCCACGCCCATGGTGGCGAGAAAAGCCGGCAACACGGTCGTCGCGATTTCGTGCGACCAGTCGCTGAACAGCGACGCCAGCCCGATGCCCAGCACGGTGCGGTTGAGCCAGCGGGGGCGGGAGATTGAATGATGGTCCGGCATCGTCAGCCGAGGAGGAGCAGGATTCCCATGCCCGCCGCCATCGTCAGCAGCGTGATGGGGATGCCGAACCGGGCGTAATCCCAGAAGCCAACTTCGCAATGACCCCGGGCCGATTCCACCACGATGATATTGGCCACGGACCCCAGGATGGTGAGGTTGCCCGCCAAGGTCGTCGCCAGCGCCAGCACCTTCCACATCAGCGCCGGATGGGCGAAATTGGGAATCCATTTCCCGGCCACCAGCACGAACGGCACGTTGGAAAAGATGTTGGAGCCGGCCGCCGAAAACCACGCGAGGTTCCAGGCCTGCGAAGTCTCCGTGGCGCCGAACGCGCCGCGCAGATGGGAGTAGATCTGGTTCGGCAGGCCGGTGCCGTTGAGCCCTTCCACGACCACGAACAGCGCGGCGAAGAACACGAGCAGATGCCAGTCCACCAGTTTGAGCACTTCGTGAGTGTCCCGGCGCGCCAGCACCATCACCAGCGCTCCGCCCGCCAGTGCGGTCCACGCGAGATCGAAGCCGGCGACAAATCCGGCAAACACGAGCGCCAGCACGGCCAGCGTGATCGCCATCAGGGGGCGATTCAACGGTCGCGGAGCAGCTTCGCTCCGTTCGATCCGGACGGTACGCAGCATCTGGCGGAAACCGAAATGCAGCACGGCATACTCGATCGCCAGGCCCGCGGCCGCCACCGGCAGCAGCGATGCGGAGAAGTGCACGAAGGAGAGTTTCGAGAGGTGGCCGATGATCATGTTTTGCGGGTTGCCGACCAGCGTGGCCACGCTGCCGAGATTGGCGCTCATGGCCAGGGCCAGAAGATACGGCGGCAGCGGCAGCCGCCCGCGCACGATCATGGCCACGACCAGCGGCGTCAGCATCAGGCACACCGTGTCATTGACGAGCAATGCCGAGAGCACCCCGGAGACGAGGATGAGGTAGAGCAGCAACCGCTGCGGAGTCTTCGCCACCTGCAAGATCCAGTCGGCCGCCCAATTGAAGAATCCCGCCAGGGAAAGATAGGCCGAGATGAGCATCATGCCCAGCAGCAGCACGAGCGTGTTGTAATCCACTGCGCGGTACGCCTGTTCGGGCGTCATCACGCCGGCGACCACCATCAGCACCGTGCCGAGCAAGGCCGCGGCCGGACGGTTGAGCGGAAGGATTTTCAACCGCCGCCCGCTGATGAGCACATAGGTGATGGCGAAAATGACGATCGCCAGGATTTCGCGCGTGTCCTTCATGGAATTCACGATGAGCGTCGCACCCTGGTTGCAAACGCACAAGCCTTGGACGCCGTCATCCGCGAAGGGACGACCAGCGGCGATCTGCCGCTTGACCGGGATGTTCCGCGGGCAGCGTGGCCGGGTGCAAGGTTTCGATCGCGCCCAGATCCAAGGTGCGGCGGCGCTAACATGGCTTATCAGAGGGTCAGAGCGGGCGCGAGGACACCATCGGCAATGATCTGCGTCTCGACCCAGGTGATACGGGCGTGCAAGGCGAGCAGACGTAATCCTTCAAAGCTGGTGAGATCGTAGGTGCGGCAGCGCAGTTCGGTGAGCAGCGCCGCCAGCGTGGCTGGATGGCCGGCGGCCAGACGGTGCAGGCGCAGCGCCGAGGCCAGCAGCTCCGCGCGGTCGCCGGGAAAATCCGCGGTTGCCAGGAAGGCCTGCGTCTCGGCCAGCGAAAATGGCGGCAGGTCGACGCGCTCGAAGAGGAAGAGAAAGGGCCACACATGACCGATTTCGAGCGGCTGCGTGGAGCGCGCGATCAGCCAGACCGGCTGGCGGACGAGCAGGTAGCGCACGAGGTGCGCCACGCGTGGCGGGACGCGGGCCACATTGTCGAGGACGATAGGCCGGCCGATCTGGGGCAACCGCCTCGCGAGCCGATGCACGCGGGCCGCCAGCTTAAACTCCCCCCGATCGAGGCCGGCTGCTGGTTCCAACGCTCCCAGCAAATCGCCGAGACAGCCGCAGCGCGGCGCGAGCAGCATCGGATGGGTGCGCATCAATTCGGCGATGAGCATGCTCTTACCCGCGCCCGCCGGCCCCAACAGCAATACGTGCCGGCTCGAACGATAAAGCCTTCCGAGACGATGCAGCAGCGCGGTGCGCCCGATGAAGGGGGTCTTGGATTGCGGCGGGCTCATGCGGCGGAGCGCGCATTCCAGCTGCGCAGCAACTCGAGGTCGCGGCGCATGGCCTCAACCTCCTCTCCCCGGGCGCGGGGTGCGACGGACCGAACCTCCGCAAAGCCGGCTTGGGCGTTGAATTGGGCCGCCAGTTCGTCGAGGTAACGCTCGCTCCAGCGGATCAGCGTCCGGGCATAGGCCCGCAGCGCGTCATCCAGCGTTCCGGCAAGTTGCGCGCACAGGTGGCGCCGCAACGCCATGCGACGGAGGGACGCCACCGGCCAGCGGCGCCAGGCGGTGGAGAGGCGGCTGGTGGCGAGGATCGGTGCCGGGTCGAACAGCGGGCGGGCGAATGGCGCGGGCAGCGCGGCGCCTTCCCTGCTTTCACCCGTGACGTTCGTAATCGCGTGGGCGGCGGTGTCGCGGGTGGCACGCAGCAGGGCGTCGAATTCGGCACCCAGCCGGGCGGCGGCGCGACCCAGCTCATGGGCGACCGCTTCGGGAAATTGATTGTCGGCCGGAGAGGCGGCGAGTGCGCCGGCGATGGCCACGCACACAGCGTCACCAGAGGGAGTCGCCTTGTAGGCGAGATCATGCAGTGCGTTTCGGCTGCTTTCGAGCGCAGCGCGGGCGGTGCCCAGCGCCACGGCATCTCCGGCTGCGGACGGGCCTGGTGCCGTCGGGGCAAGGCCGGCGCGACTGGCGAGCGCCGCGACCGTGGCCTCACGCAAAGCACCGATCTTGCGACGGAGCGTCGCGGCGGCGAGTTCGCGATGGTGCGCCTGGCGCGGCGCCAGCTCGGCTGCAAACCATTGTTCGGTCAATGCCGTGTGGCCGGGCGTCACGCTGACGGGTGCAACGGGCAGTTTGCGGCCGAGCGCGTCGGCGAACTGGCGCCGGACGTAGGCGAGCACTTTTTCACAGTCGGCCAGTGTGTGCAGATCGGCCTTGCTGAGCACGAGCAGCACCTCGGCCCCGCCTTCGAGCAGGGCTCGCGCCACAGCGATGTCCTCCTCGCCGGGCGTCGTCGCGGCATCGAGCAGCAGGACGCCGAGGTCGCAGCGGGGCAGAAAGGCCAGGGTCTGCGCGGCGCCGGCGGTGGCGAGCGAGCCGAGACCGGGGGTGTCCACAAAACACATGTCGCCGGCGAGCCGGGCGGCAGGCAGCTCCAGCAAAATGTCGGTGACGTGCCGGGCATTGCCGGGATTACGCTCCTCGGAGGCAAACTCGCCGAGCTGCCCTGCCGGAATGCGCCGGGATTTCTCCGTTGCGAAGTAGACCGTGGCCGTGGCGGCTGTGCCGGACACGATGCGGATGGGTACGGCGGTAATAGGCGTGACGCCGGTGGGCAGCACGTCGGTCGCGAGCAGATGATTGAGCAGCGACGATTTGCCGGAGCTCACGCGGCCGACGAAGGCGACCGTCCACCAATTCCTTTCGAGGCGGTCAAGCAGTCGCCCCAGGTTGCCGCGCAGCTCGACGAGGCCGTGCGCGGTGACGATGCGCTCGAGTTCGCGCAGCAGGCGCACCTCGTCGCGGGTCTGGTCGAGACGGGTGAGACGTGCGGAAAGGTCGCCGCCGAGGCCGGATTCGAGATAGGCGAGCAGCTCGGTGAGCACGGTGCGGATTTGTGCCCGCAGCTCGGTTGTTCGCGCGGCGGTGGCGCCGTCGATGGCGCCGTAGCCGCGGAGGTGGTCGGGACCAAAGTCCTCCAGCGCGATGTCGATGGACACGAGCGTGCAGCGCAGATTCCAGAGGGCGCCGATTTCAGGCGGTGATACGGGAATGGCGCAGGCGTCGAGCGCGGCGCGGAGGCCGCGCCGCAGGCGGGCGGCCTGATCGGCGATGACCTTGCGCTGAACTGGAGTGGCATCGGGCAAGGTGGGCGCGAAAATCGCGTCCTCGCCGGCGGGAGACAACCCCGCCAGCGCCTCTGCCAGCAGACAATCGATGTATTTGACGCCCGCCAGCAAAGTGCGCCGGTGGTTGTCGTTAAGCTGGAGCGTTGGGTCGGGCATGGCGATTCAGGCGGGGGTGGCCACGGGCAGCGTGCCGCCGGTGTGCAGCACGCCAGCCAGCGGAAGCGCCACTTCCGGCGGAGCACAATCAACGAGATCCTTGGTCACCGCCTCCACATCGTAGGCGGCTCGTCGCAGCACGACGTTGCCGTCACTCCAGAGCGCGTAGGAGGCGCGGGGATCGCGATCTCTGGGCTGGCCGACGCTGCCGGGATTGACGATCAGGGTGGATTTGATGAAGGAGACAAATGGCCGGTGCGTGTGACCAACCAAAAGGAAGTCCGGCCGGCCGGCCGTGTGGATTTCCTGCTCCCACCGAGCCCGGGGGTTCTGTAATTGCAGGTAACCGTAGACCGGGTCGGAGGGAATCGCGTGACAGAGGAAGTAGCGCGCGTACCCTATGGTGTTGGTCTGGGAGACGGGCAGGGCGGCGAGGTAGCCTTTCGCCGCCGCGTCGAGCCGGCCGGCGGTGTAGCGCTGCATGGCGGATGACAGCAGGCGGTAGGGGGCGGAGCAGCGCGGGTCCTCATCGCAGCCGACGGCGCGGTCGTGGTTGCCCTGCACGATCCAGTCCGCTGGCACGTTGTCCCGCGCCCAACGAACGCACTCGGCCGGATGCGGGCCATAGTTGACGAGGTCGCCGAGCACGATGAGGCCGTCGACGTGCGGCTCGGCCGCGAGCACGGCCTGCAGGGCGGGCCAGTTGCCGTGAATATCGGAAAGGATCTGGAGCTTCATGACTTGCTACCGGTTCAGTGAATCACTGTTTGGTAGGAGTCATCAGCCCACCGGGGCGCTTTACCACTCGCGCGGCCAGGCAAACTCCATTGCCTGCGAGGAGAATAAAACATGACTGGGAGGCGCTGTAAAGCGCCGTGCCATGCTATCCGACCGGCTTCTGTCGATTATAAACAAACTACGGCATGGTCAGTGTTTTTGCGGAAAGCGGCGGCCGCCGTAGCGGGCGCGGCGGCCGAGTTCGTGCTCGATGGCGAGGAGCCGGTTGTATTTGGCGATGCGCTCCGAACGGCAGAGCGAGCCGGTCTTGATCTGACCCGCGCCGGTGCCGACCGCGAAGTCCGCGATGAACGCGTCCTCGGTCTCGCCGGAGCGGTGCGAGATCACGGCGCCGTAACCGGCCTTCTGGGCCAGCGCCACGGTTTCGAGCGTCTCGGACACTGTGCCGATTTGATTGAGCTTGATGAGAATCGCGTTGGCAATGCCGTCGCGAATCCCCTCGGCGAAAATCTTCGGATTGGTGACGAAATTGTCGTCACCGACGAGTTGCAGCTTTTTGCCGAGCGCGGCGGTCAGCGCCTTCCAACCCTCGCGGTCTTCCTCGCCCATGCCGTCTTCCAGCGAAACGATGGGGTATTTCTTCACCCATTGCCTGTAGAGTTTCACCATCGCCGTCGGAGTCTTGCGCGAGCGATCCGACTTCTTGAAGACGTAGCCGCCGTCCTCGAAGAATTCACTGGCGGCCGGGTCGAGCGCGATGGCGATGTCCCGGCCGGGCCTGTAACCTGCGGCTTTGATGGCCTCGACGATGAGTTCCACCGCTTCGTCGTTGGTCTTGAGATTCGGCGCGAAACCACCTTCATCGCCCACCGAGGTCACGAGGCCGCGCTTTTGCAGGAGCTTCTTAAGCGTGTGGAAAGTCTCCGCGCCGTAGCGCAGCGCCTCGGCGAAGGTCGGTGCGCCGAGGGGGAACAGCATGAACTCTTGGAAGTCCACGTTGTTCGTGGCGTGCGCGCCGCCGTTGAGCACATTCATCATGGGTGTGGGCAGCACGTAGGGGGTACGGGTTTTGCCGCCGTGCAACCGGCGGATATACGCGTAGAGCGGAAGGCCCTTCTCCAAGGCCGCTGCACGGCAGACCGCCATGGACACGCCGAGAATGGCATTGGCGCCGAGCTTCGACTTGGTCTCGGTGCCGTCGAGCGAACGCATCAAGTGGTCGATCGCCCGCTGGGCGAAGGGCGATTTTCCTTTGAGTTTTGGCGCGATGATTTTGTTCACGTTCGCGACGGCCTTGAGCACGCCCTTGCCGCCGTAGCGTCTGATATCGCCGTCACGCAGTTCGACGGCCTCGCGGATGCCGGTGGACGCGCCCGAGGGCACGCACGCCGAGGCGGTGACGCCATTGTTGAGCGCAACCGTGACCATCACGGTCGGGTTGCCGCGCGAATCGAGGATTTCCTGCGCACTGACTTTTTGAATCGTATTCATGGCTTTCTGCCGGGGGTTGTATCCTGAGAATCTGGAGCAGGGTGCGGTTGGTCCACGGGTTTCACAATGAGCACGCTACAGTGGGCGTGGTCGCTGATGCGGTCGGCGGTGTCGCCGAGCAGGCGGCCCCAGAGTTCGGAATGGTCGCTGTGGCCCACGACGACCAGGTCGTACCCGCCCTCCTTGGCGAATTGCACGGTGGTCTTGGCGGGGTGACCGCGGCGGGTTTCGCACGCGATCGACAGGCCGTATTGCGCGGCGACTTCGGTGACCTCTTTTTGTCGCTCTTGGAAATACTCATCCGCAGCCTCGGCTTCGTCTTCGACTTCGCCGGGCAGGTCCGAATGACGCGGCAGTGGCTCGCGCACCCACAAGGCGGTCACCCGGGATTCGAATTTCTCGGCAAGCGCCGCCGCGCCGGCGAGCGCGGCTTTGCCGCCTTTGGAGCCATCATAACCGACAAGGATTTTTTTGAACATAGTCGTCTCACTTTCCACTGGGCGCCGGTTAGCGCTGTTGCTTGGGATTGATTCCTTCGCTATAAGTCCGTCCCCACTCGACCATCGCCTCGAGCGTGGGCTGGAAGAATTTCTGCGCGATGAGCGTCGGCACAAACGCGCTCAGAATGACCACCGTCACGAGCACGGTATATTGCCGCTCATCGATGATCTTGTTCTGCAAGCCGAACAGCGCGGAGATCGTGCCGAACGTCAGGCCCGTGGCCATAAGTAATGTGGTGTAATTCGCCTCCCGTGTGCGCATGTAAAACACTTTCGTCAGTGGCCACACTCCGACGAACTTCGTCACCAGTTTCATCGCCAACAAAACGGCGATCACGCCGAGCGCGGCCCACAGCGCTGGCAGGGAGACGTAAAGCCCGGCTTTGATGAAGTAAAACGGCGTGAAGATCGTGAAGGCAATGGTCCGCATCCGGTGCACCAGCGTCTTGTCGCGCAGGAACACCCCAGCCACGACCAGGCCCACGAGATATGCGGGGAGCACCGCTTCGCTCTTGGCGGCGGTGGCAAGACCACCGAGGAAAAACAGGATCAGGAAAATGAATTTCACTTCCGGTTCGCTCACCCGCGTCGCACCGAGCCGGACGATGATGAATCTCGTCCACTTCGGCATGAACCAAAGCATGACGCCCAGCACGACGACGAACACCAGCAGCCAGAGGTTGAAATCGGCAAAGAGCGTGCCCAACGCGAGGACGGTGCCAAAGTCGGTGATGAAGCACGCGGCGAGGATCGTTTTCCCCAGGGCCGTCTCGCTGAGTTTTCCCTCGATCATTACGGCGTACACCACCGCCACCGAGGTCGTGGACAGCGCGATCCCCGCGATTTGTGCCTCGTGCAGCGACCAGCCGAGGACGAACTGCGCAAACAGCCACACGGACACAAACGGGAGCGCGAAAGAAAGGATGCCGATCGACAGACTAGCGCGCAGATTGGCGCGCAGCGACGCCGGATCGATTTCCGCTCCGGCTAAAAACGTGAGGACGCCGCTGCCGAGCAGCGCGAGGAAATTCGTCCATTCAGTGGTGTGCAGCAGCGCATGACCGCCGGAGTGCAGATTGCCGACGGCCACTCCCACCAGAATCTCGATCAGCGCCACTGAGATGCCCATGCGGATGGAGATGAGGCTGGCGAGAAAGGCCAGACCCATCCAGAAGGCGGCGATCATCCAGATGTTGTCGAAATTCATGGGCGGCGGGCCAAGACGGCGGTAGGGCGGTGCGGACGACGGTGGCTATCATGTGGTTTGGCCGACGGGACGCGACTGCCGGGCGCGCCGCCCAAAGCGATGAGAAGGTATAGCACCATGACTTGTCTGTTTCAGAATGGACTGGAACAGGAGTCATCAGCGCCCCGCCGCTGCGGCGGGGGCGGTTTACCCTTATGGGAAGGCGGAATCCATCGCCGGGCACCTAATAAGCTGGCGCCGGAGGGAAAGGCAAGCCGGGCGAAACCATTCTCGAAAACCGGCCGGCTTCCTCTACATTGGCGGGGTGTTCCGTCATGACCGATGGCTGGCCGTTTCCGGCCTCATCCTTGCCGTGCTGAGCGCCCCGGCCCGGCTGGCCGCGGACGACAGCGACCTGGCGAAGCGCGTGGTGGTTCTGGCCAATGCGAGCGAGGCCGACTCCGTGCGCCTCGCCCGCTATTATGCCGACCAGCGCGGCGTGCCGCCGGGCAACATCATCGCGCTGCCGATGCCGACGGACGAGACCATTGGCTGGCCGGAGTTCATCGCCGCCATTTATCAGCCGCTGCAGGATGCGCTGGTGGCGCGCGGCTGGATCGACGCCTTCGCCACCACGCTGACCGACAGCCTCGGACGCAAGCGGTACGGCATCTCCGACCACCGCATCAGCTATCTGGTCGTCTGCCGGGGCGTGCCGTTGCGGGTAAGCCATGAGCCGAGATATTATGTGGACGAGCCACGACTCGCGCGGCGGCCGGAGTTTCGCACCAACCAGGGCGCGGTCGATTCAGAGCTGACCATGCTCGCGCACAGCACCTACAACATCAATGGCTGGGTGCCGAACCCGCTCTTTCGCGTCGAACGACCGCCGCTGCTGGAGAACGAGCCCGCGGTCAAGGTGGCGCGCCTCGATGGCCCGACTTATGACGATGCCCGCAGCCTGGTGGATCATGCCTTGGAGGCGGAACGCACCGGACTGCTGGGCCGCTACTATGTCGATTTGCGCGGACCGCATCCCGACGGCGAGCGGTGGCTGGAACTCACGGCCGGCTGGCTCGCGGAGTTGGGTTTCGACGGCGACGTGAACCGCGCTGGCAGCACGCGGCCCGCCGGCGCGCGCTTCGACGCCCCGGTGCTGTACTTCGGCTGGCATGCCAGCGACCTCAGCGGCCCGATGGCGCTCGACGGCTTCCGGTTCCCGCCGGGAGCCATCGCGCTGCACATCCACAGTTTTTCCGCCCGGACGCTGCGCTCGGCGACGGCGGGCTGGTGCGGACCACTCGTCGCACGCGGCGTCACCGCGACATTCGGCAACGTCTTCGAGCCCTATCTGCAACTCACGCTCCAGCCGCAGCTGCTCGTGCGGGCGCTGAGCGCGGGCCGGACGCTGGGTGACGCGGCTTACTACGCGCTGCCGGCGCTGAGCTGGCAGACCATCATCATTGGCGATCCGCTGTACCGGCCGTTTGCGGTCACGCTCGATGCACAGCTCGCGCGACTCTCCACGCTGCCGCCGGCGCTGGCTCCGTACGCGGTACTGCGCCGGGCGCACCTGCTCGATCTGGAAAAGAAGGACGCGGAGGCCCGGCGGATCCTGGAGGACAGCTGGCGCGAGCATCCCGGCCTCGTCCTGGGCTTGGAACTGGCGCGGCGAATGGTGGCGGCCGGCGACAAAGCCGGTGCGGCGCGTGCGCTCGCCGCCGTGCCCCTGCCGGAATCATTCACGCTGGGCGAAGCGCCGCTCGCGCAACAGGCGGCGAAACTGCTGGCGGATTGCGGCGCGGCGCCGGGGGCCGTGGCGATTTACCGGGCGATACTGCGGAACGCGGCGCTCGACCCGGCCTGGTGCTCGGTGGTACTGCACGAGGCACGGGACACGGCGCTCGCGGCTGGTGACAAGGATCAGGCGGACGTCTGGAGTAAAGAGCTCGCTGAATTGCTCGCAGTGCCGCTGACTGGTGGAAAATTGTGAGCATCCCCGGTGTCGGGGCGGCTCCGATCGGGTAGGAAGCCCGCTGGCGGGCGATAATCGATCGTTAGCGATCCTCCTACAGCTTCTCCACAATCCGGTCGGCCAAGCCGTAGTCGATGGCCTCCTGGGCGTTCAGGTAGAAATCGCGGTCGGTTTCCTTGGCGATCTTATCGATCGGCTGGCCCGACGCGGTGGCCAGGATCTGGTTCAACTCATCGCGCAGCTTTTCCATTTCCTTCGCTTGGATATTGATGTCGGTGGCGGGGCCGATGAAGCGGCCGGCGATGAGAGGCTGGTGGATGAGCACGCGGGCGTGCGGATAGATCAAGCGGTGGCCCTTGGGGGCGGCGCAGAGCAGGACGGCACCCATGGACGCAGCCATGCCGGTGACCACGACGGTAACGGGTGAAGTCAGCAGCTTGATGGTGTCGTAGATTGCCATGCCTGCCGTGATGGAGCCGCCGGGCGTATTGATGTAGAAGGTGATGTTCTTGCCCGGGGCGACGGCCTCCAGATAAAGCAGTTTTTCGCAGACGTCCTTGCCTGTCTCGTCCGTCACCGGACCCCAAAGGAACAGTTTCCGCGCCTCAAGGAATTTCCTCTGGATCAGCGCGCAGACGGCCGGCGGCAGCTGCGCAGGCTTTGCCTCCTCCTCGCGCTCGTCGTCATCGTCGTCGAGGCGGGCGGGCGGGATCAGATTGCGGAATTCGGGAACGTGAGGCTGCTCGGACATAACCGGGCAAACTGTGCGCGCCCGGCCCGGGTTGTCCAACGAAAAGGCAGAGCGGCGGCGTCAGACGCCCTGCCACGCGGAGAGGATCTTTCTCGTGGGTGGCCTGGAATGCGTCAACTCGGTCAGCCGCGGAAGTAGAGATAGGCGCCCAGAATGCAGACCAGGATGAAACAAGAGGCCGCCACTTCGCGCCAGTCCCAGCTGGCGTAGGTCTTGGTCTTGTCCTCGGCCGTGGCCGTGCCGAAGGTCAGACTCTTGATGCGCACATAGTCGGGGTCGGGGCTTGCATAGCTGACCATAACCATGACCACCGCCGACACGAGGGTGATGAGGATGCTGAAATATTGGAAGTTGATGTTATTGATGATCCAGAGGAGCGAGCCCGGCGTGTAGCCGTGGGCAAAGCCCCCCAGTTTCATCGTGACCGGCGTGTCCACCAGCATCCGGAAGATGCCGAGGGTGAAGCCCACGATCATGGCCCACAGGCAACCTTTGGCGTTAAGGCGCTTCCAGAATACGCCGAAGAAGAAGACGACGAAGATCGGCGGCGCCAGATAGCCCTGCACCGTCTGCAGGTAGTCGTAGAGACTGTGGGCGCCTTGGACCACGGGGATCCACATCAGGGCGATGAGCACCATGACGGTGGTGGCGATGCGGCCCGTGCGCACGATTTGGGACTGCGAGGCGCGGGGCTTGAGCTTCCCATACAGGTCCACCGTGAAGAGGGTGGAGCAGGCGTTGAACACGCCGGCCAGCGAGCCCATCAAGGCCGAGAGCAACCCGGCCACGACGATGCCCCGCAGCCCTGCTGGCAGCAGGTGTTTCACCATCAGCGGGAAGGCGTTCTGGGCGTCGAAATTGGCACTCAGCTCCGGCACCTTGTTGCTCTTGACCAGGGCAAAGCAGATCATGCCGGGAATGATGAACAGGTAAGGAGGAAACAGCTTGAGGAAGGAGGCGAAAATGCTGCCCCGACGGGCGACCTGCTCGTTGGGGGCGCCCAGCGCGCGCTGCACGATGTACTGGTCGGTGCACCAGTACCACAGGCCGATGACCGGCGCGCAGATCAGCATGCCCAGCCAGGGGTAGTGGGTGTTGAAGTACCACGCCTGTTTCACCACATGGCCGTCGGTGGCGCGCTCCAGCACCGGCGCCCAAGTCGACTCGACGCCCGGCGGGGTCATCGGTTTCCACAGATTGAACATGTCGGAGCCGCACAGGACGCGCAGTTCGTGCCAGCCGCCCAGCTTGTACAGACCGTAAAACGTCAGGGTGGCCGAACCGCAGATCAGGACGAGAACCTGGACGGCATCGTTGTAGGCCACGGCGCGCATGCCGCCCAGCGCCGTATAAAGTCCGGTCAGCACAATCACCGCGACGGAGCCGATCCAGAAGCTGTTGATCTCGACTCCCGCGATGTGCAGATGAATTTCCGGCAGCAGGGTGGAGAACACGACGCCGCCCGCAAAAATGCCCACTGCGATCTTCGACACGACAAACGTGACCAGCGACACGATGGACAACACGTAGCGCGAGCTGGTGGAGAAGCGCCGCTCGAGAAACTCGGGCATGGTGAACACGAGCGAACGGGCATAGAAGGGGACGAACACCCAGGCCAACACCAGCAGGCACCACGCGTGCAGTTCGTAATGCGCCATCGCCACGCCATCCTTGGCCCCCGAGCCCGCCAGTCCCACGATGTGCTCCGAACCGATGTTCGAGGCGAAGATGGAGGCGCCGATGACCCACCAGCCGAGATTGCGGCCGGCCAGGAAATAATCGGCGGCCGTGTCCTTGCGGTGTTTCACCACCCACCAGGCCACGCCCAGCAGGACGCTGAAGTAGAGGGCGATCGCCAGCCAGTCCAGGCTGTTCAACGTCGACGTGTCGGTTTGCGCTGCGGCCAATATGGGAGTCATGGGGTTCATGTTGTCTGGTTAAAAGGGGCTGGAAGCGCTCAAGGGAATGCAGAGTCCGATGCTGGTGGGACTGGAAAGGCGGGTTTTCGCCGGGCGGGGCGGCGGGTGCTACGCTCGAGCGGCCATGGAGACGCGGGGTTGGGGGCGTGCGTTACCATCCAGATTGGCCCGCACGCTTTTTCGGCTGCATGATCTCATGCGCAAAACGCGGGGCAGTTTGCTAATGGCCGGTTCGGTGGCGAGCATAAATATCCCCCCGCCCGGGAAACACCCGCGGCCGCGAAGCTCACTCGAGTGGCGTCAGGCGAAGGTTGCGCAGCTCATAGGGGAAACCTTCGCACTGGATCCCGATTTTGCCGGCGTGCGGCTCGCATGAGGTGACTTTGTTCTGCACCACGCCGTTGACGCTGACCTCCAGGGTGTCGCCGTGGCAGACGATGTCGATGGAGTTCCACTCACCGAGGGGTTTCTCGCTGTCGGATTGACGGCGGTCGAGCTGCGGCGTCCTGGCGCCGGGGGCGGTGGAAAGCGGTTCGGCGAACTTCGCACCCGCCATCGGCAGCAGGTCGCCGGCGCGGGTGATCTTTGTCTGCACCTGGAAGCACAACGGCCAGGTGTTGCGGTCGATCGGCCCGGACGCGATGTGCACGAGCACGCCGCTGTTGCTGTTTTTGACGGCGTCGGCGGGCCAGCGGTACTCGACGTGGAGCCGATAGTTCTCGTAGGAGCCGGTCGTCATGAGATAGCCGACGGGTTTGCCGGCCCCGGCGAGCACGCCATCTGGCCGGACGATGCAGACGGTTTTGATGTCGGCGGGGGACGGGCTGACGAATTCCCAGCCGGTGAGATCCCTGCCATTCCATAGATCAGTCGCAGGTGCGGCGGCAAACGCAGCTCCGAAAATGCTCAGGACAAACGAGAGGAAGGCCAAGCAACGCATAAGCTCAATCTGATTGGTCGACCTTTCCAGTAAAACTCAGAAATCAATCGGTCGCATGTCACGCCATGGTGTTTATCGCGCATCCGGATGTCAGCCGGATTTTTCTCGGGCCGCGTCCACGGCGGTGCGCAGGGCTCGCGCCGCAGTCCGCGGATCGTCCGCGGCGCAGATTGCGGACACCACGGCGATGCCGTCGGCGCCGGCCGCGATGGCGCGCGCGGCGTTGACCGCGGTGATCCCGCCGATCGCGACGACGGGACAGTTCAAACGCCGGCGAAGGGCGGCAAAGCCGGCATCGCCGAGCACCGGCGTCGTGTATGCCTTGGTCCCGGTGGGAAACAGCGGTCCCAGTCCGACGTAATCGACCACAGCGGGATCGAAACCTGCGAGCTGGCTCTCGCCGGTGATGGAGAGACCGACGATGGCATGCGGTCCGAGCATCGCTCGAGCCGCCGCGGGCGGCAGGTCGTCCTGGCCGACGTGAACGCCCTCCGCGCCGATCGCGTGCGCCACGTCGATGCGGTCGTTGACAATGAGCGGAATCCCGCGGGGCGCGAGCAGGGCATGCACCGCCCGGCCGGCTTCGACCATCATTCGCGCGGGGGCGTCCTTGTGGCGGAGCTGGACCATGGTGACGCCGCCGTCGATCGCGGCCGCCACGGTTGGCAGGAGCCCGCGCCGGGCGGTCATCTCCGGGTCGGTGACGAGGTAGAGCGAAAGATCGAACCGGGCGCTCATCGGATTGGGGGGAAACTCGTCTGCTGCCGTGTCATGGCGAGGAGGCCCAACGGGCCGACGCGGCCATCCATGACATGGCCACAGGTTCAAACCTGGATCGCCACGGCCGCGCTTTGCGTGGCCTCGCGATGACAGAGGGAAGAAGAACTACCGAGGACTTCATGCCACGATCTTCAAACGGCGCTGGATGGTCGCCGCATCGAGCTGGTGCAAGGCATCGAGCAGGTGGAGCTGAAGCGAGCCCGGACCGGGGCTTTTTTCGGCGGCGATTTCGCCGGCGAGGGCGAGGAACGAAAGGCCGGCCGCCACGGCGGCCAGCCGGTCTTTTTCGACCGCGAGGGCGGCACCGACCAGCGCGGTGGCGGTGCAGCCGAGGCCGGTGACCCTCGCCATGAGCGGGTGGCCGTTGGCCAGGCCGATCAACTGGATGCCGTCGGTGACGTAGTCGGTCGCGCCGGTCACTGCCACAACAGCGCCAGTGGTCTGGGCGAGCTGGCGGGCGGCGGCGAGGGCGTCCGCCGAGCCGCGCGAGGAATCCACACCCTTCGTCCTCTCGGCGGTGGCGCCGGCCAGCACCATGATTTCGCTGGCGTTGCCGCGGATGCAGGCCGGCTTGAGCTGCGCCAGTGTAGCCGAGGTGTTGGTGCGGTACGCGGTGGCGCCGGCACCGACCGGATCGAGCACCCACGGGATGCCGCGGGCGTTGGCCGCGCGCGCGGCCTTTTTCATCGCCGTGATCCAGGCGGGCGAGAGCGTGCCGATGTTGACGACCAGCGCGGAGGAAATCGCGACGAATTCCTCGACCTCCTCGTTGGCGTGGACCATGGCGGGCGAGGCGCCGAGCGCGAGCAGGGCGTTGGCCGTGTTGTTCATCACCACGTAATTCGTGATGTTATGCACCAGCGGCGTACGGGTGCGGATTTGGTCGAGGATCGAGGAGCACTGGGCGGCGGTAAACATGGCGGAAGGAAGGTGGGCCCGGCGCAGAAACCGCCCTGGCCGGCCCGGCGCACCCCGCGCCGCGGTCGGCCGTGACGATTCCTTCGCCGGCATGATCCGGATCAGGTTCGACGGGTATGGTCTCAGTTTCCGGGTGGAAACACCCCGTGTCACGCGATGCCGACACCATCGCGCGAATGCCGCCCGTGTCAATCGCAAGGTCGGGCGAGCGGAGGGGCGAAAAACCCGGTTCGGACGCGATGCTCTCAGACCAACCCGAGGCGCATCTTTCCCTCTTCCGAAATCATGGACTGGTTCCAAGCCGGATCCCACACGAGGCGCACATCGGCGGAGTTGACGCCGGGCACGAGCAGAATCTTGCCGCGGGCATCCTCGGCGATGGCCGGGCCCATGCCGCAGCCGGGCGCCGTCAGCGTCATCGACACGTTGACGCGATAGCTGGCGTCGAGTTTCTCGATGTCCATCGAGTAAACGAGGCCAAGGTCGACGATGTTCACCGGAATCTCCGGATCGTAGACCTTCTTGAGCTGATCCCAGACGGCCTCGGGGTCGGGCGCGCCGGCGGTCGGCGCGGGAGCCTTGACGGTTGCGTCGGTCACCTGCTCACCGATCGCATCGGCGTCCTTGCCGTCGATGCGCGCGAGGCCGAAATCGAGCATCACAGTGTAGCTGCCGCCGAGGGTCTGGGTGAGATGGACCTTCGTGCCGGCGGCGAGGTTGATCTGGTCGCCGCTGGGAATCTGCGTGGCGGTGACGTCGCGGCTGAGAATGCGCTCCTTGCTCATGGTTTTTAACGCAAAGGCGCGAGGACGCGACGGGCGCAAGGATATCGGGATGAAGGTCGATATTCTTGGCGCCTTGGCGTCATTGCGTTCAATGCTTAAACTTCGTTCGGATCAAATCGCGCAGGGCGGCGTGGAGTTCCTCGTTCTCAAGCTTGCTGAGGACCTCCTCGAAGAAGCCGAAGACCAGCAGTTCGCGCGCGACGACCGGGGAGATGCCGCGCGACTCAAGATAAAACATCTGCTCGTCGTCGACGTGGCCGCTGGTGGCGCCGTGTGAGCAGCGCACGTCGTTGGCCTGGATCTCAAGCCCGGGCAGCGAGTTGGCCTCGGCCTCGTCGCTGAGCAGCAGATTGCGGTTGCTCTGATAAGCGTCGGTCTTTTGCGCGTCGGGATCGACGATGATCAGGCCGGAGAAAATGGTGCGCGCCTGGTCGAGCAGGGCGTTTTTGTAGAGCAGATTCGAACTGGTATGCGGCGCCTGGTGGCTCTGGAGGGTGCGCTGGTCGAATTCCTGCGCGCCGTGGGCGACGGTGAGGGCGAGCATCTCGCTGTGCGCGCCGGGGCCCTGCAGGCGGCTGTGCGACTCGTGGCGCGACTGGCGGCCGCCCAGGTGGACGTTGAGCGAGAGCACGCGGGCGTCGCGCTGTACGACCGTGGAGTTGAGCTGGAATGCGAGCGTGTCCCGCGACCAGTTCTGCGCCCCGACGTAGGTGAGCTGCGCGCCGGGGCCGGCGAACAAGTCATTTTGCCCTGCGGCGAAATGCGAACCACCCTGTAGGAAGGTCGCTTGCGACCGATCATTGCCCGCCAGCGGGCTTCCTACATTGCCGTTATCCTCGGAGAGGAAAAACTCCACCAGGATCGCCTTGGCGTTGTCCTCCAATACGGCGATGGTATGGGGGAAGATTGAGGCACCGTCGCCAGACACGAAGTGCGTCACGGCCAATGGGCGGTCAATCTCGACCCCCGGCGGGACGTAAAGAAAGGCGCCGCTGGCGGTCAGCGCGGCGTTGAGCGCCGCGAATTTCTCCGAGCCGAGGCTGACCGGCTGGGCCATGAAGTGCTTCCGGAAAAGGTCAGGGTGCTTCGTGAGGGCTTCTTCGAGCGGGCAAAAGATGACGCCCTTCTCCCGCAGGTCGGAGGGCAGCGATCCGGCCGGGAAGGCGCGATTGTTCGCAAAGGTCAGCGACGCGCTTTGCGCAAAGTCGAAAGGCGAAGGTCGAAGGTCGAAAGCCTGACTTGGGGCCGCAGCCAGATGGACTCCATCCAAGCGGATACCTTGAACGCTGCTGAAGCGCCAGAGTTCGTCGGTGCGCTGGGGCAGCGGCAGGGCGGTGAAACGGTTCCACGCCTCGCGCTTCAGCTCGAGCCACCAGGACGGCAGGTGACCGAGCCCGGCGAGATGGGCGGCGAAAATCCCGGACGAAAAGGCCCCGTTGGGCGATGAAGTTATAGGAGCAGGGATGGCGGACATTGCGAAAAGGTATGCGGATTGAGGCGCGGGGTCTAAGGTGGGGCCTCACGCCTCATGCCTCAAACCTCAGGCCTTGCGCGAAGCGCGTTAGCCCACGGAGCCTTCCATTTCGAGGTCGATGAGACGCTTGAGCTCGACGGAGTATTCCATCGGGAACTGGCGCACGAGATCGTTGACGAAGCCGTTGACGGCGAGGCTCATGGCCTGCGCCTCGGTCAGGCCGCGCGACTGCATGTAGAAGATCATCTCCTCGCTGACCTTCGACACGCTGGCCTCGTGCTGAGCAGCGTGCTGCTGACCGCGGACGGTGATGGCCGGGTAGGTGTCGGTGCGCGAGTTGGTGTTGATAAGGAGGGCATCGCACTCGGTGTTGTTCTTGCAGCCCTTGAGGTGGCGCGGGATGTGCACGAGGCCGCGGTAGGTGGCGCGGCCCTGGCCGACGGAAATGGATTTGGCGACGATGGAGGAGGTGGTCTCGTCGGCGGCGTGGACCATCTTGGCCCCCGTGTCCTGGTGCTGGCCGTCGTTGGCGAGCGCGATGGAGAGGACCTCGCCGCGAGACTTGCGGCCCTTGAGCACGACCCCTGGATACTTCATGGTCAGGCGGCTGCCGATGTTGCAGTCGATCCACTTGATCTCGGCCTCCTCATGGGCGAGGCCGCGCTTGGTGACGAGGTTGTAGACGTTGGGCGCCCAGTTCTGGACAGTGATGTACTGGATCTTGGCGCCCTTGAGGGCCACGAGCTCGACCACGGCGCTGTGCAGCGTGGAAGTGGAGAACTTCGGCGCGGTGCAGCCCTCCATGTAGGTGACCTCGCTGCCCTCGTCGACGATGATGAGGGTGCGCTCAAACTGGCCGAAGCTCTCGGCGTTGATGCGGAAATAGGCCTGGAGCGGATGCGCGACCTTCACGCCGGGCGGCACGTAGATGAACGAGCCACCGGAGAAGACGGCGCTGTTGAGCGCGGAAAACTTGTTGTCGCCGGTGGGGATGACCTTGCCGAACCACTTGCGGAAGATTTCCGGGTGCGTCCGCAGGGCCTCGGAGGAGTTGACGAAGATGACCCCTTGCTTCGAGACCACCTCCTTGATGTTGGAGTAGGCCGCCTCGCTGTCGAACTGGGCCTCGACCCCGGCGAGAAACTTGCGCTCCTGTTCGGGGATGCCGAGGCGCTCGAAGGTCTTCTTGATGTCCGCCGGAACCTCGTCCCAGGTGCGCTTGGGCTTGGTGCCTTGGGAGAGGTAGTAGCGGATCTTGTCGAAGTTGAGGTTCTCCAGGTCGCGCGTGGCCCAGTGGGTCGGGAGCGGCTTGGCGAGAAAGGCTTTCAGCGCATTGAGGCGGAACTCGAGGATCCACGGTGCCTCCTTCTTGACGTCGCTGATGTAGTGGATGGTCCGCTCAGTGAGACCGGTGCCGGCGTCGAAGTCGTATTTGACGTCGTATTGGAAGTCTCCGACGGACTGGTCAATGCCAGCGACAGAATTGGCAGCGGCCGCCTGGGTTTCAAGAGTGTCGGTGTCAGCCATGGGAAATATTGGTTGTTGGCCTCCCTCCGGACACGGTCCCGGTGGTGGCGTTGGTTCAGGCGTGCACCAGCTCCTTCTTCAACCAGGCGTAGCCCTTGGCTTCGAGCTCGTGGGCGAGGCTCTTGTCGCCGCTGCGGACAATGTGGCCGTCGTACATGACATGCACGAAGTCGGGCACGATGTAGTTAAGGAGGCGCTGGTAGTGAGTGATGAGCAGGATGCCGAGCTGACCGGTGCGCAGCTTGTTGACGCCGTCGGCGACAACGCGGAGGGCGTCGATGTCGAGACCGGAGTCGGTCTCGTCCATCAAGGCGAATTTCGGGTCGAGCATGGCCAGCTGGAGGATTTCACAGCGTTTCTTCTCGCCGCCGGAGAAACCCTCGTTGACCGACCGGGAGGTGAACTTCCGGTCGATTTTCAGCAGGTCCATTTTTTCGTAGAGCTTTTTGTAGTAGCCGGTGGCATCCAGTTCCGCGCTCTCGCCCATGCGGGCCTGCAGGGCGGCGCGCACGAAGTTGGCGATGCTCACGCCGGGGATCTCGCTCGGGTATTGGAAGGCGAGAAAGAGTCCGGCGCGGGCGCGTTCGTCGGGCTCCATGGCGAGGAGGGAATGGCCATCGAGGAGGACGTCGCCTTGAGTGATCGTATAGTCGGGATGACCGGCGATCGCCTTGGCCAGGGTGGACTTGCCCGTGCCGTTGGGGCCCATGACGGCATGGACCTCGCCTTGCTTGACGGTAAGCGAGACGCCCTTGACGACAGGTTTGTCACCGATGGTGACGTGCAGGTCTTGGATAGTGAGTTGGCTCATTGGAAGAGAACAGAAGGATGGACGCGAACAGTCGGTCAGCTGTGATGGTCGGGCTGGGCGGCAGGTGAGCTCGCTGAACCGCGGAAACTCAGATCGATACTTACGGCCGTGTAACCGGAGGGGAGGAGGGAACGGAGACGGGTCATGACGTCGGTCGGAATGTCCACATCGTGGATCTCGCCGGTGGTTTCGTCGTGGAAGTGCGCATGCTGGTGGAGATTGGGGCAGTAACGCGTCGGTTCGCGCACGAAGTTGACTTGTTTGATGAGCCCGCACTGCACCAGTGCATCCAGGCAGTTGTAGACGGTGGCTAGCGAGATGGTGGGCATCTGGGCCTTTACGCGGTCGAAAACTTCCTCCGCCGTGGGGTGATCGCGCTTGGCAAGGATCACCTGATAGACCTCTTCGCGCTGCGGGGTGGAGCGCAGGCCGCTGTCGGTAAGGCGCTGCGTCAAAGTGCTATTTTGGGTCTCCGAGAGCATTGGCATGCCATAAAGAGAATTGGAATCGTTCCAGGTTTCAAGTGAGAATTGGTATTATTCCAATAAGTCTTTTAACATATTATCCATCAATTTGTTGCGGTTAGCGTTTTCGCACTGGCTACTGTATTCAATGCGTAATTCTGCTAGTGCCAGTGCCAAGGTTCAGGGACGAAACCATGGGGATTACCACGCCACGCTGCGAAAACCCGACAGCGGCCGCAGCGTGACCCCCGTCGGCTATGGCCGCGGCTTGCACATCGCCTTCCAGGCTTTCGCGGCGCCCGGCACGAGCCGGCACTCGCATCCCTTGTCATTGCGCCCGATCGAGACGAGCCAGTGTCCTCCGGCTGTAAGGCGAGTCTGTGTGCTTCGGAGCAGTTGGCAGGGATCCCGCGCGCGGAGCTGATTTTGGCAATCCGCAACGCGTGGTTCCGACTCGTCGACTCAGGAGCCGGCAGGCCGATCGAGCACTTCGCGGATCAGCTTGAGCATGGCTTCCGCAGTATAGGGTTTGGGCAGAAAATCCTTCACCCCGGCAACGGCGGCCTTGGCGACACTGACGTTGGAGGCGAGGCCGCTGGCGGCGATGATACGGACCTCAGGTTGGATGCGCAGCAAGGCGTGGATCGCGGTCGGACCGTCCATGATCGGCATGGCCATGTCCATCAGCACCAGGCCAGTCTTATTCTTGTGCTCCGCAAACACCGCCACCGCCTCGGCGCCGTCCTCCGCGGTGAGCACACGATAGCCGAAGGCTTCGAGCGTCTGCTGGGTGATGCTGCGGATCGACTCCTCGTCGTCCACGACCAGAATGTATTCGCCACGGCCCCGAGGTATCTCGATCCGGGTGTCCTTATCGGCATCCTGCGCAAGGGTGGGGTCGGCGGGCAGGAAAACCTTGAAGGTCGTCCCTTGCCCCACCTCGCTGTACACGTTCATGAAACCGCCGTGGCTTTTCACGATGGCATGCACGGTGGAGAGACCGAGGCCCGTGCCCTTGCCGACCTCTTTGGTGGTGAAAAACGGTTCGAAAATCCGGTCGCGAACTTCTGGCGGCATGCCCGTGCCGGTATCCGTGACTGCGAGGACCACGTATGGACCGGGCTTGGCTTCCTGGCTGGTGCCCGCGTATTGGGCGTCGACGTTCAGATTATCCGCGGCAAAGGTAAGCGTGCCGCCCTCGGGCATGGCGTCGCGCGCATTGACGGCGAGGTTAAGCAGCACTTGGTGAAGCTGGGTGGCGTCGCCGACGATGAACCAGAGATTCGAAGGAATTTCCGTGACGATGCGGAGCCTGCGGGGAAAGGTCTCGGTGATGATGTGCGCGAGGTCGTCGACCAGGTGGTGCAAGTCGACCGCGGCCCGCTGGCCTTCGACACCACGGGCGAAGGACAGCACTTGGCGCACCAATTCGGCGCCTCGCCGTGCACTGGCCCGAATCGTGTCGAGCAGCTGCAGGCGCTGGGGGTCATCGCCGGCGTCGAGCTTGAGCAGGTCGATCGACATCAGGATGGGCGCCAGCACGTTGTTCAGATCGTGCGCGATGCCACCGGCGAGCGTGCCGATGCCCTCCATGCGCTGGGCGCGGAGGTACTGAGCCTCGAGTTTCTTCCGCTCGGTCAAATCGGTCATGCCGCCCACCACGCGGGTGGCCTTGCCGGCCGCGTCGCGGAGAATGTAGCCCCGATCCTGCACACTGGCGTATTTGCCGTCCTTCTGCAGGAAGCGATATTCGTCGGCCCACGCCTCTTGGCCCGAGTCGATGGCGCGGTGGAGACCGTTGACGACGCGATCGCGGTCCTCGGGATGCAGGCGCTTGGTCCACCAATCGATGACGGGTTCGATCTCATCGGTGGAGAATCCGAAGACCGTCTTGAAGCCGTCGCTGCGCCAAAGGGTGTTGGTCGTCAAATTCCAATCCCAGAGCACGTCACTGGTGGCGCGGGACACGAGTTTGTAGCGCTTCTCGCTCTCGTGCAGCGCCTCCTGAGCCAGCTGGTATTCCGTGATGTCCTGCACCGTGCCGGTCATTCGCACCGGGTTGCCCTCGGGATCGCGTATCATCTCGGCGTGGGTGCGCAGATGGCGGACTTTGCCGTCGGGGCGGACAATGCAGTGTTCGATCTCCATGGGGACCTTGCTCTTTCGCACCGCATATTCAAACTGGTGCACCCGCCGACGGTCTTGGGGGTGCACACAGGTGAGCGCGCTGATGAGCGTGGGGCGAAACTCCTTCCGCGAAACGCCCAGGATGTGGAAGATCTCGTCCGACCAGTCGTGGCGTTTGTTGGCGATGTCGTATACCCAGTCGCCGACGTGCGCGAGGCGCTGGGCGGTCTCGAGGCGGAAGGCCAGATCGGTCAGGGCGCGGCGTTGCTCAAGCCGGCCCATCACCTGATCCGCGAGCACCCGCAGGGTTTCCTGCTGGGTGGAGGTCAGTTCCCGCTTCTGACGGTCGACGACACACAGCGCGCCGAGTGCGAGCCCTTCGGGTGTGACTAGCGGTGCGCCGGCGTAGAAGCGGACATGCGAGGCGCCTTTGACCAGCGGATTTTGTGAGAAACGCTGGTCGGCCGTCGCATCGGGCACCATCATGAGTTCGGTGGGGCGGTTGATCGTATGCGCACAAAACGAGCATTCGCGCGGCATCTCGTGCGCCTCGATGCCAATGGCTGCCTTGAACCATTGGCGGTGTTTGTCCACCAGTGTAATGAGGGCCATGGGCGTCTGACAGAGTACGGCGGCGATCCGGGCGATGTCGTCAAACGCCTCCTCCGGCGGCGTGTCGAGAATGCGGTAACGGGTCAACGCGCTGAGGCGGGCTGATTCGTTCGTCGGAATGGGGGGTCGGGTGACACGCATGCCAGGATGGAGTATGCGACCTGTCGTTGCTGCAGAGAACGGCGGTATCTTAAGCAGGGTGGGCGGGGTTGCCCACTTTAAACTGCCGGCATGGGGAAAACACCCCGGCATTGAGCCGTGTGCAGGCAGAGTATGCGGCCTTCACCCGCGCCGTCTTTCCACGCTGCACCCGCCGTGTTCGCTCAGCCGGCGCCTGGCCCCGGCGGCGGCGATGGCTTATGCTTTCAACGCGTTTGCGCAGGGGCGGCCGGCGGCGAGGTCGTCGAGGTTGGCTAGGGTCGTCGCGGCGATGGCGGTCATGGCTTCGCGGGTGAAGAACGCCTGGTGACTCGTGACGATGACATTGGGAAACGTCAGCAGCCGTGCGAGCAGATCGTCGGCCAGGATCGCGGCGGAGAGATCCTCGTAAAACACACCCTCCTCCTCCTCGTACACGTCAATCGCCAGCCCGCCGAGCCGGCCGGATTTGAGCGCCCTGACGACCGCGGCGGTGTCGATGAGCGGGCCGCGGCCGGTGTTGATCAAGTACACGCCCTTCCTCATTCGGGCCAGCGCCGCCGCTCCGATCAAGTGGTGCGTCGCTGGCGTCAGCGGACAGTGCAAGCTGATGACGTCCGCTTCCGCGAAGAGCCGGTCGAGCGGCACATAGACGGCGCCCAGCGCGCGCACGGCGGGATTTTCCACGAGGTCGTACGCCAGCACCTGGCAGCCGAAGCCGGTCATGATGCGTGCGAAACACGCACCGATCCTGCCCGTGCCGACGATGCCGACGGTCTTGCCGTGGAGGTCGAAGCCGAGGAGACCGTCGAGGGCGAAGTTGCCCTCGCGCACACGACTGTAGGCACGGTGAATGTGCCGGTTCAGCGTGAGCAGCAGTGCCGCCGCGTACTCGGCGACACCGTGCGGCGAGTAGGCGGGTACGCGCACGACCGGCAAGCCGCGGCGTGCAACCGCGGCAAGGTCGATGTTGTTGTAGCCGGCGCAGCGCAGCGCGATGCCGCGCACGCCGAGACCGGCCAGCGCATCGATGACGGCGGCGTCGGCGTGGTCATGCACAAACAGGCAGACCGCATCGGCCCCACTCGCGAGCGGCACGGTGGCCAGGGACAGGTGCGGCTCCTGAAAAACCAGTTCGTGACGCCCGGCGTTGGCGGCGCCGAGAAAGTCGCGGTCGTAAGATTTGGTGCTGAAGACGACGACGCGCATCTGGTGGGGGACAATAGTCGACGAGTCAGACGCGGCAAGACCGGGCTGAGTCGGGTGGTGGTTCAATTTGTCTTGTCATCGCGAGGCCCGTTCTGCTGGCCGGCAGAACGGACTGGCTTGTCCTCCGTAGCCTTGGCGAAGGAGGATGGCGATCCAGTTGGAAGTCAGATGGATTGCTTCGTCGCTCTGCTGGCCAGCAGAGCTCCTCGCAATGGCAAACTGAGTTACTGCTTTAAACCGGATTCATGCCAACACCAATGCCATGGTTCGTAGCCGATGCGGTGCGGATTCCGGCGGGGATAGGACAGGCGGAAGCCGAAGCGGGTGGCGTTTCCTCTCAACCAGCGGAACTCACGCGTGCGTGCGAACCCGGCGTCGAGATCTGGAGCCGAAGGCGATCCGATGTCGAGGGCGCGGCCGGTGTGGTGTTCGCTGCATCCCGGCGCGGCCATGCATCGCAGGATGGCACGGATGTTTTTCCCCTGGGCCAGTTTTTCACGGATGATCTCCGCTTGCCGGCGCACACTGCGAAATCCGGAGATGAGCCGCATAGCCGCGCCGTCACGCGCGGCTGCGCGGCACATTCGCCGCCAGGCCGCGGCCGCCCATGGCGTCAGCCGCACGACGCGGCCGTCGTGGTTCCGACAGACGGTGACGAGCCGGCGCGTCTCGCGTTGCAACGGCATCCGGCGCGCTTCGGCGTAATCAGCCGGAACACCGAGTTCCTTCCAGATTATTCTGAGCCGGGTCACAGGGATCACGGAGTTTTAGGATGAGGACACAGAGGCCGTTTTCTCCTTGGTCTCTGTGCAATCTCAGTGCGCTCAGTGTCCAGTCTTGGTTACCCGCCGTGTTCGGCCAGCCAGCGCTCGGCTTCGATGGCGGCCTGGCAGCCCATGCCCGCGGCGGTGACGGCCTGGCGGTAGACGTGGTCGGCGCAGTCGCCCGCGACGTAAACGCCCGGCACCTTGGTTTTCACCTGCGAACCGGCGGCGGGCTTGAAATAGCCGTTCTCGTCGACGTCGAGCGCGCTCGCAAAAGGCTGCGTGTTCGGCACGTGGCCGATGGCGACGAAAATGCCTTTGACCGGCAGCACGCGCTCGGCGCCGGTCTTCACGTTCTTCACCTTCAGCCCGCTGACCGCGCCCGTGCCAACGCCCTGCGCCTCGACCGGCACGCTGTCCCAGACCATCTGGATCTTGGGGTGGGAGGTCGTGCGCCCGGCCATGATCTTCGAGGCGCGCAGTGCGTCGCGGCGGTGGACGAGGTGGACCTTGCTGGCGAAGCGGGTGAGGAAGAGCGCTTCCTCGCAGGCGGAATCGCCGCCGCCGATCACGGCGACGTCCGCGTGGCGGTAGAACGCGCCGTCGCAGGTCGCACAGACGCTCACGCCCTTGCCGCCGTAGAGTTCCTTCTCGCCCGGGATGCCGGTCAGGCGCGGCGAGGCGCCAGTGGCAATGATGACGGTTTGGGTGAGGATTTCGCGCTCGCCCGTGCGGAGCCGGAGGGGACGCGCCGAGAAATCGACCGACTCCACGCGCGCCTGCTCGAAGCGGGCGCCAAAGCGCGCGGCCTGCCGGCGCAGATTGTCCATGAGCTGGAATCCGTCGACGCCCTCGGGAAAGCCGGGGAAGTTCTCGACCTCGGAGGTGGTGGTGAGCTGGCCCCCGGGCAGCGCGCCCTCGAGCACGAGCGGCGCGAGGTTGGCGCGCGCGGCGTAGACGGCGGCGGTCAGGCCGGCGCAGCCGGTGCCGACGATGATGACGTTTTCAACGGAGGAGGACATGAGGAGGAAGATTCAACCACAGAGGCACAGAGAACACGGAGGACAAACAAAGAGTGCAGTAGGCTAAACTTAGCAAACCTGTCAAATGCGACGAGAGAATCGCCTTCACCAGAAGACCTTCCGGTGGCATAAGAGCGCACATGATCGACGAAACGGAGTACCTGCTGCAAAGCCCGAAGAACGCCCGACGCTTGGCCGCGGCGATTTTTGGACTTGAGCGCAGCTACGCTAGGACCAGGAAATCGGTTCGACCGTTGATAAGCCGCTCGCAGCGCCGGCAGTTGGTCAGGCTTGCAGGATTCAATCCCCAAAAGTCTTACTGACAGAGCACCTCAATCGAGCCCGCGCACCGCATGGTCTACAAAATCGTTGGCGACCAGCTTTGGATCGCGCAACTGCGCTACCACTATCGGGACTGAGCCAAAAGCGACCCGCGATACGGGGCGGAAACATCAATAGCCGCAGCCAGACCCCTTGAGCCACTCTCTGCGGCGCCGTTGACGCGCCGGCCCAATCACGGGCCGTCTTCGACGATGTCGTCGGGCAGCTTGTTCGGATCGTCCTTTTCGCGGGGGAAATGCGCGGCGAGCAGCTGGCCGGCGCGACTGATGCCGTGGACGAGGCCATCGGTGTAGTCGCCGCGTTTGAAGTAGCCAGTCATGGTGTCCGCCAGTTCGCGCCAGAAATCGTCCCCGCACTGCGCGTGCACAGCCTCATCGCCGATCACCGCGAAGTTACGGGAGCGCGGGGCCACGAAAATCAGCACCGCATTGCGATGTTTCGTCTGCTTCATGCCCAGCCGCAGAAACGCCTGCTGCGCCGCGGCCACGGGATCGGGGGCGCGCTTGTGGCTTACCATGACGCGGATTTCGCCGGAGGTTTTCTGCTCCGCTTCGTGGATGGCGGCATGGATGCGCTCGTGGGCGAGTTTGCTGATAAATTCCCGGTGTTTCATGACGGGTCCTTTCACCAGCCGCCTCCGGCGCCGCCACCGCCAAAGCCGCCGCCTCCGGCGGAGAAGCCCCCGCTGCCGCTAAAACCGCCTCCGCCCCCGCCAAAGCCGCCGAATCCTCCGCCGCCGAGCCAGAACGTGGGGCCGCTGGAGAAGCCGCGCCGCCGGCCGGAGCTTTGGTAAACGGCACTGCGCCAGTAGCGATTCAGGTAGGAAAAAACGATGATCAGGAGGAGAAAAGCCATGCCGACCGGCCAGCCGAAGTCGCTCGACCGATTTTCGGCATGGGTTCGGCCCGTCCCGTGATACTCGCCACGCGTGGCGGCGATCATCGCGTCGACCGCTGCCTGCAGGCCGCCGGCATAGTCACCGCTGCGGAAGCGGGGTTTCAGCTCGTTTTCAACGATGAGATGGCACAGTCCGTCGGGCAGCGCACCCTCGAGACCGTAGCCGACCTGGATGTAGAGCTGGTGCTCCTGCAGGAAGACAAAGAGCACGGCGCCGTTGTTTCTGCCTTTCTGGCCGACGCCCCACGCCTGCCCCACCCGCACCGTGTAATCCTCGACCGAAGATTTCGACTCCATGCGCGGATAGACGACGACCAGCATCTGGTTCGTGGTATCGCGCTCGAATTGTTCCAGCTGCCGGTCGAGCTGGCCGGCCACCGCTGGCGGGACGATGCCGACGTAATCGTTGAAATAGTGCGCCGGGCGCGGGGGAATAACCTCGGCACCGTGCAAGCCAGCGCCCAGGACCAGGGCCAAGCCAAGCGCCGAGCAGATATTACGCACCATCGTGACGGTCGCGCGGTGCGGGCTCACGGCTTGGCCGGGGCGGGCTTGGCGCTGAAGTCAAACTGCACGGCGGGTGGCTTCTCGGCGCCGGGCGTCGCGTTGAAGTAGGCTTTCTCCTTGAAACCGAGCGCGGCGGCGAAAAAGACCGTGGGGATGCGCTTGATCGCGGCATTATAGTCGCGGGCCACGTCGTTGAAGCGGCCGCGTTCCACCGCAATGCGGTTCTCCGTGCCCTCGAGCTGAGCCTGAAGCATCTGGAAATTGGCGTTGGCCTTCAGATCCGGGTAGCGCTCGACCACGACCAGCAGGCGCGAGAGCGCGGACGTAAGCTGCCCTTGGGCCTGCTCGAACTGCGCGAGCTGCGTGGGATCGGTGGGCGCGGTGTTGGGACTGAGCTGCACCTTGCCGACCGAGGCCCGGGCCTCGGTCACCGCCATCAGCGTCGATTTCTCGAAGTTGGCGGCGCCGGACACGGTGTTGACAAGGTTGGGAATGAGGTCGGCGCGGCGTTGATAGACGTTTTGCACCTGTGCCCATTGCGCGTCGACCGCCTGCGAGCGGTTGACCAGGCCGTTATAGGTGCCCACCGCCGCGATGATGAGGATCACGATGAGAAGCACAAAGGCTCCGAAAATGCCAAGGATGACTTTGCCCATAAGTGGAGCATACATTGCCGCAGTGCAGGGAGAAGACAAGCGGCTAGGCGGTACAACGCCGGCGAATGTTTGTAGACGGCGCGCGGCGGGCAAGCCACATGCCGACACTTGACGAATGGCACGGACTGGACATGATCCTGTCCAGCATGAAATCGATCACCTACACTGCTGCGCGGGAGAAGCTGGCCGCCACGATGGACCAGGTGTGCGAAGACCGCGCGCCGGTCGTCATCACCCGTAACCGCGACCAGGCGGTCGTGATGTTGTCGTTGGAAGACTACAACGCATTGGAGGAAACGGCCTACCTCATGCGTAGCCCGGCCAACGCACGGCGGCTGCTGGCCTCGATCCAAGAGCTGGAATCCGGCAAGGGCAAGGTGCGGAAGCTGAAGGAAGTCTGAACATAATCGCCGCCCATGCAGCTGGTCTTCTCATCTAAGTCTTGGGAAGAGTATCTTTACTGGCAGGAGACTGACCCAAAGAAGCTCCGGCGGATCAACCAGCTTCTCAAGGAGATCATGCGCGAGCCGTTCACTGGCATCGGCAAGCCGGAGCTCTTGCAGCATGCCTTTCAAGGCTACTGGTCGCGCCGAATCGACGGCGAACACCGCATGGTCTACAAAGTCGTCGGCGACCAGCTCTGGATCGCGCAACTGCGCTACCACTATCGGGACTGAGCCAAAGGCGATACGCGATACGGGGCGGAAACATCAATATCCGCAGCCAGACTCCTTGAGTCACCGTCTTCAACAACGAGATTTTCATCCAGAAAGACGGTGCTTGGACGAAGTTCGTCGAGGTGCGCTACGAGCGGCATGGGTAAACTGGAACCGCTCAAGCACACGTTTCAGGGCTGATCGACGACGAGCATGGGCAATGCTCGTTCCGTTTCTTTTCCCTTTGTTGTTCAATTAACGATGCGACGCGGTAGTCTCGAAAACATGAGCGCAAAATTACCGAAGGATGTAGCCGATAAGTGGATGCATGAAGATATCCCATATCGCGTGATCGCAGGTATCATCATGTCTGACATTGAGCAGACGTGGGAACCGGGACCACTGACGCTTAATCCTGCCGGGCTCAAGTCTCTGGGTTTAAACTACGCTGCGTTAGAGGGAAGGCGAGTTGCCGTCCGCTGGTTGATAGAATACATCGGACTGAAACAAGGGCGGAAAAGCTGCTTGCCGGAAGAGTCAGATGCGGGGGCGGAACGAGACGAAACCGATTGTGGATTAATCCGTATACCGGGCGGGGTAAATCATACGACGGACCCCAACAATCCCAATGCGGTGTTCTTAGCCAATGTCTGGCGAGGCTGCGTCCAAGCGACTTCTCATCCAACAATCGGGACGGAGCATTTCGACGTGGGACATACCAATCTTAACAAGGCTATAGGCATCATCATCGATCATCTTCAATCAACCATTTATGATCACGAAGGGCTGAAGTTGCGCGATGTAGTGGATGCATATTGGCGCCGACGCTATAAAGCCGTCTAAGTGCGAATAAGAACAGGCCAATAATATAGGTGTTCGGATCGGGGTGTGAGATACAAGCTCACCAGCCCCAACTGCGGCGCAGGCGCAGAGCTTGGTAAAGATCCTCGGGCACTTCCGTGAGAAATCGGCTGGGCATCAACAGCGTGGCCGGGCCGCCCTTGGCGTTCACTTTGGGGAAGCAGAGGTAGAGTTCATCCTTGGCGCGCGTGACCGCCACGTAGAACAGCCGGCGCTCCTCGTCGAGGTCGCCCGCCTCGACGGCGCGGCGCAGCGGAAACAGGCTTTCGGCCAGTCCGATGATGAACACCACGCCGAATTCGAGGCCCTTGGCCTGGTGCACGGTGGTGAGGCGGAGCGCGTCGGCGTCGGGGTCGACCTGCCGGTCGCTCGTCTCGGAGTTGAGCAGGGCGATCTGCGCGAGCAGATCCTGCATCTCGTCGAAGCGCGCGGCGAAGCCGATGAGCGACTTCAGATCGTCCAGGCGCGAGGCATAGTTGGCGTAGGCGCCCTTGAGGTAGTCGCCGTACCAGCCCTCGATGGCGATCTCGACGGCCTTGAACGGCTTTTCATGCTGCACGGCGGCGGCGATCTGCTGGAGCGAGGTGACGAGCCGCGGCCACTCGTCCCGGGACTCCTTGGGCACACGGGCCTTCACCTCGTCGGCGGCGAGGGCATCCACCAGGTTGAGCTGGTGGGCGCGGGCCTGCTCAAGCGCCGCGTGGTAGAGTTTCTGCGCGCCCTTGTCGCCGATGCGCGGCAGCAGCACGGCGAGGCGCTGCCAGGCCATGGCGTCGGCCGGGTTGTAGACGAAGCGCAGCATCGCCACGAGGTCGCGGATGTGCGCCTGCTCGAAAAACCGCACGCCGCTCGTGATCACGTAGGGGACGCCAAGGCGCGAGAGTTCGAGCTGCACGTCGAGCGCCTGGAAATGCGCGCGGTAGAGCACGGCGATGTCGGCCAGCAGCCGGCCCTCGTCGACCAGCCCCTTGACGCGCTGCACCACGAACATGGCCTGCTCGCGCGCGTCCAGCGTCTGCACGAGGAACGGCTTCTCGTGGTCGGGCCGCGCGGGGCGCAGCCACTTGTCGAAGTGGCGGCCCTTGGGCTGGGCGGCGAGTACGCCGTTGGCGAAGGCGAGGATCGACGGCGTCGAGCGGTAGTTGGTCTCGATGCGGTAAATCTGCGTGCCGGGGTGACGATCGGGGAAGGTGAGGATGTTTTCGAAGTTGGCGCCGCGCCACGAGTAGATGCACTGCGCGTCGTCGCCCACGGCCATGATGCGATGATGCGCGCCGACGATGTCGACGATCTGCGCCTGCAGCGTGTTGGTGTCCTGGTATTCGTCGACCAGCGTGTGGCGGAAGCGTTGCGCGAGGTGCGCGGCGACGTCCGGCGCGGCCCGGAGCAGGTCGAGCCAGTATTCGAGGAGGTCGTCGTAATCGACGACGTTCTGCCGACGTTTGCGCTCGCGGTAGGCCGCCGCGAAGCCGCCGATAAGATCGGCCACGGCCTCGTGCTGCGGGTAAAACTGCGTGATGGTCTCGCCGAGCACCCGCTGGGTGTTGCGGGCAAAACTAATGATCTCGAACAGCGGACCGGGGCGCGGATGGATCTTGTCCTTGAAGAAGACCTTGTCCTTCTCCTCGACCGCGTCGCGCAGCAGGCTCTCGGCCTCCTCGGCGTCGAGGATGGTGAACGAGCGCGTCAGGCCGATGGCCTCGCCGTAAATGCGCAGGACTTTGTGGCCGATGTGGTGGAATGTGCCGCCCCAGAAGCGGTGGGCCTCGACGCCGGTGAGATCCTGCACGCGGTGCAGCATCTCCCGCGCGGCCTTGTTGGTGAAGGTGAGCAGGAGGATTTCGTGCGGCTTCACGCCCTGGCTGAGCAGGTGGGCGACGCGGTAGGTGAGGGTGCGCGTCTTGCCGGAGCCGGCGCCGGCCAGCACGAGCAGCGGCCCGGGTGGCGCGGTGACGGCGGCGAGCTGCTCCTCGTTGAGATCCACCCGGAAGTCGATGGGAGGGATCTGCAGCGGCGCACCGGGCTCGGGTTTGAGGACGAAATCCATCGGGAAGGAGACAGGAGACAGGAGCCGGCCGGGGAAAGCCAAAAGAAAAGGCGGCTCCGGCCTAAGAAAATACGGGTTCGCGAGTCATTGGAATAAAAGCAACCTTCATCTTCTGCCATGAACTCCCTGCGTTCCCTCCTCGCCGCCGCGGCCTCTTTGGCCGCTCTTTCCGCCCCGGCCCAGCCGGCGTTGACCATCTACAACCAGAATTTCGCCGTGGTGCGGGAACGCGTGCCGCTCGACCTCACGGCCGGCGCCAACACCGTCACCTACTCGGGCGTCACGGTGCACCTCGAACCGGACTCCGTGGTGCTGCGCGACCCGGCGGGCAAGGTGGCACTGCGCATCCTCGAGCAAAACTACCGCGCCGACACGATTTCGCAGGGCCTGCTGCTCTCGCTCTACGAGGGCCGGGAGCTCGACTTCCTGGTGCGCGACCAGAACGCCAAGGAATACACGGTGAAGGGCAAGGTCATCCGCAGCGGCTACGTGCCGAATCCCGGCGGCGGGCAGCAATACGGGCAGAATTTCTACCAACAGCAGCAGTTGATGCAGGCGGCGGCCGGCTCGCCGATCATCGAGGTGGACGGCAAGCTGCGTTTCTCGCTGCCGGGCGAACCGCAGTTCCCGGCGCTGAGCGACGACGCCATTCTGAAGCCGCTGCTCACGTGGCAGCTCGGCGTCGAAAAGGCCGCGAAGTTCGAGGCCGAGTTGAGCTACATCACCGGCGGCATGAGCTGGCAGGCATCCTACAACCTCATCGCGCCCGAGCAGGGCGACACCCTCGATCTCATCGGCTGGGTGACGATCGACAACCAGAGCGGCAAGACCTTCGAGAACGCCGCGATCAAACTGATGGCGGGCGACGTGAGCAAGCTGCAGCCGGAGCAAAACATGGGTTACATGGCAGCCAATACCCTGGCTGGGTCACGAGTCATGGCCCAAGCCGCCGTTACCGAGAAGGCCTTCGACGAGTTCCATCTCTACTCGCTCGCGCGCCCGACCACGCTGCGCAACCGCGAGACGAAGCAGGTGGAGTTCATCCGCGCGACGGGCGTCAAGGCGAAGACGTTCTACGTCTACAACGGTGCCTGGATCGACCCGCGCCGCTACGGCGGCTGGAACCTGGAAAACATCCGCAACGACCGCGACTACGGCACCCAGTCGAATCCCCGGGTGTGGGTGATGCGCGAATTCAAGAACTCCGAGGACAACGGGCTCGGCCAGCCGCTGCCGAAGGGGCGCACGCGCTTTTACCGGCGCGACGATGCCGACGGACGGCTGGAATTCACCGGCGAGAACACCATCGACCACACGCCGAAGAACGAGACGATGCGCATCTACACGGGCGACGCCTTTGACATCGTGGGCGAGCGGCACCGTACCGATTACATCCTCAGCAATCGCAACGATTCGATGGACGAGGCGTTCGAAATCAGGCTGCGCAACCGCAAGACCGAGCCGGTCGAGGTGCGCGTGACCGAGCGGCTCTACCGCTGGGTGAACTGGCAGATCGTGCAGCAGTCCGACGATTTCGCCAAGACCGACGCGCAGACGGTCGAGTTTCGCGTCACCGTGCCGCCCGACTCCGAGAAGGTCGTGACCTACCGCGTGCGCTACGACTGGAAGTAGCGCAGGCTCGGCGGAGGGCGCTACAGCAGCACGAGGTTGTCGCGGTGGATGACCTCGAGGTGCTTGCGACCGGGGTAGAGCGCCCGCAGTGCGTCGGTGCTCCTGTCGGCAATGCGCGGAATCTCATCTTCCGCGAACGCCGCCACGCCGCGCGCAAACACGGATCCGTCCGGGCTGGTGACATTGACGATGTCGCCGGCCGCGAATTCGCCCGAGGCGCCGGTCACGCCGACGGCCAGAAGACTCTTGCCGCCTTCCTGCAACGCCCGGCTCGCGCCGGCGTTCACCAGGATCGTTCCGGTGGGCCGCTGAAAATAGGCGAGCCAGCGCTTCCGCGACTCCATCGGCAGGCCACTGGGCACGAAGAAGGTGCCGGGGGAGCGGCCACTGAAGAGCCTGTTCAGCACGTCAGGCCCGGCGCCGCTGGCGATGAAGACGCCGCAGCCGGACTTGGTGGCGAGCTTGGCGGCCGAAACTTTGCTGGCCATGCCGCCAACCGCCGTCTCGCTCTTCGTGCCGCCGGCCATCGCCTCGATCTCGGGCGTGATTTTTTCCACCACTGGCACGATCTGCCCCGTGCCCTTCAGGTCGATCAGACCGGGGGCAAGGGAGAGAATGACGAGGTACTGCGCCTGGGTGAGACTGGCCACCATCGCCGAGAGGGTGTCGTTGTCCCCAAATTTGATCTCAGCGGCGCTGACGGTGTCGTTCTCGTTGATCACCGGCACGACGCCATCGGCGAGCAACTGCTCGAGCGTGGCTTTGACCGCGAGATAGCGGCTGCGGAGACGCAGGTCGTCATGGGTGAGCAACACTTGGGCGATGGTCAGTTGGCACGGGTCGAAACCGCGCTGCCAGGTCTGCATGAGCAGACTCTGGCCGATGGCGGCGCAGGCCTGTTTTTTCGCCAGCTCCCGCGGGCGCTTTGGCAGCCCGAGCCGGCCCATGCCGAGCCCGATGGCGCCGGAGGTCACCACGATGACTTCGGTGCCGCGCCGGTGGAGTTCGGCGATCTGTGCGCAAACGGCGCCGATGCGCTGCTCGTTGATGGACACACCCCGCCCCTCGACCTTGCCCGGGGCACCCCTTTCAAGAGGGGATTCGCCGACCCCGGAGGTAAGCACACCGGTACCCAATTTTACGACGATTCGCCTCGGGGGCGTCGTCGTGAAGGCGTGGGGGGTGAGGCGTGAGGTATCAGGTGAAGACATGGGAAAGGGTGGGGAATGACCGGCCTCCCGCCTGAAGCCCCCAGCCTCGCGCCTTCACCGTTTGAGCACCGCTCAAACGGTGGTCAGTTCCTTTTCCTTGGCGGCGAGATGGGCGTCGACGTCCTTGATGAAACGGTCGGTGATGGTCTGGATTTCCTTTTCGATCCGCCTCGCGTCGTCCTCGGAGAGCGTGCCTTCCTTCTGCTGCTTCTTGGCGGTCTCCATCGCGTCGTGGCGGACGTTGCGGATGGACACGTGGCCCTCCTCGGCGAGCCGGTGGGCGATCTTGACGAATTCCTGCCGGCGCTCGCGGCTCAACTCGGGCAGCGGCATGCGCACGACGCCGCCGTCGACGAGGGGGTTGATGCCGAGGTTGGCGGTCTGCAGTGCCTTCTCGACGTTGCGGATGATCGACTTGTCCCACGGGGTGATCTGGATGAGACGCGGGTCGGGTGTGGTGATGGCGGCGCAGTCTCTCAGGCGCAGGGTGGTGCCGTAGGCTTCCACCATGACGCCTTCCACCATCGCGGGTGAGGCCTTGCCGGTGCGGATGGTGCCAAATTCATGGAGCGTGTGGTCGAAGGCCTTCTTCATCCGGCCTTGCATGTCGGTGAGAATTGGATGGTTCATGGGAACGGAACTCGGTTCAGGGTTCTGGGTTCGGGGGGAAAGGCTGGGGACTGAGAGCTGGGGACTGGCCGCTGCGGCATTCAGCCCCGCACCAGCGTGCCGACCTTTTCCCCGAGCGCCGCGCGCTTGATGATGTGCGGTTCACTCAGGTTGAAGACGAGAATGGGCACGTTGTTGTCGAGGCAGAGGGAGAACGCGGTCGAGTCCATGACGTTGAGCCGCTGGCGGAGCGCGTCGATGAAGGTGATCTGGTCGTATTTCACCGCGTCGGGGTGCTTCTTGGGATCCTTGTCGTAAATGCCGTCGACCTTGGTGGCCTTCATGATGATGTCGGCGTGCATCTCGCTGGCGCGAAGCGCCGCGGTGGTGTCGGTGGAAAAGTAGGGGTTGCCGGTGCCGGCGACAAAGATGACCACCCGGCGCTTCTCGAGATGGCGGATGGCGCGGCGGAGGATGAACGGCTCGGCGATCTCGTTCATCGGGATGGCGCTTTGCACGCGCACGTTGACGCCCATCTTCTCGAGGCAGTCCATGAGTGCGAGGCCGTTGATGACGGTGGCCAGCATGCCCATGTAGTCGCCGGTGGTGCGGTCGACGCCGCGCTGTTCGCCGGGGAGGCCGCGAAAGATGTTGCCGCCGCCGATCACGACCCCGATCTGCGCGCCGAGTTCATGAACCTCCTTCACCTGCGTGCAAACGCTTTCCAGCGTGGCCGCGTCGATGGGATCGCCCGATTTGCCGCCGCGGATCACCTCGCCGCTCAGTTTGAGCACAATGCGTTTGTATTTGATGGCCGGCTGCCCGGCAGGCTGGTCCTGCATGACGCAGGATGTAATGGCCGGGTGAAATCTGCGTCAATCGCGGAGATGCCGCGGACGGACGGCGGCCGGCGTGAAAACGCTCTCGACCCCGGCTGGTTAGTGTCGTTTGTTGGACGGGACTTTTAACCGCCCCATTCTTCTTATGAAACATGCACTCACCCTTCTTGCCGCCTCGGCAATGCTTACCATGAGCAACCTGACCGCCTCAGATCTCGAAACCGCCGTCTACGGAAAACTGAACGATGGCCGTGAAGTAAACATCTTCACCCTCACCAACGCGAAGGGCATGACCGCCCGGATCACCGAGTATGGCGCGATCCTCGTCGGCCTCGAGGTGCCCGACCACCAGGGCGTCAAGGCTGACGTCACCCTCGGCTACGATACCCTCGCCGGCTGGCTCACCAGTACCAGCTATTTTGGTGCCAGCGTGGGCCGCTTCGGCAACCGCATTGCGCACGGCAAGTTCACGCTCGACGGCAAGGAATACACCCTCGCGACGAACGATCATCCCGGCGGCATTCCCTGCCACCTGCACGGCGGCACCAAGGGATTCGACAAGGTCCTCTGGAAGGGCGCCCCCGTCCGCAAGGCCGGCGCCCGCGGCGTCGCGCTCACGTATACCAGCAAGGACGGCGAGGAGGGCTATCCGGGCACCCTGCAGGTGAAGGTCACCTATTGGCTGACCGACGCCAATGAGCTGGTCTGGGAGGCTGAGGCCACCACCGACAAGCCCACGGTCATCAACCTCGCGCACCACACTTACTGGAATCTCGGCGGCGATCCGACCAAGCCCATCACCGACGAGACCCTCATGCTGGCGGCCGATGATTATCTGCCGACCGACGCGGGCTTGATTCCCACGGGAGTCCTGACCCCCGTGGCGGGCACGCCGATGGATTTCCGCACGCCGACAACCATCGGGGCGCGCATCAACGACGCCTTTGAGGCGCTCAAGCTTGGCGGCGGCTACGATCATTGCTGGGTCTTGCGCAAGGGCACGGGGGTGCGGCTCGCCGCAGTCGTCAAGGATCCGTCGAGCGGCCGCGCCATGGAAGTGCTCACTGACCAGCCGGGCATCCAGTTCTATAGCGGCAATTTCCTCGACGGCAGCGCCGCCGGCAAGAACGGCGTGAAATATCAGTTCCGCACCGGTTTGTGCCTCGAGACCGAGAACTTCCCGGACGCGCCGAACCATTCCGATTTTCCGAGCGCCGTGTTGCGGCCCGGCGAGACCTACCACCATACGATGGTGCTGCGTTTCAAAAACTGAAAGCCCGGATCACGACCCGGACAGAGGTTATATCGATTTCGTGCGCCAGTCAGCAGGCGGCTGAAGCGCGATGGCAAGGCATCAGCGCGGTGCGCAGGCTCTTCCCGGCAGTCCTCCCGGAGCCGTGGGAGAAGCGATGACCAGCGCGGGATGGCGCTTCCCCTGGTCACAGATCGCTATCGGTTCCCCTTCCTTGACGACCGCTGCTTCGAGCAGCTGGTCTTGGGTTAATTTTAGGTGGACTGGCACCGCCAGAACTATTGGTCGCCGCTCCTCCCTTGGGTACTTGCGTGTGGTTTCGGACTTGTGCATCATCCGAGCTGCGGGCGTTTCTATGCCGAAGAAGAAAAAACACATCCAGCCGACTGGCCGCGCTACGATCAGAAATATTGCGGACTATGCCGGCGTTTCGATTGCGGCGGTTTCCTCGGTGCTCAACAACCTCCATGTCGAGCGCCGAATCTCGGAGGCAACGGTCGCGAAAGTCCGCCGGGCCGCTGCCCAGCTTGGGTATCTGCCAAACATCGGCGCGAGGCGCTTGCGCCGCGGGGAGAGTGTCAGGAACAGCGTGGTATTCGCCCTCATCACGAGCTTCGAGGCGCCGATTCCGCTCGTGAAGCATTTCATCTTTGCGCTGCGTCAGCTGGTGGCGAAGGGAGGGTTTCCGCAAGCGGGCGGGGCAATATCCGTGATGGTCGAGATGTTCACGGCCGGTCGTCTGCGCGAGATGCCGGGGTTGCTCACCGGCGACCATTTCAACGCGGCAATCATCCTCAACACGACCGCGGTGGACGATGCCTTTCTTGCGAAATCGAAGCTGCCATACCCCACGGTGGTCGTGAATCGATCCATCCCCGGCTATTCCTCGGTCATGGAAGCTCCCGACTCGGGCGCGCGCGTCGCCGAGGTGCTCACCAAAAAGCGGCGCCGGCGGCTCGGGGTGCTTCATGGCAATCCCTGGACGCAGATCACGCGGGTGCGCGTCAATTCCTTCACCGAGCGCACGATCGCGCTGCTCGGCCGCCCAGCCGAAGAGGTCGTCGCGACCACGCTGTCAGAAACGGCCGGATATGAGGCCATGCGCGCCTATCTAAAAGAGCGAGGATCGCTCGACGGTTTATATTCAGTTTCCGATGCGCTGGCTTTGGGCGCCTACCGGGCGATCAAGGAAGCCGGCCTGCACATTCCGGACGACATCGCGGTGATCGGGGTCGGGGACTATGAGATCGCGCCGTTTTTTGACCCACCGCTTTCGTGCGTGGGCGTTTCGCACCAGCAACTGGCCGAGCGGGCCAGCCAGCTCCTGTTTGCCCAATTGGAGAGGAAGGGGCACTCGCGACACCTGGCCTGTGCGCCGATTCTGGAAACGCTGCGCGCGTCTTCCGGACACGGTTGAAGCGCTCCGGCAGCGCGGAGCGGCGCCACGGAAGAAAAAGCTTGCAATAGATAAAACGTTTTAGCAGTTCAGTCCATGCCACCGCTCATTTTTTGACCAGCCACCGAGCGAGTCGCGGCATGTGCCGACCGTGGCCGGCAAGTCCTCGTCAGAAAAATAATCAGAACTCTGCAGAAACCCACGCCTCCCGCGGGCGCGACCATGGCCTCCGCGTTCCCCCGTTCGTAGAATTCCAACCCGCCTACCTCCAAATCTAAACTCCATGAATCGCATCATCCATCCGCTGCGAAGCCCTGCGGCCTCATGTACGTTGCTGGCCGGTCTGCTTGTCTTCACCGGTCTTTCCGCGCAAACGACCTCCACCCCCGACACCAGCCCACCGCCCGCCGGGACAGAGGTCATCCAACTCAGTCCATTTGAAGTCAAGGCCAGCCAGGTCGGGCCCTACCAGGCCACCGCGGCCTTGGCGGGCGGCCGCGTCGCCGAGGACCTCTTCGAGTCGACCACCAGCGTGACGATCGTTACCCAGGATTTCATCAAAGATACGGCGCCCCGCGACACGTTCAACGCCACCAAGTACATCGCCGGCATCGCGAACAACAGTTCGCAAGTGGCCGGCGACCGCGTGTCGGTTCGCGGCTTCCAAGTGTCGAGCCCCGACATCGACGGCTTCGATACCGTCCAGTCGGTGGTGAAGAACGATCCGGCTCTCTATGAGACCATTGAGTTCGTGCGCGGCCCCGACTCCCTCCTCGCGCCCAACGGCAGCCCGGGCGGCACGCTCAACCTCATCAGCAAGGTGGCGCGGTTCGCCAATTTCGGGAGCGTGACCGGCCAGGTCGGCGAGTACGACACCAACAGTGGCAACTTCGACATCAACCAAATGGTCGGCTCCAAGGCCGCCTACCGCCTGGTGACCAGCTACATCAACGCCACGCAGGGCGACAACCAAGGTTACCACCAAAGCCTCGGCGTGGAGCCTTCGGTCCTGTTAAAGCTCGGGCCGAGTTCGCAGCTGCTGCTCCATGCCACCTATTTCTGGGGAACCGCCTACAACTACCTCGGCCTGCCGATCAACCCGGCGACCCGCAGCATCTTCTCGACGATCCATTTCCTGCCCGGCTTGGACAAATACGAGACCCCGTATGCCGACAACTCCGGTGACCCGAGCAGCGCTAACCACTCGAACCGGATGATCTATCGCGCGCTTTTCACCACGAATCTCACCGACAATCTCTCGATGCGGCTGAGCGCGCGCTACCTGTGGGAGTGGGAGACCAACAACCAATGGAATCTCACCGGCAATGCCGGCGGCGGCTACAATCCGTATACCGGCGTGTGGACTCCCGGACTGGTCTGGTCGGGAACGGCCGCCACCGGCTTCACGTCGGCCCCCGCTCCCGCCACGAGCTCCACCTACAGCTTGAGCCAGTCGCCGACGAATGACCTGGACCACTTCATCGACGTCCAGAACGACTGGGTCTACCATCTCAAGAACCAGTATTTCGACTCGCAAACCATCGCCGGGTTCGCGGCTGAAATCTTCCACACCGTGGGCAAGGGCTACAACGCCTCGAGCCCCGCGATCAATGTCTATGCCATTCCCACGACGGCGACTTGGACGCCCTCCACCACCCCGTCCTCGAACCTCAACGCCACCGGCAACTGGGAGCAGATCTATCTCAATGAGAAGCTGAAGTTCTGGGACGGCCACCTCATCGCCAACGCCAGCGTCGTCCCGACGTACTTCTACGAAAGCGTGGCCAATTACATCTCGGGGGTGACCGCCACCTCGCATCCGGATCTGACCTTTGTGAACTACGGCCTCACCTACGTGGTGGTGCCCTGGGCGTCGCTCTATTACGGGCACTCGGCGGATGCCGCCCAGATCAATCCGCCCCCGATCGCGACCACGACGAATCCCAATCCCCCGGAGATCCAATCCGGCAAGCAGGATGAAGGCGGTCTCCGCCTGAAGTTCCTCAACGGGCGCGCCACCGCCTCCGCCACCTACTTCCAGCTGTATCAGACCAACAACTCCATCGTGAATCCGGCTCTCTTCTCGGTGCCCCCACCGGCCGTCTTTCCGCCCAACCTCTACTCGGACCGTATCGCGCGCGGCTGGGAATTCGAAACCAACCTGAACCTCACCAAGGGCCTCTCGGTCATTGGCAACTTCACGACCCTGACGAATCGCAGCCCTTACGGCGTGCGCTTCCGGGCAAACCCCGAGCATTTCGGCGCGCTCTTCGTCAATTATCATTTCGACCAGGGCTCGCTGAAGGGGTTCTCGGTTGGCGCAGGCTATGTCTTCCAGGGCAAGGCGGCCGGCGACAGCGCCTCCGGCGTGACCAACGCGAGCACGACGACGACATACATCCCCAACCAGCCCAGCTTTTATATCCCTGCCTACGGCCTTTTGAATCTCACGGCCTCCTACCGGTTCAACCCGCACTGGATAATCCGCTTCTACCTCGATAACGCTTTGGACAAATCTTACATCGCCGGCTCGCTGAACAACAACGCCGTCATGCCGGGAATTCCGATCAATCCGCATGGATCGGTCACCTACTCGTTCTGAGTCTCCCGGCAAAACACGCGCCGGCGGAGCCCGGTGTCCGGCGCGTGGATGGCGAGGCGCGAGGCTGACTGTGCCGAAGCGCTGGGTCCGAAGTCTCGTCGCATTGGCCGGCCTGGCGTTTGGCTCATGGGCTGCTGGCGAACCGGAGGCCCCGTCGACTCTTCGGGTCACGGATCTCAAGTGCGAGTCCGCCGCCGCGCCGCTGGGCGTCGATGTCGCGCAACCGCGCTTGTTCTGGCGCGTCGCGAGCACCGAACGCGGTCAGCGGCAGACGGCGTGGCAGGTGCTGGTCGCCTCGTCGGCCGCGGTGCTCGCGGCGGACCAGGGCGACCGGTGGGACAGCGGGTGCGTCAATTCGGACGAGACCACGTTCGTGCGCTATGCAGGCGCGGCGCTCGCGTCGTCGCAGCAGGTTTTCTGGAAAGTACGGGCGTGGGATCGCGACGGCCGGCTTTCCGCGTGGAGCGCACCCGCCAGCTGGACGATGGGCCTGCTCGCGCCCGCCGACTGGAAAGGCGTGTGGATCGCCGCGCCGGGCGACACGGAATCGCTGCTGCTGCGGCACGAGTTTTCCGTGCGACCGGGATTGCGCCGCGCGGTGGCGCACGTCTGCGGGCTGGGACAATACGAGATGTTCCTCAACGGCACGAACGCCGGCGCCGACCTCCTTTCGCCCGGCTGGACCAACTACGACGTCACCGCGCTCTACGACACGCGCGATGTCACCGCGTTGCTCCGCGAAGGCCGCAACGTCGCCGGCTTGCTCCTCGGCCACGGCTTCTACCACGTCGCACCGCGTGATCGCTTCACCAAGCTCACCACCGCGTTCGGCCCGCTCCGCGCCATCCTGCATCTGCGGCTCGAGTATGCCGACGGCACCGTCGAGTATGTCGGCACCGATCCGTCGTGGCGCACGCTCGCCGGACCCATCACGACCGGCAACATCTACGCGGGCGAGGACTACGACGCGCGCCGCGCGCCCGCCGGCTGGGCGAGTCCCGGCTTTGACGACCGCGGGTGGGCGCGCGCCGTGGCGCTGCTCCGGCCACTGGGCACGTTGCGAGGCCAGAGCGCCGCCGCTGAACCGCTCCGCGAGATCGAGACGCAACGGCCCGTCGCCGTGCGCACGTTTCCCGACGGCACCGCCGTCTACGATCTTGGGCAAAATGCGTCCCATATGCCGCGAGTCCGCGTCAGCGGGCCCGCCGGCAGCATCGTCCGGATCACGCCCGCCGAAATCGTCAACGACGACGGCACGATCAACCGCAACACCATGGACGGCAAGAACCGCGGCAACGCGTGGTGGCAATACACCAAAGCCACCGACGGCGAGGAAACCTGGTTTCCCCACTTCTATTATGTCGGCTGCCGCTACCTGAAAGTAGAGTGTTTCAGAAGCGAGGAGGAACTGCCGCTGCGCGTGCCTGCCGAGGACTCGATCGAGCGCTCCAAGCCGGCATCCGCGCCGCGTCCGGGCGATCCCGCACGGCTCCCGCATATCGAGTCGCTGGAGGGCGTTGTCGTCCACTCGAGCGCCGCGCCGCTCGGCCATTTCGCCACCTCGAATCCATTGTTCAATCGCATCCGTGACCTCGTGCGCTGGGCGCAGCGCTCGAACATGGTCTCCATACTCACCGACTGTCCGCACCGGGAGAAACTCGGGTGGCTCGAGCAATACCACCTCAACGGTCCCGCGATCCGCTACGAATTCGACGTCGCCCGCATCTTCGCAAAGGGCATGCACGACATGGCGGACGACCAGACCGACGACGGCCTCGTGCCGAACATCGCGCCGGAATATACAGAGTTCAAAGGCCCATTCCGCGCCGCCGCCGAGTGGGGCGCCGCTTTCATTCTCGTGCCGTGGCAGCAATACCAGTTCACGGGCGATCTCGACTTGGTGCGCACTCACTTCGATGCGATGAAGCGCTATTTCGAGATCGCCCGTGAACTGGTATTGCTGCCACGGCAC
>Ga0208563_1000016_pt1 | contig 215383 bp, 186 predicted proteins | sample June2015DPH_17_1_2_FD_184717 | JGI IMG/M metagenome (GOLD analysis project Ga0208563, IMG submission 184717) | Peatland microbial communities from SPRUCE experiment site at the Marcell Experimental Forest, Minnesota, USA - June2015DPH_17_150... | ecosystem: Environmental > Terrestrial > Soil >... | reverse complement strand
CCGTTGTGAATCGTTCCTCTTCGTGGTGACTTTCCTGTGGTGGGTTGTGGATGGGCATTTTGGTTGTGGTTTGAGCACCCCCAACTTGCCCGCCCAACCCGCCATCCACAACTTTCGGCTATTACTCGCTGCGGCTGGTCGTAGCCCGGTTCGGCGAAATGGACGGAGCGGGCTGGTGGAATACGAAGGGGATTCTCGGCAAGTTCGGTCGCGTCGGCCTCAGCCGTGGATTCCCAGCCACCCATTACTTTGCCCAAGCTCGGATCGCCTTCGCGGTTGCCTCGGCACGGTGCCAGGAGGTCTTCAGTCCTCCTGGCTGTTTCACCCTCTGGAACCTGACTCCCGAGATTGAGGAGAGCGTAGACGCCCATTGGCAGGCTTGGTGTCGGGACGGAGCATCGTGGGCGCCGTTTTTCACGGACATCGCAGACCGCCACCAAGGCGATCTTGTCGACCACCTTACCGCACTGGGCCTCATCGACCAAGCCACCGTCAATGCCGTCGCTCAGTTGCGGCGCGGCGCAGAGGGCAAGGCCGTACTACTTCCAGGCACTGGACGCCCAGACGCCAAGACCCTCATGCTTCTCGCCGCCGGTTTTGCCCGCGGCGGAAAAGGCCAGCTTTCAGTCCCCTATTTGCGCGCCGCATGACCATGGAGGAGACCCAGCTCAATTACTCGACACGCCTCCTTCGCAAGGGCGCCTTCATTGAGGAGACCTATCGCGTCTTCGCTCACTGGGACTTCGCCATGCCCACTCGCGAAAATCTTAGCCGGATTTGTCGTGAAAAACCTCTCGGCGCACCCAACGAATCGTGGCTTCGCGAGATCACCACCACCCTGTCTAGCCGCTTCTCGCACGGCGATTCGATTGAGCCGCTCGTCAAACTGGCCAAGGCCCGGTATCCCATCGAGCGCTGGCGCTACTGTCTGCTTTGGCACTTTGCCAGCACTGATGGCCTTTATCGCCGTTTCTCCGAGGACTTCCTTTTTGCCCAGCTTAGGCAAGGCGTCGCCGTGCTTAGCACAGAGGTGGTCATGCCCTTCATTGAACGCTTGCGCGATGAGGGGTTGATGGAGTCGGACTTGTCTTCCTACGCCGTGCGTCGTGGGGCTCGCGACCTCCTGCGCATGGCTGCCGCCTTCGGTCTCTTGGAGGGGCAGCCCATCCGGCGCTTCACACACAACCCCATCCCTGAGGACGCACTTCTTTACGGCCTCTACGACCTGATGGACCGTTTCCACAGCGTTGACCGGGCTATACGCTCCGAGCGCTGGCGGCTCTTCCTCCTCACGGCGGAAGACGTCGAGCACGAGTTGCTCAACCTCCATCAATATCGACGCCTGCACTACGAGGTGGCAGGCACTGTCCGCGAGCTTTCGCTACCCTACGCCAGCCTGCTCGATTTCACCCGATCCCTTGCCACATGAACGATTGGAAGGAACGCCTCAAAAACGATCTGGAGCCCGTCCTGTTGAGCTCCGACCCACGGGCCAAGCTGGGCGCCTACCACGACATGCCCTATGCGATTTTCCACTATCCGCCCGAGTGCGAGTTCGACCTACGCGAGGAATTGCAGCTGCTCGCCACCCGGCTCAGCAACGTCGGCAAGCGTGTCACCGTGATTTCGCTGGCCGAGTGCCTTACCGCCGCCCTGGCCGCTGAGGGCATGAATATCGTCGCAATCCGCGAATCCGAAAGGGCCAACTGCCTTGCCGCCATGGTCGACACAATTCACAACGTGCTCGCCGACTATCAACCCTTGGTGGACCTCGTCGCGGCGCGTCTTCCTGCCGGCCAGAACCCCGTCAAGGACATTGTTCTCCTTTATCGAGTTGGTGCCCTCTTCCCCGTCTACCGCGCACACGCTCTGCTTGAGCAGCTCAAGGGCCGGCTGCTCGTGCCGTCCGTCCTTTTCTATCCGGGCGAGTTGGAGGGCCCCACCGGACTTCGATTCATGGGCGTCCTCGACCCTGATCCTAACTACCGCCCCCGCATTTTCTAGCCCCTCCAGCCATGCCCACTATCAAAGAAATCCTGGCACGCCCCGTAGACCTCAACATCGAGGAGGTCATAAAAGTCGATCAAAACGACGCCGAGATCATCAAGTCTGAGATTGAGGAATACGTCGTCACAGACTCCATCCTCGACCATTTTCTGAGAGTCCTCGGACGCTACGAGGAGACCCCCGTCAACCCCCATGAGGGTATCGGCATATGGGTCTCGGGCTTCTTCGGCTCAGGTAAGTCCAGTTTCGCCAAGTTCCTTGGTCTCGCCTTGGCAAACCGCGACATCCTCGGCGAGGGAGCCGCCGCCCTCCTCGCCGCACGTCGTGCCGACAGCGCCAAGTTTCAGGTGCTCCTGAAGCAGATCGCCGAAAAGATCCCGACAGATGCCGTCATTTTCGATGTATCCACTGATCGCGGCATGCGAGCTGGCAACCAGACCATGACTGAGATCACGCACCGCTGCTTCGTGCGTTATCTCGGTTATGCCGACAACATCGACATCGCCCAATTGGAGATCGACTTGGAAGCGGCGGGAGAACTCGCGGCGTTCAAAACCAAGTATCGAGCAGTCTTCGGCAAGGACTGGGATGCTGAAAAGGCCAAGATCGCCTTCGCACTCAGCCAAGCGAGCCGTGTGATGCATGAAATGGAGCCGGCCACGTATCCTGCGGCCGACTCATGGGTCAAAGCCGCCCATAACCGTGCCGACGTGACCCCCGGCCTCCTTGCCGACCGCTGCAAAGAGCTCATGGGGCGGCGGCGTCCCGGCAGCACCCTTGTCTTCGTCGTGGACGAAGTCGGCCAGTTCGTGGCCCGAGACATCCAGAAGATGCTCGATCTCCAAGCGCTCGTGCAGAGCCTCGGTCGCGTGGGCCGTGGTAAGATGTGGCTCATCGTCACATCACAGGAGAAGCTCTCCGAGCTTGTCGGCGGCCTTGACGACAAGCGCGTCGAACTCGCCCGCCTCATGGACCGCTTTCCTCTCCAGGTTCACTTGGAGCCATCCGATATTTCCGAAGTAACCAGCCGCCGCATCTTGTCCAAGAATGCAGAAGGCGAGAGGCTCCTCCGCCAGCAGTTCGAAGCCCACCGTGGACGCCTGTCCCAGTGCACCGCCGTCAGCGCCAATTACCGCCTGCCCGACCTCACTGGAGATGCCTTCATCGCCCTTTACCCTCTCCTGCCGTACCAGATTGAGCTGATCATCAACATCGTTTCGGGCCTGCGCACCCAAGGCGGCGCAAGTCGCCACGTCGGCGGCGCCAACCGCACCATCATCAAGCTCGCCCAGCAATTGCTCATTCATCGGGACGTTGCTCTCGGTGAGCTGCCAGTGGGCGCACTTGCACGCATCGACCAGATCTACGACCTCGTCTCGGGGAACATCTCCAGCGAGCTGCGCAGCAAGATTTCCGGTATCGCCCAGAAAGTGGCACACCCCTTTTCCGAAAAAGTCGCCAAAGCCATCTGCCTGCTCCAATTCGTGCCCACCTTCCATCGCACCCCGGAGAACATCGCGGCCTGCCTGCACACCGCCATTGATGCCGATTCGTGCCTTACCCAAGTCAAGGAGGCTCTCGATCTCTTGGAGAGGGCGAAGCAAGTCCGCCTTGGTGACGACGGTTATCGTATTCCCAGCCCGGCCGAGGACGATTGGGAACGCCAGCGCGACGGTGCGAACCCCAAGCCTGCCGACACCAACGAAATTCTCCGCGATACGGTCGCGAAGCTCTGGTCGCCAGCGCCCGCCCACACGCTCCTCGGCATCAAGGTCTTCAAGGCAGGCTTGTTCGTCAACGAGCGTCTCGTGACCGAAGGCGACGTGCCGTTCTACGTCTTACTCGCCACGACCGATGCCGACTTGCAGCAGGGCAAAAAGGATCTGCGGACCCGCAGCCAGACCGAGACCAAGCATGTCTTCTGGGTCGCGAGGCTCAACGAGAAGGTCGAACACCACGTCCTGGAGTATTTCCGCTCGAAGCAAATCCTCTTCGCCAAGGAGCATGGTGCCCGCACGCGCGACGAACTGTCTCTCGTGAGCGAGGAGAAACGCCGCCAGACTCGCCACGCCGACGAACTCAGACGACTTCTCCGCGAGGCGATGCTCGCCGGCTCCATTTATTTCCGGGGCAACGACCGAAGCCCAGATGAGAGCGCCTCCGAGATCGTCAGGGTCGCCGAAGCCACGCTCACCAAGGCGCTGCCGGAGGTCTTCGACCGCTTCGAGGAAGCCGCCGCGCGCATCGTCAAATCCGACCTCGATTCTGTCCTGTCCGTCGCGAGCCTCCACGGGCTCACACCCGTGTTTGCCCAGCTCCATCTCTTGCGCGATGAGGGTGGGCAAACGGTGCTTAGGACCGACTCCAACCCGCTTCTGGAAGTGCTCACCCGTATCGGGAACCGCGTCAGCTACGGCGAGACCGCTACCGGCCGCTACCTCGCCGACCAATTCGAGAAAGATCCTTTCGGTTGGGATTTCGAGGCCGTACGCCTCTTTGTCGCCAGCCTCCTCCGCGCCGGCAAGATCGACGCCACCGCCCAAGGCAAGCTCATCGAGTCTGCGCTCTCGGTCGATGCCCGGAATGTCTTCGGCAACAACAACACCTTCCGTTCTGCCAGCTTCCGACTCAAGCAGGCGCTCGACTTCACCCACCTCCTGCAGGCTGCCGAGTATTACAAGGAGGTGTTCGGCAAGGAGGTGCCAGACATTTCCAGCCAGGATGCCGTTGCCGCCGCCATCAGGCAGGCGTGCGTTGATCCCGAGGAACAGTTCGCGGCGATGCACACTGTCCTTGTATCGAACGATCTCCCTGGAGCCTCGGTGCTCCAGCAGGGACTCGATCAGGCTAAACTCATTCGTACGTCGGGTGACGAGTCAGCGATCCTCACTTTCAACGGGGCCTACAAGCAGATTAAGGAAGCCATCAAGCGCGCATCCGACCTACGCGAGCAGCTCACCGAGCCAAACCTGGTCACACTTCGCAACGCCCGCGCTACGGTCCGCGACGACTGGGCATTCATGAAAACCGAGGTCGCCCTCGACCCGGCCCTAACACAACGCGCCGCTCAGCTCGAAGACCTGCTCGCTCGCGAGACGTTTTACCAATCTATCCCAGCCATCGGTCAGCATGCCGCCGCGCTTCGCGCCGACTATAACCGTCGCCATGCAGAGGCATCCAAGCAGCGCTCCGCCGTCTACTCTCAGGCCATCGAAAAGGTGAAGGGCATTCCGGGATGGACCGACATCGAGCCCGAGCAACAGACCCGCGTGCTCGTCCCGCTCGCCGCCTGCGTTCAGCCAGCTCCGGCCACCCACGGCATCCCGCTCATCCGGGCCGACATTGATGCGTGCCCCGGTCGCACGCAGAAGGTGATCGAGGAGATGCTTCGGCTCATCGACGGCGCCCGCTTCGTCCGCCTCGACGTCAGCTCGTTTTTCGCCGGTGCCATCGAGACGCAGGAGCAACTCGACGCCGCCCTCACCGCCCTCCGCGAAGCCTGCGAACGCCAAATCGCCGAAGGCAAAAAGGTATTCATCCAGTAAGCGGGCCGCATGGACAAAGACCTCCGTAACCAACTCGCCAATGCCGTCCAGGCCATCCGCCGGCTGCTGGAGGAGGAGTTTGCGCGCCAGCTTGAGGGCACCTTCGACGTTTTTCCCGACGGTCGCATCAGCGCCCAACCCAGCGCGCCGCTCACTGCCGAGCAACGCTTCGTCCGAGAAAAGATCATCGCTGCTATCCAGCACCGCTGTTCCAAAGGCGAATCCGTCGTTGAGGCGGTTTACGGCTACACGCGGGAGTGCGCCTTTACCTTTCTAAACCGCTTCGCCGCGCTCAAGATGATGGAGGCTCGCGGCCTCGTGCAGGAGTGCGTGTCTCGCGGCGATGAGTCTGCGGGATTTAAGGAGTTTGGAGGTTTAGCCCCGGGCCTCGGCCTTTTGTCCGACAGGGGTTACCGCCTCTACTTGGAGTGCCTTTTCGACGAGATCGGCCGCGAGGTTGGTATCCTTTTCGCCCGGGCCGACCCCGCATCCCTTCTATGGCCAGCTCGCCGTGTGATCGAAGACGTGCTGGCCCGGCTCAACGACCCCAGCCTCGCCTCCGTTTGGGCTGCCGACGAGACCATCGGCTGGATTTACCAATATTATAACGACCCCGCCGAGCGGAAGAAGATGCGGGACAAATCGGCCGCGCCACGCAACGGCCGCGAGCTAGCTGTCCGCAACCAGTTTTTCACACCGCGCTACGTCGTCGAGTTTCTCACCGACAACACCTTGGGCCGCATCTGGTATGAAATGACGCGGGGTGAAACCAAGCTCAAGGAGCAGTGCCGCTACCTCGTCCGGCGTCCGAACGAAATCTACCTCCAGCCCGGCGAAACCGCCCCGGAGCAGCCGAAGCACGATAACCTCTCGCAGGAGGAACTGCTCAGGCAAACCGTCTATATCCCCCACCGCCCGATTAAAGATCCGCGCACCATCCTGATGCTCGATCCGGCCTGCGGCTCAATGCATTTCGGCCTCTACGCCTTCGACCTATTCGAAGTCATTTACGACCAAGCATGGGAGCTGGAGAAGAAGCTCGGCGCGGACGCACTGAGCCGTCCGCTGGAGATGAAATCTCTGCACGACACCTATGCCGACAAAGACGCCTTCCTAAAGGACGTTCCTCGCCTCATCATCGAGCACAACCTCCACGGCATCGACATTGACCCGCGCTGCGCCCAGCTCGCCGGCCTGTCCCTCTGGCTGCGGGCGCAGATGGCTTGGCAGCGGCTCGGGTTGAAGCCAGCAGAGCGCCCGGCCATCAAACGCTCGAACATCGTCTGCGCCGAGCCGATGCCCGGCGAGAAGGAACAACTCAAAGAGTTTTGTGACGCGCTCAAACAACCGGCCATCGGACAAATGGTCACGGTGATTTTTGACAAGATGCGCCTCGCCGGCGAGGCGGGCTCGTTGCTGAAGATCGAGGAGGAGATTCGGGAATTGGTGCACGACACCAAGCTGCGGTGGACGGAGACCTACCGCTTTGCCCAAACCCCGACCGAGCTATTTTCGAGGGCCGAGATCGTCGCGTTCTCCAGATCCAAAACGAGCGCCCAGCCAGAACTGAATATTGATTTTGCGGGAATCACGGACGAAGCGTTTTGGGACAAAGCCGAGGAACGAATTTACGGCGCGCTGCGCGACTACGCCGAACAAGCCGAGAACGACGGCGGCTTCCAACGTCGGCTCTTTGCCGAGGACGCGGCGCGGGGCTTCGCCTTCATTGATGTCTGCCGCAAACGCTACGACGTGGCGCTGATGAATCCACCGTTTGGTGAAGCATCGGAAAAGCTCGAAACCTATTGCAATTCAGTCTTCCAAGAATGGTCTGGAAACCTCGCAGCCGCATTTATTGGGCGAACGGCCTACACCACATCTCAACAGGGAATCACCGGGTGCATTTGTGACCACTCAATAGCGATTCGTTCAACTTACGAAGATATCCGACGTAAGTTCTTTATCAGCGAGAATCAGTTGGATACTTGGATCAAGCTCGGCTGGGAGGTCCTCGACGCAAACGTGGAGACGTTTTGCGCGACATGGCGCAATGATTTGGTGGGAAGGCACGGTGTATTCGGAGTCGACCTGTTTCATGTCTCACCCACGAAAAAAGGGGGAAGTTTGTTGGAAGCCATTGACGAACCCATGGCGCAGATAGAGAGCGTAAGCTGCTTCAGCCATTCCACAATTGCAAAGCTGCCCAACTGCGTCATCGACTTAACTTGGCCGCCGTTTCTCATTCGTCTTTTTGGTCGCTTTGCCAACTTGCAGCAGGAAGGATTTGAGGCGCTTGTTGGGCATCAACTTGAGGCGGACAGGCACTATCGGCTGTATTGGGAAATCGACTTTAAGTCGCGGCCTCTTGCCTCTGGAGATTGGACGATGGCATTCAAGGGCGGGGACTATGCGCCGGGCTATTTGCCAGAGTTTTTCGTGGCGCACACAGGCCCGAAGCTGGAAAAGGTCCCAGACACCACCGCAAATGTCCTGCGAAATATTTCTTTTCAACACCGTTCGGGAGTTGGTTACGGAAAGCGCGGGGATTTTGTTGATGCGCAACCTTTGCGACCAACATCCATTTTCACGCACGAAGGGTTTGCGTTTATTCTTCCCGATGAATCCGACCGGTGGCTGGTACTAACTCTTCTAAACTCTCACCTGTTCTCCTATGGAATAAACAAGTATTGCGGGCAGCACAAAACTAATGGCTATGTGAATCTGTTCGCGTTTCCATCGCGAGCAAACTGGCGCATCAATGAGATTCGGGTGAAATGCAGTGAATTCGTGCGCATTAAGACTCGATGGACAGTGTTAGAGGAATACGACTATCTGTTTTCTAAGCCGAGCCTGCTTTTAGCGGAGAATTATCCGCGCCAAGGTATTCGTGACTCATTGCGCGACGTTGTCGCGGCAGAGAAGACGTCTATTGAGAAGTTGAACCGTTTGTTCTTTGAGTTGAACCAAGAGGTTTACGACGCCTATGGCCTGTCGAAGGAAGAGACGGCAACATGCGAGGAATACTGCGAGCTCCGGCCTAAGTTGTGGCTCTCAGAAACGGGATTAGCCGTTCCGCAGACCGCGAAGGAGGTTTCTTTTGTCGAGCAATTGCTTTCTTGGGCAATTGGGTTGGTATTTGGCCGCTGGGACATCCGGTATGCGACGGGCGAGAAGGCCGCGCTGGAGTTGCCCGACCCGTTTGCGCCGTTGCCTGTGTGCCCGCCCGGCCAGTTGCAGAACGCGCAGGGCTTGCCCGCCCGCCCGGATGACGTGCCCGCTTCGTATCCCATGCGCATCCCGTGGGACGGCATCCTCGTGGATGACCCGAATCATCCGCTGGACATCGAGCGCCGCGTCCGTGAGGCCATAGAAATCATCTGGAAGGATCGGGGTGAGCTCATCGAACACGAAGCCTGCGAAATCCTCGGCATGGAATCGTTGCGCGACTATTTCCGCAAGCCCGGCGGCTTCTTCGCTGACCACCTGAAACGCTATTCCAAGAGCCGGCGGCAAGCACCGATCTACTGGCCGCTTTCAAGTCCTAGGAACGTCTACACCGTCTGGCTTTATTACCACCGCCTCACCGCCGACACCTTCTTCACCGTCCTTCGCGATTTCGTGAAGCCTACGCTCGACGACGAGGACCGTCGCCTTTTCCGCCTCAAGCACGAAGCCGGCCCCTCGCCGACTCCGGCCCAGTCCCACTCGATCGCCGAGGCCGAGGAGCTCGTCGAGGACCTGCGCAGCTTTCGTGACGAACTCCAACGCATCGCCCCGCTCTGGCGTCCCAACCTGAACGATGGAGTGCTCATCAACCACGCACCCCTCTGGCGCCTCGCAGCCCACAAGCCTTGGCAAAAGAAGCTCAAAGAGTGCTGGGATGAACTCGTGTCGGGCGCCTACGACTGGGCACACCTCGCGCTGCACCTCTGGCCCGAGCGCGTTATCCCCAAGTGCGTCACCGACCGCTCCCTCGCCATCGCCCACGACCTCGACGCTGTGTTCTGGGAAGAGGACGCGAGAACCGGTAAACCCGTCTCGAAGAAAGTCGCCGAGACCGAAATCGCCAAGCTCGTAGCCGAGCGCACGTCACCCGCCGTCAAAGCTGCCTTGGAGTCACTTCAATCTGCCCTTGGCGGAGGTGGGAATAAACGGGAAGAAACCAAGAAGGCGTGAATCCATGTTGGTCTCATATCCAATTTAGACATCGGGTTTCCGGCTTCCTTGGGCTAATGCGATTCTGACCATTCTCTAAGCAAAAAGTTACCTGCCATAGCATGAATCCCCTTACCGAATACTTCCATCTCCAGCTTGAAGAAAGCCTCCGCAAACGGCGAGTGGTCGTGTGGTACGATGCCGAGCGAGAGTTTGCGCCCTTTTTAGCCACCTTGGAGCAGACGGAGGCTGATCTCGGCTTGCCGAAAGTGAAGTTGGGGAGCACCCAGGCACGTCTAGCCCGGTATGACGGGTCCTTTTTTGCCCTGCGTTTGGAGATCGAACCGCTGGTCGAGACGGCCAGGCCCGATCCCCTCCTGATTTACGTGCCCGGCGAGAAACCCGACGAACAAGGCTCCCCGCTCAAGGAGCTGGAATGTGCGGGTGAACTCTATCAACGCTCGTTGAGCAAGGTCTCCAAGCAGTTGCTCAAGCGCATCTTCACTGAAGGCGTCATCGACGAGATGTTCCGAGACAAGCAGCTTGGGTACGGGGACATCCTCACCTTGCTGGAGCCCAGCGGTGACACCGGCGGCTCGGTCCTGAAGCTCGTCCTAGGAGAAGGTGACGGTGGCACCCTGCTTGCCCGTTGGATCGCTGAGCCTCAACTCGACGACACTATCGAAGCCAAGGGCGGCCGGTCTGAACTTACCAAGCTGATCGCCACGCGCTCCGGCTTGGATCTGAAGGAGACCGCTGATCTTGCTCAGTGCCGTGACCAATTTGCCCGCTTCCTCCTCCTGAATGAGTTTCGTCAGGGCCTGCAATGTGAGCCTCCTGCCACGCTCTCACTGATCCCGTCGGTCGGGCTGAAGGAACAGCGGGATTTCAATGGTCGAATCCTTGATCGGCTCCGCACCCACTATGCTGAAACATTCGAGAGGATCGCCGATTCGGTTGAACAGGAGTTCGGGCTGAGCAACGCTGCGGTTCCGGCCGAACAACTTGGCAGTATCGACACCTTCCGTTTCGAGGAGCGCGTGATGCTCGCCTACATCGGCGAGCAGATTGCCGCTGGCCAATACGACACTGCGGCGAAGTTGGCCGTGAGTCACCGCGAGAGTTTCTGGGCGCGGCGCGACCTGTCTCGCCGTCCGGCCCAATGGGACGTGTGCGCTCTGCTTGCGGAGCTAGGCGTGCAAATCGCGCGCGTCCTAACCGAACTTAGAACGCTCAACGGAACGAAGTTGTCGTCTCAGGTGTTGGTCGCGCGCTATGCGGCGGAGGATGGATGGCACCGACTCGACCTCCTGCACCGCATGCTCGAAACCCGGGTAGCCCAGATGCAAGATGAGCCCGAAGCCGAGAAGGCCCTCGCGGTTGTTCGCAGCAAAGTCGAGGACGCGCTGCGCGACCTCGCGGCGGTGTTCGCCCATGCGCTGGAAAAGGATCACTGGACCGTTCCTGGCGCCCTTCACCAGACCAAGATCTACCCGCAAAAAATCGCTTCGCTGCCCGGCAAGGTGGCGTGGTTTCTGGTGGATGCCCTGCGCTTCGAGATGGGAACAGAATTGGCCCGGCAGCTCCCGGAAGCGGTAGAATTGGAACTTACCCCGGCGGTCGCCGCCCTCCCATCGATCACCCCGCTCTGCATGGCCGCGCTGCTGCCGGGAGCCTCGTCGAGTTACGCGGTGGTCGAACACGAAGGAAAGGCGGCTGCTCGCATCGGCAATGCCGTGCTGGCCGACGTGACCGAAAGGATGAAATTCCTGAAGGCCGAGGTGCCTGACTCAACTGACATCACCCTCGAACAACTCCTTCAGCGGTCGCCATCGAAGGTCAAAGAGAAGATTGGCGATGCCCGTCTGTTGGTTGTCCGTTCCCCAGAGATTGATTCCCTCGGCGAAAAACACGAATTTCTCGCTCGACAGCTGATGGAGACGGTAATCGGCAATCTGACCCGCGCAGTACGCAAACTCGCAAGCATGGGCTATGAGCGATTCGTGATCACCGCTGATCACGGGCATCAGTTTGCGAGCCGCAAAGAGGACGACATGAAGGTGGAGGCGCCCGGCGGTGACACCGTTGAGCTGCACCGCCGCTGCTGGATTGGCAAAGGCCCATCCATTCCCGTGGGATCAATCCGCATCACTGCCACCGACCTCGGCTATGACTCGCCCCTTGATTTCGTCTTCCCGCAGGGATTGAGCGTTTTCAAGGCTGGTGGCGGACTTTCCTACCATCATGGCGGATTCAGCCTTCAGGAACTGCTGATCCCAGTCGTGTGTTTCCGCATGCCAATAGCCCCTTCGAAGAAAAAATCTAGCGGTCCAAGTGTTCGCCTTTCTGTGGAGCCGGCATTGATTACCAACCGCACTTTCGTCGTAAACGTGGAGCTGGAATCCGATTTGGTTCTGCGGGATTCAGTCCGCGTGCGGGTTGTATTGGTCAGCAAGGGCGAGGAAGTCGGTTACGCAGGCATGGCCAACGGGGCGATGTTCGACCGTGACGCGAAGGTATTGACCCTTGAGCCCGGACAGAGCGCCAACGTCGTCCTATTGTTGACACGTGCAGACATCGAAACGGTCCAAATCCTAGTGCAAGATGAGGCCTCCGCCGCCGTTTACGCCGAGAGCAAGATCCTACCTGTCAAGGTGAAATCATGAACCCCTTTTCCCCATGAACGAAGCTACCCCCGCTACCACAGCCGATTTCCTTGACGACAAAGCCAACCGCGTCTTCGCCGGACGCGTGGTCCGCAAGGATCTCGTCCGCCGGGTGAAGGTCGGAGCCAACGTGCCCGCCTTCGTGCTGGAATATCTGCTTGGAAAATACTGTGCATCCGCTGATCCCCTGGCCATCGAGATGGGCATGCAGGTGGTTACCGACACCCTGCGCGATAACTACATTCGGCCCGATGAAGCGACGAAAGCCCAATCGACGGTGAAGGAGAAGGGCAAGCACACCTTTATCGACAAGGTGAAGGTGAAGCTCATCGACTCCCAATATTGGGCCGAGGTTACCAATTTCGGTCATGCCTACGTTCACATCCCCGATCACTACGTTCGTGATTTTGATCGCCTGCTGACGGGTGGCATTTGGGCACAGGTGGACATGGCGTTCCATTATGACGAGGAGACCAAGGGCAAGTATCCCTTCTGGATCGAAAAACTGACACCCATCCAGCTAGCTACCTTTGACATGGAGGAGTATCGCCGCGTGCGAGCGGAGTTCACTACGCAGGAGTGGATCGATCTCATCGTGCGAAGCATGGGCTACGAGACGGACAATATGGAATTGCGAACCAAGCTGTTCTACTGCCTGCGCCTAGTGCAACTCTGCGAGAGCAACTTCAACTATGTGGATCTTGGGCCGCCGAGCACCGGTAAGTCTTACGCGGTACAGGAGCTTTCTCCTTTCGCAGCCTTACTCACCGGCCCAACGACAGTCGCCAATATGTTCGGTTACATGAGCGGCCGGCGTAAAGGCATGGTCGAAATGTGGGATGCTGTCGGATTCGATGAAGTGGCCGACCTCGAACAAATGCCCCAAGAGGTTATCACCACGCTTAAGACTTACTGCGAGTCCGGCAGATTCCAGCGGGGCACCGAGGGAAGCGCCGGTTACGCCAGTATTGGCCTGTTCGGCAATACTCGGCAGCCGGTGGATGTGATGGTGCAAAGCAGTCATTTGTTCGAACCGATGCCTGAAGTAATCCGCAACGACGTCGCATTTCTTGATCGTATCCATTACTACCTTCCGGGGTGGGAAATGCCGGTGATGAGAAACGAGCTTTTCACCAACCACTATGGCTTGGTCGTCGATTACCTCGCGGCCGCAATGCGCGAACTGCGCAAGGCCAACTGTAGTGAGATGCTCGATCACCATTTTTCGCTTGGTGCCCATCTCAACGCCCGCGACCGCAAAGCGGTCCGTCGCACCATGTCGGGCATGATCAAGATCATCCACCCGCACGGCCAGGTGTCGAAGGAAGATATGTGCGTGCTTCTCGCCTTCGCAATTGAGGGACGCCGCCGCGTGAAGGAACAGCTCAAAAAGATGGGGTCTTTTGACTACCACCAGACAGCCTTCAGCTACATCGACAATGAAACCGGGGAGGAGCACTTCGTAGGCGTACCCGAGCAAGGTGGCCGCGATCTTATCTCTGCTGATCCATTGCCCCCCGGCACGGTTTACGCGTCATCAGTGGACAGTAGCGGGATAGTCGGGCTTTTTCGGATAGAGGTCAGCGTGTCGAGTGGCACGGGAAAGTTGAAGCTTGCGGGCGGCGTGTCCGGTGCCGCCAAGGAGGCCTTCAACCGAGCGTTCAGTTATCTCCAATCGAATAAGACGGCACTTGGCATCGTCCGAGATTGCGACACGTCGGACTTTCACGTCGAGTGCATCGACCTGCTCGGAAATCGGGTGGATGGAGAAGTGGGCGTGGCATTCTTGGTAGCGTGCTACTCCGCGCTCAGGAAGCTATCGCCGCAAGCAGGCCTCCTCGTATTGGGGGACCTTAGCATCCAAGGAAATTTGAAGTCAGTTCGCTCGCTGGTGGAGCCACTGCAAGTCGCCATGGACAACGGAGCTCACAAGGCCCTCATTCCTGTGGAGAACAAGCGCCAATTTCTTGAGGTCTCGACCGACATTGTGGAGACGGTTGACCCAGTCTTCTACGGCGACGTCCGCTCAGCGCTGATGAAAGCGCTGCAAATAACGTGATAGTTGAAAACTACCGCCTGACACGGCTTACCTACAAGCGTCATCCCTGCCCCAGCCAGTGCCGCCAGATCATCGCTTACCTATGTTCGCAGAATGATCGTTACCGACCTGCCGTGTCTCAGCTATCGCCGCAGTACAACAATTGACGTGTTACGTTGGCACCAACTCGTTTCGACCGGCCCTTTCATCCGATGGCATTGGAATCAATTCTCACTTCGCCGGCGCCCCGCGAATCCACCACGACGCGCCCGCGCGCGAAACCGTGTGCGAGCAGGCTTTTCACGACCGCACCCTGCAGTTGCCGTTCAATAGTTGCGCGCAGCGGACGCGCACCCAACCGCGAATCGAAGCCCTCCCTTAGCAGGAATTCCATCGCCTCGCGCGTGACGACGAGGTCATGACCGAGTTGCCGCATGCGTGCTGTCTCCCGGGCCACCAGCAGGGCGCAAATTTCCCGCTGCACATCCGGCGTCAGCCGGCTGAATACCAGCTTCTCCTCAATCCGGGCGGTCAGTTCGGGCCGAAGATGTTGTTCCACCCGGCGCAACACCGCCCGCTCGATCCCGGCCCGACCCAATTGTTCCATCCGCATAGCTTCGACCGAGCCTAGGTTGGACGTAAAGACGACGTAGTGCTCGGAGACGGACAGGGTCTCGCCCGTCGCCACGGTCACACGTGCGCCGTCGAGTATCTGGAGAAATACGTCCAGCACGAGCGGGTGGGCCTTCTCCATCTCGTCAAACAAAAACGTGCCCCGTCGCCCGCTGTGCAGTACCCGGCCCAACACGCCACAGTCATCCGGCCCGGAGCCGAGCAGACGGTCCACCGATGACTGAAGCTGATACTCCGACATGTCGAAGCGGTGGAGGCAGTCCGATCCAAAAAGGAATTCGGTGAAACAGAGCGCCAGCTCCGTCTTGCCCGAACCGGTCGGCCCGACGAAGAGAAACGAGCCGCGCGGCCGGCCGGCCGGCTTTAGGCCCATTTCACCGCGTACGAGCACGCTCGCCACGCGGGAGAGGACGTGATCCTGGCCTTTGAGGTTGGAGCGTAGGTGCGCTTCGAGCCCCCGCAGCTTTTCGAGGGAGTCAGGACTGGCCACGTTTGCGTGCCTTTAGCGCCGCCCATCCACGCGGCCGCGGCGGATATGTCGCCAGGTATTTCTTGACGGCCGGCGCCAGAGTTGCCGCATCGGGCGCTGCGCGCAGCAGCGCCCGGACGATAAATGCCCGATTGGCCGGTATCATTTTCTCCGCCAACTCCGTGACCACGTCGTCGAGTTTCTTCACCAGATCGGGCGGCAGATCGACCGTCGGATGCCCAGCCACGTAGTCGGTCTCGCGTGGGCCGTCTTTTTTCTCGTATGCCTTGGCGAGCAGCACCGCGTGCGCGAAGAGTTCCGTGGAGGAGGCGAGGTGGATCAGTGCGCGCAGCACCGTGCCCCCGCGTACCGGCAGTCCGGCCCTGCGGAGGCCCACCATGCACCGGTTCAGCGCCTGCACGTCGGCGGGGTAGAGGGTAAAGCTGACCTTGATGGGAGCCGGGTCCGTACTCATGGCGAAAACCATACACCCATATAAAAAGAGTTGACAAGGGAGAAATAATGTATGGGTGTATGGCCTAATGACGCCCAGTCCCCTGCTCCCGGCCCTTCGCGCCAAGACCCTCCTGCTTCCGCGGGGCGTCGTCCTTGCCCAACTCCAGTCGCTCCGGGACAATTTTGGCTACGCCCTCGCGCTCCTCTTCATGATCGGGTTCTTCTGGGGGGTCACCAAGATCTGGACGGGGGCGAACGCCATCTCCAAGGGCGACAGCGAGGGCAAGAGCGGCATCCTGGCTGGCGTCATCATCGCGGCGGCGGCGGCCATCATGGCCGCGCTCTACGCCATCTTCGGGATGCAGGATGCGGTGATCACCCCGAGGTTCTGACATGGAGCTGCGCTTCACCGACACCAATGCCGCGGACGACTCCGCCGGCCGGGCTTTCGGGCTCGAAGGCGATCTTTATCTGCCCGTCGTGATTGCGGTCGTTGCTGCCGTGGGCCTGTTTGCCCTGTCAAACCTCGCGCTCCATGTGAGCCTGGCGCTGGCCGGCGGAATCGCCGCCACCCCCCTCGCCGGTACCCTGAGCTGGATCCTTCTGCTCAAGCACGGCAAGCCCGCCGGCTACGACCGGGACAAGGTCGAGGACCTCTTTCGGGGCGGCGACTTCACGCGAGAAGGCGACCTTTTAACCCATACGAAAGCCCATGCGGATGCCCCGGACGGGCGGTTTGTTGACGGGCTCCTCGTCTTCGGCTCGCCGGAACGCGGCGGGTTGGTCGCGAAGGGATTCTGGCTGGAGCCGCCCGACCTGCGCGGGGCGAGCTTCGAGCGGCTGAACGCCTTCCAGGACCAGGTGCGCGCGCTACTCGCCCTGGTGGGGCCGGGCCGGCGACTGCAGTTTCAATGGTCGTGCGACGCTGACTACCGCGCCGCATTGCTCTGCTACCACGAGCAGACCCAGGCGATTGCGGAACCCGTCATCCGCGCCGCGCGCAACGAGCGGTTCACCCGATATTGGCGGCAGATGCTGGCGCGCGAGCTGCGGCGCGAGCGGCTCGCCCTGTTCCTTTCGATCGAGATTACCGCCTACGCGGGCAATCTCCGCACGCGCGGCGGCTTGGAGGATCATTACGCCGCCTTCTTCCGCGAATTGGCCGGCCAGTTCGAGGAATTCGCGACCACGCTCCGCTCGGTGTTCGGCCCCGACACCACCGTGCGGCCGATGGATGATCTGGCGCACTTCGGGTGCCTGCAGAGGTTCCTCAATCCGGACCTCGCGGCGCGGGAGCAAAGCGATCCGGCGGCCCTGTTCGATCCGTCGCTGACCATCCAGGAGAACTGCTGGCAGGGCGAAGGCCTCGGGCAGCCGGACGGGGGATTCCATCTGGATGGCCATTACCATGCGGTCCTGGCGCTCGCCCGCTGGCCGCAGCGCACCCGGCCGGGCATTGTCACCCATCTGACCGGGCTTCCGTTCCTGGACTACGCGATCACGGTCAACGTGACACCGGCCGCGACGCGCTCGGAAATCCACCGCGAGGAAAAGGCCGCCGAGCGGCTCCGCGGAGAATACGCCGAAAAGGCCCGCCCGTCGCTCTTGGTCGCGCTTCGCAAGAAGGAACGGAAAGTGGAACAGCTCTCGGGCGGCTTCGCCCGGCCGTTCCAGGTCACCTACCTCGTGCGGGTGTGGGCGCCGACGCGCGAATCTTTAAGGGAAAAGGTCGCGGCGGTGCAGGCGGCGATCCACGCGATGGACGGGGCGCAGTATTTCGAGTGCGCGCTGCCGACGACCGCGAAGAAACTCTTCTTCGCCTCGTGGCCCGGCTGGACGCATTCCTCGTATCACCACCGCGAGCTGTATGCCGAGGACGCGTTCCTGGCCGACCTGCTGCCGTTCTCCGCCACGTTCACCGGCACCATCGACCAGCCGGAAGCGCTCTACGACGGCGGCCACGGCAACCTGGTCGGGGTGAGCTCGCAAGCCGGCGGCTCCCCGCAGCACGCCGTCCTTTTCGGCATGACCGGCGCCGGCAAGTCGGCGTTCATGGGTGACCTTCTCCTGCAGACCGCGGGTTTTTTTGACTACACGGTCATCGTCGAGGAGGGATTCTCGTACAAGAAGTTCACGGAGAGTTTGGGCGAAACGCCCATCGTCGTCCACCCCGACGCGCCGCTTACCCTCAACTACCTGGACACGCAGGGCCTGCCGCTCACCCAACTGCATCTGGCGACCGCGGTGGCGCTCCTGGCGCGCATGGTCGGGGAACCGGAGACGCCGGAAAAACTCGCCCTGCGCCAGGCGCAGCTCACCCAATACCTCCACCAGCTCTACCGTGACACCTTCGCGGACTGGGCCAAGCGCCGGCCCCAGCAGGCCGAGAAAGTCTGCCGGCTTGCCTGCGCGGCCCACGGCTGGCGTGAACAGATGCCGGCGGGCGCCACGCCCCTGGAGGCGTTCTGCGACCTGCGCGACCGGATCGCCGCCAAGGAAAACCAGGCTTTGGCCTTCGTGGCGGATCTGTCGGAGCAGGCGATCACGCACTTTGTCCAGTCACCCGAGACCGAGCGGCTGGTGGCCCACACGGCGTGCGCCTTCTTTGCGCCCGAGGATTTTCCGACCCACAGCGCGCTGGTCGAACTCTTGGCCTACGCGCGATTCCCCGAACACGACAAAAACGAGATCGACCGGCTGGCGACCTTGCTGCGCGCGTGGAGCGCCCAAGGTCAGTACGGAAAACTCTTCGACGGCGTGACGAACGTATCCTTGCAGCGCAAGATCGCGCACTTCGAGCTGGGTTTCATCCCGGAGCAGGCGACCGAACTCAAGGCCGCGGCCGGGCTTTTGATCAGTGGGCTTGCCCGGCAGCACATCCTGGCGCTGCCCCGCGCTTCGAGGAAGCGCATCCTCTTCGAGGAGCTGGCGCGATTCCTCGACACCCCCGGCGGGGAGCAGATCGTCGCCGAAGGCTACGCGCAGCTGCGCAAATTCAACTGCTGGGCGGTATCCATCATCCAGCAATACGCCAGGTTCCGGGCCTCGCGCATCCGCGCCGCCGTAATCGGCAACGCGAAGCAGTTCTTCCTCATGCGCCAGTCGGACCGGGCCGACCTGGCGGATTTGGCGCGCGACCTGCCGCTGCCCGAGACCGCGCTCGACGCCATCCAGCGCTATCCGCTGCCCGAGCAACTGCCGGCGGACCGGCGCTACTCGTCGCTGTGCTATTTCACACCCACCGCACAACCGCCGCAATGCGGCACGCTGCGCCACATCCAGCCGGCGGAGGGACACCATGCGGCTTAGCGCCCTCCTTCTCCTCGTGCTCGCGCTGGGCGGCTGCGCCACGACCAAACGCGAAACCGAAGCCGAAGCCCGCGCCTACGAGCGCGGCTACCGGCGGGCGGTGCAAGAGCAGTACTGGATCATCCAGAACCAGCAGCACCAGCCCACGGCGCCCGCCGCCAACCCTGAAAAACCATGAAGAAACTCATCCCGTGGTTCCTTCTCGCTGCACCCCTGTCCGCGCAGTGGATCGTCAACGATCCCGTCAATACCGCGGTCAACACCGCGATCCAGGCGGACCAGGCCGCCAACCAGGTCGAGATTCTTCGCCAGTGGGCCGCCGACCTGGAAAAGCTCAACCAGCAGCTGGAGCAGATGCGGGCGCAACTCGACGTCCAGCGGCGAATCCGCGACGTGATGGGCGACCCGGTGGCGGCGGGCGACCAGGTCGGCGTGGACGGTCTCGGGGCCGAGGACTTCAGCCGGACCTTTGGCGAAACCGCGGACGCGCTGCGCGGCCTCGCGCGGGCCGTGATCTCGCTCAAGTACACCGCGCAGGGCATTTATGAGGAACTGGGCGACACCACGGTGCTCAATCAACCGTTCACGCGTCAGCCCGCGCCCTATCAGCGCTATGCCGTCGTCGAACAGCATGCGGACAACCTCGCCACCGTGTTTGCGCAGACCGCCGGCCGGCTCGCGGATCTGCAGCGGGACCTTGCCGACACGCTCCGCCAGCTCAAGACCGCGCCCACGCAGGCGGAGGTGGACAAGCACCATGCAAAGATTTCCGTCCTGGTCGGCCAGATCGCCGCGGTGGAGACGCAGCGGCGCGATGCCGCCCTGCAATTGCAGGCGCAGCAGATTCTGAACGAAAACCAGGCCGCCAAGGAGCGGCAGGATTTGCTGGAAAAGCAGATTGCCGAGGAGGGTCAGACCTTCGCAGCGGTGGGTGCGTGGCAGGAGTCCCTGAAAATCACGCCCACCAGCTACACGCAGCCATGAAGATGAGCGCCTTCATTGTCCTGCTTCTGGCCGGCCTCGCCGTGTGCGGATTGCTCGTGCGCCGGCACACGGCCCGGTTGCCCGTAGGTGCAGCCTCGGCACCCCGGAGCGCCGAGCCGGTGTCACCCGTCGATGCCTGGCAACAGGGGATCCAGCTCGCCCCGGTCGGCGACTACCACGCGGACAACGAGGCCGCCCGGCGCCTCATGGAAAAACTCCGTCGCGAAGAAGAGCGGCAGCGGCCGCAGGAGGGACGCAACTGATGGAAGGCTTCGCTCCAGGACTGCGCGAGAATGTGCTCGCGCTGACGGTCACGCTGCGCGTTGCGGTGTTCTTTCTCTGCGTCGCCGGACTCATGATCCAGATCCACGCGGCCCGCGCGGATTTGGAAAGCATCGTGCGTCCGCTCCTGCGCGCGATCGTGATCGTCGCGCTCGTGGCGAGCCTGCCCACCTGGTTCGAATTCACCGAGCAGTCCTTTCTGTCGATCGCGAACGTGATCGAGCCGGGCTACACCGACCACCCCATGCGGGCAGCCACCCTCCTGCGCCAGACCGTGCAGGAAAGTAGCGCCAGCACCTTCAGCCTGCGTCGCGTCGGCGAGTCGCTGTACCGCGCTTATCTCTGGGCGATGGCGAAGCTGATCGTGCTCCTCGGCAGCGTCCTGCAACTGCCGTTCTTGCTGCTTCAATACGTCCTAAAACTCCTCTGCTACCTGTTTCTGCCGATCGCGCTGGGGCTTTTCATGGTCCCATCGCTCGGCTCGCTTGGGGTGCGCTACGTGCAGCAGACCCTCGCCGTCCTCGCCTGGCCGGTTGGCTTCGCGGTCACTGAACTCGTCGCCTACCACCTGATCACGGGGTATGTCACCAATGTCGCCATCGGCTACGGCCTGACCCCCGGCCAGCTCGACCCCGCCTCGCTGGCCAGCGTGCTGGGCGGGATTCTCGGCACCCTGTGGCTTTTGCTCGGTACCATCGGCACGCCGTTCCTGATGCAGATGCTCTTCTGCTCCGGCGCACCCGTCACGGCCGGCGGGCAAACGGCCCTGCAGCAGCTCTACACGATGCAGCAGGTCCTCTGGATGGTCAAAAGTGTCAAGACCGGCGGAGCCGCCATGCCGCTCATGGCCGCGCAGGTCGCGGCCAAAGCGGGAGGGACGGGCGGCGGGGGAGGCAACGGACCGATGCCGCCTCCACCTCCGCCGGCCGTGCTCAATCCCCCGCCCATGCCGGCTCCATCCAAGGCCGACTCGGCGGGCGACCAGCGGGCCGCTTCCGCGCTCGCGCTGACGCAGTTGCCCAAACCGCAGACCACAATCTGAAAAAATGACGACCTTGCGTGAAACCCCGGCGCCGCACGTGCGCCCTGACCCGCAGCAGCGCCCCCGCCGCCGGTGGAACCCGATGGAGCTATTTGCCGACCATGCCGTGGCCGCACGGCTCTGGTGCCTTGTGGCGGTGCTCGCCGTCGGCTTCTGCGCGGTGCAGCCGTTCCTGATCATCAAAGCCTACCGCACGCGCGAACAGGTGGTGGTGCTCGACGGCAGCGGTACGTTCCATGTGAGCCCGCTCCTCGGCTTCGAGGAGGCGACCAAGCTCCAGGAGCAGCACGCCCTGCTCGCGTGTCTCGCGCTGTTCCAGCGCAACCCGGCCGGCTTCGACTATCCCGAACTGCTGGAAAAGCTGTTCCTGCCGGAGGCCCTGGCCAAGGCGCGCACCGATTGGGCCGCGTGCACGGAGGAGTTCGCGCAAAAGTCGCTCCATCAAAAGGCCGAGGTCTTGAAGCTCACCGTGCTCGAAACGCGGGAGAACCTGGTGCTCGTGCAGGCCGAGGGCCAGTTGCTGCGCACCGGCGTGATCAAGGACCAGACCTTCACCGAGGCCCCCGCTTTCACCGTGCGCTTCACCTTCGCGCGCAACCCGAACCTGGCCACGAACGGCCGCTATCCCCTCGCGGTATGGAAATACGATATCTCCTCATGATCATCGTCCAGGCCCTCCTGATCGCCGGGGTTCCGGCCTCGGAGATCCGCACCTACCCGCTGGATGAGCATTCCGTTTACACAATCCGGCTGGGCAAGGACGAACCGACGACCTGCGTGTTTCCCGCCCGGGTCACCGCACTTGAGGGGGCGGGGATCGGGTCCCGGCCCGACGACCACCCCTCGGTCTTGCTGTCCTACCAGCCCGGCACGGAGTTCTTCTCGCTGCGGCCGCTCCAGGATCACACCACCGCCGCGCTTAACGTCGTCTACGGCGGCAAAGTCTATGTGCTGCGCCTGACTACCGGCACCGAACCGGACCGGGCCGTCGTCTTTCTGGAGCAGCCGCTGGCCGGTCCCAACGGCCGGCCGCTGATGCCCCTGGCGCTGCGCGCGCTCTTCGACCGGGCGAAGTATGACGGGCGCATCGAAGCGCAGTATCCGGAGCTTGCCACGAACATCGCTCGCGCCCGGCCCGGGAATACCACGCTGTATCCCCGCTTCACTGTGACGGTGGAAGAGGTCTTCCGCTTCGATGCCGAGGATACCGTCGTGCTGCGCACCCGGTTCGCGAACCACGGAGATGCGGCCGTCCATTACGACCCGAACCATCTCGCGGTGCGCGTGGGGGACGACGTGTTCCCCGCCGAGCTGACCGACGCCTCCGGCGCGATCCCCCCCAAAAGCGCGACCCACGTGTGTCTCGCGATCACCGGAGCCCCGGACGGCGGCCGGGCCAATCTATCTGTGCACGAAGCCTTCTCGATCATCGTGCCGCCCGCTCCATGAAGTTCGACGGCCAATTCCTCAACTCAACCGCCGGCCAGCTCGTCGTGGTCGGGGCGGTGCTCGTCCTCGGTGTGCTCGCCGTGCGCTGGCAGCACAGCCAGCGGCAGGCTTCACCGCTCCCCGTGGCACGTTTCAACGCGCCTGCCGCGCTGCCCCGCACCTTCACACGCGACGGCGCCCTGTTTCCCCAGAAAACACCGCCACCGCCGAATCAGCCGGCGTCTCCCAAGCCGTCGATTGCCTCCGCATCCGACAAGCCGCGCGACCTGCCTTTAACCTTGTTCGCGGCGAAGGCGGAGCCGCCCGCGGCGGCATTGGCCCTGCCGCATGCGCCAATCGCCCCTTACGGCCGGCTGATTCCCTGCGAAACCATCGTCACGCTTGAATCCAACCGGCTGGAAACGCCCGTCATCGGCCTCGTGACCGAGGACGTGTGGCATGATGGGGTGCTGGTCATTCCCGCCGGCGCCGAGGTGCACGGCCACGCGGCCCTTGACCGCACGCGGGAACGACTCGCCGCCCAGGGCGCTTGGCGCATCGTCTGGCGCACCCCGGGCGCGGAGAACGGCACCGAACTCGCCGTGCAGGGCTTGGCCCTCGATCGCGAATCTGCCCCCTCCGCCTCCTGGGGAGAACACGACGGCTCGGCCGGCCTGCGCGGCGAAATCCTCAAAACCAGCGACAACCGCGAGCTGCAACTCTTTGCGGCCACGTTCCTGTCGACCGCCACGGCGGCGCTGCAGGACACGCACGCGGTCACCGGCCTGATCGGTGAAGCGGCCGTGCCGGCGGCCACCGCGCGCAACGCAACCCTGGCCGGCACCGGCGCGGTCCTGCGCGAGTATGCCCAAGAGCTGCGCGAGGCCATCGCGCGCGATGGGTTCTATCTCCGCGTGCCCGCCGGCAAGCCGTTCTACCTCTATGTCACCCAGACGCTCGACTTGAGCCAGGCCACCCGCGTCAACGCCCCAACTTTGTCCGCCCAACTCCGCGCAAGCCATGAAAACTAACCTCATATTCGTGTGCCTCCTCCTTGGCGCCTGCCAATCGTCCCCGCCCGCCGTCCGGCCCTTGCCCGATCCGCTGCCGTTGCGCGAACGGCCCGAGAACCTCGCAAGCGCCACCATCCGTAACGACGCCCTGCCAGCCGCCGCGACCCGCGAGACGCCTCCGTCCGGCGATGCCGAGAAACTGACGCGCCAGACCCAGTGGATCGAAGCCTTGATCGCCCAAAACGACGCGCTCACGGCCCGGCTGGGAACGCTGGAACGTGACCCCGCCAGCGTTCCGCTGCCGGCCGCCGCGGCGCCGACCAGCCCGGCGACGGTCGAAGGGGCAGCACCAAAACCGCCCGCACCACCACCGTCCCCCGCCGCGCCGGTCAATCCCGTCGCTTTGCCCGCCAACACCGCTGCCGCGCCCCCCGCGGCCGAACCGCCGTCCGAATCCCCTCCGCTCCTCGCGCCCAACGCCGACGGCGTCATCGACACAACCGTCCTCAACGCCCCCGGCAATCCGCCGAATCCATTCGCCGTGCGCACCCTGCCAGCCGACGCGGTGCGCGAGGTGACCTTCGCGGTCGATGGCATTTTCCAGGGGGGCAGCCCCTGCGCCCTCATCAATGGCCGGGTGGCCGAGGTCGGTGACCTGGTCGAGTCGCTGCGGCTCACCCGGATCAGTCCCGAGGCGCTCGTCCTGACCGGTGACGGCTTCGCCGTCAACCTGCCGCTTGGGTCCACCAAGGTGCGGCTCGCCCTCTAAGACATGCCCGCCTTCACCGCCACCGTCATCGACCCCTTTGGACGCCGCCGCTCCCTGGTGGACGACGCGCCCGACGCCGCGCAGCTCCGGCAACGCCTGCGCGCGAAGAACCTTTGGCCGGTCAACGTCGAGCCGGCCCGGCCCAACCGGAAGCTCGGCCGGCTCCGGCTCTCCACCCGCGATTTCGTCGGGCTGTTGAACCAGCTCGAACTGCAACTGCGCGCGGGCATCACCGCCGACGCCGCGCTCACCCAGCTCGCCGCGGACGCACCGCTTGGGACCACCCGCACGATGCTGGAGAAAATCGAGCGCGAGGTGCGCTCGGGGACGCCGATCCACGAGGCGTGCCGCTTCTTTGAGAAACAATTCCCCGCGCATTTTTGCGCGATCATCGCCGCGGGCGAAGCGTCCGCGCAACTGCCGACCGCCCTGCGGGCGCTGGCCCGCCACCTCACGGAAATGGACGAACTGCGCCGGACGGCGAAGCGGGCGCTCATCTACCCGACCGTTGTATTCACGGCGGTCATCGGGCTCGCCGTCTTCCTGTTGGGCGTCGTCATTCCACAATTTGCGGAGATTTTCTCCTCGCTGAGCCTCCGGCTGCCCACGGCCACCGTATTCCTGATTCGGACCAGCGGTGTGGTGCGCATGTATTGGCTGCCGGCCGCGCTCACCGTTCCAGGGATCGGCTTCGCCGTCTGGCTCGCCCTGCGCACGCCCCGCGGCCGGGTTTGGCGCGACCGGGTGCTACTGCGGCTGCCGCTCGTGGGCGACATCATCCGTCACCTGGCGACCGCGCGTTTCGCCGCCCATGTTGGCTTGCTGCACGAAGCGGGCATTCCGGTGCTTGAAGCGCTGCGCACCGGCGCGGACTTGACGGGCCAAGCGGTGCTCGCAGCGCAATTGCGCGCCGCCCGGGAGGCGGTCGCCGCGGGTCAACCATTATCAGCCGCACTCCCGAAAAATCACGCGTTCCCGTCCTTCGTCGTGCCCACGCTGCGCGCCGGCGAGACCAGCGGACAGCTGGGCGACGCACTCCGCCACATTGAAACCTACGCGGCCAGCCGCGCCAAGGAACGGTTGCTGACCGCGCTCGCGCTCCTCGAGCCCGCGCTGATCGTGCTGCTCACCACCATCGTCGGCTTCGCCGCGCTCTCCTTCTTCCTGCCGCTCATGCAGCTCCTGGGCGGCCTCAACCCGCGCTGACTTATGGTTTACTACGCCTTTGTCCGTAAATCCGGTCTTCTGCGCGAAAACCTCCGCCGCGTGCTGCGCGCCTTCACGCTCCTGGAGATCGTCCTCGCCCTCTTTATCCTGGCGGCCCTCGCCGCCACGCTGACGCCGTCGATCACCGAGATCGTCAACCGCAACCGCGTCGACGCGGAAAAACGCACGCTCGGCGACCTGGCCGACACGGTCACGGCCTCGTTCGAGAACACCGATCTCAACAACCTCAATCTCGCGGCGCTGCCAGGCACGATTGCCGGCACCGACACACCGACGGAATTCTCGGCGTCGAGCACCGCGCCCTACGCCACCACGAACAACAACTCGTGGTTCGCGAAGATCGCGCGGCTGCGCGGCATGACGCCCATCGTCGGGAGCCCGCCCTCGGCCGCGGCCCAACCCGCGTTGGCCCAGATTGCCTACAATCTCTTCGGCAACCCGCGGCTCCTCTTCGCCGGGCCGGCCGAGGCGGGCCAGCAACGGTTCATCTTGTTAAGCCTCATGGCCCGCAGCGACCAACTCACCCTGCCGGCCTACGACGGCACCGCGGCGTGGTTCAACGCCATCTGGAACAACGACTGGGAGAGCCGCACGGCCGCACCGCCCGCCTCCTGGTCGGGTGTCCTCACGCCCGCCCAACTGGCAGCGTGGAACCAGGGCAACAGCGGACTCAAGCAAACCTGGCGCCTCTGTGTGCAGCGCATCGTGCTGCCCAAGTTCATGGTCACGGTGAACAACAATCATCCGACCAACAACGCCTACCTGTCGTTCAACGACACGTCGAACGCCTTCACGGCCGCGGCCAACTCCGGCGCGACCACCACCGCGGAAATTTTGGGCGGACGCCTGGTCACCGTCAATCAGGGCACCTCCTGGCCCGGGGTGCAGGCGCTCCAGTTCCGCATCCACGAAAACGCCACCGTCACTATCCAATGAAAACTCTTCTTCTACTCCTTCCCTTACTCGGCACGGCTGCCCTCGCGCACGCGTTCAACAGCACCACCGGCGGATACACCACCATCCCCGTCACCGTCACGGGCTCCGCCTACAATCTGGACTTTACCATCGATTGGAGTTGCGACGATTACCCGCAGTCAAGCGCGCCGGGACGCCTCGAGCTTTACGATGCTTCCGGCAACTTCGTCGCCCAGATTGTCGGCAGCGTCTACCGGGGCTTCGGTCCCTCGCTCTACGTCTCCGGTCCCGGCTCGTACGGCAATGTCAGCTATTACATCGCAGTCTATGCGGCTGACGGCTGTCCGGCAGACGGCAGCCTGAGCGGCACTTGGAACATCACCGACCTGGCTCCCGGCAGCTACACTCTGCGCCTCTGGGGCTACACCACCAACCAGGTCGGGATGCACGCCACAACCGTGTGGACGTCGGCGACCTATTGCGGCGGGTCGTCACCACCGCCCCCCAACACCCCTCCGACCATTAGCTGGGCCACCAGCCCCGGCAACGTCCCAAGCGGCCAGACCTACACCATCTCCGCCCACGGTCACGACAACGATGGCAACTTGACCCAAGTCAATATCTGGAAAAACGGCCAGCCGTTCGCGTTCGCCGGCGGCGGCAACGGCACGGATGGAGATTCAAGCAATCCGACGAGCGACACGGGACCGCAGACCGTCACTTTCACCGCGCAGGCGGTCGATTCCACCGGAGCCACCTCGCCGATAATTTCGCAGACGGTCACCGTCGCCGCGCCAAACAATCCACCGACGATCTCGTGGAACTCGACCCCCGGTATCGTGGCCAGCGGCCAGAGCTACACGGTCTCGGCGCACGGCCACGACCCGGACGGCAACTTGACCCAGGTGAATGTCTGGAAAAACGGTCTGCCCTTCGCCCTTGGCGGCGGCGGCAACGGCACGGACGCCGATTCCGGCAATCCCACGAGCGACACGGGGCCGCAGACCATCACCTTTACCGCGCAAGCGGTGGACGCCACAGGCGCCACGTCGGGAACGATCTCGCAGACGGTGGCCATCGCCGCCCCTCCGCCTCCGCAATACACCCTCAGCACGACCGCGGGCGCGGGCGGCAGCGTCTCAGCCGGCGGCACTTTTATCGCGGGAACCGTGGTGACCGTGAACGCGTTCCCGGATGCGGTGCACGATTTCGCGGGGTGGAGCGGGGATGCCGCCGGCACGGCCAATCCCGTGAGCGTCACGATCGACCGCAACAAGTCGGTGCAGGCGAACTTCACCCTCAAGACCTTCGTGCTCGCTACGAGCGCCACGGCCGGCGGCAGCGTCACCCCGGGCGGCACCTATCCCGCGGGGACCACGGTCACGATTTCGGCCACGCCGGATGCCACGCATTATTTTGCCGGCTGGAGCGGCGATGCGAGCGGCAGCGTCACCACCGTCGCCATCACGCTGGACCGGTCCAAAGCCGCCCAGGCGATTTTTTCCGGCAAGGTGGCGCAAAGCATCACGTTCAACCCGCCCGGAAATCAGACGACCGGCTCCGCTCCGTTCGCCTTGAGCGCCAGCTCTTCTTCGGGCCTGCCCGTCACGTTCACCGTCTTGAGCGGCCCCGCCACCATCAGCAACGGCTTGGTGCAGGTGACCGGACCCGGCGCTGTGATGATCCAGGCGAGCCAGCCCGGCGATACCCTCTATCTCCCGGCTGCGCCGGTGACGCTGTCCTTCAACGTCATCGCTCCCGTACAGCTCAAGTATCGCGGACCCAGTCGGGCGCTACTGTCCGACCCGCACACCCCCAACGGCACCCCGCTCATCATCCAAGTCCCTTGACCAATCCATGAACTTCCCCCGCTTCCTTCAAATCGCCCGCGCCGTCGCCGGTCTGACCGTTCTGACCTTGACCGCGTCGGCCGACAATGGCGGCCAACCCGCGCTCGACCGCCCGGTCGAACGCCTGCAACTGGACAAGGCCCCGCTTCCGGCTGCACTCCGCGCCCTGGGGCGCTCGTGCCAGACCACCATCCTCGTCGAACCGGACGTGACGGGCGAGGTCACCGTCGAGCTGAATCACACGACCCTGCGCACCGCGCTGGCGGCCCTGACCGAGCCGTGTGGCTACTACGTCGAGGAGTCGCCGGCCGGCTTCGTCGTCAAGCGCCTCAAGACGGTCCTCTACGCCATCGACTATCCCCAGCTCACGCGCAGCGGCTCCGGCAGCGCCTCGATCACGCTGGGCGGCACCAACAGCAACGGCACTTATCCCGGCACAACCAACCAGCAGAACCAAACGCCCAACACGCTGTTCAACGCCAATACGCCCTACGGTAACACTCTCAACGGCCTCTCGGACGCGACCCAGATTTCCATCACCCAGGCGAATGAGAACACCTTCTGGTCCAACCTCGAAACCGAGCTGCGGGCAATGCTCAAGGATGGAGAGATGCTCGTCCTCAACCGCTTCAGCGGCGTCGCGCAGGTCACGGCACCCGTGCGCCGCCAGGAGACGATCAAGGCGTTCATCGACCTCACCAACCGGCGCATCAACCAGCAGGTCGAGATCGAGGCCCGCCTGGTCGAGGTCACGCTCCGCGACGAGAAGAAGCTCGGCGTCGATTGGGATCAGGCGACGGTCGCCGCCGGCGGCCTGCACCTGAGCGGATCGGCGCCGCTCGATGTGACGGGCATCGGCGGCGAAGTGCTGTCGGCCAACACCTTTGTCGCCAATCTTGCGACCGGCGGGGCCTCGGCCGTCATCCACGCCCTGCAACAGCAGGGCGAGGTCAAAACGGTGTCGCAGCCGCGACTGCGCGCCCTCAACAACCAGACCGCCTTCATCAAGGTGGGCGAGGACCAGCCGTTTTTCCGCCTGCAGCAGAGCACCACGCTGAACCAGCCGGGCACGACCACGCCGTTCAGCCAGACGCAAAACAGCTATTCCGTCAGCACCATCACGATCGGCACCATCCTCGCGGTCACTCCGCAGGTCGGCGCCGACCGCGTGGTCACGCTCGATGTGCTGCCCGCCATCACCCGGCTGCAGGCCATCGTCACGAGCCCCGACGGCACGCAGACCGCGCCCGTCACCGAGGTCAAACAGGCGTCGACCATCGTGCGGCTGCGCGACGGCGAAACCGCGGTCATCGGCGGACTCATCACGGAGGACCAGGGCGAAACCGACCGCTCCATTCCGGTGCTGGCCTCGGTGCCCGTGCTGGGCCGCGCGTTCCGCACCAAGGCCACGCTCAAGACGCGCAGCGAACTGGTGATCTTCCTCACCCCGCACCTGCTCTGATGCGCGCCCTCCTTTCCAGGTTCACGGACCGCCTCCCGCTCCGCCCGCCCCGAACTGCGCCTGACCGGCGCCCCGAGCCGGCGGCGGTGGACGCCACCCGCACGCTCGACGGCATTCTCCGCGCCGCGATCGCCGACCGCGCCAGCGACGTGCATTTTGAGCCAAAAGAAGACGGACTTTTGGTGCGCTTTCGCCTCGACGGGGAGATGCACGACTACGTGCGGCTGCCCCTTGGGCAGCGCGAACCGCTGCTCGCCCGGGTGAAGATTTTCGGGGGCATGGACATCACCGAAAAACGCCTGCCGCAGGACGGACGGGCCAAGCTGGCCGACGGGGAAAGGAGAATCCATCTGCGCCTGAGCAGCCTCCCGACGGTGCACGGCGAGAGCCTCGTCCTGCGCCTCCTCGACCAGACGATGCCGATCAAAACGTTTGCCGAATTGGGCTTCGCGCCGGGGCAGGCCGAAGCGCTGCACGCGGCGATCACCGGTCCGGCGGGCTTGATCTTCCTTACGGGACCGAACGGATCGGGCAAGACCACCACGCTCCACTGCGCACTCCACGCGCTCGACACCCAGGCCCGCGCCATCTCCACCCTCGAAGATCCCGTCGAGTATGAGTTCGATAAAATCCGCCAGACGGAGATCCGCGAAAAAATCGGGCTCACGTTTGCCGCGGGTTTGCGCGCGTTGTTGAGGCAAAACCCCGACGTGATGCTGGTCGGCGAGACGCGCGACGGCGAAACCGCCCAGCTCGCGATTCGCGCCGCGCTCACCGGGCACCTGGTCTTTTCGACGCTCCACACGGGCGACGCCCTGGCGGCCATCCCGCGGCTGCGCGACCTCGGCGTGGAGCCGTTTCTCCTCGCCGCGGCGCTCCGGCTCGTGGCGGCGCAACGGCTCGTGCGGCGACTCTGTCCCGAGTGCAAGGCACCCCATCCCGAAACGACGCGTCTCGCCGCGGACTACGCCTGCCCCGGCGGGGAGTTTATGCGCCCGGTGGGCTGCGCGGCGTGTCGCGGCCGCGGCTACCGCGGCCGCATCGGGCTCCACGAAGTGATTCCGGCGGAAAAATTCCTGCCCCTGATCGCGGCGAACGCGCCCATGACCGAACTCCGCAAACTGCGCGCGAGCGAGGGCCATCCGACCTTGTTGCGCCGGGGCCTGGAGCTCGCGGCCACGGGCGCCACCTCCCTCGAAGAAGTCCTACGCGTCCTCTGATTTTTTGGTTCACCAATCCGTCAAACCTCAACCCCGACATCGCATGAACAAGCATCGCCCAACCAGACTCACGAAGGCGTTCACCCTGCTCGAACTTGCCTTCTCGCTCGCCATCATCGCCACGTTGGTGGCGATCCTCCTGCCCAAGGGCGTCGACGCCCTGCGCAATTCCCGCGTGCAGCAGGTCGCGAAGACGGTCGACACCTTGAAGACCGCCATCACGAGCTATATTTCACTCCCCGGCGGCAATGGCTCGATCCCCCGCACCGAGGGCACCGGGATCCCGTGCTCCGGCGCCGCGCTCACCGGCGCGACCGACGCGGTCAAGGGCAACGGCGCCCGTCTCGACACCGTCATGCTGGCCACCGGCATGATTGACCGGCCGGTCGGATTGCGCATGGGCACGCAGGCCGCCACCTCCACCGGTTCCGGCAACGAAATGACCTGGAATCAGTCGCTCCTGGCCTTCGTCATCAGCCCGGATGCGGCGCCGCAGCGCAACTGGAGCGGCGTCACCCGCGTCGAGGCCCGCTCCTCGCAGCAGGGTCTGCTCCCGTCGGTCGCCCTGGGCGCCAACTTCCGGCTCGACGGCGTCACCGACCGGCCGGCCAACGTGGTGATTGCGTACCTCGTGATTCCGGCGTGCCCCTACGCCGATGCCCTGGCGCTGGCCACGCAGTTGAACGGTGCGCAACTGGCGCCCGCCGTGGGCGCCGCGAGCGACGCGGGTGTGGTTGCCTACGCCGCGCCGTCCAACGGCGTCACGGACGTTTATATCTACCTCATGGAGGTCTGATGAAAACTGTCCTCCTGTGGGGCGACCGCTGGTGGCTCAGCGATTCGCCCGAGCCGCTGCCCTTCGCCGGTTTCGAGGAGGCCGCTCGCGTACTCGCCGCGCATCTGGGGCTCAAACACGCAAAACTGCGGCTCATCTACCAGCCCGATACACTGGCCACGGTCGCAACGCCCTGTCCCAAGGGCAGCCGCACCACCCTGGTCGCAGCACTGGCCCCCAGCTTCCCCACCCTGGGGACCGCCGACCATGCCTGGAGTCACGAGCCCATTCTGGCAAAGGGCGACAGCTTCGCCACGCTCCTGCATTTCGAGCGCGAGCCGCGGCTCGAAGTGCTGCTCGCCCAACTGGCGGCGCAAGGCATTGCCGTTGAGACGGTCTGGCCCTTGCCGACCTTCTTGCATGCCTTGCCCGACGAGTGGTCGGAATCCGGAGCGATGACCATCGTCGCCCTGAGCCCGGACCGGGTTTGTGGCTACCGCCATTCCGCCGATGGTGAGCGCAGTGCCCCCGCCTGGAGCGGCGAAAACGCGCGGGCTGAGTTTGGCGCTTGGTTGAGCGACATCTTCGTCCGGAACCCGGACGAACCCATCCTGCTCGTCGGTGACCCTGACGCTGCAGCAGCGCTCGAACCGCACGCGGCACCGAGCGAACGGCCCAACGTGAAATGGTTGCCGCTGACCGAGGCGCTCGCCCGCCGCGTGGTGTTGCCGCGCCACCATCCCGCCCAACTTCTCGCGCCGATGCCGGTCATCACGCTTCAGCGCGCCGTCGTGGCTGCGAGTCTCGCGTTCCTCGCCCTGGCCGGCTGGTCCGGTGCGGCCTATGCGCACGACATTCTCGCGTGGCGCACCGCGGATGCAGATCGGGAAATCCGCAAGCAGGCATTGCGCGCGGAGGTCGCCCATCTGCAGGGCAACGCCGCAGAGATTACCCGCTTGCGCGAGTCGCTGTCCCGCGTCGCCGTTCGCCCGCCGGCCGGCGCGTTGCTCCAGAAGATCGCCGCCACCACACCCCGGGAGGTCGCTTGCGACGCGCTATCGGTGACCTCCGGTGGCTTTGCCTTGAACGGCCACCTCGCGCCGTCCGCGCCTGCCGGCGCAGGCGAAGCATGGCGTGCCCGGCTCACCGACCCGGGGTGGACCCTCGACCTGAAGCCTGCCCGCGACGGTGGGTTCACCCTGATCGGGACATTTTCACGGTGAAGCCCTCCATGACCATTTCCCGCGGAGCACGGCTGGCGCTGGCCGCGAGCATCCTCCTTTACGCGGCCGTATGGCTGACGGTCCATCGGCTGCGCCCCATCCAATGGGCCGGCGACCCGGAGCTCACCGCGTTGGTCTCCGAACAGGAGCGCCTCCGCGATTTCGGGGATGCCACTTGCGCCGCCCTGCGGCTCCAAAGTGACGAAGTCCTGCGGCACGCCTGGACAAAGGAGGATCTGCGCACTCTTCGGGAAAAGCTCGGCTCCGGCTGGGGCTGGGAGTCCCGCGACGCCGGCGACTGGGAGCGGCATATTGTCATTACCCGATCACCCCCGCGCTTTGACGAATGGCCCGCCTGCGTCGCTCTGGTGAGGGAATTGGAGAACCAGCCCGGACTCACCGTCGAATCCCTGGACATCGCCGCGGAAGGCGCCGGGCATCGCCGCCGGTTCAGCCGGTTCTCGATCAGCCTGCGCTTCATTATGGCGGACGCAACCACCGGCAAGGCAGAGCGGCCCGCCCCGAGCCGCGGTCCGCTCCCCCTTGCCTCGGGCGAGCAGCCGGCCGCGACCCCGAAGGTCGGGCCCGTCCCTTCGCTCCGCCCCCCGTCCGCCGGGCCCAAGCCTCCGGCTTCCGGGTCGGCCTCCGCTACGGTGCGGGCCGACCCTCCGGGACCCCGGGCCGGAGTCGGTCAACCCGTTCCTATCCCCAAACCTCCGAACCAACAGAACCCATGATCACCCTGAATCTGCAACTACCCGAACCGGTGGCCGCCGAATTCTACGCCGCCGCCGACCAGCTCAACGCCCGCTTCAGCGGCGCCAACCCCAAGATCGAGGCCAAGAGCCTCATGGCGTTCGCCTTGGCCCGCCACGAATGCGCCGACATCTGCGCCCAGTTCGATCTCGCGCTTCGCCTGGTCCAGGGCGCGCCGGAGCAGCCGTTCAATCCCGTTCTCAAATAACCCCTTGGGCGGAATCCTCCGCCTGGTGCCGCCGCGGCCCGCACCGATCAAAGTGGCCGCAAAACCCATACGTATATGGCTATCGACCCTAAACCCGACAAGAAGACCGAAACCGAGAAAAACAAACCGCTGCAGTTCCGTGACAACCCCGAGGTGAAGAAGCGCATCGAGGCGTACAAGGCAGCCAACCCCACCGACGTCGCCTATTACACCCGGCTCGTGCGGGAGTATCCCGAGCGCGCCATCGAGACGCTGCTCTACAAGGATGTGCAGAAGCACGAAAGCGAGATGCGTCTGATCCAGAAGCAACTCCCGCAGGCCAAGGCGTTCTACGACGCCCAGACGACCGAGGCCCGGACGCGCATCGACCGCGACCTCGAGGGCGTCCAGCCCTATTACAAGGACAAGGCGTTCGTCACCGCCGTGCTCCGGGAGAAGGACCGCCAGGCGCGCCGCGAACTCACCACCCCGAAGGCCGCGCCCACTCCGAGAGCTGCGGCTGCCGCGGTCTGACCCGTGCCGGTTCATCCGTCCACGTGCCAGTATCTCGACGACCACTTGGGCCACGCGGAGTTCGCGCTGAGAGTAGCGACGAACTTCGAGTGCCTGAAGGGCACGCCCGCGCACGAAAGCGTGCGCGCGGCGCTGGCCCAGGTGGCGCAGGCGCGAATCTGGGTGAAAGAAGAACTCGCCGTGGAACAGCCGAAGATCGAGGCCCGCCTCCCGCCCATCGGACAGACGCTGCCGATCACGCGGCGCGAACGGCTCGGTTACCGCTGGCCCTGAGAACGGAGCGATTTCGACCCAAATCCCCCGTGCCCAACTCTTCCGGTCCATGACCTCCCTCCCTACCAGCACGAAACCCTCGGCGCTTCTCTCCGATTCCCGTTACGCTGGCTTGGTCGCCGAGGTAAGCCGCCTGCTAGAGACCGCGCGCCGTTCGTCGGCGCGGGTCGTCAACGCCGTAATGACGGCGACCTATTGGGAGCTTGGCCAGCGGATTGTCGAATTCGAGCAGCGCGGCGAAAGGCGCGCCGGCTACGGCGAGGAACTGCTGCAACGGTTGGCGGTGGATCTCACGCATCGATTCGGACGCGGTTTCTCGTATCCCAACCTGAACAAGTTTCGGCAGCTCTATCTCGCGTATCCTGCCGCAAGAGAATCCGCCGCCAAGAATCTATCGACACTGTCAATAGAATCGACCCTCGCCGCTGCACCAGCACAACTCGAAGCTCCCGCCGCAAAGGCGGTTCGGTTGGCGACAACTTTCCCTCTGCCATGGTCACATTACGTTCGTCTTCTGGCCGTGAAGAACGAGACCGCCCGCCGCTTCTACGAAACGGAGGCGCTGCGCGGCGGATGGTCCGTGCGCCAGCTTGACCGGCAGATCAGCACCCTGTTCTACGAACGCACCGCGCTGTCGCGCGACAAGGCCGCCATGCTGGCGAAGGGCGCTAGGTCGCGGCCGGAGGAGCGGGTCAGTGCCGACGAGGAGGTGAAAGACCCCCTCGTCCTCGAATTCCTCAATCTCAAGGACGAGTACTCTGAATCGGACCTGGAGGAACTGCTGCTGCACCACCTCGAGAACTTCCTCCTCGAACTGGGCGGCGACTTCGCCTTCGTCGGCCGGCAGCGGCGGCTGCGCATCGGCGATGAGTGGTATCGCGTGGATCTGCTCTTTTTCCACCGGCGGCTGCGTTGCCTTGTCGTGATCGACCTGAAGATCGGCAAGCTCACCCATGCCGACGCCGGGCAGATGCACATGTATCTGAATTACACCCGCGAGCACTGGATGGAGGAGGGCGAAGGTCCACCGGTTGGATTGATCCTCTGTTCCAGGTCCGACGATGCCTTGGCGCAGTATGCCTTGGAGGGCCTGCCCAACAAGGTCCTCGCGCGGGAGTACCGGCTGGCCCTGCCTGACGAAAGCCGGCTGGCCGCCGAGTTGGAACAAACCCGCCAGCGACTGGAGCGCGGCCATCGTAGCTAGTCCGCGCCTGGTTCACAGCATCGTCCATCGTTCGACCCTCACGGAGGGCCACAGGGGCCAACCATGGCCAGGGAAGGTCTTTCCGCCCGCGCCGGCATTCCCAGCCTAGCACGCCGGTCAAGGTAGTCCTCGCGGCGCTCGGCTCCACCTGCCCGGACGCTCGCGTAGCGCTCGCGCCCGTGACTCGGCGTGCCGGGGGATGCCGAGCGCGGGGCACCGCTGATCCCCCGGAACGGTTTCGGGGACGCGAGATGTGCCGCTGCTCGCCATCCCCATGCGTATCTATGAAGCGAGTATTGCCTACAACGTCGTTCAACAGGGCCCCGTGGAGCCCCTAAACACGCCCGAGAAGATCGTCGACTATCTCCGGGATGCTTTTGAGCGCCAGCCAATGGTGGAGACGCTCTGGCTCATCTGCCTCAACCGGAAGAATCGTCCCATTGGGCGCACATTGATTACGTCGGGCACCCTTACCGGGTCGCTCGTGCATCCGCGGGAGGTGTTCAAGGTCGCAGTGTTGTCCTCGGCGGCTGCGATCGTGGTGGCACACAATCACCCGGGCGGCGATCCCGCTCCAAGCAGCGCCGATTTGCAGGTCACTCGCCGATTGCATGAGGCCGCGACCGCCATGGACATCGAACTGATCGACCACGTGATCGTGGGCCTGCCGGAAGACGACCCGGCGGGCAGGGGATTTTATTCCTTCAGGTCGGCTGGTCTCCTCTGACCGCCATCTGCGTGCAGCTAGCGATGGACGGCTACTGTCCATCACGGCTCTCGCGACACACTCGCGAAACCGCCGGCCGAGTTTACGGCATTCGGTCACCTCATTGCCTCGCCACTGGCTTATTCACGTGTTGTTCACTCAAAGTGAATCAACAGATCGCCGTCCTGTTTGCGTACCGGGTCCAGGGATTTTCGACCTCTCCAGGGTCACTACAGTCTTTCAAATCCTCTTAGCGGCTCGACATTTCCGTCAGCGATCGTTCATGTTGGAACGATGAGTATCGCTGTCCGCACCAAGCTTTTTTCCGCCGCCTTGGACAACCTCATGCAGGAGCGCGGCGTGAATCAGGTGGAGCTGAGCCGGCGTACTGGCATCGCAGTCTCCCGGATCAATAATTACCTCAAAGGTAAGTTCCGCACGGTCAAACCCGCCCACGTCGGGGCCATGGTGGAGGCGTTGGGCGGTGGCAAGGCCGCCGGGGTATTGGTCGAAGCCTACCTATTCGATCTGCTGCCGGAAAACTGCCGTGGCCTGGTTGAGGTCAAGTACCCCGGCATGCCGACCGGCGGCAAGTGGACGCCACCGTCGAAGGGACTGAGCCGGGATTTCGCCGAGCAGCTACAGACCTTATACCGGCTATGTGCGACCAGCGTGAAGGTCCGTGAGCGCACGGAGGGATGGATTAGCATCATGCGCGAGATCAGCGACTAATCTGGCCGGCTGGCCTGACTCCCACTTGATCCGGCAACCACGATAGAATTTCACTCCCAGCGGTCCTTGGCTTTCGCCTCTTCCTTGGTTTGCCACTGCATGTTGGAGGGATCGTCAGCCCCGCCGCGTTTTAGGGGGATGACATGATCGATGACATATCCCGGTCGGCCATGGGGATAACCAGTCATCTCCTCAAACTTATGGCGGGCTTCCGGGCTGCGTTTAATACGCCCGCGGCTGTCGCGGGGGACGCCCTGCGCGTAACGCGAGGAATGGCCGGTTGAGGAATGGTAATGAGCCGCATGATCCCTTGGCGCGGAAGTATGGGAACGCGGCGTTCCCGAAGCATGCGAATGTGTGCCGCTGTGAGAAGAGTGAGTCGATCCGTGACTTGAATGGTGCGAGCCGCCACCGCCGCGTGCCCAGCCGAGGGGTGTGAGGGCAAGCAAAGCAATCAGCACCGCGTGCGCGACCGGGAAATGGCGGGGGTGTCGCATGGAGAGGCAGGTCAATTCAAGGGTTGCTCGTGCTGGCTCCACGCGATTGCAGCAAGCTTGCCGCATGCATTGACCCAGTTTCTGTCGCGTAGGTCAGCGGCGTTTTGCCGCTTTCATCTTCCGACTCAATATCTGCGCCTGCGTCTAGCAGTCGAGCTATCACCTCGGGATGGTCACGCTTGGCCGCTACATGCAGGGCGGTCCAGCCATCTTTGTCCCCCGCGTCCAAGACTGCTTTGCTGGCAATCAATACGTCTACGACGGAGGCGTGGCCTTGGAGTGCCGCGACATGCAGTGGCCTCCATCCGTCAATGTCTTCCGCATTCACATCGGCGCCGCGCTCCAAGAGCAGTGCCGCAATCTTGGCGTGGCCTTTCAGTGCGGCTACATGCAAGGGAGTCCAATCATTTTCGTCAGTGACGTTCACGTTCACCCCCTCTTTTAACAGCGCCTCGATCCTAGTGATATCCGCATTGCGTACGGCGTAGAATAATTCGGTCTCTGGCGGAAGTGCGGTGGCGGGCCTTGGCGCCACAGGCGGAGCTGGGGCAGTGGTCACGGGAAGAGGTCGTGTGGGGGTGGCAAGAGTGACGAACAGATAATACCCGCCCACGATAATAGCAGCGATTACCGACAGATTACGCAGCAACCGAATACCGGGTGACGAATCGGTGGCGGGCATGTTTTGCAGTTCAATAGTGAGTCAAGTTAGCGGTCAGTACACTCAGATACTCGATACGACTAGAGACGCGACAGGTCGCGGCTCCTAACGGCTGCATTTGACCCGTTGCGAATAAAATTGGGGGGCGTTTGGGGAAACAGTGTTTCACGGGCTGCTCTCTTTTGAGCCCATTGGTGAAATGACTTTCGTCGGTTTCTTCTGCAACTTGTAGTGGACTACTACGAGGGTGATAGCGGCCATGCCCGAGAGGACTCCAGTAGCCAAAGTTCCGCACGATCTCGCAACGACGAGATAAAACGCCAAGTACCCAAGCGCTTCCGTTGTGAGTATTTGGGAACGTGTATTCCAATTTCTTAGCGGTCCATCCTCGCGAGACTTCTCCGCCTTGGCCCGCAGCTCGGTGGTGACGTCGTACTTCGGTTCTAATTTGATTTGATCGTGCATTGCTGTTCGAAAGGCTCCCTCGTCTTTCTTATCAATTGTGTATGCGTGAAAAAGACCCACCAACCACAAGTAATGAGCGACGCAAAGCACCAGCGGAAATATCAAAAGTAGCAAGCCGGCGTATCCCGCGACTGGCATCTTCCCTGCAACGAGTGCACCATTGAATGAGAATAAAAGTCCCCAGAGGCTGATCGAGATCTGCCACTCATATTTCCGGCGAGTTGTTATAGACTCCCACGCTGCCTTTCGGAGCGTCTCCAAATCTTCGAAACGGTATTCCATTTTGCCTTTCTAGGCTGGATAGCCCAATCCTTCGAATGAGCGCATAAGCTACTTTTTTGCATCGATCAATTGTTTAGTCGTTTGTGAAAAACCCGTCCCAAATTCCGCCGTCGCACGGTTGAAGTACTGCGAGTCCTTATGCTGGCAGCGCTAAGCCTGCACACTCACGCGGTGAGTTCGATGATCCAGACCGGCACCCATTCGCATTCATAACGCCAAACGCGAGGCAGGGGATAGTCCTCGGGGGTTTCGCCGTTGTGGATTGAGCGGACTGCCTCTAGGAGCGTTTCGTCGGCCGGGTGTACGAGTTTCAAGCGCGAGGATTTCAGCGACGGCAAGCCGGCTTCGCGTAACGCGGTGCCCACATGCACCTCGAAAGCATTAAGAATGCGCCGGCAAGCTCCATGCCATTCGGGCGAGCTGGCGTCAGGCGGCCACGGCTCGGGGATGAGCGGCTCGAACGGATTCCCGCGCCAAGAAGTGCACCCGGAGTCGCCCGCCCGGCCGGGCGTAACGGTGAATCTCCCGCCGGCTGCGAGAGCGTGCGGCGCTGAACAAATCCCCCAGTCCATGCCCGCCCTTGTGCCACCCAGCCGGGCCGGGTCTAGCCCAAAACGGCAAGCGCCCGCATCCTTTGCCCTGGGCAGGCTTCCAGCGTGGTGGTGCGATACCTGCCTCCGTGTTCTATGCCTCTCTTTGAGGCCGCTCGAACCTTCTTTCAAGGACAATACCCCTGTGAGAGGGTATCCCCACACCCCTCCCCGCTAGGGGGAAGGGTTGTCCTTCCGGAAGAGCCTTTGGCTGCAACGGGTTCACGCTCTTCTGCCTTGTCTTCGACATCCCCGACTTCGGTCGGTTTTCGCTCCGCACGGCTCACGCCGTGCTCCGCTCAAACCTCCCTCCGTCGCTCAGGCAACGGGACACGGGTTCACGGACGGACGGGGTTCAGACGGGTTAAGGACACCCCTGTCCTTTACAAATTCATACCCCGGGCGGGCAAAAGAATCCGCCGGATGGGTTGAGCGAATTCAGACGGCCGGCAGGCCCCGGCTAAGAAGCGCACGCCGGACGACCGAATGCCGGCCCATGCCGGCAATCAGCCGCCATCATGACGGCTTGCGCCACTTATCTCGGCCCCCAACCTTAGTGTCACGAACACGTTCGACGTGCGGTGCCACGCCAGGGTTCAGCTCACGCGCCCTCTCGATAGCCTCGCGCTGGGTGGGTTCTACGGCACTGGCTCTTTCGGAGTCGGCTTTTCTGACCGCGTAATCGCCCTGAGGGCGCCTTTCAATGTACAATCTTTTGTCGGCCATAGGTTCCTCCATTCATTTCAGAGTAACAGATCATGCCGGCACGAACCGCGTCCATGCATCTCCCATCATGTCTAGGAGCGGCTCATTCAGCTTGCAGTATTCGATCCCTGTTTGTGTCAGAAAGATGATACCCCCGGGCCATTGCATGACCAGACCTCGTTGCGCCAAAGAACTGAATCCACGAACGAATTCTCCGAAGTCGGGAGATCCGGAGCGGACAGCGAACCCCCAGTACTCAGCACGACCTTCGGCAATATAGCGCTTCTGTTCTTTCCAAAGCGTCCGTATCACCTTCTTTTCTTCTAACGCCAATGCGTTTGGATGTGGCCATTGGTGCATCGGCGTGGGTTTCGGCTCCACGACTGTTTCAGGAGCAACAGCTGCTGCACCAACCAGCAGGTCCTGAGCCTTTGGCGGTGCGGCTTTACCCACTGGTGCCTCCAAAGGACTTGGCGGTGGAACCACGCTTGATCTGGGCCAGTCGTTTAACTCGATTCCAAACGCCTTGCCGACATAGACACACACGAGAGGCAGAAGCACTGGCAGCAGGGCGACGGCGACGACCGCAAGCAACTGCCACGACAGCTCCACGCAGAACCAAAAATGCGCCATGAGTAGCCAAACGGCTACCAGTGGTATCGCTATATGGGCCGAATAGAAGAGCCACCTGAAGATGGGCTCAGTCGGCACTGAAATGACCCGTGGCGCCCTATCGCTCATGGACGTGTTGGTAAATGAAGGCTGCAATTGCCGCAATAACGAAGTCGTCGCTAACAAAGGATTGCGGCCCCGCCTCATTCTGTTCGTTGCCCCCTTTTGGTCGCAGTTCGCCTGTTCATTTAGAGCTATTTGTGTTTTAATTTCGCTATGCCCAACAAGCCTCCAGTTCACAGGGCTGGACTTCGATTTAAGAAGCTCGACCTGCATATACACACGCCAGCATCGAAGTGTTTTGCTAACCAGACGGTAACCGCCGAACAGATTGTCCAAACCGCAATAGCCAAAGGTCTCGACGGTATCGCTATTACCGATCACAACAGCGGTGAGTGGATTGACCAGGTTAAGAAAGCTGCGGAAGGCACAGCACTTGTTGTCTTCCCCGGCGTTGAAATTACCTGTATGGTCGGCCTAGGAGGCATTCACCTCATTGCCCTCTTCGATGTGACTCAAGGAACGCGGGACATCGAAAGTCTTCTCGGCAATCTTGGACTTAAGTCTGGTGAGTACGGGGATACAAACACTGTCGTTCAAAAGGACCCGCTTACACTCGCGTCGATTGTCGTAGAACGAGGAGGTCTTGTCGTACTAGCCCACGCCAACTCGGGCAAGGGTGCGCTAACGGATATGCGAGGGCAGCAACGCACCGACCTCATTCAGTTCCCGAAGATTCACGGCGCTGAGGGGACTGATTTCCGCGACGTTGCGGCGCAACAAAAGCGAAAACGGGTTGTCGATCTCCTCGACGGAACAGACCCAACGTACAAGAGGAAGCTCGCTGTGTACCAAGCTTCCGACAATCCCTCGGGAAGCGGCGACGGCAGTCACGGTCTCGCCGGAATCGGAACGCGCTGCGCATATTTCAAACTGGATCAGATAAACATCGAAGGGCTGGCTCAGTGTTTGGCCGATCCTGACGTTCGGATCCGGCAGGATTACGAGTTCGAGGTTGTTGGCTACCCGTTCATAAAGCGCATAAAGATTACAGGCGGTTTTCTGAACAATGCGGACGCCAATTTTCACCCCGGATTGAATAGCATTCTCGGAGCCAAAGGAGCCGGGAAATCTCTACTCATCGAGTTTCTCCGTTTCGCTCTGAATCAACCTCCGTCCAATGACGAAATCCGGAACGACTACTTGAGTAAGTTAGAGCATCGTCTCGAAAACTACGGCTCCGTTGAAGTCACCGTGGTAGATGAAACCGGGAAGGATTTAGCCATTACCCGCACGTGGGATCCGTCAGACGACAATCCGTATAGCACTGGCGGGACAAAAGACCCTGCCGAGCTTTTTCCAGTACTTTTTCTCAGTCAGAACGAGATTATCAAAATCGCCGAGAACGAGAGTGAACAAATTGCCTTCATAGACAACTTTTTCGACTTCCGGAGCTTCCAACAACAAATCACGACTCTTGAGAACGAATTGGCCGAACTAGACAGAGTTCTTGCGGAATGCTTTGCCGCTTTCGCTTCACAACGGGTGATTGAACTGAGAATCGAAGGCTTCAAGAAAGAAATCATCACACTAGATGCGGCGCTCAAGAATCCCGTTTTTGACCAGTTTTCTAAGCTCGAAATCAAGGATAACGCATTGCGCGTGCAACAGCGCTTTCTGGATGACCTCATCCAAAAACTCGGAGTAGACCAGCTTGATTACGGGCAAATCGAGCTGCCTGCTCTCCCGGAGCAATGTGAAGATGATCCCGCCTTGAAGCGAGTTGCTGATCTTTCCACACGAGCGAAGTCGGGACTTTTGGACAAATTGGAAGATGCTACGCGAGCGCTGAAAGCCACCAAGCAACAGATTGAGACGGAATACGCCAAATGGTTGCCTGAGTTTCAGGCCGCAAAAAAAACATACAATGAAGCCGTTCAAAAAGAGGGTGGCGACTACAAGAACCTCGCGCAGAAACGGGCCAAGATTGTTAAACAAATCGAGGCCGAACAACAGAGATTGGTTCCGGTAAAACAGAAGAGTGACCAAATCAAACCTGTCGGGATTAAGAGGGACGAAGCTATCAGTTCTCTCAAGAAGGCGTACGAAGCGTACAGCAAGGAGCGCCAGGAGAGATGCGCCAAATTGGAGCACGAATCCAACGGACGATTGATGGTTCGCATTAGCGAGTCGACCAATGTCGATGAATTCAGAAACAGACTCTCTTCCCTCAAGAAAGGCTCATACGTCCGTGACACTGAAATAGAACTGATCTGCACGAAGACGAATCCGGGCGCATTCGTACGGGCGATCGTCAGACACGGCATCTTTGAAAAACCCGAATCGCTAGAGGAGCTCGCGAAGAGTGTTGGTATCGAAAAGCAGCGGATGTTTACTTTGTCGGAGTTCCTCAAGAATGAGTATCCTGTCGAAAAGCTGCTCGCCCTGGAACACAAGGCTCTCCCGAAGGATCGTCCAGAGATTAAATACAAGGTCGCTGACAACACATTCGAACCTCTCAATAGGCTGTCGGTCGGGCAGAAATGTACGGCCATGCTCATACTGGCCCTCAGCAACGGTACGTTTCCCATCGTCATCGACCAACCGGAAGATTCGCTCGATATTCGGACAATCTGGGAGGATATGTGTTCGAAAGTCAGAAAAGGGAAAGAGCGTCGCCAGTTTGTTTTTACCACCCACAACTCCAGCTTAGCAGTGGCGTCCGATACCGATAAGTTCACGATCCTCGAAGCCGGAGCAACCAGCGGACGTGTGATATTTTCCGGTTCGATGGACCACGCACCAGTGAAGGACGAGGTTATTACCTACCTCGAAGGCGGGCCAGACACCTACAAAATCAAATTCGGTAAATATAGAATCGACCACATCAACTAGACACTCATGTACCACACGTGGCCGCATTTATTGCATTGATACTTCCAAAGCTTGTGGTGCGGCGCTGGTTCCTCGGTCCATGGCTGCCCGCCGTGGATACAAAATCCGCTGCTGCAGGTCAAATCGCCCGCGTCCTCCAGCTACGACGCACGCCAGTTGGGATGCGCGGCGATCGTCGGGCCGGTCGGCCGTGAGGCCAGTCGGCGAATGCGATGCCGCCGGCGTTCTGAGCCACCGGCCGTAGATGCCAGAACGGCTCTGCCGCTTCTTTGGTGACCAGCCCCTTATAGAAACTGTGCAAAACTTCGACGCTATGGCCCATTTGGAGCGCGGTGGCGGCCTCGTTTTCGAAGTAGGCAAGATGCATGCTCGCACAAGTGTGCCGCAGACCGTTGTGCTTCCACTCAATCGCCTCCGCCTTCGGCTCCTGTTCCACCCCAGACTGGTTGGCCCGCGTCAGGATGTTGTGCAGGAGTTGGTTGTAGGCATCCTCTGTGCCGGCGAAAACGCGACCGGATCTGCGGCGCAGCGGCGCCAGCCACTCCGCGAGATTCGCTTGGATTTCCACCACGCGCCGCGAACGCGTCTTCGCTTTCCCGGCGGTGACTTCGATCACGTTGGGCCGAACCTCGCTCCAGTCGAGCACGCACACCTCTGAGCGACGCAAGCCCGCGAATAACTGGATCGCCACCGCCGCCAGCCCAGATCCCCCATCGTGCTGTTGCGCCGCGGCGAGGAGCCGCGCTGATTCCGCTACCGTGAAGACGCCGATGTCGGTGCCGTTGAGTTTGGCCTTGGCGATGTTCCCCGCGACGTTTTCCGCAGTCCATTTCTGCTCGACACAATAGTTCAACAGGGCTCGCAGCGTAATGATGTAATTGTTCTTGGTTTTCGGCGCAAACTCCTGCTCCGCCAGCCACGATTCCAACGCGCCCTGCGTGAGCAGGTTTACCCGTTTCTTCCCGAACGCGTTCTCCGCCTTCGTCAGCTGGCTTCGAAGATTGACGAGGTAGCGCTCCTTGCAATGCATCGCCCGGCGGCTGGCCAAGAAGGCTTCGCTGGCTTCGCTGAATGTGCGCGTGCCACCTTGAGGCAGCGCGTGCCGCAGGAAGAAAGTCACCGCTTCTGTTAGCGTCAGCATGCGCCCAACGTTCAGGCCGGCCAGTGCGAGCCGCTCCTGGCATTGCTTCGCCTCGACGCGAAGCTCCGGCGCTATGGCGAATGCCTCACTCGCTTGTTCGACCTTACTGGCTAGGCTGTCGGCGAGAAATTTCTTGGCGTCGGCGTAACTCTTGAAGAAACGGCGGATCTTGCTTCCCCGCGTAATGCGGCGGCCCAAGGTAACCCGCCAATAGGCGACACGCCGCTTGTCGCCGTCAGGTATCACCCTGCGTTGCGCGTCGATTTTTACGGGCGCTAAGTTCGAATTCATGGCTTCAAAACTGGACACCAACTGGACACCAGTCAACGCTTCTCCTCTGTAGCCAGCAGGCTCATAACCTGAAGGTCGTGGGTTCAAATCCCACCCCTGCACCCAATTTAAGGCGCGGGCCCATACCGGATTACCCAGATGCCGAAGCTTGGTTCGCCAGGCTCATAATCCCGCACTTGCGGGATCGTTGGTCCCGCTTCCGCGGGATCCAACCCCTGCACCCAGTTTAAGGCCCTTGGACGCTCTCCAAGGGCATTTTGTCATGGAAATTAGGAGATTTCTCCCATCGAGGTCAGCGACGAACTCGACGCTTTGGACTTTGGTAAAAAGGGGCAGATTTGGGGAAAGGCGAAGACCCAATTTTGCTCTGCCCATCTGCAGGAGAGGATCGAAAAGATCTCGGCGCTGCCCCGACAAATCTGGCCAAAGACGCGAACGTTAAGGTTGCTCCGAATGCTCCTTTTCGCTTTTCCTTCGCCACAAATTCGGCGTCATTTCAATCATGACCAAGGTGTTGATTGGACTACTTCTGCTCTCCGCCGCAGCCATCGCCGAGGCTGGCGCGCCGCTGGGACCTTATGACGCCGTGAATCCGTTCATCGGCACGGCGGCTGATGGCAATACTTTCCCCGGCGCATCCGTGCCATTCGGCCTGCTGCAGTGGGGGCCGGACACGAGGGCGGATGGGTGGTATCACTACGCAGATCAGACAATCCGCGGCTTCAGCCTCACACACATCAGCGGCGCAGGATGCCCTATTTACGCGGACGTGCCCATTCTGCCCTGGACGGAGGAACTGACGGGCCCGGGCTCTTCCCCGGACTATACCCTGGCATTTTCCCATGGTCGCGAAGAGGCGCATCCGGGGTACTACGCGGTTGAATTAGACAACGGCGTGAAGACCGAGCTCACGGTCACCGCGCGTGCCGGGATCGGCCGGTTCGTGTTCCCAGCCGATGCAGTGCGAACCTTGCTGATCAAAGTCAGTGACAGCGCCACCGTGGATGACGCGAAACGCAAAGCCGACACCAGCGCGGTGGAAGTTCGCGGCACGGATACCATCGTGGGATCCGTCCACAGCGGCGGCTTCTGTGGCAGCGACAGCCAATACGTCCTCTATTTCGTCCTGACGTTCGCCCGCCCGTTTTCTTCCGCGGGCACGTGGACCGCCACGGTGAGTCCCGGGAGCACGTCCGCCGCGGGACACAAAGTGGGCGCGTATGTGTCCTTCCCGCGCGGCGCGGAACCGATTGTCGCGAAGGTTGGCGTCTCGTTCGTCAGCATCAGCAACGCCTTGGCCAATCTGCAGGCGGAAATACCCGGCTGGGATTTCGAGGCGGTCCACGCCGCCGCCAAGGCCCGTTGGACCGATCTGCTGGAGCGGGTCCACGCCGACGGCGGCACGCCCGAGCAGCGCACGATTTTTTATACCGGTCTGTACCACATGCTGCTGTCACCGAATCTGTTCAACGACAGTAACGGAGAGTATATCGGCTTTGACGGCAAAGTACGGCGCTTGGCGCCGGGGGAAGCGCAGTACGCGAACTTTTCCGATTGGGACATCTACCGCGATGTGGTCCCGCTTCACGCCCTGCTCCTGCCGGAGCAGGCCAGCCAGATGATGCAGTCGCTGATCCGCGACGCGGAGGAAAGCGGATGGCTCCCCCGCTGGCCGGTGGCCAACGATGTGAGCTACGTCATGGGCGGGGACTCGCCGGCGATCCTGATCGCCGAGGCCCATGCCTTCGGGGCGCGGTCGTTCGCGGCCAGAACCGCGCTGGAATTCATGCTGAAGGGCGCCACCCAGCCGGGGACGGGCCCGCACGGCCAGTCCCAGCGGCCGGGACTGGCCGAATACCTGAGCCGGGGCTATGTCCCGGTCGGGGATGGCAACGAGACCGGTGCGTCGGTCACGCTCGAGTATGCGAGCGCCGACTTCGCGATCTCCAGGTTCGCCGCCGCCCTGGGCGATCAAGCGAATGCCGCCAAGTTGCTTGGCTCTGCCCAGAACTGGCGGAACCTGTTGGACGCGGAGACCGGATTCATCCGGCCCCGCACGTCCGATGGGAAATTCCTGGGCGATTGGGATCCCGACCACCTCATGCCACACCACAAGAATTGGGATAAGGATGACCAGCTTGGCTTCGAGGAGGGCTCGGCCTGGCAGTATACGTGGATGATTCCGCACAACTACGCCGGTCTGATTGCCGCGCTGGGCGGGGAAGAGAAGGTCGTTCCCAAGCTCGACCAGTTTTTCCAGAAGCTGAGCGGTTGGGCAGTCCCAACCTTCACAGTGACCAATGAGCCGGATTTCTGCGCCCCCTACGCCTATGTTTGGACGGGAAATCCTTGGAAGACCCAGGAAGTCGTTGATCGCGTTCGCCGCGAGACCTTTACCACGAAGCCGGATGGGCTGCCCGGCAACGATGATCTGGGCGCCACGTCGGGAGTCTATGTGTGGAATGCCCTCGGCCTGTATCCGGTGATCCCCGGAGTCGGCGGGCTGGTGCTGGGGACGCCCATGTTTCCCCGCGCGATCGTGCGGATGGGGGATGGACGTACGCTGGAGATCCTCTCTCATGGCGTTGGAGTCTACGTGCAGTCGGTGAAGCTGAATGGCAGCACCTACGACAGTACGTGGCTGCCTCTGGACGTTCTCTCCGCCAAGGAGAACCGTCTTGAGTTTCTGCTTGGCGCGCAGCCCAACAAGACCTGGGGGGCACACCGTGCGAGTCTGCCTCCCTCGTTTGATATTCCGGCCAAGTAATCCGTCGCTTCGCCACCAATCCGGTTTCCGATCAGCGGGCTCAACGCGATGGCGCACCGCGGCCGTCAGGAGCGGAGCAGTGTGCCGAGCGCCTCGGTCAACTGCTCAACATCCGGCCGCGTGTTGTAGGCCCCGATCGACACCCGCAGGTATTGCCGCCCCTGCCATTCCATGATCGGCACCTCGATCCGGAATTTGTCATACAGGCTCGCCTGAAGCCGCGGACCATCGCACGGCGGCAGCGGAACGGTGGCCATCTGCCCAAACCAATCCGCCGAGTCCGGGCAGATCTGGGGCAGCCCGGTCAGCGCAGCGATGGCCTCGCGGGCGCGGCGCGCCAGCGCGTGGCAACGAACCCGCACGTCGTCCCAGCGATATTCCGTCCAAAACTTGATCGCCGCCGGCACCGCCAGGTACGCGGCGATGTCGCGCGTGCCGCTCCATTGCTGCTCATCAAGGAATCGCGAACCGGTCGGCGCGGGCAGCTGGTCGCCCCAGCTGACCACCAGCGGCTCAACCAAGGCCTGCGCGGCGGGCCGCGCATGGAGGAACGCGGAGCCTTTCGGCGCGCAAAGCCACTTGTGGGCGTTCGCGGTGTAGAAATCGGAGCCAATGTCTTCCAGATCCAACGGGACCTGGCCGAGCGCATGCGCCCCGTCCACGATGCTGAGCAGTCCCGCGGCGCGCGCCCGGCGGCAGAGCTCCCGCACCGGGAAGACCAGCGCCGTCGGCGAGGTGATGTGACTGAAAAAAAGCACCCGCGTCCGCGGCGTGACGCCCGCCCACAACCGTTCGATGAGTTCCTCGGCAGTGGTCACCGGCAGGGGAACGTGGACGGCCCGATAGACGGCGCCGGTCTTGTGACAGAGGAACCGCCACATGCGATCCATCGCGCCGTACTCGTGGTCGGTCGTGAGGATTTCATCGCCGGGGTTCAGTTGCAGACCACGCGCGACAATGTTCAGGGCCGTGGTCGCGTTGGGCACATAAACCAGATTGTCTGCGCCGGTGTGCACATGGGCGGCCAGCGCGGTCCGCGCCTCGCGCAGCAGGGCCGCAAAGCGTCGCCCCAGAAACTCCACCGGCTGGCGTTCCAGCTCGCGCTGCCATGCCTGGTATTGTTCGAAAACGGGGCGCGGTGTCGCGCCAAACGAGCCGTGGTTCAAGAAGACGACCCCCGGATCGAGCAGAAACAAATCTTTGGGCAGCGCTCCCGGCTCATCGACTGCTTCGTGTTTCCCGGTGTTTTGAGGTGAACGGATCCTGTCCATCGCCGGGGATTGTCGGGGAAAAGGCTGCGCAAGGAAAGTTGGAACGACGCCGGGTAGCGGGTCAGTTTGCGTGTCATCGCGGCCCGTTCTGCGGGCCGGCAGAGCTCGGTAATCGCCTTCGCTCCTCGCAATGACCAACGGTACCATTACCAACTTCCGCCGGAGATGGACAAACCTGGATGAATAACCCACCTTCAACCACAAGTTCCCGAGAGCTCATTCTGACTCAGGACGTGTGATTCATCACGGACGCCAATCCCTTGTCATCAAATCCACCCTGCTGAGATGAATCGGCGCGAATTTTTGATTCAGACGGGAGTGACGGCAGCGGGATACCTGGCGGGGGGCATGCTGACGAGTTGCGCCAACCCGGGTGCTTCCTTGGCCCGGCGCACCGGCCGGGGCGTCGCGATCATCTGCGACCCCAGTGATCCGATTGTGTCGGCGAAGCCGTCGCAATGGGCCGTGCAGCAACTCCAGCAATCGCTGACGGGACGGGGCTTCATTGCCCGAGCATGCACCCGGCTGGACGAAGCCGACCCGGGAGAGGCGTGCGTTGTCGCCACCGGCAGTTCATCCGCCATGACGCGCGACGTCGGCGTCGTTCCGCCGGCCGAGGCCGAGGCGTTGGCCATTGTGCCCGGAAAACTGGGCGGTCGGGACGTGTTGCTCGCCAGCGGCAGCGACAGCCGCGGGCTGGTCTACGCGCTGACGGATATTGCTGATGCCGTCGCGCTGGCCGAAGATCCCCTGGCTGCGTTGCATCCGTCCCAATCCGTCGTCGAACGCCCCGCCAATCCGGTCCGCAGCGTCATGCGGCTGTTCGTCAGCGACGTCGAGGACAAGGTCTGGTTCAACGACCGCGATTGCTGGCGCCGCTATCTCTCGCTGCTCGCCGCGCAACGCTTCAACCGCTTCAACCTCGCGCTGGGGCTGGGCTATGACTCGCCGGACCATCTCCGCGATACGTATTTTTACTTCGCCTACCCGTTCCTGGTGTCGGTTCCCGGCTACAACGTCCGCGCGACGAATCTGCCCGAGGCGGAACGCGACCGGAATCTGGCGATGCTCCGTTTCATCAGCGATGAAGCCGCGGCCCGCGGGCTGCGTTTTCAACTGGGCCTGTGGACTCATGCCTACCGGTGGACCAACAGTCCCGATGCCAACCACAACATCGAAGGGCTCACGCCCCAGACCCACGCCCCCTATAGCCGTGATGCGCTGGCACTGCTGCTGAAGGAATGTCCCAACATCACGGGCGTGACGTTCCGCATCCACGGCGAAAGCGGGGTGCCCGAGGGAAGCTATGACCTGTGGAGGACGATCTTCGACGGCTGCGCCCGCAGCGGACGGCGCGTCGAGATCGACCTGCACGCCAAGGGCATCGATCAACCCACGATCGACGCGGCGCTGGGGACGGGCCTTCCCGTGACCATCTCGCCCAAGTTCTGGGCCGAGCACATGGGCCTGCCCTACCATCAGGGCGCGATCCGGCCGACCGAACTGCCGGTGCGGGAGCGGGGCGGCGGCCCGTTCGCCCAGAGTGAGGGCGCGCGGAGCTTCCTCCGCTACGGCTATGGAGATCTGCTCCGGGAAAACCGGCGCTACGGCATCGTCCACCGCCTCTGGCCGGGAACGCAGCGGCTGCTGCTGTGGGGCGATCCCCTCTTCGCGGCCGCGTATGGACGCGCCGCGAGCTTCTGCGGCAGCCAGGGCTGCGAAATCTTTGAACCGCTGTCGTTCAAGGGCCGCAAGGGATCCGGCCTGCCCGGCGGACGTGACGGCTATGCCGACGCCTCGCTGCACGCGGCCGGCGGCGATTTCGAGAAGTACCTTTACACCTATCGTCTCTGGGGCCGCCTGCTCTTCAATCCCGAGGCGGAGCCGCAGGTCTGGCAGCGACACCTTCGCCGGGAATACGGCCCGGCCGCGGATACAGTGGAAAAGGCGCTGGCGCACGCCAGCCGCATCCTGCCGCTGTTCACCACGGCACACACGCCCTCCGCCGCCAACAACAACTACTGGCCGGAGATGTATGTGAACATGTCGATTGTCGATGCCTCACGGCCACAACCCTACACCGATACGCCCAGCCCCATGCGATTCGGCACGGTCAGTCCGCTCGATCCGCAACTTTTCGCCCGCGTGGACGACTACGCCGATGAATTGCTCAAGGGTCAGGTCAGCGGCAAGTACTCCCCCGTGGAGGTTGCACAATGGCTGGAGGACCTGGCGCAGACCGCCGCGGACCACCTGGCCCAGGCCCAGGCGCCGACGGTTGATCGCACTGCACCGGCCTTCCGCCGGTTCGCCGTCGACGTGCAGGTACAGATTGATCTGGGCCGCTTCTTTGGCTGGAAGCTCCGTTCCGCCGTGCTGTATGCGTTGTACGACCGCACGGGCGAACGCTCTGCTTTGGAGGCGGCGATCCAAGCCTATCGGTCGGCGCGGCAGGCGTGGGCACGCATCGCGGCAGTGACCGCGGGCGTTTATGTCAGCGACGTGACGTATGGCGAAGGCTGGTTTCAACGCGGCCACTGGAGCGATCGTCTGGCGGCGATCGACCACGACATCGCCGCCATGGAGCAGAAAGCTGCGGAGCCTGCTCCATCGCCGGCGGTGTCGGGCATCGAGCCGGAGAGGTTCGCGGCCCTCGTCCGTGATGCGCTCGGCCGCCCCCAGCGTCCCGTCCCAAACATAACGCATGTCCCGCCTGCCTCGTTCCGGCGGGGCCAGCCGGTTGCGCTTGGCGTCATGCGCGCCAACGATCGGACGGGGCCCCAAGCGATCCGGATGTTTTATCGCCACACCCACCAAGCCGAGCCGTGGCGCGTTTTGCCAATGCAGATGGAAGCGGGTGGCTACCAGGCGGCTATCCCGGGCGAGTACACCGACTCGCCCTATCCCCTGGAGTATTATTTCGAAACGGACGACGGAGCGGGACGGTCGTGGCTATATCCGGGTCTGGAGGCGAACCTATCCAATCAGCCATATTATGTGCTGCGATAGATTCGAAAAGAGGCACGCAGAAGTATCAGGCGACGGGAACCGGGTCGCTGAAAATGAGAACCGGGCAGCCGGACCACAAGGTGTCGGGTCCGGCGATCCACGCCTGCGGAGCGCGCGGAGGCGTGCCCCTTTCGCATTGCATCACCAAGGAATTCCCCATTCACCCGTATTATTCGTTAGCCGGCAGGCACACCCAGCCGGTGTCGCTCCGCAGCGAACCAACCACGTCACTCCATGAAATTTCCCCGCCGCTCTTTTCTTGCTTTCTGGCTGCTGCCGGCACTCTGCCTTCCCGCCGTGCGCGCGGGCGAATTGCCCGCGGGCGCCACCCCCGTGCTCCTGGCGCTACAGGCCGAGCTCGATCACTCGTTCACCGCGCTCAAAGCCGAGCCGGTGCCGCCCTACTTCCTCAGTTACGAGGTCACGGAGAACCACAGGTACGTGGTGAGTTCCACCTTCGGTACCCTGGTTAACAGCACCGAGGAGCGCAGGCGCCATCTCGACATCGACCTTCGCGTCGGCGACCGCACGCTCGACAACACCCACCCGTTGCGCGGCAACCAGGGCTTTGCGATGGCGAACCTGGCCGGCGGCACGGTCCTGCTGCCCATCGAGGATGATCCCGATGCCATCCGCGCGGTGCTTTGGTATCAGACCGACCGCAGATTCAAGGCCGCGGTCGAGCAGCTCACCAAGGTGAAGGCCAACATGAAGGTGAATGTCGCCGAGGAGGATCAATCCGCCGATTTTTCGGCCGAGCCGGCGGAGGTGTTTGTTCAGGCGCCAGCCGATCTGAAAATCGATCGCGCCGTCTGGGAGGAGAAACTCCGCCGGTACACCGCGCCGTTCGCGGCCTACGGCAACATCTATGGCGCCCGCGCCTCGCTCAATGTGGACGCGCAGACGTGGTGGTACGTGAACAGCGAGGGGGCGCGGCTCCAGACCACGCAGACCACGGCGCGCCTCCTGATCTACGCCACGACCAAGGCCGACGACGGGATGGTGCTGCCGCGGTATGAGACTTTCTTCGCCTTCACGCCCGACCAGCTCCCGGGTGACGCCGAGGTGCTGGCGCGGGTCGAACGCCTGATCAAGGATCTGCTCGCGCTGCGCACTGCGCCCGTCATCGATCCCTACGCCGGCCCGGCCATCCTGTCGGGCCGCGCGGCCGGCGTGTTTTTCCACGAGGTCTTCGGCCATCGCGTCGAAGGCCATCGGCAGAAGGGCGTCGACCAGGGGCAGACCTTCAAGAAGATGCTCGGCCAGCCGGTGCTGCCCGCGTCGTTCACGGTCTACTGCGATCCCACGCTCGATTACTTTGGAAAGACGGCGCTGGGCGGCTATTATCTCTACGACAACCAGGGCGTGAAGGCGCGGCGCGTGACGCTGGTCGAGGGTGGCGTCCTCAAGGGCTTCCTGATGGCGCGGATGCCCATCGAGGGTTTTCCGAATTCCAACGGTCATGGCCGCAAGGCCCCCGGGCTTCCCGTGGTTGCGCGCCAGTCGAACCTCATCGTCGAGACCGCGCAGCCCGTCTCGCAGGAGAAGCTGAAGGAGCAACTGCTTCAACTCGTGCAAGAACAGAACAAACCCTACGGACTTTATGTTGAGGACATTGAAGGCGGCTTCACGCTGACCGGCCGCTTTATTCCTAACGCCTTCAATGTGCGGCCCCTCATGGTCTATCGCGTCTACCCCGACGGCCATGAAGAACTCGTGCGCGGCGTTGACTTCATCGGCACGCCGCTCTCGGTCTTCAGCAAGGTCGTCGCGGCGGACGACACGCCGGGCATCTTCAACGGCATCTGCGGCGCCGAATCGGGCCCCGTGCCGGTCACGGGCATCTCGCCGGGCCTGTTGCTCTCCCAAGTCGAGGTGCAGAAGAAGGAAAAGGCGCAGGACCGCCCGCCCCTGCTCCCCGCCCCGCTTGAAAGAACCCCCAGCCCATAACCTCCCGCGCCATGAATCTCGTCCCCCGGTTCTTCCTCCGCTTCCCGGCCGCGCTTGCGGCGGCCCTGGTCTTCACCCTCGGGGCCGCAGCGGCCGATGAGGATGCCGTCTTGCGCGCCATGCGCGACGAACTCACCCGTTCCACTACGCAGCTTAAGCTCGAAAATCTCGCCCCGCCTTATTTCGCCGCCTACCGCGTGGTCGAAAGCACCGACACGAGCGTGACCGCGAGTTTTGGCAGCATCGTCACCCGCGACCGCGTCCGTCCGCGCCACCGCGTGGCCATGATCGAGCTGCGCGTCGGCAGCCCCCAGCTCGACCAGACCAATTTCCTGTCCAACAATATCTTTGGCAGTTTTTCTCAATCGCACGAGCTGCCGCTCGACGACAACTACACCGAGTTGCGCCGCCAGCTCTGGATCGCCACCGACACCGCCTACAAGCAGGCCGTCGAGCAGCTCGCGAAAAAGAAGGCGTCGCTGGAAAACAAGACGCGCCCCGACCAAACCGACGACTATGGTAGCGAGCCACCGACGCAGACCACGGAAGAAACTCCACGCCTGAAGGTCGATTCCCCCGTGGCGGAACAGCTGGTCCGCGAACTCTCGGCCGTGTTTCGCGAGTTTCCGGCGGTGGTCCATTCGAATGCCGCGCTTACGCTCAGCGAGCAGTTCACCCGCTATGTCAACAGCGAGGGCACCAGCTATACACGCCGGGAGACGCTGGTGACGCTGGTTGTCGCCGCCGTCGCCCAAGCGCCCGACGGCCGCACCCTCGAGAGCAACGTCATCCACTACGCCCGCACGGCCGAGGCGCTCCCGGCCAAAGTCCAGCTGCTGGGCGAGGTGCGCGCTCTCGGGCAGCAGCTCACCGCTTTGCGGGAGGCGCCGCTGCTCGCGGACACTTACAACGGACCCGTGCTGTTTGAAGACGCGGCCGCGGCCGAGGTGTTTGCGCAGGTGTTTGTCCCGCGCCTCGTCGCCAGCAAGCGCCTGGTCTTCGAAAACGCCCAGTTCGAGTCCATGCTGACGCCGCAATTGGAAAATCCCTTCATGGACAAAATCGGTGCCCGCGTGCTGCCGGACTTCCTCAACGTGACCGACGATGCCACCCTTGCGGAGATCGGTGGCGTGCCGGTCTTCGGCACGGGCAAGGTGGATGACGAGGGCGTGCCCACCCGGGAGGTAAAGCTGGTGGAGGAAGGCCGGCTCAAAACGCTGCTCACCTCACGCGTGCCCTCGCGCGGATTGCTCAAGAGCACCGGCAGTCGCCATGGCGGAGGCCCCACCCCCTCCAATCTCATTGTGACCGCCACCGAGGGTCTCACTGCCGAGGCGCTGAAGGCCGAGCTGTTGAAGCTCGCGCAGCAGCGCGGCAAGGAATTCGGCGTGATTGTGCGTCGTGTCACGAACCCGTCCTTTCGCACGGTGCGCGACCGAGCCCTGACGTCGAATCGTGAAAGCGGCCGCATCGAGCCCGCCATTCTCGTCTCCAAAGTCTTTCCCGATGGCCATGAAGAGCTGCTGCGCAACGTCGAGGTGAACGGCCTGACCATTTCCGCCTTCAAAGACATCGTGGCGGCCGGCAAGGAACCTTGCGTTTACCACACCCCGTTCATCAGCGCGGGCACCTCCGGTTCGGAACTGATCAGCCTCGCCGTGCCTTCGCTCCTGTTCGACGATGTGACGCTCAAGCAGCCCACCGGGGCCATCCCCAAGCCGCCGGTGGCGAAACATCCGTTTTTCGACAAGTGACCAACCGGGACCTTGCGCGGTTGCCCGCCGGGAGCTGCTGATTTCTATTTCGCGAGCAGCCGGCGGATCGCCTGGAGTTCCTGCCGGCGTTGGGTGGTCGGCTTGGGATAATTCATTTTGAACCGCGCCAGCTCATCGAGGAGGATCTGTGAAACAATCAGCCGGGCATTTTCCTTGTCATCGGCGGGAACGACATACCACGGGGCGGTCGCGGAGGTCGTGGCATACAGGCAATCCTCGTAGGCTTTCCTGTAATCCCCCCACCGCCGCCGTTCAGCGATGTCGGCCAGGCTGAATTTCCAGTTCTTCGCCGGTTCATCGATCCGGGCGAGAAAGCGCCGCCGCTGTTCCTCCTTCGAGAGGTGCAGGAAGCATTTGACGATCCGGGTGCCGTTCCGGTGGAGATGCTGCTCGAAGTCCATGATGGAGCGATACCGTCCCTCCCAGATGATCTTGTGATCGAGCAGCTCGGCGGGGAGTCGCTGGCCGTCGAGAATCTCCGGATGCACGCGGGCGATCAGCACCTCCTCGTAATAGGACCGGTTGAAGATGCCGATGCGTCCTCGTTCCGGCAGGCGGCAGGTCGTCCGCCAGAGGAAATCATGCCCCAGCTCCTCGGTGCTCGGTTGCTTGAAGCTGAAGACCTCGCAGCCCTGGGGATTGACGCCGGACATCACATGCTTGATGGCGCCATCCTTGCCCGCGGCATCCATGGCCTGGAAAATAACCAGGAGGGAATACCGGCTGTGGGCATAAAGGAGCTCCTGCAACCGGCTCAGTTCGCGGACGTGCTCCTCCAGCAGCCGGGCGTACTGCTGCTTCGACTGGCAGAAGGGCTTCACCCGCGTGGGCCACTGCTTGAGCTTCACTTTTTTTCCGACCGGAACCCGGAAGTGTTTGGCGTTGATATTCACATGCATCCTTTCTCGGCGAATGGCCTAGCGTGGGCGGGAGGTTTGACTGGCTGGGAACTTTGATTCGACGATGCCCAAGGCGGCACTCCATCGGCATTACCTGGGCATTGACGGAATCATCGGCGGAAGATCGGGACGCCGTTCACTCTTTCAACTTCCGGCGTATGTCACGCAGGAATTTTGGCTTCTCGATCCGCCGCCAGGCTTCGGCCAGCTCTGTCTCGGTGGTGCGACGACGCCGTTCGAGTTGCCCGACCAGCAGCCGGGGAGGCGTTGGCCCCTCGCGTTGAATCCGGGCGAGCGCCAAGTCCACATCGCGGATGCGGCCGAGCGCCCGTTCCACCGCGTGCACCCGCTTGATTACCTCGCCGGTCGGCGGGCCGAGCACGTGGCTGAAGAAGCTGCCGATATGACGCACCCGGCGCAGGGCGATGCGCAGCTGGTGCAGTTTCGCCGGCGAATGCGAAAGCCGCAGATTGGCCAGTTTCAAGGCGCGGCGCAGGCTTTTCGCCAGCGTGCGGCGTCCGAATTCCGCGAGGGAACCGGGCGGCACGGTCTGGAGCGCCCGCGGCAGCTCCAGACGGAGGAAGCGGCCGATTCTATTCTGCAGCGCGGTGAAGGATGCACCGCGCAGGTGCCGCCGGACCGTGGCCTGCTGCAGCCGCCTGAGCTCGCCTTGGTGGCCAACGAACCCGGCCCAGCGCGGGTGGCGGTCGAACTGCTTCTGCAGGGCATCGCCCGCCAGATAATCGATCATGACATCGAGATCGCGCGCCTCCCCCAGGGCAAGATTGAGCTTCCGCAGGTCGCGATCGATCCGCGCGGCGGAGGTGGGCGCCAGCGGCTTGCGAAACGCGCGCAGCGCCGCGCGCATGCGGCGGATGGCGACGCGGACGCCATGCAGCGCTTCGCTGTCTTTCGCCTCGATCGCTCCGTCCACGTCTGCCAGCAGCGCCCGGAAGTGCAGAAAGAGCAGTCGGCGCGCGGCTTCACAGACATGCAGCTCGGGCTCCACCAGCGACCCCGGCCGGGGAACCCTTCTTGAAGCCCGAATGAGGCGGATGCCCACGGGGAATGTGGCGCGCCACACGTCGGCTTTGTGTCTGGCGATCCCGATGTTTTGAGGGAATTGGTTGCAGCGGATGCTGGCGCGAATTGTTTGTTTGTCCTTCCGGATGGCGACAATCGCGGCGTCCTGGAGGTGGCAATAATCCAGCCCGTCAGCGATCCTCAGGTAGGCGGTCAGGCGCAGGGCGCGTCGGGGATTGGGCAGTTGCGCCACGAGGGAGCGCGCCTCGTTGCTTTTGAGCCCGGCCGGATGCAGCAGGATGGCGGCGGCGATATCCTCGCGCTGGACGTCGGTGAATCCCTTCAGCCCTTCTTGCCGGACGATCTCGCGGCTCGCCCGGGCATGGCGCCGCGGGTTGACGCTGTATCCGACGTCGTGCAGCCGGCAGGCCGCCTCGAGCAGAGGGCGATCCGCGGCCGGAGCGCCGACCAATCCGCAAGTCGCATCGAACAAATTCAGCGCCAGCGCCGTGACATGATTCGCGTGTGCATCTTCATTGCCGTACTTCGCGCACAATTCCGCCACCGACAGCCGGCTCTGGGAAGGATCACGCATGGTTCACTCCGCTACTGCTCTGCAGCAACGCCGTCGCACAATCAATGCCGGAGAGGAGGCCTGCGGCCATGCCTGGGCGGCTGATTGCGGTCGCCCGACTTCACTGGCGGCCTAGCGATTGCAGGCCGGCCTGGCGGGCGAGTTCCCGATGGATGCGGGCGACGCGCTCGACCTGACCCTTGGCCGGGAACCGCTCGTAGAAACCCTCGTTGCGGAAGGCCCGCATCTGCTCCGTCCAGGGGGCCAGCCGCTCACGCCAGCGCACAACGCGGTTTTCCGCAGGATCCGCATCCAGCGCGGCGAGGTCGGCGCAGACCCGGACCATGGCCTTCAGCGTGACCGCCTTGGTGACCATGTAATCGGGGTTGCCCCATGCTTCGCCCCAGACCTGCGCGGCAGCTTTCAGGAAGTCGCGCGTCATGTCATAATAACGCACCGCCCCCCGCCGGTCTGCGCCTTCCGGTCCGATCTTCTTCCAGTCGCGTCTGACCCAGCGGTGGATTTCATTGAAGAGCTCGGCTTGAAGAATCCATTTCTCCTGTTTGCTCCGCCCGCCGAGACGGTTGATCCGGTAGCGCAACGGGCTGTCCGCTTCGCGGTAAAGCAGCTCGGCGATACGCGCCGCAAACAGGCGGTCCGGCTCCGCCCAGGACACCCGCTCATACAAATCCACCAAGTGGCTCTTGTTGATGCGGGTGGGGGTGGAGTTGATGATCACAAACATCTCGGTGGCGAAATCCTCGCTCCGGCCGTCGAAGATCACGCAGGGCACGTGGATGCTCTTGGCTTCGTCGGGATGCGTCTGCTCGTAGAACTGCAGCGCGGCCAGGCGATGCTGTCCGTCGATGATCAGGTATTTCTCCTCCGGCTCCTGCAGCCGGCCGATTCCGCTGCCGTCGGTCGAAGCTTCGAAGTGCAGCTTTTGAGGCGTGAACAGCAGGACCGTTCCCGGAATGGGCGGCTGCGTGATGGCGGTCTCGTAGAAGTTGCGGATCGCGCGCACCTTGGTGCGGGAGAGCTGCCGCTGGAAGGCTCGGTCGCTCCGCTCGATGCGGGCGATGAACTGGGCGACGTCGTCGTCTGCCGGCACTTCCTCGGGTCTGATCCCTTCGCCCTGTTCATCATAATAGCGGCTGATGAAGCGCACCTTGGTCAGAAGTTTTTCCGACGGGTAGGAAGCAAAGTAAAAGATGGCGTCTTTCTGGCGAATTTGCGTGGCGATCATGGCTGGATCCTGGTTGATTGGTTTTGTTACGTCCCGGCGGTTCTTCCAAACGGGAATCCTATAGGACACGTGCATTGCAGGCAAGTTACGATCAGGGAACAATCAGGGAGGCGCGCAGGGGGGCACCGACCTCTTCCCTGCGCCGCCCGCACCTACGGATTGTTTCCGCAGCCAGGTGGCTGCCCGTGCGGGGAATCGTCCGCCGAGGCTGCAAGCCGGGTTCCCGTCTTACCGGAGCCCGAACTCCCCGGGCGCTGCGCCGCGCGCTTGGAGCGCTCCACGCAACGCCACCAAGTCCAGTTTCGCGCCGGGCCTGACGCCGTTGTCGTGGAACCAGCCTTGGTTCATCTCCAGGGCGAACTGCAGTCGCGCGTCCTGCGAACGGATGGGGGTTTCGTCGAAGGGAAGCATCGCATAAATCTCCTTCAACTCGCCCTCGGGACTGAAAAACCCGATGTCGAGAGGCAGCGGCGTGTTGCGCATCCAGAAGCTCATCTGGATGGGGGTGGGATAGACGAAGAGCATGCCCTGGTCGCGCCCGAGCACGCGTCGCTCCATCAAGCCATGCTCCATCTCGGCGGAATAGATCGCGAGCTGCATCTGCACGGTCCGGTCGCCAACCTTGATCGCAAACCAGTCGCTGGCCAGCTTCGGCGGGACGGCGGCTTCCGGCCCGGTGCGGGCGCAGCCCGCGACCAGCAGCGCCAACGGCAGCGTCCACCCCATCCATTTTCCCCATTGACTGGATAATGCCCAAAACATCTTTGCGTTTTTCGCGGGTTTCGTGAGTAATGCGTCGTCGACCGTAATTCAACCCTGCTTTTACCGTGGTTCAACCGCCGCCGCTCCTCTACGCCGACTCGAGTATCAATCCCGACCAGCGCTACTTCGGCCGCGTTCCCGTGCCTGACCCGTTCATCTCGTTGCGTGCCGGCCGCCGCAAGGTGTGCGCCGTCAGCGCCCTGGAATTCGGGCGGGTGAAACGCACCTCGAGCTTCGACGTGGTGCTGCCGCTTGAATCGTGGCACCGCAAGGCGCGCCAGCGCTGGCCGGAGCGACGCATTGGACCCGCGGAGGTCATTCTGCTGCTCGCCGAGCACTACCGGATCCACGCCTTCACGGTGCCGGACGACTTTCCCGCCGGCGTGGCCTTCAAGCTCACCAAGTATGGCCTCAAACTCATTCCCGCGGGCGGCATGATCTTTCCCGAGCGCGAAATCAAAAGTCCCGCCGAAGCCGCGGCCATCCGCGCCGGCAACCGGTGCGCCGCCCAAGGCATAGCCGCCGCCGAAGCCTTGCTGCGTCGCGCCCGCCTCCGGGGCCGCTGGCTCTACCACGAGGGCCGTAAACTGACCTCGGAAGACCTCAAGTTCGCCATCGAGACCGCCTGCCTCGCCGCCGGCGGTGTGTCGCTCGACACCATCGCGGCCAGCGGCAATCAGGGCTGCGATCCGCATGAAAGCGGTCATGGCCCGATCCGCGCGCATGCCCTGGTCATCGTCGACGTATTTCCACGCATAACCGCCACCGGCTACCATGGTGACATGACGCGCACCTTCCTTCGCGGCCGCGCCTCCGACGCCCAGCGCCGGCTTGTCGCCACGGTCCGCGCCGGCCAGCAACTCGCCTTCGCGGCCATCCGCGCCGGCGTCAACGGCCGAGACGTGCATCACCGCGTGGCCGGCTACTTCAAGGCGCAGGGCTACGAGACCCGGCATACGTCACGCGGCTCCATCGGCTTCTTCCATGGCACCGGCCATGGGCTCGGTCTTGCCGTGCATGAACCGCCGCGCATCTCGGGCACTGTCGACTATGAACTGAAACGAGGGGCCGCCGTCACGGTTGAACCGGGGCTTTATTATCCCGGCCTCGGCGCCTGCCGCATTGAGGATGTCGTGCAGGTGACCTCCGGTCACCCCAGACTCCTTTCGGAATATCACTACGATTGGGAGATCCGCTGATGCTTACCATTTCACCCACCCAAGCCCGCCTGCTGCTCAAAAAAATCACCCGGCTGCGCATCCTCGTGATCGGCGATGTGATGCTCGACCATTACCTCTGGGGCGACGCCACGCGCATTTCCCCCGAAGCGCCCGTGCCCATTGTGCACATCCACCGCGACAGTTACACCGCCGGTGCCGGCGCCAATGTCGCGCTCAATCTCGCCGCGTTGGGCGCGAAGGCCGTGGTGGCAGGCTGCCTCCAAGACGATGAAGCCGGCCGCAGGCTCGCTGATATTCTCAAGAAGCGCGGCATCAAGAGCATCAATCTGCCGAGCGAAGGGCAGACGATCATCAAAACCCGGGTGATTGTGCAGCATCAGCAGCTCTGCCGCCTGGACCGCGAATCGCCGCCCGCAAATTACGCGGTCGACGCTGAAACGACCCTCACCCTGCTGCGCGCCGACGTGCAGGCGGCCGATGCAGTGATTCTCTCCGATTACGCCAAGGGCTTGCTGACGAACGATATCATCACTGCGCTCACCAAGCTCGCCCGCGCCACCGGCAAGTTCATCGCGCTCGATCCGAAACCGAAGCGCAACCTGCACTTCGCCGGCCTTGATCTCCTCACGCCCAACCGCAAGGAGGCCGCCCAGCTCGCCGGCCTCGAATGGGATCCGCAACAGCCATTTCCGACGGAAGCGATTTGCGCCCGCATCCATGAACGCCACCGTCCGCGCTACCTCGTGATCACGCTGAGCGAAGATGGCATGCTGCTTTGTACGGAGGGGCGGGTGCTGAAGAAAATCCCCACCGCCGCCCGCGAAGTGTTCGATGTTTCCGGCGCCGGCGACACCGCCATTGCCGGACTGGTGCTCGCCCTGGCCGTTGGCGCCGACCTGGAGACTGCCGCGCACTTCGCCAACGCCGCGGCCGGGGTGGTCGTGGGCAAGCTCGGCACAGCCACGGTCACCCCGGAAGAACTCATCGCCTACGTGTCGCGCACATTGTGAGCGAGCCGCACCCAAAACCCGGAACTCAAAACGCCGAACCGGAACGCGCCGCCCGCGCGCTTTTCCTCGACCGCGACGGCACGCTCATCGTCGACAAGGTCTATCTCGCCGATCCGGCCGGCGTGGAACTCATCCCCGGCGCCGCCGCCGCCTTGCGCCGGGCGCATACGCTGGGTTACAAGCTCTTTCTCTTCACCAACCAGTCGGGCATCGGCCGCGGTTATCACACCCTGGAGGACACGCGGCGGGTGAATGCCCGGCTCGAAGAGCTGCTCGGCCTGCCCAAGCCGGCCTTTGACGGAATCTGCATCGCGCCCGAGGCGCCGGACCAGCCGTCCGTCTACCGCAAGCCCTCGCCCAAGTACATTCTCGAGATGGTCGCGCAGCACGGCCTTGATCCGGCGCAGTGCTACATGGTGGGCGACAGCGCGGCCGACATTCAGGCTGCCCGCAATGCGGGCATCCACCCCGTTGTCGTCCGCACCGGCAAGGTCGATCCAGACACGCTGCCGGAGGTCGCCCGGTATCAGGTGCCGGTGTTCGTCAGCTTCGCGGCCTTTGTCGCCACGCTCTCGTAAGTGGCCATCGTCGCATGCCCGAGTTCGCTGAAGTCGAGTTTTACCGCAAACAGTGGAACCCGGGACTGGGAAAGCGGGTGCGCACCGTGTGGGTGCATTCCCGCGCCAAGGTGTTCCGCGGTTGTGCCGTGCGCCGGCTCGTGCGCCAGCTGGCTGGCGCCACGCTTCTTTCCTCAGCCACCGCGGCCAAGCAGATGCTTTTCCGCTTCAGCAGTGACTGCTGGCTCGGTGTGCACCTCGGCATGAGCGGCGAGCTGCGCACGGCACCCGCCGGCTACACACCGCAAAAACACGACCACCTGGTGCTCGTGCAACAAGAACGCCGCCTCGTGTTCACCGACCCGCGTATGTTCGGGCGCATCCTTTTTTCCACCGGCCGCGGGCCACCGAGGTGGTGGACGCGCCTCGCCCCGCCGATTCTGTCCGAGGCATTCACGGTCGCCGCGGTCGCCGACTTTTTGCGCCGCCGCGGACGCACGCCGGTCAAAACGGCGCTGCTCATGCAGGAGCGCTTCCCGGGCATCGGCAACTGGATGGCGGATGAAATCCTCTGGCGGGCGGCAATTCATCCCCGGCGTCTGGCTGGTTCGCTCACGCCCGCGGAGATCCGCGCCTTGTGGCGCGAAAGTCGCCGGGTCTGCCGCCTCGCGCTCGATACGATCGCCGGCCGCCGCAATGATCTGCCGCCTGCGCTCAACGCCCGCATCCCCGATTCATGGCTTTTCAACCATCGGTGGGAGGATGGAGGGCGCTGCCCGCGCACGGGTGCCCGGCTTGTACGTGAAAAAATTGGCGGCCGCACTACCTGCTGGTCGCCCGCACGGCAGAGACTGTGAATCCGTGTCTCTACTGACGCAGCGTTACCATGCCCACTGATCTCGGCATGATGTTCGCGTGGTGATAGTTGCGTGTACCACGTCCATTCGTCCCGTGCATCAAGCACCGAGTCTGTGAGCCGCTTGGAGCAAGGCTAGTCATGCCTTATGCTTCCATCAGCCCATTTGGCTATCAAGGATGATGCAGTCGCTGGGTGTACGCGTCATATAAGTTACTCTATATCTGTTACTTAATATGTTAATCCGGAGGGGTTATTGCAAAATGCATTCCGACGAAAACATCCGCTCCCGCCTCTACTTCACGCCACAGAAATCTCGACCATTTGCTTTTCCGCTGCCATCTTCCGCCCCCGCTCGCCGTCTGCCGCCGCAGTCTGGTGGTTGGATGGCAGGCGTTCCTTCCGCCCCAAAACCCACATGTCTCAAGCAACCTGCCGTCCCGTTCACCTGCGTTGCGAATACTTTGAGAATCCCCTCGGCCTTGATGAGCGACAGCCGCGCCTGAGCTGGTGGCTTGATGCTGAACACCGCCGCGGTGCGCGCCAGACCGCCTATCAGGTTCTTGCCTCCTCCGAACCGGGCGGTGCACCCGACCTGTGGGACAGCGGCAAAGTGGCCTCCAATGCCTCCCGCCACATTGTCTACGCGGGCAAGCCGCTCCGCTCGCGTCAGCGCGCCTGGTGGCGCGTAAAAGCATGGGATGAACGCGGCCACGTCACCGAATCCACCGAACGGGCATTTTGGGAGATGGGGCTGCTCGAACGCAGCGACTGGAAAGCGCAGTGGATCACGGGCACGCTGACAGGCGGACGCTGGACCACCATTCCCGCACCCTATCTGCGCAAAACCTTTTTTGTCGGCGCCCGGGTGACCCGCGCCCGGCTTTACGCCACGGCGCTCGGCACCTATGAAGCGCGCCTCAACGGCCAGCGCGTCGGCGACCATCAGCTGGCGCCAGGTTGGACCGACTACCGCAAGCGGGTCCACTACCAAGCCTTCGACGTCACCCCGCTGCTCGTGGTGGGCGACAACACCCTGGGCGCCATTCTCGGCGACGGCTGGTATTGCGGCCACCTCGCCTGGCGCGGCCGGCAGCTGTATGGCGACCGGCCCAAGTTCCTCGCGCAGCTTGCCATCGACTATCTCGACGGCCGCTCCGACATCATCGGCACCGATTCCACCTGGAAATTTGCCTATGGCCCGCTGCTCGAGAGCGATCTGCTCATGGGTGAGAGTTATGATGCCCGGCTTGAATTTCCCGGCTGGGACAAGCCCGGTTTCGATGACCGCGGCTGGCAGCCGGCGCGCATGGGCAACGGCAACGGTATCGCGCTCGACGCCATGCGCAGTCCCCCCATCCGGGCCCTGCATGAGATCAAGGCCAGGCTGATCAACGACGCATCCGAGCGCCAACAGCGCCGCCTGCGCCGCTACGACCTTGGCCAGAACATGGTCGGCCGAGTGCGTCTCCGCGTCAGGGGTCCCGCCGGCGCCACCCTCACGTTGCGTCATGCCGAGATGCTCGACAAAGACGGCCATCTCTATCTCGCCAATCTTCGCGCCGCCCGCGCAACCGACCACTACACGCTGCGCGGCGACACTGGCAGTGAGGCCTTCGAGCCGCGCTTCACCTTTCACGGTTTTCGGTACCTGGAGCTTGAGACCCGCGGCCCGGACGTCGAGGTCGAGGAGGTTATGGGCGTGGTCCTGCACTCCGACCTTCCACTCACGGGTGAATTTTCCTGCTCCGACCCCCTGATCAACCAGCTCCAGAAAAACATCCAGTGGAGCCAGCGCGGCAACTTTCTCGACGTGCCGACCGACTGTCCCCAGCGCGACGAACGCCTCGGCTGGACGGGCGATGCGCAGGTGTTCGTCCGCACCGCCGCGTTCAACATGGAGGTCGCCGCCTTTTTCAGGAAATGGCTGCAGGACCTGGCCGACGCCCAGACCGAGCGCGGCACCATCCCGGCCGTGGCGCCGGCCACCGATGATCTGCACGCCGACGGCGGTCCCGCTTGGGCGGACGCGCTGCCGATCTGCCTGTGGACAATCTATCAGTGCTTCGGCGATCGCCGCCTTCTTGAGCGGCATTACGCCGCCTGCGTGCGTTTCGTTGATGAACTGCGGACGACCAACCCCGATCTGATCCGCCGCAAGACCGCGCACGGCTTCGAGGGTTACGGCGACTGGCTCGCGCTCGACGACAGCAACCGGATTGATGGCGGCACCCCCAAGGAGCTGATTGGCACCGCGTTCTTCGCCCATAGCGCACGCCTCGTGGCCGGCATGGCGAACGTGCTTGGCAAAAAAGCCGAGGCCAGGAAATATTCTTCGCTCGCCGACGCCGTGCGGGCAGCGTTCCAGCGCAAGTTTCTCACGCGTGAGGGCGTGGTGGCGGGCGGCACGCAGACGGCGTGCGTGCTGGCTCTGCATTTCGACCTGCTGCCGCCGAAGCTTCGGCCCCGCGTGGCAGCCGACCTCGTCAAGGACATCGAAAAGCGCGGCTGGAAACTCGCGACGGGATTCGTCGGCTCGCCCTACCTGCCGTATGTGCTCACGGCAGCGGGGCGTCTCGATCTCGCCTTCAAACTCCTCCACCAGAAGCAGTGGCCGTCGTGGCTCTATGCCGTCACTCAAGGCGCCACCACCATCTGGGAACGTTGGGACGGCTGGACGCATGACCGCGGTTTCCAGGATGCCGGCATGAATTCCTTCAACCATTACGCCTACGGCGCCATCGGCGCCTGGCTGTACGCGGTCGTGGCCGGCATTGAGGTCGATCCGGTGCAACCAGGTTACCAGCACATCCGGCTGCAGCCGCACCCCGGAGGAAATCTCTCCTCGGTGCGGGCCAGGCTTACGTCCCCGCATGGCGAGATTGCCAGCGTCTGGCGCTCAAGCGCCCGCCGCTTCGATTGGGAAGTCGTCGTTCCCGCCAACACTGCGGCCACCGCCCGGCTGCCCGTGCCCTCCCAGGCGCGAATCATTGAAGGCGGCAAGCCGCTCGATCGCGTGCCAGGCGTCGCCAAGATCGTGCGCGCCAAGGACGGGGTCACGTGCCAGCTCGCCGCCGGCCGCTACCGCTTCACCGCGGAATGGACGGAGAAGAAGTAATCACACCTTTCGCGACGCAGGATGATGGTTCACGGCTGAAGATGCGATTGCGCTCAGGCGGGCTTCTTTCATTCTGCCCTCTGAATTTCATGCCCTCCGCCCGTCTGCGTCTTGACGAACTCCTCGTGCAGCGCGGCCTCACCGCGTCGCGCACCCAGGCCAGGGCACTCATCATGGCCGGCCAGGTGCTTCACGGCACCGAGCGCCTCGATAAACCGGGCCGGGAATACCCGAACGACATCGTCCTCGCGCTGGAACAACCGCCCCGTTTCGTCGGCCGTGGCGGCGAGAAACTGGCCGCCTTTCTCGAAAAATTCGCGGTCGACCTGCGCGGGGCGCATGTGCTCGACGTGGGCGCGGCCACCGGCGGCTTCACCGACTGTGCGCTGCAGGCGGGCGCCGCGGACGCGACCTGCGTCGATGTTGGCCGCGGCCAGCTGCACGCCAGACTCCGCACCGATCCGCGGGTAACCAACCTCGAAAAAACCAACGCCCGCCATCTCCAGCCGGGCGATCTGCCGCGCGCCGAGTACGATGCCGTGGTGATGGATCTCTCGTTCATCTCGCTCAAGTCGGTGCTGCCCGCGGTGTGGTCGTTCCTGCGGCAGGGCGGCGTGCTCATCGCGCTGGTCAAACCGCAGTTCGAAGCCGGCCGGAGTGAAGCGGACAAAGGCCGCGGAGTCATCCGCGATCCCGCCGTGCAAGCGGCGGTGCTGGCCGATGTGACGGCCTTCGCCCTGGCCAACCTGCCCGACGCCGCGCTCCTTGGTTCGATGGACTCTCCCATCACCGGTGCCGACGGCAACCGGGAATTTCTGCTGGGATTGAAGAAGAAACCACGGATGGACCCCGATAAACACGGATGAGGCTCAAAAAAAGTTCCCTAATCCGTATGCATCTGTGTTAATCTGTGGTTCCCCAGCCATGCCACCCATCCGTCGACTCGCCTTTGTAGTGAACGAGCATAAATCCGGTGCCTCCGAGCTCGCCCAAGTGCTCATGGCTACGGCACGCCGGGCGGGGGTGGAACTTGCCCACTTGGAGCACTTCCCCCTGTCGGAGGACTGTCTGAAGGGTTTTGAAGCGTGTTGCGTCATCGGCGGTGACGGCACCCTGTTGGGGGTGGTCAAGGCGGCCGCGCGCGCCCAGGTGCCGGTCATCGGCGTCAATCGCGGCAGCCTCGGCTTCCTCACGACGTTCTCCTCCGAGGAGGCGCGGGCCCATTTCGCCGACCTGCTGGCGGGCAGCTATCGCATCGCCTTGCGCTCCCTGCTCGACTGTTCAACCGGCCCGGGCCAGCACGATCTCGCCCTCAACGACGTGCTGATCAAGGGCGAGGTCAACTCCCGGCTGGTCCGGCTCGAGGTGTTCGCCGGTGACGAGCTGGTGACCGATTACTACTGCGACGGCCTCATCTTCACCACCCCCACCGGCTCCACCGCCTATAATCTCTCGGCGGGCGGTCCGCTCATCCATCCAGCGGCGGAAGTCATCGCCATGACGCCGGTCTGCCCGCACACGCTGAGCAACCGCTCGATCATTTTCCGCCATGACGTGAGGTTGCGCGTCTTCAATCGCATGGAGCATTCGCGATTGTTTGTGGCCATGGACGGTCAGCGCAACCTGTCCTTTTGCCCGGGTTCGCCGGTGGAGATCTCGATCTCGCCGCTCAAGCTGCCGCTGGTGCAGCGCGTCGACTACTCTCATTTCACCGTCGTGCGCACCAAACTGCAGTGGAGCGGCGGAGCGGCGGAGGCGCCGAAGGATCCGGGCTGACGGAGGCAGTCCGGGCGATCACGCCCACGGACGGTGCGGCCAGGCTTCGCAACGATGAAGGCCGGCCATGGTTCTGCCGGCTTCGAACGAGGCGGCCCCAAAGCCCCGGCGGAAGCCCGGGGCTGCAGTCTGTTTCAAGACGGGGAAGCGGCCGTCAGCGACTGTCTGCGTCCGATTCGCTTTCCTTGGCTTGCTTCCTGGCTTCGAGGGTGGCCTTGCGCTTCTCGGCGGCGGCCTTGTGCTTTTCCTCATCGGCCTTCATGACGGCAAGTTCATCGTCGTCCAGTTTTCCGTTTTGATTCTTGTCGTATTTGGCCAGTTTCTTCGCCTCGGCCTCGGCCGCCTGCGCGGCCTTCTTTTCAGCCCGGGCTTTTTCATCATCGGCCTTCATGGCGGCACGCTCGTCCTTCTCGAGCTTGCCGTCCTTGTCCGCGTCGTAGCGGGCGAGATCTTCCGCCCGCTGGGCCTCGCGGGCGGCCCGCTGTTTTTCCTTGTCGGCCTGCCAGGCGGCCTTCTCGGTTGCATCCAAGGTGCCGTCCTTGTTGGCGTCGTACTTCTGGAGGACGGAGGGAGGAATTTTTTCCTCATCGGCGGCGGGAGCGGAGACGGAGACAAGCGGCAGCCCGAGAAAGGCCGCCGCGCACAGAATGTAAGCATAGGGGTTTATTTTCATAAACGTGAAATACCGTAACTGTGATAGTTTCACAGGCAAGCGGTTTTTTTACCTCCCACACCCCGGCCGGGAAAGCGACCAGCGGGGTGCTCATGCCATCGCTCGCCGGGTCAAAATGCGGCTTAAGGTCGCACCACCAATTGCGTGCACCGCGTGCGCTGGAAACATGCCTGCGCAAAGCGTTGCAGGTCGGCCACGGTGACGGCATCGATGTGGACGTCGTAATGCTTCCAGTCGTTGACCGGCAGGCCGTACAGGGCGTTGAGGCCGGCCTGCATGGCGCGGGCGGCATTGGTTTGCAGATTCATCCGGCGCGCGGCCTTGAGGCGTGTCTGGCAGCGGTGCAGTTCAGCTGCTTCCACCCCGCCCGCCTGCACGCGGGCTATCTCTGCGCCGATCTCCGCCAGCACCTCAGCCGGGTGCTCCGGACTGGTACCGGCGAAGAAGTAGAACATTGCCGTGTGCAGTCCGACCACGCGGGCCGTACGCACAAAGTAGGCCAGCCCCTTCTCCTCGCGCACCCGCTCAAAAAGCCGCGATGACATGCCACTGAAGAGTTCGTCAGCCACCTCGCTCACGTAATAGTCGGCCGCCAGCAGGCCGGGGCTTGGAAACGCCTGGAACACGACTGCCTGCTGCCGCGGCTGGGCTTCAACGAAGTCACCGATGCTGGCGGGCGTGGTGAAACCGGTGGCAACCGGCGCCAGCACACCTCGCGGCAGGCGGGCGAGGAGGCGCTTGAGCTTCGGCGCGAGCGTGCGCGGTGCGAAGTCACCGGCTACAGCCAGAATGGAATTGCCCGACACGACGAGATGGCGGTGTAACGCGGCGAGATCAGCGGGCGTGAGGGATTTGAGGCCGGCTTCGTCGCCATGCACGTCAACGGCAAACGGATGATCGCCAAAGAACAGCCGGCGTAGACGCTTCCCGCCAAAGGTGACGACGTCGTCGGCATCCTCCTGCAGATCGGCAAGTTGGGCGTCGCGTTCGGTCTCGAACGTGGCGCGCTGGAAAGCGGGCGCCAGCACAGCGTCGGCGAGCAGGTCGAGGGCGCGGTCGAGATCGGTCGGCAGCACCTCGAGGGCGAGACCAAAGCTGTTGTTGCCCGAGAACGGGTAAAACGATCCACCCACTTCCTCGATGGTCCGGGCGACTTCGGCGGCGGTGCGCCGCTTCGTGTCTTTGGTCAACAGTGTCGCCAGCAGTTCGGTGGCACCGCGGCGATCGGGAGCCTCGTAGAGCGGGCCGCCCAGAAAAAGGAGCCGCAAGTGAAGGTTGGGAAGTTTCGCATCCCGCTGGAGCAGGAGGCGCGCGCCATTGGAGAAGTCGGTTTCCTCGAAGTCGGCAGTGACTGCCCCGCCTTGGCTGAGGCGGTGGCGCCGTGCCGGCGTCTTCGCGCCTGCGGGATTGATCGACACGACGGTCAGTCGCTCGGGCACGAGGTGGGTCTTGAGCACGCGGCGGAGATCAGCGGACGTGAGCGCGCGCAGACGTTTGAAGTACGTACGACTGTAATCGAGATCGCCGACCACGACCTCAGCAAGGCCGAGGCGTGAAGCCTGGCCGGCCATGGTCTTGCGCGTGTTGATTTCACCGACCACAACCTGGCGGAGAGCCTTGCCGATGAGTTTTTGAGAAAATCCGCGCGCGGCAGAGCGCGCGAACTGACCCTGGATGGCGGCAGTGGCCGCCTCGCGCTTGTCAGCGTCGCTGGTGAAGGAAACGTAGAAAAGACCGCCGGAGCCTGGATTCCATGCATGAGCATCGATGGTGTGAACGAGACGCGCCTGTTCGCGAACCGCCTGCCAGAGAACGGAGCTGTCACCGTATCCCAGGATGGTGGCGAGCAGATCGAGCGCAGGCGCATCGGGATGCGTCAGGCCGGGGATCTGCCAGCCCAAGCCGGCACGCGTGAGCTGAACCTTCTCAAAGAGGTGCTGTTCACGCCGGGCAAGCTGCAGGGGTTCGTCGGGCAGGTGCATGGCCGCCAGCCGGGCGCGTGGGATGGAGCCGAATTGCTGCTCGATGACCGGGCGGATGGCCGCGGGGTCAAATGCGCCGACGATGACGAGCACAAGGTTGTTGGGCACATAGCGCGCACGGTAATAGGCGAGCAGATCATCGCGCGTGACACCGGCAAACACGTCGCGATAGCCGATGATGGGATGGCGATACGGATGCTCGCGAAAGGCCGTGGCAAAGAGTTTCTCGCCGAGGCGGTGGTCGGGATCATCCTGTTCCATGTCGATCTCGCGCAGAATAACGTCGCGTTCCCGCGCCACCTCGTCGGCGGGCAGCGTGGAGTGCAACACGGCATCGGCAAGAACATCGATGGCCACGCCGGTATGTTCGGCGGGAAGGTCGATGTAGTAGACGGTGCGATCAAAGGTGGTATAGGCGTTGATATAGCCGCCGTGCGCTTGGACGGTGGTGGAGATCTCCCGGCCCGCACGGCGGGCGGTGCCCTTGAAAAGCATGTGCTCGAGATAATGCGAGAGGCCGGCGCCGAGTTGCGCCCCCTCATGAATGCTGCCGGTTTTCACCCACACCTGCACGGAGGCAATGGCGGCGGAGGCGTCGCGCTTGAGCAGAACGGTGAGCCCGTTGGAGAGAATCAGGCGCTCGGGAGGGTCACGCCAAAAACGCTCCAGCAGGGAGAAATCGACGGAGGAGGTGCGCATGGACGAACGAAACAAAGAAAGATCCGAGGAAGGCAGAAATGCACGCCCAGAGTATGCTCCTATTGCACCCCCGCTCGCAGCGATGGTCACACGGAGCCCACGGTCTCAGTCGAGGGACCGGAACAGCGTTTGCCGGCGGGCTGGAACGGCTTCACGAATGCCTCGTCGAAATCATAGATGTCGGCGAAATCTTCGCGCCGGTCATTCTCGGTTTTGCTGAAGATGTTGTATTCGATGAGATTGAAGACGATATCGCCAAAGTCCGTGCAACGATGCACCCCCCATGACTCCAGCACGGTCTTGGCAAGCGGGCCGAACTGATCGAGTGCGTGAGCACGCAGGCCTTCGAGCAGCTCGCGGCCGGATACATGCTGCGAACGCTGCGCGCGCGTGGGGTCGTTTTTCTTGAGGTAATTGACCGTGTGATCGAGGCCTTGGCGTACAAAAAAATATGCCTTCTTTTCGTAGCGCGCGTCTTCCTTGCAGATGAGATCTATGATTTCTGCAAAATCGAGGTCTTGCATCGCGGTGTGAACGAAGAGGTAGCATAACCGCCCGTCGTCCGCAACCCTGCAGGAGGCCATGGACAGATCAACGATCGCTTTTCGCCCGGGGCCTCCGCACCCGTAATGCCGACGGCTAGAGCCGAGTGGCAGAGACACAACGCGCTAGTCCAAGCATACTTGGACAGGCAATACCGGGTTCAATGGACTGAGAAATCATGGCGAAGGATGAAATTACCAACATCTGACTCGCATTCACAAAGGCGCTTCTTTTACCCTTACTGCAAATGATTGCCTCCACACAGTCGAATCATCCGCTGAGTAGCGTGAAGGATTTCGGCCGGACAACCAACCCCCTTGATCTGGCGTGCGCCCGTCTCAAGACGGCTGGATTGCGGATCACCCAACCCCGCATCGCCATCCTCGAGGCACTTATCCAGCGAAGCAGCCCGGTGAGCATCGAGCAGATTCACAACGATCTGACCAGTGACTCGTGCGACTTGGTGACCGTGTATCGCTGTCTGGCCGTGTTTGAAGAGCTGGGGCTCGTGCGTCGTTGCTTCTTCCACAACGGGGCGAGCCTTTATGAGATCAACCTGAATGACTCGCACCATTATCATGTCGTCTGCAGGTCGTGCGGCAAGGTTGAGCGCATCGACATTTCTATCACTGACAGCGTGGAGCGCATGCTGCGGGACCGCGGCTACGCGCAGGTGACCCACATGGTCGAGTTTTTTGGCGTATGCCCCGCCTGCCAGAAGAAGGCAGCCGAATCCAGCCCCCTCCCCGCAACCATCGTGCGCTAAGGCGCCCTCCGACAAGTCCGGCATCCCCAGGCGCGGCTATCCCCGTCCGCGCCATTTGCCTGCCTCTTCGCCGGGATACGGCGGGCGGTGCTTCCATCGCCACTCCCGGCGTAATTCACTGCGGCCCGCTCGTCAGACGGATGCGCGGATCGAGCCAGAGCAGCAGCAGGTCGCTGACGAGCGTGCCCACCACGCCAAGCAGACTCATGACCATGAGCATGGAACCGGCCAGGTAGGCATCCTCGGTTTGCAGCGCGTCGAGCATCACCGGTCCGATCATCGGCAGGCTCAGCACAATCGCCACGATCGCACCGCCGGAGACGAGTTGGGGGAACAAACTGCCCAAGCTGGAGATGAAGGGAGTAAGCGCGAGGCGGAGCGGGTACTTCAGCAGAAGTCTGAGTGGGCGCAGACCCTTGGCCCGGGCGGTGGTAACGTAGGGCTTTTTGAGTTCGTCGAGGAGATTGGCCCGCATCACGCGGATCAACCCGGCCGCACCACCGGCACCGAGCACGACGACGGGCAGCCACAGGTGCTTAAGCAGATCGACCACCTTGGGCCAGTTCCAGCCATGCATTGTCGCATACTCCTGGGAAAACAGGCCCGAGACGTTCACTCCGAACCATGTTTTGCCGAGATAAATCATCACCAGTGCGAAAAGGAACGACGGCACGGACATGCAGCCGAAGGCGAAAAGCGTCAGCGCATGGTCACCCCAGGAATATTGGCGCACCGCCGAGTAGAGGCCGGCGGGCAGAGCCACCACCCAGGTGAAGAGGAAGGCGGCCACCGTAACGACCACGGTGAGCAGGAGGCGGTCCCCGACGATCTGGTTGACGCTGCGATTGTGCTCCATGGAAAGGCCAAGATTGCCCTGCAGCAAACCCGTATCCCTCTCGTCGAACGTGGTGAACCACACGAAGCCGGCCCACCGCAGGTAGCGTTTGGCGCTCGACTCGTCGAGATGGAAGTTCTGGCGCAAATCCTCGATCTGGGAGATGGAGGCCTCCGTGCCCTGCATCTGGTATTCGAGCATCCTCGCCTCCAAGTAATCGCCCGGTGGCAGCTGCACGATCACAAAGACCACGATCGAGACCGTCAGCAGCGTCGGGATCATCAGCAACAGGCGGCGGCCAATGAACGGATGCCGCACGGCAACCAGCCCGATGCCGAGCAGCGCCGCCGCGAGGACCAGTGCGCGGATGAGGTTTCCGATCGTCAGCCAGGGAGCCCCCCCCCACCCGCCTGCCCCGGTCGCAGGAACCGGGGCGGCCGGGTCGGGAATGACTTCAACCACGGCCCGCTTCGTCGCCACAATGACGGGCGGCGGATCGGCCGGGTGGTTCCAAAAGTAGGTTTCGAGGCCGGCATTGCCGGGCGTGTTGTAAATCGAACCGAAGATCGCATTCCCCGGCACGTTACGAAAACCGTTTTTGACGACGACCAGCTGGGGCGGCGGCGTGCAGATGCTGATGTGCCACACCTCCCGGGCGTTGATTTCCTGGATGCGGCTGAAGAGCTGGCGGCGCCGCTGGACGTCCGGAGCGGTGTCGATCTGCTGGAGAATCTTCATTTCACGCCGGAGCGGATGCTCGACCGGCGGTTCCTCGGCGCCGGGGCCATGCGAGAGCGGATCATTGAAAAGGCCGCCGCGCTGATACCACATTCCATAGGCCGGCGCGAAAAACGACTCGATGTTGGTTGCCACAAAATTGCGCGGTTCGCTGAACGGGAAAAACTCGCTCTCGCCCGTCCACACCGTGAAGTCGTGCTCGAGGGCGGCCTTCTCCGCCTGGAACAGCACCCGGGCGCGGATACGCGGCAGGCAGCGGATGCCGACCCGGGCCCAGTCATCGACCACGAACTGGGCCGGCCCGTTGCCGGTGTAGTCGGTCAGGTTGAGAAACCACACCATCTTCGTGCCGTCGGGGAAGGTGCGGTAGCCCTCGCTGTCGCGCGGCGTGAGGCCGAGGCGGTCGAGCAGGCGGCTGGCGCGCACCGGATCATAGTCCGTGTAACTCTGGAGGAGCTTTTCACTGTAGTAACCGGAGTCCGGCCCCGGGTCGATCTGCGCGGGCACCCCGAAGCCGTTGAATTCGGCATCGATGATGTCGCGACGATTGATGGCGAGCGAGAGCGCCTGGCGGAAGCGTCGGTCGTTGAGCAGCTGGTGCTTCCATTTTGTCTCGGGTCGCGCCGGGTCGACGGCGCGGTTGATGACCGGATAGATGGTGAAAAGCGAGCGGGTGGCCGGAAACCAGTCGTAAACCTCGTAGCCGTTGCGTTTCGCTTCCCCCATGAGGAGCACGTGGTCCTCGTAACGGATGTGCCGGTCCTGCATCGACGCCTCCCCACCCGAAGCGGCCAGTCCGAGCAGATTGATGGGCCGGATGTCCATCACCAAGCGGTCGAGATACGGCAGCTGGTTGCCCTGCGCATCGACGGCGAAATAATAGGGGTTGCGGACAAAGACGTACGGCGGAGTCGACGAATAGCTGTGATAAATCCACGGCCACAGGCGTGGATGTTCCGGATTGAGATAGTGCTTCATTCGCCGGTATACGGCGACGGGGGTCGAGAGATTCAGGGCGTGCATGGTCCGCTCGATGAGCTGCTGATCGCCGAGCGCCGGATGATACTGGCGCAGGTAATGCGCCGGCGTGAGGTAATCCGAAAAATCCTCGAAGTTGTTTCCCTGGGAGGCGACGCGCTCGGGGAAGAGCGGGTTCGGTTGCGGGAAGCAGAACCGCACGCAATAGTCATCCACCTTCTCCACCCGGCCCATGCCGGCGCCGCTGCGCAGCATGCGGGGCGGCGGCACCTTGAAATACTTCACTTCGTCCTCATACCAGTAGACCAGATCGTCGGCCGTGAAGGGATGCCCATCGGACCAGCGCATCCCCCGGCGCAGCCAGAAGGTGAAGACCCGGTTGTCCGGCGAGGCCTGCCAGGCTTTCGCGAGATGCGGTACCAGCGGCTCGCCGAGCGGCGACCAGCGCACGAGATTCGAATAGGAAAGCCGCCACTGGATGGTGTTGATGTCGTTGTAAGAGCTGGCCAGTCGCTGCCAGGTGCCGCCGTAGCGGCCGATACCGTCCACGCCCGCCATGACGACCGGCTCCGGTCCCACCCGCTCCGCGACGGGTGGCAGTTTCCCCTCACGCACCAGCTCGGCGAGGATCGGCGCCTCGTTTTTCGGCCACCAAGCGGCCCGGGAGCCTTCGCTATAATCGACCTGCTGCGTGATCCGCACCCGCGGTTGCCCTTCCAGGGAATCCGCCCGTTTGCGCGCGGCCAGTGCTGTCGCCACGTCCGCGGCGGCCGGAGGAGCCGGAGGAGCGGTGACATCTCCGCGGAACAGGGCGCCGAAAACGTAAAGCAGTGCCGCCAAACCCAAGGCGGCGGCGACAAATCCGAAGAGGGGCAGAAAATGGCGTTTGTTCACCAACGGACGGCGAGCACACAAAACCCCGCAAGGTCCATGATCAATGCTCTTTGTTTGCCGGCAAATGCAACTGGGGGTGCATCAAGCGCAGGGGCATGCCACCAGTGCAGTGCTCCCGCCCCGCTGCAAGCCGGCCGTGGCGCGGTTGCAGTTTTGTTTTGGCGGGGTGGGCGTGGGCGCTATGTTCGGCGCATGCTGAAATCGACTCCGGTCAAAGAGGCGCTGGCGAGCACCGCGCCGCGCGACGCCATCCTCGTCCAGGGCTGGGTGCGCACCCGCCGCGACGCCAAGACCTTCTCGTTCCTTGAACTCAACGACGGCTCGTGCCTGAAGAGCCTGCAAGTGATCGTCGACGCCGCGCTGTCCAACTACGCCGACATCCAGCACCTCAACACCGGCGCGTCCGTCGCGGTGCGCGGCCGGCTCGTGGCCTCGCAGGGCCAGGGACAGAAATGGGAGGTGAAGGCCGAGGCGGTGGAGGTGCTCGGCTCGGCCGACGCCACCTACCCGCTCCAGAAAAAAGGCCACACGCCCGAGTTTCTGCGCGAGATCGCCCATCTGCGTCCGCGCTCGAACCTCTTCGGCTGCGTCTTCCGCGTGCGCAGCCGGCTGGCCTACGCCATCCACCAGTTTTTCCATGAGCGCGGCTTCGTCTACGTCCACACGCCGATCGTCACCGGCAGCGACTGCGAGGGCGCGGGCGAGCTGTTCCGGGTGACCACGCTCGACCTGCAGAACCCGCCGAAGCGCGAGGACGGTGCGATCGACTACGCGCAGGACTTCTTTGCGCGGCCGACCTACCTGACGGTCAGCGGCCAGCTCGAGGCGGAGGCGTTCGCCTGCGCGCTGTCCAAGGTGTACACCTTCGGGCCGACCTTCCGCGCCGAGAACTCGAATACTTCGCGTCACGCCAGCGAATTCTGGATGATCGAGCCGGAGATGGCGTTTTGCGATCTGCAGGGCAACATGGCCCTGGCCGAGGAATTTGTGAAACACCTGATCCGCGACGTGCGCTCGCAGTGCACTGAGGACCTCGAACTGTTCGCCAAGTTCGTGGACAAGGAGCTGCTGCCGCGGCTCGACTTCGTGCTCGACCGGCCGTTTCAGCGCGTCAGCTACACCGAGGCGGTCGAGTTGCTGACCAAGAGCGGCCACCCGTTCGAGTACCCGGTCGAGTACGGCACCAATCTCCAGTCGGAGCATGAGCGCTACCTGACCGAGGAGCACTTCAAGTGTCCGGTGACGGTCTACAACTACCCGAAGGAAATCAAACCCTTCTACATGCGGCTCAACGACGACGGCTGCACAGTGACGGCGATGGACGTGCTGGTGCCAGGCATCGGCGAAATCATCGGCGGCAGTCAGCGCGAGGAGCGGCTCGACGTGCTGGAGGCCAACATGCGACGGCACCATCTTGATCCGAAGGATTACGGCTGGTATCTCGACCTGCGCCGCTACGGCACCGTGCCCCACTCCGGCTTCGGACTCGGCTTCGAGCGCATGCTGATGTTCGTCACGGGTGTCTCCAACATCCGCGACGTGGTTCCCTTCGCCCGCACGCCCGGCAACGCGGCGTTCTGAACCGCGGCGGGATTCATTCTCTTCATCAATTGCACCGGGAAAGCGGAGCCATGAATCCGGCGGGTATTTCTCCATGAACGACGAACTGACCCTGAACACAACGGTGTCCTACGGGGAAGTCGACCGCGACGAAACGCTCCTGCTCCCCGGCGTCTTCAAGTTTCTGCAGGAGGCCGCCATCAAGCACGCAAACCTGTTCGATGCCGGCACCCGGGCCATGGTGAACCGGGGCGAATCCTGGGTGCTGAACCGGATGGCGGCGGCGATCCATCGTTATCCGCGATACGAGGAACCGGTGCGGGTGGTGACCTGGTCCAGCGGCATCCGGGCCTTCAAGGGTTATCGGGACTTCCGAGTCTATTGCGGCGAAGAGCCGGTGGTGTCGGCCTCCTCCCTGTGGTTGTACGTGAACTTGCGGACCAAGTCGCTCGTCCGGGTCCCCGAAGAAGTCGTAGTCACGTTTCCCAGCGGGCCCGGAGCGGTTTTTCGTCCCGATTTGGACAAGCTCAAGCTGGTTCCCCTGGACGCCGGATCGGCCAAGACGTATCCGGTGTCGGTCAGGTATTCCGACGTCGACGGCAATGGACACGTGAACAACACCGCTTACTTCGATTACCTGCAGACCGCCCTGGTCAGAGGCGGTTTCCCTCCGCGGCCTCAAAACGTGGAAATCCAGTTTCTAAAGGAGATTCCTCCCGGAGCGGAGTCGGTGAACGTGTATCTTGAAGCGCGGGGACCAGCCATCGCTTTTAGTTTCGGCAGTCCCGGGGCCCTGTTCGCCCAAGGCCGGGTTTCTTAATTCATCCAATTGGTTCGTTTTTGAGCGGCATCTCCTCGCTTCACAGGACTAAAAGGTGGCTTCCCGGCCTGTACCGTCACGGCACCGTGCCGCCCGGCAGCGCGGTAATCCTAGCCGAGGTTTAGTTTTCAGCAAAGGATACGGAGGGGGCAAGCTCACGCCGGGTGCGGAGAATCATGACATCGAAGGCGATTCGGGCTTACTCGGCCATCACCCCGGCCTCGAGGGCTTCCTCGACCTTTTCCTCCTCCCTGACGTGGTGGGCGGAGGGTTGGAGCAGGAGACACAAGGGCATAGCGGCCAGCACAATCAGACCACCGAGCACGAATCCATTTTCAAAGCCCAATACCAGGGCCTTGCGGGCAATGCCTTGACTGGCGGCGAAAGCGACCCTGGCCTGAGGCAAGGCCATGAGGCCGGGTTCATGGCGGAATACAAGCAACATGGTCCGTAATCCCAGACGGATGTCCAAGCCTTGTGATTCCATAGGGAACACCTCGCCCAATCGCACGGCATGGGTGTGAATCGAGTTGGTTACAAAGTTGTTCAGCAGGGCGATGCCCAGTGAGCCTCCGACGTTTTGCGAAACGTTCAGAAAGCTGCTGGCCATCGGCAGTTCATGGCGGGGCACCGCGTTGAGGGCCGCGGCCATCAACGGCGCCATCATCATCGCCAAGCCGGCGCCGCGGGTCAGCTGCGGCAGGACGAGCAGAGGCCAGCCGGACATCGGATCCAACCGCCCAAACTGGATGAGCGAACTTCCAGCCAGGACACATCCGATGAAGGTCAGGATCGCCGGGCCGTAGCGATCCGTCAGCCGGCCTGCCAGCGGCATGGTCAGGCCCACCGCGACGGCGTTGGGAAGCATCCAGAGACCGGCTTGAACAGGCGTGTAGCCCATCAAGTTCTGGAGGAAAATCGGGAAGAGGAAAACGCTGCCAAACAGCCCGACAGCGCGGAAGACGGCCAGCAGGATGCTCAAAAGATAATTCCGGATGAGAAAAAGCCGCAGATCGAGCAAGGGATGTTCAACGGCCAGCTCGATCGCGATGAACATCACCAAGCCCACGACGGTGAAGGCTTCGCAGATATGAATATAGTCGGATTGCCATCCTTTTTCCTGCCCGTTGGACAATGCGGTCAGGCCGGCGATGAGTGCCATGGCGAGGAAGGAAAAGCCGAAAATATCGAAGGGCCGTCTGGCCCCGTGCGCGCGAAGGGGCCGCATGATGATCATGCCGGCCAGCAGGGTGATCACCCCGAAGGGCAGGTTGACGGAAAAGATCGTCCGCCAGCTGAAGGCATCGGTCAGGTAGCCGCCCAACGTCGGTCCCAGCGCCGGGCCGGCCATGATGCCGATGCCCCAGATTCCCAACGCCCGTCCCCGTTCGTGCGGCTCAAACAATTCCGCCACGATGGCCATGCCGATCGGCTGGATGGCGCCGCCGCCCAGGGCCTGAAGAATGCGGGCGGCGATCAGTGATTCATAGCTCCAAGCCATGGCACACAGGGCGCTGGCCACCGTGAAGATCAGCAGGCTGCCCAAATAAAGGGCCTTGTAGCTGATCCGGCTGGTGAGCCAGCCGACCAGCGGCATGACGACCGCCGAGGTCAGCATGAAGCCCGTCGCCACCCACTCGATCTGCTCACGGTCGACCCCGAAGGTGCTCATCATATGCGGCAGCGCGACGTTGACGATGCTGGAGTCCAGAATCGCCATGAATGTGCCCATCATGATGATGCCCAGCACACCCCACCGGTTGGCCCGCAGCGCGCGGTCGCTATCCATGGGCAATCCCGGAGGATGGTGTGGCCGCCAGCGATGAACCGGAATGGATTTTCACCTCGACGGACAGGCCGGGCCCCAGCGCGAGGTCGGGCGGCGCCGACACCGAAATGCGCAGCGGCACGCGCTGGGTTACTTTGATGAACGTGCCGGAAACGCCTTCGGCCGGGATCAGGCTGAACTCGGAATTGGTGGCGCGCAGAATCTCCGTCACGCGGCCCTTGAGATGCAAAGCGGGATAGGAGTCGACGGAGATTTCCGCCTCATCGCCGATGGCGACCTCGTGAAGATACTTCTCCTCGATGTTGGCATCCACGCGCAGTGTTGCCGGATCGAACATGCTGATGACGGCTGGGAGGCCAGCGGCATGGCCCCGGGTCGAGCCAGCGACGCACGACCCATCCATCAAAGGGCGCCTTGACGATGACACGCGCCAGATTGCTTCTGGCGGTGTCGACGGCCGCGCTGGCCTCGGTGACCCGGCTCCTGGCCAGTTCCATGTCCGCCCTGGCCGCATCGATATCTTCCTTGCGCGAGCCTTCCTGCAAAAGGTTCAGGGTCTGGACCGCGTTTTCCAAGCTCTGCCGGGCGGATTCATAGGCGGTCCGGCCGCGGTCAAGGTCGTCTTGGGACGTCGTACCCTGTTTGTAGAGCGTCTGGGTCCGCTCGAAATTCAACCGCGTCAGCTCCTCCTCATTCTGGAGGCGCCGGGTGGTTGCCTCGGCTGCCTTGATCTCCTCGGGGCGGCTGCCGTTCACCGTCTTTTCATACTTCGCTTCGCTCGAGGCCAGATTGGCCTTGGCTGAGACCAACGCCGCCTCGGCCTGGCTCAACGCCGCCTGCAGGATGGCTGGATCGAGTTGGAAGACGATCGTATCCCGGTGAACAAACTGCCCTTCGTGCACCGGAACGTCGATGATTGTCCCGTTGATTTCAGGGGCAAGGTCGACGAGGTGACCGGCAAAGCGGGCATCGTCCGTGAACACAATGCCCCGCATGAAGAAAAACCAGTAACCAAAGACGCCCGCGGCAATCACCGCCAGGATCGCGATCCCCAGCAGGATCCTCTGGTGGTGGCGCCGGGGTATGGCCGTCGACGCCGGATCCGGCCGGGCCGCCGGGTGGTTTTGAAAGGTCTTGGGCTGTGAAGATGTTGGTCCTTCAGGAGTACTCATGGGTTCGAAATGCCGGTGTGCTCAGGAGCGGTCGGGTGGGCTGCCCCCTGGGTAAACAAATCCACCAAGGCTTGATGGCTTCGCATGGGTTCAGGCTGGTCCTCCAACTCCCAAGCGCGGGTCCGCACCATGCCGAGCAGATAATCCGCAAGGACCTCCGCAGGAATATCTGACCGGATATCTCCGGATGCCATTCCTCGGGCGATGATCGCCGCCACGGCCCCGGTCATGTTTTTGCGGTGCTCCAGCCAACGCTTGCGCAGACCACCGCCACACTCCATGGCGCGTTCACCTTGGGACAGAATCATGCGAAAGAGCGGGCGCCGCTGTCGGAAGAATCCGCTGACGGTCTCGCATGTCCGCAGCAATCCATCACGGAACGTGATTCCGCTTGTGGCGTTCTGCCGGAGCAGTTCACACATTTCATCAAAGCCCGCCACCGCGGTTTGGAAAAACAGATCCTCCTTGTCCGAAAAATATAGATAAATCGTGCCCTTGCCGACATCAGCCACCTTGGCGACTTCATCCAACGTGATCTCATGGAACTGGCGGGTCCGGAAGAGCTGTTCCGCCGCCTGCATGATGCGTTGTTTCTTATCGGAACTCATTTGTAATCTATGACTGACTGGTCAGTCATAATCGACCGCAAGTCAAATCGAATGATGAATATACCCAAACCGATTACCTGTTATTGACTTATTATTAATAACTTAATGGCTGTTTCATAAACTGAATCACCTCTGACTTCGCCGAGGATTTCTTGTGAAGTGTTGTCGACAAGCCAGTAGACGGCCATTCCCTGCGATTGCGTCATCGCGAAGCCTTCCTTCGCTTTGATCGCTTTGTGCGCTTGCAGCATTTGCTGACGGTGATGGCTTTGAGATTGGCCGCAACGGCGTCGACGCGCCACTTATCGAGCCTGCATACAACGCTGACCTTTTGAGTCCCTGCGCCCGATCATCGCCGGCCCTGCGTCTTAACAAAGCGTAAGTCGTCAGGTCGGCTTGAAGAAGGTGTTGAGCTCCTCGACGCCTTTACGGACGGCATCCGCACTGGCGAGCAACTGCTTCCGCTCATCATCCGTCAGCGTCAGCTCAATGATCCGTTCCACTCCGTTTTTCCCGAGTATCACCGGCACGCCGATGAACAGGTCGTCGATGCCGTATTCGCCCCGCAGATAGGCGGCGCAGGGCGCGAGATGTTTGCGGTCGGTGACGACTGCCTCCACCATTTCCGCCACCGATGCCGCGGGGGCGTAATAGGCGGAACCGGCCTTCAGCAGCGCGACGATCTCCGCGCCCCCTTTGCGGGTGCGATCGACCAGCCGCGCGATCGTCGCCGCGTCCAGGAGTTCCGTGATCGGCACGCCGCCGACCGTGGTCAACCGCGGCAGCGGCACCATCTGGTCGCCGTGACCGCCCAGCACCATCGCGTGCACGGAGGACAAAGCGCATTCCAGTTGTTCGGCCACGAAATAGCGGAAACGGGTCGAGTCGAGGATCCCCGCCATGCCGACCACGCGGCGCAGGTCAAAGCCCGTGGAGCGCAGGGCGACATGGCACATGATGTCCAGCGGATTCGAGACGACGATTACGAGAGCGTTGGGCGCGTGCTCGGCGATCGCCCGGGCGGCCTGCTTGACGATGCCCGCGTTGACCTTGAGCAGATCCATCCGGTCCATGCCCGGCTTCCGGGGCAGGCCGGCCGTGATCACCACCACGTTGCTGTCCGCAATCCGGGCGAAATCGCTCGAGCCCACGATGGAAACGTCGTAGCTGCGCAGGGGTCCGGCGTGCAGAAAATCCAGCGCCTTGGCCTGCGTCATGCCGCCCTCGATGTCGACCATGACGAGATCGGCGATGACCTTTTCGGCGATGTAGTAGGTCGCGGTCGCCCCGACATTGCCCGCTCCGATGATGCTGACCTTGTTCTTGGTCATGATGGCCTCCCCCTTACGCCGCCCCGACGGCGAGACTGTCGTGCGCTGCCTTGAGGGCCGCGGCCGCCCGGTCGAACGCGTCGCGATCCGCCGCGGAAAGCTTGAGCTGAAGGATGCGGGCCACCCCGTGTTCGCCCACGAAGGCCGGCACGCCGATGGCCAATCCCTGCACGCCATACTCGCCTTCGCAACGGACGGACACCGGCAGCAGCGCCTTCGTGTTGCAGACGATGGCGTCCACGAGCATCGCCGCAGCCGCGCTGGGGGCATAATAGGAGGTGGAACGCTGAGCCAGGTGCAGGATGGTGTCGCCCGCGTTCCGGGCGTCCTCGATCAACTGGAGCAGTTGGGGCTCGCTGAGGAGGGCGGCCGCCGGGATGCCGGACACGCGGATCGTGTCGCGCAGAAACACCATGCTGGGATGATGCGGCCCGATGATCAGACCCGTGACCTCCCGCGGTGAAACTCCCAGCGCCTTGCTGACGAGGTAGCGGATGCGGGTCGAACTGAGCAGCCCCCCCACCCCCATGACCTTGAATCGATCGACCCCCAGGGTTTCCTGAATGAGGAGGGTCAACAGATCGATGGGTTCGACGATGTTGATCACCACGGCGCCGGGAGCGAGGCGGCGGATGTCCCGGCTGATCGCGCGCACGTTCGGCGCATTATCCCGGTAGAGATCCTCGCGCCGCTCGCCCGGCTTGCGCACGCGGCCGGCGGCGATGATCACAATGTCGCTGCCCGCGATGTCGTCGATCCGGACACTGCCGCGAATCGCGGTGACGTAGTCCCGCACCGGACCTGCTTCCATCAGGTCGAGCGATTTGCCCGCGGCGACACCATCCTTGATGTCCACCAGCAGGACATCGGTGGCGCGCCTCTCCGCGATGAAAAAGGCGGTGTTGGTGCCGACGTTGCCACTGCCGATGATGCTGATGCGTTTCATACGAATTGCTTTGCGGTGTGCCTGCAGGGATCGCCCGGGCTGTTCCCCGTCAACCAAAGCCCTTAAGTCCAAGAGTCAAACTGTCAGTCATCACGGCGCCGCCAGCTTCCGGCGGAGAATTTCGTCGACGAGGCGGGGGTTGGCCCGGCCCTTCGACTGCCTCATCACGAAGCCCTTCATCGCGTTGATCGCGTTTTCCTTGCCACTTTTGAAGTCGGCGACGGATTTCGGATTGGCCGCGATGGCTTCGGCGCACCACTGCTCGAGTTCGCCCATGTCGGTGGACTGTTTGAGTCCCTTGCGCTCGACCATTGCCTCCGGCGACTCGCCGGTCTGAAACATCTCGATGAAGACCTCCTTGGCGAGGTTGTTGGAGATGACGCCGTCCTCGACGAGTTTCACGAGGCCGGCGATGTGCGCCGGGCGGATCGTGCAAGCAGCGAGCGCGCTTCTGGCCGCGGCGAGTTCGCGCAGGAGATCGTTGGCGATCCAGTTTCCGACGGCCTGCGGCCGGCCGGAGAGTTTCGCCGCCGCCTCGAAGTAATCGCTGAGTTCGCGATCGGGTACGAGCACCGAGGTGATGGTGTAGGGCAGCCGGTACTGCTCGAAAAAGCGGCGCTGCTTGTCGAAGGGCAGCTCGGGCAGGCCCGCCTGAAGGCCCGCCCGCCATGCCGCATCGACCTTCACCGGCATCAGATCGGGATCGGGAAAATAGCGGTAATCGTGCGCCATTTCCTTCGAACGCAGCGATTGCGAGGTGCCGGTCTGGCCGTCGTAGTCGCGGGTCTCCTGCACGATCGTGCCGCCGGACTCGACGACGGCGATCTGCCGTTTGATCTCGTGGGCGAGCCCGTCGCGGACGAAGGAAATGGAGTTGAGGTTCTTGAGTTCGACCTTCGTGCCGAGCTTGGTCGCGCCGGCCGGACGGATGGAGACATTGGCGTCGCAGCGCATCTGGCCCTTCTCCATGTCACAGTCGGAGATGCCGCCGTAGATCATGATCATCTTGAGCGCGGTGAGGTAGGCGAATGCCTCCTCGGCGCTGTGGATCGCGGGTTCCGAGACAATCTCCATCAGCGGCGTGCCGGCCCGGTTGAAGTCAATGAGGGATTCGCGGCCGGCGTGGTTGAGCTTGCCGACGTCCTCCTCGAGGTGGAGGCGCGTCAGCGGTATCTTTTTGTGCTCACCCACGATGTTGCGCGAGGAGCCGGGCAGCTCGATCTCGATGGCGCCGCCCCGGCAGATCGGCTGGTCGTACTGCGAGATCTGGTAGTTCTTCGGACTGTCGGGGTAGAAATAGTTTTTCCGGTCCCACTTGCAGACCGAAGCGATCTCGCAGCCGAGCATGAGGCCCACCTTGATGACCGCGTCGAGCGCGGCCTTGTTCATCACCGGCAGCACGCCGGGCAGCGCGAGGACGACGGGGTCGGTCAGGGTGTTGGGCGGCGCGCCGTAGCCGGCGGCGGCCCGCGTGAACATCTTGGAGCGGGTCTTCACCTGGACATGGACCTCGAGACCGATGACGGCTTCGTAGTTCATGCTTTCAAGCGGGTCACAGAGTGCACGGAGAGCGGAAGGAGTTCACAGAGCGAGGCGACGGATACCATGCTTGAGCAGTTTCGTGCGGAAGTTGATGAGCAGTCCGATGGAGCATTGTGTGAATTTGAGGTAGGTCAGTACCTGGGCTTCGTGCACATCGGCGAACGCATCGACGGTCTTCAGTTCCACCACGAGCTGATCGTCAACGAGCAAGTCCAGACGATAGGCATCCTCGATGACGAGGCCTTTGTAAGTCACGGCACAAACCTTTTGCGCCACGAATCGAATCCCGCGGAGCGTCAGCTCATGCTCCAATGCACGCTGGTAGGCGGACTCAAGCAGCCCGGGGCCTAGTTCCCGATGCACCTCAATGGCCGCGCCAATCACCGCTTCGGTCAGTTGATTGATTTCTGCATTCATCTCTGTGTTCTCCGCTTCCCTCTGTGCTCTCTGTGACTCACAAAGATGGATGACGCGTATGCCAGTCGTGGCCCTGTTCGTAGGCGTGCGCGATGGCAAGCAGGCCGGCTTCCTGGTACGGCTGGCCGATGATTTGCAGGCCGATGGGCAGGCCGCCCGTGGTGAAACCGCACGGGATCGACATGCCCGGCAGACCGGCGAGGTTGAGGCTGATCGTGTAGATGTCGCTCAGGTACATGGCCAGGGGATCGGAGGACTTCTCGCCTTGCTGGAAGGCGGCGGTGGGCGATACGGGCGCGAGCAGCGCGTCGACTTCCTGGAACGCACGCATGAAATCGTTGCGGATGAGCGTGCGGACCTTCTGGGCGCGCAGGTAATAGGCGTCATAGTAACCGCTGCTCAGCACGTGGGTGCCGAGGATGATGCGACGCTTCACCTCGGCGCCAAAGCCCTCGGCGCGCGATTTGAAGTAGAGGTCGATGGCGTCGGTCGCTTCCTTCGAGCGGTGGCCGTAGCGAATGCCGTCGTAGCGGGCGAGGTTCGATGACGCCTCCGCCGTGGCGATGATGTAATAAACCGCGATCGCGTAGTCCGCGGCCAGCGGCAGCGAGACCTCCCGGATTTCGCAGCCGGATTCGCGGTAAAATTCGATGGCGGCCTTGACCGCGCCATCGACCTCGGCGTCGAGTCCCGCGCTGAAATACTCCCGCGGCACGCCGAGCTTCCATGGTCCCCGGCGTCGCTTCAGTTCGGCCCGGTAATCAGGAATGGGGGTGGAGAAGGAGGTGGAGTCGAGCGGATCGTGACCGGCGATGACGGCAAGCAGCAGGGCGGCCCCTTCGACGGTCCGGGCCAGCGGCCCGATTTGATCGAGCGACGAAGCGAAGGCGATGAGTCCATAACGCGAAACCAGCCCGTAGGTGGGCTTGAAACCGACAATGTTGCAGAAGGCGGCGGGCTGGCGGATGGAGCCGCCGGTGTCGGAACCGAGCGCGAGCGGCGTTTCGCCGGCCGCGATGGCCGCGGCGGCGCCGCCCGAACTGCCCCCGGGCACGCGCTTGAGATCCCACGGATTGCAGGTCGGGTGGAAGGCGGAGTTCTCCGTCGAGGAGCCCATCGCAAACTCGTCCATGTTGAGCCGGCCCCACGGAATCGCCCCGGCGTCCTTGAGTTTGCGCGTGACGGTGGCGTCGTAGGGCGAGACAAAGTTCGCCAGCATCCGGCTCGAGGCGGTGAGCGGCTGCCCGGCCACCGCGATGACGTCCTTGATGCCCACGGGGATGCCGTCGAGCACTCCCCTCGCCTGCCCCGCCGCGCGGCGCGCATCGGAGGCGCGGGCCTGGGCCAGGGCATCGGCTTCGTCAAAGGAATTGAACGCCCTCACCTTGCCGTCGATTGCCCGGGTGCGGGCGATGAAAGCCCGGGCGAGTTCGACGGAGGAGACCTCCTTCGCCTCAAGCAACGCGGCGAGTTCCGCGGCGGATTTGAAGATGAGATCGGAGGACATTCGGGAAAACACTTTTACAGAAGGAAACGAAGGGAACGAAGTGGAAGACAGGTCCTTTGTTTCCTTTGTTACCTTCTGTTCAATCCGGGCTCATTCCACCACCACGGGCACCACGACCATGTTGTCACGTTGGACGGGGGCGTTCTTGAGCGCCACTTCGACTGGCAGACTTGGCTGCGGCACGTCGTCGGCCCAGACGTTGGAGACGGGAAACGCGTGCGCCGTCGGCTCGACCTGCGAAACGTCGACCTCGCCGAGTTTTTCAATGTAGCGGAGCACGTCGCCGAGCTGCCGGGAGAAAATCTCCTTCTCCTGATCGGTGAGCGCGAGCCGGGCGAGGTTCGCCACGTAGTCGATGTTGATGTCGGGAGGAGAAGCCATGATGAGAGATTCTATTCAGAAGCCAGGAAACCAAGAAAACAAAATCCCGGCTTCATGGCTTCTGAATTCGTCATTTCCGACTCTTAATGGCAACCGGCAAAAAAATGCTCACGGCCCGAGGGCGGCGGTCGCCGTTTCCTGGAAAACCCGGCGGAGGTCGGAACCGTCGGAATTGGGCAACCCGGCCCGCTGAATCATCAGGATGAAGATTACACCGCGGCGCGGGTCCGCCCAGCTCTGGGTGCCGTGGGCGCCGCCATGGCCGAACGTGCCGGGCGCCAACACCGCGGTGGCGCCCTGCGGTTCCTGCACCAGGCAGAAGCCGAGGCCCCAGGCTGACCCGGGCAGAAACCCGGCCTTGAGACCGGCGGTCTGCGTATGCGTCATCTCGGAGACGGTTTCGGGCTTGAGAATGCGTTTCCCGCCCAGCGAACCGCCGTTGAGCAGCATCTGGTAAAATTTCGCCACATCCTCCGCCGTGGAAAACAGGCCGGCGCCGCCGAGCGGCGGGCGCTCCCGATCCGTCACGGCCCCGCCGTACATATAATAGATGGTCGCCGGCTCGAGCTTCCCGATCTCCGGGTTGCGCCGGTAGTTCGTGGCGAATCGTTTTTCCTGCTCGGGCGTGAGCCAGAAGGTTGAATCCTTCATGCCGAGCGGATCAAAGAGCCGCCGTTGCATGAACTCGGCAAACGACACGCCACCGGCTACCTCGACAACGCGGCACAGTGTGTCGATCCCGGCCGTCGAGTAGCTCCAGCGGGCGCCGGGCTGGAATTTGAGCGGCTCACGCGCCACCGCCTTGACCATCTCGGCCAGCGTCCAATGCGGGCCGTACGCGACGTATTCGCCCATGCCGCTCGTATGCGTCAGGAGGTCGTGCAGCGTAATGGGGCGCGCTGTCGGCACCAGCACCCGCCGTTCCGCGGTCTGCTCTTGAATCACCCAGAGGTCGCGGAACTCCGGCAGATACTTCTCCACGGGATCGTCGAAACTGAGCTTGCCCTCGTCGACGAGCATGGCCACGGCGGTGGCGGACATCGGCTTGGTCATCGAGGCGATCCAGAAGAAATCATTGGTCTCCATCTTGCGGCTGCTTGCGAGATCGCTCTGCCCGATCGCGGACAGATGCAGGATGCGGTCTTTCGTCGCGACCAGCATGACCGCGCCGGAGATCTCGCCTTGGTCGACAAAGGCCTGCATCCGCTCCGGGATGGCGGCGAACTTGTCCTGGGCCCGAGCTGGTCCCAGTGCGAGTAATGCAACCGCTAAGCTTAATGGCAACCGTGAGGACAGGTACGAGGGCATGGCAGACGTCAGCAAAAACACCGCCTCCCAGCGGCTCAACTCCTAACCGAAGAGGAAAAATCACCCCGCGTACTTTGCCAACCGAGGCCTCGTCGATAAACCCAGGCATGCGATCTTCTGCCCAAGTCAAATTCCTGCGGGTCAGGTCACGGCACTTTTTCAGTCAGCATGTAAGTCCAGACCTTTTCCCAGCGCGCCGCGTAGGTCGTGGCGATCACCGACCCGTGGGCGATCTTTGCGCCTTTGCTGTTGGGGCCATCAATCGTGACCGCCGGATAGCTGGTCATCAGGATTCTCGTATGATGATAGGGATAATCCTCCGTGGCTGCATCCGCCGGAGGACCGAACTCGTCCAGCTTTAAGGCGGCCAGATTTCTCAACAACTGTTCCGGGGTGCAGGCCCTGGCGTCCTGGCGATGGTTGAAAGCGAAGAAGCACGCCTTCGGTGTCGCCGACACCTCCGCATACCAAGCCGCCGGCGCGTCCAGCCTCCGGCTGTAGTCTTTGGGGGCGCCCGTGCAGATCACGCGAGCGACCCGGTGCTTGATCCCGATCAACGCCGCGTGTCCCCCGCCCTGCGACTGTCCGGCCACCGCGATCGCCGGCCATCCGATCGTCCCATCCTCGTTGAGAAATTGCGCCCAATTTTCCTCGGGCCGTTTCCGGCAAAGGTAGAGCAGCAACTTGGCAAGCCGGTTCTCGATGCAGTCCGCCGGTGCGATGGTGATATGTTTCGATCGCCCGCCGGCGATGATCGCCAGACGAAACTCCTCAAAAGCCCCGGGATTGCTGTCCCCGGCGCAAACCGATGCCGGAATTTCGTCCGGATACATCAGGTTGATCACGTGATAACCGAGTTCCGCCGCGAGTTCGCAAAATGCTTGTGCGCCTTCCGCATTGCCGCCCGTCCCGGTGAGAAACAGCAGGAGTTCGTGCCGGTCCCGGGATGACTGCGATTCCCGGGCAAGGACGATTTGGTGATCCACATAGATGCTGTGCGGCGAACTGAAGGCTGGGCCAATCCGTTGATCCGTGTCCCGCGGGGCAACTTCGTACGAAGTGACATTCCCCAGGGCGGTCGACAATACACCGAAGAACATGGCGGCGCGAAGAAGCATCATGGTTCCGGCGTTTAGCCTGCTGCGTTCCGGCCGACAATCATGAAAAGCGTCAACCAAGCCGCCAAGCGCCCCCTTGGTCCCATCCTCGCGCCGAGGCCGTGTCATCAGGCAGCGTACTGTTCCAGTCCCAGATGGACATGACGGTACGCCGGTAACTTCATGAGCCCCGCTTACTGCCAGTCACCCGCGCACCGTGATTCTTCCGTCGGCGGTGACGTCCTGCTGGATCTTGGCGAAGACGGCGTTGACCTCGTCGTCGGTCAGCGTGCGGTCGGCGGCGCGGAAAACGAGGGAGAACGCCAGGCTCTTCTTTCCCTCGGGCAGGCCCCTGCCCTGATAGACGTCGAAGACGGCGACTTGCTCGACGGCAAAGGCGTCACCGACGACGGATGTCGCCGTCCGGGCCAGGGTGCGCCGGACGTCCTCGGCCGGCACGGCCGCGTCGACCACGAGCGCGAGATCACGCAGCACGGGCGGGTAGTGGCTGAAATCCTGGTAGCGGCGCGGTCCGCCGGCGGCAGTGAGCTTCCCGGGCAGGATCGCGAAGATACCGGCCATGACCTGGCCCTCGATGCCGAGGGCGCGGACCATCGCGAGATTCATCAGGCCGAAGCGCGCCTCGAAGCCGTGGGTCTGCAGATCACCCGCGGACGCCGAATGCCCCTCCTGCCAGCCGAAATACGGACCCGCGACGGGTGTGCTCGGCAACGCGGTGAGATCCACCCCGGCGTGCGCGGCCAGGATGTGCACGCGGTTCTTCGCCGTGTAGAAATCGGCCGGGGCTCGCTTGAGCCACTGGCGCCCGGCGTCCTTGGTCTGCGCCTCGATGAACGCCGCGGCGGCGCATTCATAGATCTGGCCGTTGCTTTCGATGAACACCCGGCCGACCTCGAAGAGCCGCGTGGCGCCGGTGCCGCGCGACTGGTTGAGCTTGAGGGACTCGAGCAGGCCGATCAGCAGCGTGGAGCGCAGGTGCGACTGGTCCTCGACAAACGGATTCGCCAGGGCGAGTTCCTGCACCGCGGTGTCGGACACCCACTGCCGGACCTCCGTCACCGACCGCAGCGTGTAGTTGACGCACTCGTGGAAATGCTGGCCGACGAGGTAGTCGGTGACCCTGCGATTGAAAATAACGACGGGATCATCGTCGCCGAGCAGTCCGGGCGCCGTGACCGTGCTTCGGGGAATGCGGTCGGTGCCGTAGAGGCGCAGGATCTCCTCGACGAGGTCGATGGGACGGTCGAGGTCGCCCCGCCAGCTTGGAATCGAGACGGTCCATTGCGGCTTGCCATCGGCGGTGAACTCATCGCGGACGACGGGCAGTGCCAGCGCCTCAAGGGCGTCCTTCATGTCCGCGTCGGCCTCCTCGAAACCGAGCTGCCGGCGGACGAAGTCGGGCATGAGGGTGATCTCGCTCTTCCACGGCCGGTCCTCGCCCACCTTGTAGCACGGTCCGACGACGCGGCCGCCGGCGGTTTCCAGGATGAGGTCGATGGAGCGATGCGCGTCCTCCAGCAGCGTGTGCGGATCGACCCCGCGCTCGTAACGGTAGGAGCTGTCGGTGGTGAGACCGAGCTTGCGCGAGGTCCAGCGGATGCTGGCGGGCTTGAAGTAAGCCACTTCCAGCGCGAGGTCGGTGGTGGTGTCGTCGACCTCGGCGCTGGCACCGCCCATGATTCCGGCGATGACGAGCGGCTTGGCGGCGTCGGCGATGACGAGCATGCGGCTGTTGAGCACGCGCTCCCTGCCGTCGAGGGTGACGAGTTTTTCGCCCTGGCGGGCCGGGCGGACGATGATCCGGCCGCCGTCGATTTTCTTGGCGTCGAAGGCGTGCACCGGCTGGCCGGTCTCGAACATGACGTAGTTGCCGACGTCGACGACGTTGTTGATCGGACGGAGGCCGACGGCCGTGAGGCGCGCCTGCAACCAAGCCGGGCTCGGGCCGATCTTCACGCCGGTGATGATATGCGCGGTGTAAAGCGGGCAGTCCTCTTCAGACTCGATGGAGACGCCCGCCAGCAGGTCGCGCCGCTCGGGTGAGCCCTCGGGCAGGCCGGTGAACTTCACCGGCGGATAGACGAGGTCCTGGCGGAACCAGGCGGCGAGCTCGCGCGCGATGCCGAGGTGGCAGAGACCGTCGGGGCGGTTGGGCGTGATTTCGAGGTCGAAAACGACGTCGCCGGGCGGCAGGACATCGTTGATGGGCGTGCCGAGCGCAGGCCGGCCGTCCAGGATGAGCAGACCGGCATGCCCGCCGCCGAGGCCGAGCTCATCCGGTGAGCACATCATGCCGTCGGAAAGCTGGCCGCGGATCCGGGACTGCTTGATCTTGAAACCGCCCGCCAGCACGGCACCGGGCAGGGCCACGGGCACGCGGTCACCGACCTGGTGGTTCGGCGCGCCGCAAACGATGGTCTTCACGCCGCCGGCGGGACCGACATCGACGGTGCAGACGGAGAGCTTGTCGGCGTTGGGATGCTTGTCGCGCGTGAGCACCTCGCCAACGACCACGTTGGACAACGGCAGCACGCCGGTGCGGATGACCTGCTCGACCTCGAAACCGAGGAACGTGATCGCGTGGGTGATCTCGTCGACCGTCGCGTCGAGCGGGACATAGGACTTGAGCCAGTGGAGGGAGACTTTCATGAAGACTCTTACAGAAGGAAACGAAGAGAACGAAGGGACTCAGGGCCGATTCGCACCCGGCAAGATCAGACGCGCGAGACCGTTCTTGAGCACTATCTCGTGGAAGTTGACCAAAAGACCAATGGGAATGTTAAGAAGCTTCATGTAACTCATGAGCTGCGCCTTGTGAATCGGCAAGATGCGTTCGACCGCTTTGGTTTCAACCAGGAGGCAATCCTCTGCGAGCACGTCGAACCTCAACGGGTCCTCAAATACCAGACCTTTGTATTCGACGCGGACGACTCTTTGATTCACGGCCGAAATTTTCCGTAGCTCCAACTCACGCATCAGGCATCGTTCGTAGATCGACTCGATCAAGCCAGGCCCTTTGTCCCGATGCACCTCGATGGCCGCCCCGATCACTTCGCGGCTCAAGGCGTCAGCTTTGGCGTAGAGCGGATGCATATAATCGACGCTTCGTTTCCTTCGTTAACTTCTGTTCATCGGGGCGCCCTTCAGGCGAACTGCCGGAGGAACCGGAGGTCATTCTGGTAGAAGTAACGGATGTCATCGATGCCGTAGAGCATCATGGCGAGACGCTCGAGACCCATCCCGAAGGCGTAGCCGGTCCAGGCCGCGGGATCATAGCCGACGGCCTCGTACACGGACGGGTCGACCATGCCGCAGCCGCCGATCTCAATCCACTCCTTGTTCACCTTGGGCAGGTGCTTCGCCGAGAGGTCGACCTCAAAACTGGGTTCGGTGTAGCCGAAGTAGTGGGGACGGAACCGCGTCTTGGTGTCGGGGCCGAGCAGCGAGGCGAAGATGTAGTCGAGCAGCGCCTTGAGGTCGCGGACCGTCACGTCCCGGTCGACGTAGAGGCATTCGAGCTGGTGGAAGTTGGCGCTGTGGGTGGCGTCGGTGGTGTCGCGCCGGAACGTGCGGCCGGGCGACACGATGCGCACCGGCGGCGGATGCTTCAGCATGGTGCGGATCTGCACCGTGGAGGTGTGCGTCCGGAGGAGATATTTTTCGCCGTCGACCTTGCGGGAGACGTTGCCGAAGCGCGCCGTGTCGGGAAAATAGAAGGTGTCCTGCACCTCGCGCGAGGGGTGGCCGGGCGGCGTGTTGAGCGCGTCGAAGCAGTAGAATTCGGTCTCCACCTCCGAGCCGTCGGCGACGGTGAAGCCGACCTTGCGCAGGATGCGGCACATCTCCTCGCGCACCAGCGTGAGGGGGTGGTAGGTGCCGGGGCCGCCGTCCGGCGAGGGCAGCGAGGCGTCGACGGACGGCCCGAGCTGCGCGGCAATCTCGGTTTCCTCCAGGGCGCGCAGGGTGGTATCGAAGAGCGCCTGGAGCTGGGCCTTGGCCTCGTTGATGAGCCGGCCGAGCGCGGGGCGCTGCGCCTTGGGCACGGCGCTCATCTGCTTCATGAGCGCGGTGAGCTCGCCGTTGGGACCGACCAGGCGTGCCTTGGCGGCCTCGAATTCAGGCCGGGTGCGGACGGCCGAAAAGCCGGCGCGCGCCTCGGCGAGGAGGGCGGAGAGTTGGTCTTGCATGAGGAAGGATCTGTTCAACCACGGATTACCTGGATGGCCACGGATGATGGATGCATTGCTGCCGCCGGCGTTCCCGGGCAGGGAGCTGCGACGGGCAAGCCGCGCAGAAGGACATACGGTTTCGTTTCATCCGGGTTTATCTGGGTTATCCGCGGTTGAAAATAAAAAGGACGGGCGCTCCGGAGAGGCCCGTCCTTCAGTGAAGTGGTTTGAAAACCGGAAGGCGAGCCTTGGGTGGCTCGCGTTGGCAGGCACCTACGCCTTGGCGGCGCCGGCCTTGGCTTTCAACGCGGCCTGGGCCCTCTGCACCAGGGCGTTAAACGCCACCTCGTCGCGCACCGCCAGGTCGGCCAGCACCTTGCGGTCGAGCGTGATGCCGGCGGCCTTCAGACCCTCGATGAAACGATTGTAGCTGATGCCGGCGTTGCGGCAGGCGGCGTTGACGCGCACGATCCAGAGGCCACGCCATTCGCCCTTCTTCTTGCGGCGGTCGCGGTAGGCGTACTGCCAGGCGTGCTGGACGGCTTCCTTGGCGTACCGGAACAGCTTGGATTTGTTGCCGAAATAGCCCTTGGCGTATTTCAGCACCTTCTTGCGCCGCTTGCGCGACGCGGGGGAGTTGGTGACACGAGGCATGTTGTTAGTGTGGTTGTGGTCGCCGGCGGGTCGCCCTGAGAATCACCCGCCTGGCGAAAGGAGGGTTTAATTCAAGCGTACGGCAGGCACTTCATAAGCGCCGCGGCGTGGCCCTTTGCCAAGGCCTTGGGCTTACCCAGCCGGCGCTTCTGTTTCGGGGACTTTTGACTGGCGTGGTGCCGGGTCCCTGGAGAGCGGTGCATGAGCTTGCCCCGGGCGGACAGTTTGAAACGTTTGGCAACGGACTTCTTGGTCTTTTGCATGACAATGGCTCCGGCGAGCGGAGCGGGTCAGAACAAGAGACGCCGCCAGCGTTGGCAAGGGGAAAGTAGGCGGCGGCGAAGGGTGAGGCCCGGTGGGGAAAGCCTCGCGGTCATCACCGCAAATCACGACCGGCATCGCGCCCGCAGTAAAATTTTCCACGCAAATTTCCGTGATGTCGCCGCCACGCATTTTTCATGCGCTCCGAGTGGAAAACGGGGTTGACATCGCTCCAGTGATGTTGAGCGTTTCCCCTTCCGCTCTGGCTTCCTAGCTCAATTGGCAGAGCAGCTGACTCTTAATCAGTAGGTTCGGGGTTCGAGTCCCCGGGGAGCCACCAATCTCTGCTTTCCAAGCCCAGGTTGGCCGCGGTACCGCCGTTATTTGAATTTCCTTTTTGGACAGTCGGTGACCCACGCCGGCGTAGCTCAATGGCAGAGCACCTGTTTTGTAAACAGGGGGTTGCGGGTTCGAGTCCCATCGCCGGCTCCAGTCTTCGCGACGGACGGCCGGACTTCCCCACCGCCGCGCCCGCTGGTCTGAAGGGTTTTACTGCCCGATGGTGTAATGGTAGCACAACGGACTCTGAATCCGTTTGTCTAGGTTCGAGTCCTAGTCGGGCAGCCACTCTCGCGCAAATTGTCTTACCGTACGAAATCCAAGAAAGGGAATTGACAGCGGCAAACCATTGAAACCAATTTTCCCCTCCCCTTTGAAAGTTGCCCTTCCCATCAGAATCTCTCCTCTCGACCCGCGAGACCGGAAACCGGCCGGCGATCCTTGCGACCGGTAATTCCGCGGTAGTTCCGCCCGGACGCCTGCACCAAGGTTGACCCCGCCTATTATTTACCACGCCGTCCAACGTTGCTCCGCTTATATTTTCCCGCCGCCATTTTTTTTGCTCCCCAACAGCAGGGTTGCTGCTATCGATACCTCTTTTTGATGATTGAATAACGCCGGGTTTGTCCGTAGCGCTCATGGCCATATCAGACCACCCCTCCGCCCCGCTTCGTTCTTAATTACTCACCCACCAACCCTAGAATCCCCCACCATCCGATCATGATCACATCGCATCTGCCTCTGGCCTTCGAGATACTCATGGGCAAAACTGCAATGGAGTTGTTCCAAGCTGGAGGTCCCGTTATGTGGCCCGTCCTGCTCGTCATGTTCCTCGGCCTGACTGTCGTCGTGGAACGCCTGATTTTTATCGTGCGCGAAAACGCCTACCGCGATCACGCGGTGGTGGAGAAGATGCTCGAAAAAGTCGACCACAGCGACGTCGAGGGCGCGCTGACCCTCGGCAAGAAGAGCCGGGACTTCGTTGCCCGGGTGCTGGTCTATGCGCTCACCAACAAGGACACCTCGCTCTCCAACGCCTTCATCCGCGCCTCCAACCAGGAGCTCGCCCGCTTCCAGCAGGGCCTCGCGACGCTCGACACCGTCATCACTGCCGCCCCGCTCCTCGGCCTGCTCGGCACGGTCACGGGCATGATGCGCACGTTCGGCTCCCTCGGCCAGGGAGGCGACATCGCCTCCAAGGCCAGCCAAATCACGGGTGGCGTCGCCGAGGCGTTGATTGCCACCGCCTGCGGTCTCGCCATCGCCGTCAGCGCCCTCTTTCCCTTCAACATCCTCAATGCCCGCCTTGAGGAGGCCCGTCACGAGATCGAAGACGCCTCCAACGCCCTCGAGTTGATCATCAAGAAGTCGGAAGCCGGGAACACCGTCAGCAAATAATGCGCCGCGGCCCACCCCGGCCGCCCCACATCCGCAACTGAGCAACAACCAACCCTCCTGACAACATGCATGGTGGTGGTGGCACTGGATCTGGCGGCAGGAAAAAGGCGCGCATCGAGATCATCCCGCTGATCGACGTCATCTTCTTTCTGCTCGCCACCTTCGTCCTCTTTACGCTCTCGCTGAACAAGACCGCAGGTCTGCCCGTGTTGCTGCCCACGTCGGCCACCAGCATCCCGCGCGACCCATCCGGGGCCGTGACCCTCACCGTCACCGCCGAGGGCACGATCGCATGGGACAAGGATCTGATCACCCTCGACGAGTTCATCGCCCGCCTCAAGCAATACGCCATCACCGAGGGGCCTGACGCGCGCGTGCTGATCAACGCCGACGAGCGCACCCTTTTTGGCCAGGTGGTCTATGTCGTCGATCAGGTGCGCATGTCCGGCATCCCGAAGATCTACATCGAAACCCGCATCTTCCAGAGCAAATAGGAGCCCGCACTGCAATTACGCTAAGAAATCCGCCGGTTCCCCGTCATATCTAGTAGCCCAGAACCCGGCGAACCTCGATCCCCCATGGAAGGCACCCGCATCCAACTCCGTCACCGCAAGAAGCCGCGCATCGAGATTATCCCGCTGATCGACGTCATCTTCTTCCTGCTCGCCACCTTCGTGCTCTTCACCCTTTCCCTGAACCGCATCCAGTCGGTGCCGGTGGACCTGCCGGTGGCAGCCCCGATCGACCAGCCGCCGCCTCCGGAAGCCAGCAAAGATCTTCTCACCATCCAAGTCTCCGACCAGGGCAACGTCTATTGGAATCGCGAGTTGATCGACATCGACGAGGTTCCGGCCCGCCTGGAGCAATACAAAAAGCAGGTCCAGTTGCCCCGCGTCCTCGTCGCCGGGGACGACCGGGCCCGATGGGGCGTGACCGTGCAGGTGCTCGACGAAGTCCGCAAAGCCAACATCGAGAAGATTTCGATGGAAACCCGCACTCGGCAGACCGGACGCTGATTCCGCCCCCTCTTCACCTTCCAATCGCCACGTCAATTTCCGACCTATCACTCATGCGCAGGGATCTCATCATAGGCATCGTGGTTTCGGCTTCGCTGATCGCCACCCTCCTCTTGGGTTTCAACGGCCACCCGGGAAAGGCAAAGCATGGGCCCGCGCAAACCGAGGACGTCGTCCAGATCGAAATGCCCACTCTGCCGCCGGAGCCGCCTGAGACGAAAAAGGAGGAAGAACTGCCGCCCCAAGACGAGGATGTTGTCCAGGTAAGCTACGCCCCTCCCTCCCTGGTGGACATTCCGACCATCGTGGCCGACGCCACGTCGTTTGTGCAGCAGATTGCACCCCCGCCGCCGCCAGGTCTCACTCAGGCCAAGGGTATCGTTACCATTCCTCCCACCCCGCCGTCCGGCTTCGGCCGGGGTCTCGGCCAGATTTTCGACATCTCCCAGCTCGACCAGATCCCCGTGGCGCGCCTGCAGCAGCAGCCGATTTATCCCTATGAAATGCGCCGGGCCGGCATCACGGGCGAGGTCAACATCGGCTTCATCGTGGATGTCAATGGCGACGTGCGCGACGCCTACGTCATCAATTCGACCCATCGCGAATTCGAAGTGCCGGCCGTGCAGGCTGTCAGCAAATGGAAGTTCCGCCCGGGGCGCCGGGGCGGGCGTAATGTCAACACCCGCATGTCGGTGCCCATCGTCTTTAGTTTCAACGACTGACCCAGCTTCCCCTGTTTATCGCCATGGCCTTGTTCCGGACCAACCTTTCCCTGACAGCCCTGCTCCTCGCCGCCGGGTTGAGTGCCAGCCTGTCTGCCGTCGGCCGGGCGGAAGAGCCGACACCGCCTCAGCTCTCCGACGAGACCGCCGATCTGATCAACACTGATCTTCGTCCGGCCAGCGACGCCAAGGAGTGGGACAAGGCGCTCAGCATCATTGAAAAAGGCCTCTCAAAGGTCGCCGCCGACAGCTACGACGCGGCGGTCTTGTACCAAATCAAGGCGCAGACCCTTTTCCAGAAGAGCAGTACGAGTTCGAGTGACGCCTTGGTGGCGCTCGAGCGCTGTCTGGCCATCGACGACCAGCACCATTATTTTACCGAGAAGAGCCATCTGGAAACCCTCTATCTCGTGGCGCAGCTCAACTACCAGGAGGGAGCCGCCATCAAAGATCCCAAGCGGCGGGCTGCCTTCTACACCAAGTCCGATCAAGCCCTCGAACGGTGGATCAAGGACAATAAGGAATTCACCCCGGAAAACTGCTATTTCATCGCCGTGCTGTACTTTTCCCGGGGGCAGCCCGAGGAGGAGACCCCCGGCGTCGAGCCGAAGGCGGACGCCGCCTTGATGGAGAAGGCGCTTTACTGGACGGACAGGGATCTGTACTCGACGATCCGGCCACGCGACTCGGTTTATCAGTTGAAGCTCGCCGAACTCTTCCAACTCGGCCGTTACAGCGAAACAGCCGAGTTGCTGGAATTGCTGGTCACAATGAAACCCGAGAACAAGAGCTACTGGCAGCAGCTTGCCTCCAGCTATCAGCAACTCGCCACCACGGCCACGGAGAAGAAAGATGACAGGGCCGCCTACAGCTATAATATCCGGATCATTCTGACCATTGAGCGCGCCCAGAAACTCGGGATAATGAACAGTCCGAAGGACAACTACAACCTGGTCGGCATCTATTTTAACATCGGCCAGTTTTCAGAGGCCTGCCGGCTGCTCGAACAGGGCCTGAGGGACGGCTCGATCGAACGAACCCGGCCGAATTATGAGCTTCTCGCCAACTCCTATCAGCAGCTCCACCGCGAATACAAAGCGATCGAGACCCTCAAGGACGCTGCCAAGGTTTTCCCGCATTCCGGACAGATCGAGTATCAGATTGCCCAGGTTTACTTCACCATCGACAAGTACAAGGAGGCCTTTGAGCACATGAAGGTCTGCGAGGCCAAGGGCGGCACGGAAAAGCCGCACATTGGCTGGCTGTTTTATGCCTACCTCGCGCTGGACCTGAAGGAGTATGATGAAGCCATTAAAGCGGTCGCGGAGGCCGCCAAATATCCCGAGGCCAAAACGGAGGCTGCGAGGATGGAGGATGCCATCAAGGCCACTCTGCAGGATCGTGAGAACCGGCTCAATTCCCAGTAAGCCATTTTAATCCAACCATCATCCATCACCATTTATCCCGTCCGTTATGAATAAAGCCTATATCATAGGGCCGTTAGCCGGCCTGCTGGTCTTCAGCGCTTTCTACTTGAATTTCAGCAAGGAGTACGCCGTGAAGCAGCAGAAGGCGGAGCAGGCCATCCTGGAAGCGAAGAAGGAAAAGACCCGCAAGGAACTGGAGCTGCGCAAGAAGGCTATTGAGGATGCCATCGCGGCGCAGCAGGTGCGCATTGCGGCCCGCGCGGCCAAGGATAAGCGCGAAGAAGAGGATAAGAAAGCCCACGACGCACTGATTGACCGCCGGTTCCGAGCCTATGATGACGTCAACAAGCGCCTCCACCCCCAGCTGGAACGCCTGAAGAGTGACGCCGATGAAATCAAAGATGAACTCGCCAAGCTTGACCTGGAGAAGAAGCAATACAGCGACGAAGAAGCCTTTCTGCTCACTTTCGTGATTCAGGCCGAAGCCAACGTGAAGACCTATTACAATCTGCTGGACCAACTCGCCGCCGCTGAGAAAGCCCGCGCCGACGCCGAGGCCGCCGCAAAGAAAAAGAGCTGAGCCCTCCAACCCACCTCCCGTTTCTATGAACAAGTTTTATGTCATCCTCCCCGTCGTCCTGCTGATCGCCTTCGGCGTCTATTTTTTCAAGGTCGCGCAGCCCGAGATGGCCGCCAAGGTGCTTGCCGATCAAAAACGCGTGGCGGAGGAAAAGGCGGTCGAGGATGCCCACCGCAAGGAAATCGAGACCAAGGCCCAGGAAGACGCCCGCAAGGCGCAGGCAGCCCGGGATGAAAAGGAACATCAACGCCAGGAAAAGGCCCAGCGGGATAAGGATGAGCAGGATCGCAAGGTCCTGGATGAGACCACCAAGTATGAGAACGAGGCCGACAGGCTGTCCAAGCAGATTGCCAATCTCGAAATCGAGATCGCCAATCTTCGCAACAAGCGTGAAGACATGAATCACGAAGTCCTCGAACTCGCCAAAAAGGTCGAGTTGACTAAAATCAACCGCCGTAACGCCGAACTGGAAATCCAGCGCATGTATGAAATGGTTGCGCAAAAGGTGGCCGCCAGTTCGCTGACCCAAGCACCGCCGCCGCCAGCCAAGTAGGCGTCCGGACGACAACCGAATCTCCCCAGCCCCCGGCCTCGTGCCGGGGCTTTTTTTGGTCGCGAAGCAGAGACGCACCACCCTTTTCAGACCTGCTGGCTGGCTTCTGCTTCCCCGGCTTGGTCCTCCCTCGGACTTGCCCCCTCCCAAGATCTGCGCAATGCTTGCCAAGGGATGCGGAGAAGTTCTCTCGGAACGACGCTACTCTTCCAGGATCCTCTGATTCTTCAATCACTTAGTCGTATAATTTAACTGTGAAAACCACCGCCACCGCCGACGTTTCAACCCTTGATGGCAATGAGGCCGTCGCCGCTGCTGCCTACCGTCTCAGCGAGATCTTCGCCATCTATCCGATCACGCCATCCTCCCCGATGGCCGAATACGCCGATGAATGGGCGGTCGCGCGTCAACCGAATATCTGGGGGCTGGTGCCCGAGGTCGTCGAGTTGCAGTCCGAGGGCGGCGCGGCCGGGGCCGTGCACGGCACGCTGCAAGCCGGCGTGCTCGCCAGCACCTTCACCGCCTCCCAGGGACTGCTGCTGATGATTCCCAACATGTACAAGATCGCCGGCGAACTCACGCCGTGCGTCTTCCACGTCAGCGCCCGCACCCTCGCCACGCATGCCCTTTCCATCTTCGGCGACCACTCCGATGTCATGGCCTGCCGGCAGTGCGGCTGGGCGATGCTGGCCTCCAACTCTCCGCAGGAGGCGCACGATCTCGCCGCGATCGCGCATGCCGCCACGCTGCGCACCCGCATTCCCTTCCTCCATTTCTTCGACGGTTTCCGGACTTCGCACGAGGTCAACACCGTCAACCGCCTCGACGACGACACCCTGCGTGCGCTCATCGACGCCGATGCGGTTGCCGCTTTCCGCCGCCGCGGCCTCACTCCGGATCATCCCGTGCTGCGCGGCACGGCGCAGAACCCCGATGTGTTCTTCCAAGCCCGCGAATCGATCAACCGTTTCTACGAGGCGGCTCCCGCCCTCACGCAGGAGACGATGGACCTCTTTGGCAAGCTCACCGGACGTCATTACCACCTGTTCGACTATGAAGGCCACCCCGAGGCGGAGCGCGTGATCATCATCATGGGTTCGGGCGCCGAAACTGCCGCCGAAACCACCGCCTGGCTCAACGCCAACGGGGAAAAGACCGGCGTTCTCAAGGTCCGGCTCTATCGCCCCTTCTCCACGCGGGCGCTCGTCGCCGCGCTGCCCCGCACCGTGCGTTCCATCGCCGTGCTCGACCGCACCAAGGAACCCGGCGCCGTCGGCGAGCCGCTCTATGTCGACATCGTCACTGCCCTGCGCGAAGCCGAGGTGGCAGGCTGGTTCTCGCCGCGCGGCGGCCGCGTCACCGTCATCGGCGGCCGCTATGGCCTCTCGTCGAAGGAGTTCACCCCCGCCATGGTCCTCGCGGTGTACGCCGAACTCGGCAAGCCGCTGCCGAAGAATCCCTTCACCATCGGCATCCACGACGACGTCACCGGCCTTTCGCTCAACTACGATCCAGCCGTGGACATCGAGCCGCCGGACCGCACCCTTGCCGTCTTCTTCGGTCTCGGTGCCGACGGCACCGTGGGCGCCAACAAGAACACGATCAAGATCATCGGCGAGGAGGCGGGCAAATTCGGCCAGGGCTATTTCGTCTATGACTCGAAAAAGTCCGGCGCCGCCACCATCTCGCACCTCCGCTTTGGCGACAAACCCGTCCGCGCCCCCTACCTCATCCGTCAGGCCGACTTTCTCGCCTGCCACCAGTTCTCGCTGCTCGAGGTGCAGCCCGTCCTTGATCACGCCGCACCCGGCGGCGTCTTCCTGCTCAACGCCCCCGGCCCCATCGAGACGCTTTGGGAGCGCCTCACCGTGGAGACGCGCCAGGAAATCATCGCGAAGAAACTGCGCTTCTATGCCATCGACGCCGGCGCCGTCGCCCGCGCCTGCGGCCTCGGCGGACGCATCAACACCATCATGCAGACCTGCTTCTTCGCGCTCAGCCGCGTGCTGCCGCTCCCGCAGGCCCTCGAAAGCATCAAGAAATCCATCAAGAAATCCTACGGCCGACAGGGTGAGGAGGTGGTGAAGAAGAACTCCGCCGCCGTGGACAGCGCCCTGGAGGCCATGCGCGAGGTTCCCATCCCGGCCGGCGCCGCCTCCGCGCTGCACCGTCCGCCCCCCGTCCCCGAGGACGCGCCTGACTTCATCCGCAACGTCACCGCCGTCATGCTTTCCGGCCGCGGCGATCAGCTCCCCGTGAGCGCCTTCCCGCCCGACGGCACCTGGCCGACCGGCACTTCCCGCTGGGAAAAGCGCAACATCGCCGACGAGATCCCCGTGTGGGACACTGTGCTCTGCATCCAGTGCAACAAGTGCGTCGAGATCTGTCCGCACGCCGCCATCCGCGCGAAGTATTATCCGCCCGAGGCCCTGGTGGGGGCGCCGGCGTCCTTCCACTCGACTGATTTCCGCTCCCCCGAGGTCAAGGGCATGCGCTATACGCTGCAGGTTGCGCCCGAGGATTGCACCGGTTGCGAACTCTGCGTGCAGTTCTGCCCGGTCAAGGACAAGACCAATCCCCAGCGGAAGGCCATCAACATGCAGCCCCAGGCGCCGCTGCGCGAGCCGGAGCGCCAGAATTTCGAGTTCTTCCTGCGGCTGCCTTCGCCGGACCGCACCACTCTCAAGCTTGACCAGGTGAAGAGCGCGCAGTTTCTCGATCCACTCTTCGAGTTCTCCGGCGCCTGCTCCGGCTGCGGCGAAACTCCCTACGTCAAGCTGCTCACCCAGCTCTTCGGCGACCGCGTGGTCATTGCCAACGCCACGGGCTGCTCCTCCATCTACGGCGGCAACCTGCCGACCACGCCCTATACGCGGAACCATGAAGGCCGCGGTCCCGCCTGGTCCAATTCGCTCTTTGAAGACAACGCCGAGTTCGGCTTCGGCCTGCGCCTGGGGCTCGACCGGAAGGAGGCCGTCGCGCGCGATCTGCTCCAGAAGCTGGCCGCCCGCGTCGGTCCGCCCCTGGTCGAGGCGCTCCTCCAGGCCGACCAGAACACCGAGGCTGGCATCGCCGCCCAGCGCGCCCGCGTCATTGAATTGCGCGGCAAACTCGCCGACTTCTCCTCCGATGCCGCGGCGTGCCAGCTCAGCGATCTGGCCGATTATCTCGTGAAGAAAAGCGTCTGGGTCGTCGGCGGCGATGGCTGGGCCTACGACATCGGCTACGGCGGTCTCGACCACGTGCTCGCTTCCGGCCGCAAGGTCAATGTCCTCGTTCTTGACACCGAGGTTTACTCCAACACCGGTGGCCAATGCTCCAAGGCCACGCCCCTCGGCGCCGCCGCCCGCTTCAGCATGGGGGGCAAGGCCATCGGCAAGAAGGACCTCGGCATGCTCGCCATGACCTATGGCAACATCTATGTCGCCCGCATCGCCATCGGCGCCCGCGACAACCAGACGCTGACCGCCCTGCGCGAGGCCGAGTCCTACCCCGGCCCGTCGCTCGTCATCGCCTTCGCCCACTGCATCTCGCACGGCTATTCGCTGACCGATGGCATCGAGCACCAGAAGCTCGCCGTGGAGACCGGCTACTGGCCGCTCTTCCGGTACGATCCGCGGCGCGCCGAGCGCGGCGAGAACCCCCTGATGCTCGATTCCCCCGCCCCCAAGATCGCCCTCACCAAATATACCAAGTCGGAGAACCGCTTCCGCATGCTGGAGAAGAAGAATCCCGCGCGCTCGGAGGAACTCGACCGTCTCGCCCAGGCGGAGGTAAACAAGCGCTTCGCCTTGTATCAGAAGCTGGCCGCCACGCAGGCCGCGGGTGGCACTGTTCCCATCAGCGCCATTCCGGCCGTGCCTGCGTCCAAACCGCCGCCGCCTCGAAACGGTGATGGCCCCGCCACCATCAAGTCTGTCACCAGCGGCTAACTCGCCTGCAACCCGAACCTCACACCCGGTAGCCGCGTTTCCCCAACGCGGCTACTTTGTCAGCCGGCCGGGATAGCGCCCACGCCATGACCGATCCCATCACGCAATTCATCGCTTGGCTCAACGATGCAAACCACTGCGGCATGGATGAACCCACGGCCATGGCGCTGGCCACGGCGGATGCGCAGGGCCGTCCCTCCGTGCGCATGGTCTTGCTGAAGCATGTCGACGAACGCGGCTTCGTTTTCTACACCAATCTCGAGAGTGCCAAGGCGGTCAACCTCCGCGACAATCCGCGGGCCTCGCTCTGCTTCTACTGGAACCCCCTGGGCCGCCAGGTGTGCATCACCGGCCGCGTCGAGCGCGTGAGCGACGCTGAGGCCGACGCCTACTTTGCCACGCGACCGCGCCTGAGCCAGATCGGCGCCTGGGCCTCGCAGCAATCGCGTCCCATACAGGGCTATTTCGAACTCGAGCAGGCCTGCGCAAAAGTGGTGCTGCGTTATCCCTTGGGCGCCGTGCCCCGGCCGCCCTTCTGGTCCGGCTACCGCGTGGTGCCGGAGCGCATCGAGTTCTGGAAGCAGAAGCCCTTTCGCCGTCACGAGCGCGTCCTCTATACCCGCGAGAACGGCGGCTGGAAGAAGCAATGGTTGTTTCCCTGAAGCTGCGGCCTCCCGCGCGGCCGGCTGGCCTTCCCGGGCATCTCAAAAACCGCTAGCGGTCGGGCTAAATCCGGCTTACGTTCACCGTTTTCATGGATCTGACCGAACTCTACCAAAACGTCATCCTCGAAAACAACCGCCGGCCGCGGAATTTTCGCAAGCTGCCGACGGCCAACCGGGTCGCCGCTGGCAACAACCCCGTGTGCGGCGATGAAGTCACCGTGTACGTGCAGGTCGAGGGCGACCGCATCGCCGACATCAGTTTTCAGGGCGCGGGCTGCGCCATCTCCCAGGCCTCCACGTCGGTGATGACCCAGCGCCTCAAGGGCCGGACCGTCGCCGAGGCCGAGGCGTTGTTTGGCCGGTTCAAGGACATCGTCACCCAAGGCACCCCGGACGAGGAGGATCTCGATCTTTCCGCCTTTGCCGGCGTCCACCAGTTTCCGGCGCGCATCAAATGCGCGACGCTCGGCTGGCACGCCGCCCTCCAGGCCATCCACGGCGAGGCGGCCACCGTCACGACCGAATGAAACCGCCCGTCCACGCCCCCGACTGGGCCGCGCTGCGCGCGGATTTTCCCATCCTGGATCAGACGGTCCACGGCCGGCCGCTCGTCTATCTGGACAACGCCGCCACCACCCAGAAACCCCGCGCGGTCATCGAGGCGCTCACACGCTATTACGAGCGGGACAATGCCAACGTCCACCGCGCCATCCACGAACTGAGCTACCGGGCCACCACCGCCTACGAAGCAGCCCGCGCCCGTGCCGCCCGGTTTATCAACGCCGCCTTGCCCGAGGAGATCGTGTTTACGCGCGGAACCACCGAAAGCATCAACCTCGTCGCCTACGTGTTCACCCCGCGCCTCCAGCGGGGCGACGCCATCCTCGTCACCGAGATGGAGCACCACAGCAACCTGGTGCCGTGGCAGTTGCTCGCGCAGCGCACCGGCGCGCAGCTGCTCTTTGTCCCCGTGACGGGTGACGAGGGATTGCTGGACCTCGCCGGACTCGACGCCCTGCTCGGGCGCAACGTGAAGCTCTTCGCCTTCACCCACGTTTCGAACACGCTGGGCACGATCAACCCCGTGGCTGAACTCTGCGCCCGCGCGCGCCGCCACGGCGTCCTCACCGTGGTCGACGCCGCCCAGAGCGCCGGCCACCTGCCGCTCGACGTCCAGATGCTGGGCTGCGACTTCCTGGCCTTCTCCGGGCACAAAATGGCCGGCCCCACGGGCATCGGCGTGCTCTATGGCCGTCATGCGCTGCTCGAGTCGCTCGATCCCTTTCAAGGCGGCGGCGAAATGATCGCCTCGGTGCAGTTCGAGCAGAGCACCTGGAACAAAGTGCCGCACAAGTTTGAGGCCGGCACACCCCATATTGCCGGCGCCGTGGGGCTGCATGCCGCCATGGACTACCTCGATGCCGTCGGCCGCGCGGCGATCGCCGCCCACGACGAGGAGCTGGCCTGCTACGCCGGCGAACGCCTGCGTGCCGTTCCCGGCATTCGCCTGCTCGGCCCGCCCGGCCCGCGCGGCGCCCTGGTGAGCTTCGCCCTGCCCGGCATCCATGCGCATGACGTGGTGACGTTCGCCGACCAGGAGGGCCTCGCCCTGCGGGGCGGGCATCACTGCACCCAGCCCCTCTTGCGCAAACTCGGAGTTCCCGCCACCACCCGCGCCAGTTTCTACCTGTACAACACGCCCGAGGAGGTTGACCGGCTCGCCGAGGTCATCCTGAAGGCGGCGAAGTTCTTCGGGGTTTAGGATTAAGGCGCCGGCCCGCGGCCAAACCCCGCCCCCCGGCGTCCGGCCGTCTTTTCCTCCTGCAAAAAATGCGCAATGCTCGCCAAGGGGTGCGCTGCCGGATGGTGCGTTACCTGTCACTATGGCCGCGTGAAGAAAGCGTATCTGGAGGCTCTCGACGGCCACCGCGCGGAAATCAAGCGGAAGTGGGAAATCCTCCTTCGCGCCGCCCCCGCGACTACGCCGCTGGGTAATCCCGATACGCTCGTCTATCTCATGGACGAGTCGATCAAACAGCTGTTCTCCCTCTTCCACAGCAAATCCACCCACCAGTGGCTTTCCCGCCATCCTCCGGCGACGCGGATCATCGGCACGAGCTGCCATTGCCGCCTGAATCCGCTCATCAACTATTTCATCGCCGGGCAGGCGGCGCTGGCGTTCGTGGCCCAGACCGTCCCGCGCAGCAAGCATCACCTCGACGATGCGGCCGCCACCATCTGCGTGGACGAACTGTTGCTGACCTTCCGCTTCCTCGCCCACCGCGAGATCCAGGCCTTCTGCGAAGTCTGCCAATATTCACCGGTCAACGCGCACGCCGCCGGCAATGGCTCCCCCGGCAAGCCGGTGTGCCCTCTGCCCTGGCACACGCCGGCCCGAAGCTAGGATTTCCCGCCCCGGCCGGCGCGCCGGGAGGAGCGGGCCGGCTCAGATCGGCACGGGGCCGCCGTCCGCGTGCAGCTGTTCGCGAAAATCGCTGGGCGACATGCCCTCGATCTTTTTGAAGACGCGGTTGAACTGCGAAAGCGATTGAAAGCCGGCTTCGAAGGCCGCTTCGCTGACGCGCTTGTGCGGGTTGAGCAGCAGATTCTTCACCTTTTCCACGCGCACCCGTGCGAGGTAGTCCGTAAACGTGAGTCCGATGGCCTGCTTGAACATCTTGCAGAAATAGAAGGCGCTCGTGTTGACCGCCCGCGCCACCTCCTTGAGCGAGAGCTCATCGCTTTGATGATCGGCGATGTAGGCGCGCGCCCGCGCGATCATCGGCGACTCCGCCTTCTCCTCCCGCACCATGAGCTGGTTGCTCAGCGCGGCGAGATGCTGGGCGAAGATCGCCAGCAGGCGGATGATCGACTCATACTGGCGCTTCGACACGACGCGGGTCTGAAAATAAGCCTCCTCGATCCGTTTGAGGTCGATCTCGAGACCCCACTGGAGCAACTGGCGGGTCACGCGTTTGAATTCGCGCTTGCTGGGCCGGTGGAGGAGCACCTGGCCGGTTTGCAGGAAGGCGATCAGGTTCTCGCCCACCCGCACGGGGATGGCGGTGTCGCACAGCCCCGCGAAGCACCGCAGCGTCTGGGCCTCCACCTTCGCCACCTCGGCGATCTGTTGCTGCATCTGCAGGCAGGCGGAACAGGATTTGTTGGTGCGGGCGAGCAGGGCGCAAAAAGGATTCTCGTTCTTCTGGCCGGCCAGCGGAAATTGAAACGTCTCCACCGGCCGCAGGCCGAGCGGCAGGCCCGTGGCCTCCGCAAACGCCTTTTCGTAATCGCGCCAGATCTGCGAGGCCTTGAGGTGCTCGACGATGCTTTTGCTGCGTGATTGAGCTAATGGAATCTCGTTCGACATGGACAGTGCGCGCCAGTCAACATCCACCTAATCAGGTGGGCGGCAAACCAAAACACCATTTCCCTCCCGCTCCGGGCGGTGCCGACGGAGCGGAGGCGGGACCGTCCGGCTGATTTCCCGCGCCTGCCGCGTCCTGCGACCAACGCTCGAAGCCCATCGCCCCGTCGGCCGCCTGCCGCTGACGCCCCGCCGAAAGTCGGCCCGCCCGGCCGCCCGAACACGCCGCGCACACGTGGGGCGACCGATGGCCGGGCTCGGCACGCCCCACCGCATCGGTTGGCGCGACGGCATTCTGGCTCCCGTCGAAAAATGAAATGCCCGCGTTGCGGCGGCGGCAACGCGGGCGTCAGAGGTTGTTGGGGTTAGGCTGGGAAAACGGCGGGCGCGTGCAAGCTCCCCGCGGTTTCCCGCGGGGAGCTGCGCACTTAGTCCTCAATCACGTGAACCACGAGAGGGATTACCTTGATCGTGTTCACCAACCGCCCGGGTTTTAATCCGGGCGGAATTTCCGTGGATTCATGCCTTGTCAGGGGTGGCGAAGGCGGAATCCGGTGCATCGGCTGCCGGCGTGCCAGCGATGCGGAGGTAACCAAAGAACAACGGTAAATATGTACGCCAAATGCCGGGATTCCGCTTCGCACCGCTTGCCAATTGTTGGGCGTATATTGTTCTGGGCGCCCGCCGGCATGGCTGGCGCATCCGGTTTTTTACACGCACGGTTTTTGGCAAGATTTGCGGAGTCAGCCTGCCCGCCGATCATTACAATGGCTGCATGAGCACGATCCTCGTTCCCATCGATTTCTCCGAGGAAACTCCCGAGGTCATCGAGTGCGCCGCGATGCTGGCCCGCCGCAACCGCAGCCAGCTCGTCCTCATGCATGTCTCGTCCGGCAGCCGGGAGATCGCGCCCGGCGTGCTCAGCACCGAGGAGGAAACCGCGGCCATCGACAAGCTTGAGCGCCTCGAACGCTACCTCCGTGACGAGGGGTACCAGGTCTCGACCACCATCCGCGAGGGCGAGCCGGCCCGGGAGATCGTCGCGTATGGCGATGCGATCAAGGCCGACTGCATCATCATGGGTAAACACGATCATGCGTCCGCCGCCACGCGAGCCAAAAGCCCCATCACGCGCTACGTTGAACAGCGGGCCCCCTGCACGGTCGTCGCCGTGCCGTGATCGCCTTACTGCCGCTTTCCGGCCGCTTGCCCGTTTCCGTGCGGATGGCCGTCAGCCACGGTCCGGGTGGAAACGGGAAACGCCGGGGTGAAAAAGCATGGCCGTTCACTCCCCGCCCAGGGCCAGCAACTCGCGCACGGCGGCGGTGACGGGGATTTTGCCGTCGAGAATCGCCTGTTCCCACGCGGCGCGGCGCGCCGCCACCCGGGGCTGGCGGAAAAAGTGATGGCGTAGCGCCTCCTCGAGCATTGATTGCGCCCAGGCGAGATTCTGCCGGCGGCGGCGCTCGAGAAACGCGCCGTTGGCCCGCGTGGTCTGGAGAAACTCCTCGGCCGTGCTCCACAGCTCGGGCACGCCCGCCCCCGTGCGCGCCGAGCAGATCAGCGCGCGGGCCGGCCAGCCGGGCGTCGGCGGCGCCAGATAATGCAGCGAATCCTGCAGCAGGCGCCGGGTGGCCCGGGCGGGCGCGGCGTTCGCGCCGTCGGCCTTCGTCACGCCCACGGCGTCGGCCAGTTCGAGCGCACCGCGCTTCATGCCCTGCAGGTCGTCGCCGCCGCCCGTGATCGTGAGCAGCAGCAGGAAATCCACCATGGAGCGGACGGCGATCTCGCTCTGCCCCACGCCGACGGTCTCGACCAGGATGACCTCGTAGCCCGCCGCCTCGCAGACGAGGATGGTCTCGCGCGTCTTGCGGGCGACGCCGCCCAGCGCGCCGCCCGAGGGCGAGGGCCGGATGAAGGCGTTGGGTTCGCGCGCCAGCTGTTCCATGCGCGTCTTGTCACCGAGGATGCTGCCGCGGCTGATGCTGCTGCTCGGGTCGACCGCGAGCACGGCCACCTTTTTGCCCTGGCGGCAAAGCCGGGTGCCCAAGGCCTCGATGAGCGAGCTTTTGCCCGCGCCGGGTACGCCCGTGATGCCGATGCGCACGGAACGGCCCGTGTGCGGCAGCAGGTTCGCGAGCACGGCCTGTGCCTCGTCAATGCGGGCGGAGGCGTCGCTCTCGATCAGCGTGATGGCCTGCGCCAGCAGCGCCCGGTCGCCCCGTCGCACGCCTTCGGCATACTCCTCCGGCGAAAGCCGCCGGCGGCGCGGCACATGGGATGACTTTGCGGGGCACGATGCCTTGGCCCCCGCCGGCACGATGCGGGCGGCAAACTCGGAGCCCGCGTTCTCGGGCCGCCAGTCGGGATGCGCGTGGACCGGCTTTGTCATGTGTCGCAACCAAAAGATGGAGCCGGCGCCCAGCTTGGCAACATGACATTCGCCGCCATGGTGCGCCCCTTTCTGCTGTTCTCGCGAGAAATTCCGGCCTAGAGGAATATTCATGCTAACCCCTCCCAAGGTCATGCATCTGCTGGTGCTCAGCGTCCTGGCGATCACCCCGCGCGCGTCCGCCCAAAACGCCTTTGTCGTCAACGAAGATGGCCGGCTCCGGATGGTGCGGGAGATTCGCAACGGCTTCCCGGAAATCGATGTGGATGGAAAGCTCCAGCAGGCCTACGGCCGGCGGTTCGGCCTCGTCAAGGCGCCGGCTTATTTGCCGGGCTTCGTCGCCCTCCCGAAGTTTAACGTTACAACCCGTCATCTGGAGATAATCGGCGGCGCGGCGCGCATGAACTATGAAATGGAGATCCAGGGCATTGCGAAATCGGACGTCACGCTCAAGAACTGTTTTTTCGTGCTGGAACTCACGACCTGGAAAGACACGAGCGTCGTTTTCTCGCGCATGCCGGACCTGGAGGCCGGCAAGGAGGAAGACTTTGATCTGAATTTCCAGCTGGAGATACCCCTCGAAGAGGGGAACTACATAGTGCATATCTTCTCCGACGGCGTTGAGCTGCTGCACTCTAGGATGCCGGCGGCTTACCTCGCCGCGCAAAAGCAAAAAACAGACGATTTTTGGAGCGGACGGAAGAAAGAATTCCACGCCGTACCCACCCGTCCCGTCAGGGCCGTCTATCCAATCGAACTCATGGCAAACGTGCTGGAGGGCCGGGTCAAGGTGAGCTGCCGGATCAACACCCGGGGCGAGGTGGAGTCGGCGGAGGTCGTCGAATGCAACCATCCGGCATTCTCCGAACCGGCGCTGGCCGCGGTACGCCAGTGGAAATTCGATCCCGCAGTCAAGGACCGCCGCCTGGTGGAATCGACGGAGGTCGTTTCCATCCTCATCAAACCGCCCGAGCCGAAGCGCTGACCGCCCGGCGCTCAGGCGTGGCCGAGGCGCTCGTTGAGCAGGCGCATGATTTCGCGGCCGGTGGCGGGCAGCCTGGTGCCGGGGCCGAAAATGGCCGCGACGCCCGCGGCGCGGAGCGCCTCGTAGTCCTGCGGTGGAATGACCCCGCCGCAGACGACCATGATGTCAGGCCGGCCGAGCCGCTTCAGCTCCGCGACGAGCTGGGGCAGCAGCGTCTTGTGTCCGGCGGCGAGCGAGCTCATGCCCACGGCGTGCACGTCGTTTTCGACGGCCTGGCGGGCCGCTTCCTCGGGTGTCTGGAAGAGCGGGCCGATGTCCACGTCGAAGCCAAAGTCGGCATACGCCGTGGCCACGACCCTCGCGCCGCGGTCATGGCCGTCCTGCCCGAGCTTGGCGATGTAGATGCGGGGGCGGCGGCCTTCGCGCGCGGCAAAGGTGTCGGTCATCGCGCGGACTTCCTCGAGCTCCGGGCTGGCTCCCCACTCTGAACGATACACGCCGGCGATGGTACGGACAACCGCCTGGTGACGTCCAAACACTTTTTCCATCGCGTCGGAGATCTCGCCGAGCGTGGCGCGGGCCTGCGCGGCGACGACGGCCAGCGCCAGCAGGTTGCCCGAGCGGTCGCGGGCGGCCGCGGTGAGGGCGTCGAGCGCCTCCTGCACGGCGGCGGGATCGCGGGAGGCCTTGAGTTCGTGGAGACGCTTGATCTGCGCTTCGCGCACGGCGGTGTTGTCCACCTCGAGGATGTCGATGGGCGGCTCGCTCTCGAGCACGGCCTGGTTGACGCCGATGATGGTTTCCTTGCCCGAATCAATGGCGGCCTGGCGCCGGGCGGCCGCCTCCTCGATGCGCATCTTGGGCAGGCCGGTCTCGATGGCCCGGGCCATGCCGCCGAGGGATTCGACTTCCTCCAGATGCTGGCGCGCCTTTTGGATGAGCGCGTCGGTGAGATGCTCGACGTAGTACGAACCGGCCCACGGATCGATCGTCCGGCAGATGCCGGTCTCCTGCTGGAGGTAAAGCTGGGTGTTGCGCGCGATGCGGGCCGAGAAATCGGTGGGCAGCGCCATCGCCTCGTCGAGCGAGTTGGTGTGGAGCGACTGCGTCTGGCCGCCGGCGGCGGCCAGCGCCTCGAGGCAGGTGCGGGCGACGTTGTTGAAGGGATCCTGCGCGGTGAGGCTCCAGCCCGAGGTCTGCGCGTGCGTGCGGAGCGCGAGCGACCCGGGGTTCTTGGGATGGAACCGGGCCACCATTTCCGCCCAGAGCACGCGGGCGGCGCGCAGCTTGGCGATCTCCATGAAGAAGTTTTTGCCGATGCCCCAGAAGAAGCTCAGGCGCGGGGCGAACGCATCGATGTCGATGCCGGCCTGCACGCCCGTGCGCAGATACTCGAGGCCGTCGGCCAGCGTGTAGGCCAGCTCGAGGTCGGCCGTGGCGCCCGCTTCCTGCATGTGGTAGCCCGAGATCGAGATGCAGTTGAACTTGGGCATGCGCTGCGCGCAGTAGGCGAAGATATCGGCGATGATGCGCATCGAGGGCCCGGGCGGGTAGATGTAGGTGTTGCGCACCATGAACTCCTTGAGGATGTCGTTCTGGATCGTGCCCGCCAGCTCCGGGAGCTTCGCCCCCTGCTCCAGGGCGGCGGCGATGTAGAACGCCATGATGGGGATGACCGCGCCGTTCATCGTCATCGACACCGAGACATCGCGCAGCGGGATCCCGTCGAAGAGCTGCTTCATGTCCAGGATCGAATCGATCGCCACGCCCGCGTTGCCGACGTCGCCCACGACCCGCGGGTGGTCGGAGTCGTAACCGCGGTGCGTCGGGAGGTCGAAGGCGACCGACAGGCCCATCTGGCCCGCGGCGAGATTGCGGCGATAAAAGGCGTTGCTCTCGGCGGCGGTCGAGAAGCCGGCATACTGCCGTACCGTCCACGGCCGCGCGACGTACATTGTCGGGTATGGTCCGCGCAGGAACGGCGGGAAGCCCGGCATCGAATCGAGCGGCTGCCCGACCGTCGCAATGTCAGCCGCAGTGTGGACGGGCTTCACGGCAATCTGCTCATGGGTCATCCATGGGGCTGCTTCCACCGCGGGGCGGACCGGCGCGGCGGGCGCCGCGGGATCGTCGAAGGGAATCCGGGTGAAATCCGGGTGGACTTTCATGAGAGGACACCGGCGAGACGCTGCAGTTCGGCGAGAGTCGTCCGGACATTGGAGCCTGGGTGAATGAATCCATCAAAACCGGCGGCGCGGAACTCCTGCTCCCGCTCGCCCGGATGGCCGGCGAGGACCACAACGAGCGCAGGCCGGGCGGCCTTGATGCGCCGGGCGAAAACCGGCGCCAGCTGCGGGTAGGTGTCGTCAGTCGAGCAGAGCACGGCGATGACCGCGTCGGAGGCCGCCGCCGCCGCGGCCGCCTCCTCGGCGGTGGTGAAGCTCTGCCGGTCGTCGGTCTCGAGGCCAGCGATGGCGAGAAAGGCCGAGGAGAAGCTGGCACGCGCCCGGTGCTGTTTCGGCGGGCCCATCTTGGCGAGGAACGCCTTCGCCCGGCGGCCGGTGCGGGTGAGAAAATCGTCCCCGGCGCGGCGCACGGCCTCGAAGCCCTCGGCGGCGCGGAACGGCTTGAGGGCGGTTGCGGTCGGGCTGGCCTCGCGCTTCTGCGTCCAGGCGATGCGCAGCGTGGGCAGCGTGGTGCGCTTCGCAGCCGCCGCCTGCAGGGCGGGGAAACTCTTGATGGATTTCGGCACGGACTTGCGCCTCGCGATGCCGGACGCCACCGCCGTGGGCGCGTGCCTTGGCTCTTCCCGCAGGTTGGGCTGGACCGTCGTGCCGAGAATCGGACGGCGGCGCGTGTCGACCAGCGCCTGCTTGTCCCCGGCTGCCTTGGCCACGAGCGACTGCGGGTAGCCGGCGAGCACCGCTTCGGCCATGCCGCCGCGCTTTTCCACCTCTTGGAAGAGTGTCCACGCCTTGCGGGCCAGCAGCTCGGTGAGCGCTTCCACGTACCAGGCGCCGCCGGCGGGATCGATCTGGTGCTCGAACGAAAACTCCTCGGCGAGGATGGCGTGGAGATTGCGCGACAGGCGCGCCGCCAGCTTGGTCGGTCCGCCGCTTACCTCATCAAAGGGACGAATGTCGATCGCCTCGGCCCCGCCGACGACGGCGGAAAGCGCCTGCGTGGTGACGCGAAGCAGATTTACGTGGGTATCATGGATCGTTTTATCCCAAGTGGCCGTACGCGCGACCATGAACACCTTCTGCGCGCCGGCGTCGGCGCCGAAGGCCCCGGTCATCTTCGCCCAGAGCACGCGGGCCGCGCGCAGCTTGGCGATTTCCATGAATAAATCCACGCCGATCGCAAAACCCAGGTGCGTGTGCGCGGCGATCTGCGCAGGTGCCAGTCCACGGTCCAGCAGCCGGCGCCAGTATTCGGCGCCGGTGGCGAGGGCAAACGCCAGCTCCTGCACGGCCGTGGCGCCGCCTTCATGCCAGAGGTGCGCGCCGATGCCCACGAGGCGGGCGGGCCGGCCGGCCTTTTCGGTCTCCCGCATACCCTCCGCCACATCGTCGAAGCAGCGCGCCAGCGGCATGGGGAGCGATCCGTGGCGCAACAGCCAGCCCAGCGGATCGGCCCGCACCGGCGCATCTTTCCCGGGGCGCGCCAAGGCCAGGGCCAGCGCCGGCAGCGGTGAAAAGTCATATTCCGAAGGCTCGGTGCACGCCACCCAGCGCCCCGCCCCTTCACCGGGCGGCCGGGTGCCGCGCAGGTAGGGTGGTTCGCCTGGCGGGGTCATGAGCTTCCATGCCGCCACGTCCTCCCGGCGGTAGAGTGGCAGCACGTCGATGTCCTCCGGCGTGCGCGTCATGAATCTTTTCTCGAGCGGTGCGCCTTTGAATTCCCGCTCGACGGTTGCCCGCCAATCCGCATAAGTCGCTGGTGAGAAAGAAGGAGCGGATTTTTCGTGTTTAACCGGGGCTGTCATCGAGGTGATAAAAGCGCAAATCGCGGCTGTCCGCTTTTTCGGCGCTGTGCATCAGACTGCAATCTTATCTTGGCAACGCTGAACCGCCGAAAGACCAAGCGATGAGGGCACTTTGCCAAAATATGCGCAGAGCTAATCTTCGCGCTGCGTCATACTGCGTGCCCCCGAGCCATACCCATAAGAAATGATTAAGCAAATCGATCATCTTGGCATCGCGGTTCGATCGCTTGACGAGACCGTACCCGTTTATGAAAAAGCGCTTGGGTTGCGGTGCGAGCATCGCGAGGAGATCGCCTCGCAGAAAGTGCGCACGGCGTTCTTCGATGTCGGTGGCGTCCATTTGGAATTGCTGGAACCGACCTCGCCCCAAAGCCCGATTGCCAAATTCCTGGCCGACCGCGGGGAGGGCATCCATCACATCGCGTTCCGCACGGACAACATCACGGGCCAGCTGGCGCAGGCTGCCGGCGCCGGCGTGCGCCTGATCAATGAAAAGCCCTTGGAAGGTGCGGCGGGCAAGCTCGTCGCCTTCTTGCATCCCAAATCGACGCATGGGGTGTTGACTGAACTTTGCGCGTCGAAGCCGACCTAGGCCGGTTCCCTCACCGATCCCTTTCTCGCCGCACCCACCCGCCTCGATCTCCGGTAACTTCGCCATGCCCATTTCCTCCGCATTGCTCAACGACCTCGAGCAAAAACGCCGCGCCGCCTACGCCGCGGGCGGCGAGGACAAGCTCGCCGAGCGCCGCAAGAAGGGCCTCCTGACCGCCCGCGAACGTCTCGCCGTCCTCTTCCAGGAAAACACGTTCATGGAATGGGGCCTGCATGCCCAGCATGATTGCCATCACTTCGGCATGGAGGGCAAATCCATGCCGGGCGACGGCGTCATCACCGGCGTCGGTTATGTCGACGGCCGGCCGGTCGCGGCCTTCAGCCAGGACTTCACCGTCGGCGGAGGCGCGCTCGGCCGCATCCACGCCAAGAAGATCTGCGACCTCATGGATTATGCGCAGAAGGCGGGCATTCCGCTGATCGGCATCAACGACTCGGGCGGAGCGCGCATCCAGGAGGGCGATGAATCGCTCTCCGGCTACGGCGAGGTGTTCTTCCGCAACGTCGAGCTCTCCGGCCTGGTGCCGCAGATTTCCATCATTGCCGGGCCGTGCGCGGGTGGCGCGGCCTATTCGCCGGCCCTGTCCGACTTCATCATCATGACGCAGAAGAACTCCAGCATGTTCATCTGCGGCCCGGAAGTCATCAAGGCGGCCACCGGCCAGAGCACCACGATGGACGAGGTGGGCGGCGCGGTGGCCCACGCCACGGTGAGCGGCAACGTGCATTTTCTCGCCGAGGACGACACCCACGCCCTGCAGATCGCCCGCAAGCTGCTTTCCTTCCTGCCCTCCAACAACGTGGTGGATCCGCCGCATTGCCCCACCCCGGAGGTGGACATGTCGCCCGACCCGGTGCTGAACCAGCTCGTACCCGAGGATGCCAAGGCGCCCTTCGCCGTGCACGACGTCATCGCCCGGCTGGTCGATGAGGGCGATTTCCTCGAGGTGCATCGCGACTTTGCGAAGAACCTCGTGGTGGGCTTCGGCCGCGTGCAGGGCGTCGTGGCCGGCTTTGTGGCCAACAATCCCGCCCATAAGGCTGGCGCGCTCGACATCGACGCGTCCGACAAGGGCGCCCGCTTCATCCGCTTCTGCAATGTCTTCAACATTCCCATCGTCACGCTGGTGGACGTCCCCGGCTTCCTGCCGGGCGTCGCGCAGGAGCGCGGCGGCATCATCCGCCACGGCGCGAAAATGCTCTTTGCCTATGCCGCGACCACCGTGCCGAAGCTGACCGTCATCCTGCGCAAGGCTTACGGCGGCGCCTACCTCGCCATGTGCAGCCGCGACATGGGCGCGGACGTCGTTTACGCCTGGCCCACGGCCGAGATCGCCGTCATGGGCGCCGAGGGTGCGGTCAAGATTCTCTTCAAGCGCGAAATCAGCTCCGCCGGCGACCCCCAGGCCAGGGAGCAGGAGCTCGCCGCCGAGTATCGCGAGAAATTCGCCTCGCCCTACGAGGCCGCGGGCAAGGCGATGATCACCGACATCATCGAGCCCGCGCAGACGCGCGGCGTGCTGGCGATGGCCCTGCGCAACACGCTCTCGAAACGCGAAACGCGGCCACCGAAGAAACACGGCAACATCCCCCTGTAAGCGCGCCGTTTTATTCCCTCCGCAGTCACCATGAAAAAATTGCGAGTCACGGTTGATGGCAAGGTGTATGAAGTGACGGTTGAAATGTTCGAGGAAGGCATCGATCCCGGTGGATTGCCCGCCGTTGCTCCGGTCGCCTTCCACCTCGCCTCCGCCCCGGTGGCGGCACCCATCGCCGCGCCCGCCGTTGCGGCCGGCGCCATCAAGAGCCCGCTCACCGGCAAGGTCGTGTCGGTCGACGTGAAACCAGGCCAGGAGGTCAACGAAGGCCAGCAGGTCATGACCCTTGAGGCCATGAAGATGAACACCTACATCTATGCCCCGAAAAAAGGTCGGATCTCCACCGTGCAGGTCAAACCCGGCGACGCCGTCGAGGAAGGCGCGATGCTGATGGCCATCGCCTGACGCCGCCCCGCCCGCCCCTTTCCTGCCATGAACTATCAAACCGTGGGAATGCTCATTCTGCTGGGGGCGCTGGTCTACCTCGGGCTGATGGTGAACCGTCTCAGCCGGACGGTGCGCCTCCTCGAGCAACGCGCCCTCCCGCCCGCTCCCGCGAAACCGACGCCCCCCGTGATGTCCGCCGCGGATGCCCTCGATGAGGGCGTCGTCGCCGCCATTGCCGCCGCCGTCGCCCTGGTGATCAGGGTTCCGCATCGCATTGTCGCCGTGCACCCCGATTATGGAGCCCAGCACGCCTGGTCCGCCGAAGGTCGCCGGGAAATCTCCCTGTCCCACAAGGTCCGCTGAGAAGCCCGCCCCCATGCTGAACGACCTCGCCCTGATTCCAGAACTCGACGTCCGCGCCATCGACGGCTGGACGCTGCACGAGTTTGCCGAGGTTACCTCGACCAATGCACTGGCCGCGCATCTGCCGCCGTGGTCGGCCGTAACCGCCGGCGTGCAGACCGCCGGGCGCGGCCACGCCGGGCGCCGCTGGGTGTCCGACCAGGGCGGATTATGGCTCTCGGCCGTGGTGCCCACGCCGGGCGACCCCGCCCGCTGGGCGCTGCTGCCGCTCGCCGCCAGCTGGGCGGTGCTCACCGTTGTGCGCGCGCTCGGCCTCCCCACGGTGCGCCTGCGCTGGCCCAATGACATCCTCGCGGGCCGGCAAAAGCTGGCCGGCATCCTCGTGGACCGGTTTTCCACCGACGCCGCCGTGGTCGGCATCGGGCTGAATGTCGTCAACCACCCCGAGGCGGCGGATGCGGCGCTGGCCGACCAGGTCACGCGTCTGGCCGACCTGCTGCCGGAGGCGCCGCCGCCCGCCGCGCTGCTCGTGCGCCTCCTCGCGGCGCTCACGCGCGAACACCACCGCCTCGAGGTCGGCGACACCGCCGGCCTGTGCCGTGACCTCAACGGCGCCTGGTTGCACCGCCATGTGCACGTGACCTTCGCCGGCGGGCAGGGCGCCATCAACGGCCACCTCGTGGGCATCGATGCCCACGGCAGCCTCCTCCTGGAAGGCGCCGCCGGCGAAGTGCGCGTGCTGCCCCCGCACCGGGTCGAGTTGCTCCGCGAAATTTTCTGAACCGAACCTCTCATGACGGCTCCCGCTCACCACCAACCACCGCGCTCCCCCTTCGCCGTTCTGACGGCCGATGAAGCCGCGGCACTCATCCAGCATGGCCAGACGGTCGGCTTCAGCGGTTTCACCCCCGCCGGCGCCACCAAGGTCATTCCCACGGCCATTGCCCGCCGGGCAAAGGCGGAGCACGAGGCCGGCCGGCCGTTCCAGATCGGCGTCGTCACCGGCGCCTCCACCGGCCCGTCGCTGGACGGCGAGCTGGCGCGCGCCAACGCCATTTCGTGGCGCACGCCCTACCAGTCCGACCCGGACCTGCGGAAGCGCATCAACACCGGCGAGACCCGCTTCTTCGACATGCATCTGAGCATGCTGCCGCAGAACGCGCGCTACGGTTTCCTCGGCAAGTTCTCCTGGGCCATCCTCGAGGCCGCCGACGTCAACCACGACGGGGCCATCGTCCTCACCTCCTCGGTCGGCGCCACGCCCACGTTCTGCCACATCGCGGACCGGATTCTCATCGAACTCAACCGCTACCATCCGGCATCGCTCTTCGGCATGCACGACATCTATGAGCCGGACGATCCCCCGTACCGCTGCGCGATTCCGATCTACAAACCCTCCGACCGTGCCGGCCGGCCCTTCATCAAGGTCGATCCCGCCAAAATCGCCGGCATCGTCGAAACCAACCTTCCCGACGAAACGAACGCCTTCGACCCGGTCAGCGAGGTCACGCGTCGCATCGGCCAGAACGTCGCTGGCTTCCTCGCCGCGGAGCTCAAGCGCGGCACCATGTGCCACGGCCTCCTGCCCTTGCAGTCGGGCGTGGGCGACATCGCCAACGCCGTGCTCGGCGCGCTCGGCGAGCACCCCGACATCCCGCCCTTCGAGATGTACACCGAGGTCATCCAGGACTCGGTCATCAGCCTCATCAACAACGGCAAGATCAAGTTCGCCAGCGGCACGGCCCTCACCGTCAGCCAGTCCGTGCTCGCCTCGATCTACGCGAACCTGACGGACTACCGCCATCGCCTCCTGCTGCGCCCGCAGGAAATCTCCAACCAGCCCGAGGTCATCCGCCGCATGGGGCTGATCTCGATCAACACCGCCATCGAAACCGACCTCTTCGGCAACGTGAACAGCACCCACATCATGGGCCGCAACATCATGAACGGCATCGGCGGCTCGGGCGACTTCACGCGCAACGCCTTCATCTCGATCTTCACCTGCCCCTCGACCCAGAAAAGCGGCAAGATCAGCACCATCGTGCCGCTGGTCAGCCATGCCGACCACAGCGAGCACTCCGTGCAGGTCATCGTCACCGAACACGGCGTGGCCGACCTGCGGGGCAAGGACCCGTACGAACGCGCCCGCCTCATCATCGAGCGCTGCGCCCACCCTGACTTCCGCGACACCTTGCGCCGCTACTTCGACATGGCCAAGGGCGGCCACACCCCGCAGTCCCTCTCCACCGCCTTCCGCATGCACGAGCAGTTCCTGAAGAAGGGTGACATGCGGGGCGTTGACTGGACCGCCTGATCGGACCCTTTCAACCCTCCAGCCGAAATCATCATGAAAATCCATCTCTACCTCTCGCTCAATCCCGAGGCGCTCATCGCCTCCCACCTGGCGCCGGAGGAATTCGGCGCCTACCTCGCCGTCGGCACCCAAAAGTATTCGCGCGGCCAGGCGATGTTCTTCGACGTCGACCCCGACATGCAGAGCGACTACCCGCCCTTCCAGGAAATCGCGAAGCGCTGCGTGCCGCATCTCGACGGCTCGCCGCGCCGCTCCACCTACCTGGCGATCTACCGGGTGCTCGAGCATGTGCCGGTGGCCGCGTTGGGCCGGCTCCACCTCGCCACGCACGACGGCCGCGTGCTCAGCCTGAACTCCGCGCCGTACACGCCGCCCGTGGACCGCTGCTTCCACCTCTACCAGGAATTCTGCCCGGTCACGCCGCGCGTCGTCAGCACCCTGGATCCCGCGGAATTCTGCCAGCGCCTCACCGATCCGACGGTGCCGGTCTACGTCCCCAAGATCGCCTTTGGCGAGCTCGCCCTCGGCAAACTCGCCACGGACCTCGAGTCCACGAATGTCGGCAACCTGCCCTACACCGGCCTGCAGCACCTGCGCGAGTGTCTGCGCGAACTCAACCGCAAGCCCGGCAAACCCACCAAGGTCACCGTGCGCAACGTCCGGGACGACGTGCTCTACCGCACCATCCAGGGCGGTTTTTACGCCGGCCAGGGCCGCGAGATGAAATACTACCCGATGCCGTCGCCAGCCGAACTCGACATTGAGCACCACGATTGGTGGCACTCCGCGCAGGCCTGCTTCGGCAGCTGAACCGCGTTTCCCCCTCCCCCTTCCTTCCGGAGATTCCACTATGTTCAACACACTCGTCAAATGGGCGCGCCATCGTCGCGCCAACACGATCTTTCTGGCCGCGATGGCGGTCTTCTTCGTGGCCGCGTTCTACGCGCGGCCGCTGTTCGGGCAGACGCCCGGCCCGGCGGCCCCGGCCGCGCCCCCGGGGGAGCACGCCTTCAAGTTCTTCGCGCTCTTCAGCGATCCGAAGTACACGCAGCTCGAGTTCGTCGCGCTGCTGGTGGTGCTCGGCATCGCCATCGCCGGCCTGCTCTACGCCCTGCTGCTCGCGAAGCAGGTGAAGGCGGCGGACCGGGGCACGCCGCGCATGCAGGCCATCTCCGCCGCCGTCCGCGAGGGCGCCGACGCCTACCTGGCCGCGCAGTTCCGCAAGATCGGGCCGCTCATCATCATCATCACGTTCGTGCTCTACTTCACCACGCAGAGCGACCTGGGGGCCTTCAAGTTCGGCCGCGCCGGCGCCTTCGCGGTCGGCGCGCTCTTCAGCTGGCTGGTCGGCTTCGTCGGCATGCGCCTCGCCACCACCGGCAACCTCCGGGTCGCCGCCGCCGCCACCCGCTCCTACGGCGAGGCCATGCAGCTCGGCTACCGCACCGGCACGGTCACCGGCATGCTCACCGACGGCCTCGGCCTCCTCGGCGGCACGCTCATCTTCATCGCCTACGGCGAGCAGGCCTATGAGGCGCTGCTCGGCTTCGGCTTCGGCGGCACCCTCCTCGCCCTCTTCATGCGCGTGGGCGGCGGCATCTACACCAAGGCCGCCGACGTCGGCGCCGACCTCGTCGGCAAGATCGAAAAGAACATCCCGGAGGACGACCCCCGCAACGCCGCCACCATCGCCGACAACGTGGGCGACAACGTGGGCGACTGCGCCGGCATGGCCGCCGACATCTTCGAGAGCTACGAGGTCACCATCGTGGCCGCCATGATCCTCGGCCTCGCGACCTTCGGCCACAAGGGCGTCATCTTCCCGCTCCTCGTCCGCGGCATCGGCGTGCTCGGCTCGATCATCTCGACCTACACGGTGAAGGCCGGCCCCAACGACACCTCCGACACCGCCCTGAAGAGCGTCCACAACGGCTTCTGGATCGGATCCATCATCTCCATTGTCGGCTTCTTCATCCTGGGCTTCTCCTATCTCCGGTTCGATCCGGCCATCAACCTGCTGCGCAACGCCAGCCCGGGTGACATTGCCAACTTCCCCAACACCGTCCCGGGCAATCTGCCGGTCTGGGCCAGCTTCGGCATCGCGGGCCTCGACATGCGTCCGGTGCTCACCTGCCTGATCGGCGTCATCCTCGCTATCGCGCTCAACAAGGTGACGAGCTACTACACCCACACCTCGCACGCGCCGGTGAAGGGCCTCGCCAAGGCCTGCCAGACCGGCCACGCCACCAACATCATCCAGGGCATCGCGGTCGGTTATGAGAGCACGGTCGCCATGGTGGTCGTCATCGCGGTCGCCATCCTGCTTTCCTACCTCTGCTACCACGGCACCCCGCCGCTGTTCGTCGCCTACGGCGTGGCCATGACCGGCATCGGCATGCTCACGCTCACCGGCAACACCATCTCGATGGACGTCTTCGGCCCCGTGGCCGACAACGCCAACGGCATCGGTGAAATGGGCTACGACGCGCAGGCGATGGAGGCCGAGGAGAAGGGCTCCTACAAGCGCGCCCGCCAGATTCTCGCGGACCTCGACGCGGTCGGCAACACCACCAAGGCCGAGACCAAGGGCATCGCCATCGGCTCCGCCGTCATCGCCGCCGTCTCGCTCTTCGCCTCGTTCATCGCCGTCATCGCCGTCGGCAGCGAGGAGAAGATCAACCTCATGACCACCGGGCAGTACATTGCGGAGGCCGGCAAGCTCACCGTCGCCCACCCGATGGTGTTCATCGGCTTCCTCCTCGGCGGCGCCGTGCCGTTCCTCTTCAGCTCGATGCTGATCCGCGCCGTCGGTCGCGCCGCCTTCCTCATCGTGAAGGAGTGCCGCGAACAGTTCCGGGACGCCGACATCTGGTCGGGCAAGAAGAAACCCAACTACGGCCGCGTCGTCGACATCTGCACCTCCACCGCGCAGAAGGAGCTCATCGGCCCCGGATTTCTCGCCATCCTCACGCCCATTACCGTGGGCTTCCTCCTCGGCACGCAGGCCCTCGGCGGCTTCCTCGCCGGCATGATTCTCACCGGCCAGCTCCTCGCCGTGTTCATGGCCAACGCCGGCGGCGCGTGGGATAACGCCAAGAAGCTCATCGAGGACGGCCACTACGGCGGCAAGGGTTCCGAAGCCCACAAGGCCGCCGTCACCGGCGACACCGTGGGCGATCCGCTCAAGGACACCGCCGGCCCGGCCATCAATCCGCTCATCAAGGTGATGAACATGGTCAGCCTCCTCGCGCTCGGCCTCGTCATCAAATACAATCTCATCACCGGCACGGCCACCCGCGTCATCGGCCTCGTGGTCGCACTCCTCTGCGCCGTGGCCATCGGCTGGTCGATCTGGCAGAGCAAGCGCGAGTCAAAGGAACTGCAGGAGATGGAGAAGCAGTTCGAGCAGTGAGGCGCGGTCTCTTCGCCGACGGCATTCGCAGAGGCGCCCGCCCGGGCGCCTCTTGCTTTTCAACGAAAATAAGCTGACGGCCTCCGCGCCGCCGGGCGAAAAGAAATTCGCGGCCGGGGGCCTCCACCGCTACCCGCCGCGCGCGCAGACGATCCCCGATTTCTGGGATCTGTATCTCTCCTCGCCCGCGGGTGACCCGGCGCCGTCTCAGGGCGGGGCCGCGGGCGCAGCCGTGGTCGGCGTCGCGGTCCCCAGATTTTTGGCGAGAAAGGCCTCGATGCGGGAGTAAAGCTCGACCTGATCGTCGAGGTAGGCCATGCCGTGGCCCTCCTCGCTGACCAGGAGCGCCTCGTGCGGCACATGATATTTCTCCAGCTCGGAGATCAGGCGTTTCGACTGGCTGATGTTGACCACGGGATCGTCCCGGCCATGCGAGACGAAGACCGGGACGCGAATCCGCTCCACCTGCCGCAGGGGGGAGATGGCGGCGAACTTTTCCTGCTGCTGTCTGGGATCCCCGAGCTTGCGCAGCATGCGCCCGTACGTGGGGTTGTCGAACTGGTCATACTTGTAGTCGTTCAGTTGCTGCGCCCAGTCGAACACCCCGGCGATGGTGACGGCGCAGCGGTAGAACGCCGGTTCATTGACCACGCCGGAAATCGCCAGATAGCCGCCAAAGGACCCGCCCATGATCGCGACGCGGTCGCGGTCGACGAGGCCGGAGGCGATCAGGGTCTTGGCCGCATCGGTCACGTCATCATGCATCTTGCGGAAGTCCCATACGTCCGGCTCGGGAAACATCCAGTTGTAGCCCGGAGAGCCGCGATAGTTCGTCTGGAGCACCGCGTAGCCGCGGCTGGCCAGAAACTGGGCCTCGCCGTTGAAGCCCCAGGAATCACGCACCCACGGCCCGCCATGCGACAGCACCACCAGCGGCGCCGGTTTCTTGTTGGAGGCGCCCGCCGGCAGCGTGACATAGGCGTCGAGTGTCCGTCCGTCGCGGGTCTTGAATTTCATCACGTTCACCGGCTGCATGCGCGCCGGGTCGATCCACGGCGCGGCTTTCTTGAACAGCCCGGCGGTGCGCTTCTCCAGATCGACCCAGTTGTAGATGGGCGGCTGCCGGTCCGAATAGGCGACCACGAGAAACCGCTTCCCCGCGTCGTCGCTTCCGAGGATGCGGACGATCAGGCCCGGGAAAAAGCCGTTCAGGACTTTCTGCAGCTTGTCATAGTCCTCGTTGAACCACACGGTCGTGGGTCCGTTCCGCTCATAAATTGCGCCGAGGATGTTGTGGGACACCGGATCGCGATACAGCCAGCCGGTGAAGTCATAGGCCTTGTCCTGCAGCAGCACGTCGCCGAGCCGGCCGGTCGCGGCGTCGAGAAACTGCAGGGCGCGCGGCTTCCCCTCCTGGCGCGGCCCCACCACCACGAGTTGTCCGGGCTCGTCGCCGCAGCCAACCACATCGATGCGCTCCAGATCCACCGGGCATTTTTCCCAATGCCCCCCGTCCAGCCGCTGCACCGCCAGCACCCCGTCCTGCGAGGTGAAGGCGAACGCGAGCCGCCCCTCCTTGTCCGCCAGATACCCGTATCCGAGCCCCGAGGTCGGCACGGGATAGCGCTCGACGATGTGCCGCTCGTTGTTGTCCCGGGCATCCATGAGGGACGACCAATCGGATGACGCCGCGAGCATGTTGATGAACGGGCCGCCGCGGAGGTCGGTGTTGATCGCCGCCACCCCGGTGTCCCGGTCGGCGTCGAAATTGCGGCGGTTCCACACCAGGGGCCGGAGGCGGTTTTGTTCCGGGACGGAGACCAACTGGGTGCCGTAATATTGCAGCAGCAGGTAGGCGTCGTTGAGCGCGCCGACATTGGTGGCAAACAAGCCGACGCCGTAGAGTTTGCGGGCGGACAGTTCGAAGATCAGTCGCTGGTCGTTGAGCCAGTAGGCCCGGTAGATGTCCTTGTCGCCCGGCGCGCCGACGATTTCGACCTTCTGCGTCTTCAGGTCATACACGAGGAGCTTATGTCCGCCCTCGTTGGTAGCGATGATCGCGGCGATGTGGGTGCCCGCGCGATTCAACTTCGGTTCCTGCAGCAGCGGCGGCCGGAAAAAGTCCATCACGGGGATCGGCTCGGTGGCCGGCACCGGCACGACCCGGTCCAAGTCCAGCTTTTCGCCGGCGGACAGCCCGCCGGCGGCGGCCAGCAGCAGCGCAACGCACAGGGGGAGTCTGATGGGTCGGGTTGGCATGGGGTAATGGGGTGGAATCAGACGAGGCCGGGCTTCCCCGGAGACAGCCCGTGGCGGGGGTGATCAGATTCGCCGGCCACAGAAAAGAAGTTTCAAAATTCGTTGGCAAGCCATCCCTGCGCCCGCTCCCGCGCATCGGTGCAAGGCGGGTTGCATTCTCGCGTGTTTGTGCGGCACAACCGGTACGCGTTGGAAGAGACGGATGTCGGACTGCAATCCGTGAACCGCTGATCTGCGCTCATTGACGCTGATAATCCGCCGGTCACAGCGCTTGGAGACACAAAAGGACGCTTCGATGCTTAGTGAACTTCAACAACTACCTCCTCCGGGTCATCGCCCAATGCGGCTATGGTTAATAACTGTCCTACCGGTTACCCAGTCTTTTTCAGGTGGAAACCGGTGTTGCGTTGAAGATTTCGCGAAATACAAAGGAACGCACACATTACATGGCGACGCCCCAATCCGAAGCGACCTTTGAACAATTCCAGACCGAACTGGCCCGCCTCGTCGACCGCTTTGACCGTCAATTCCCGGAATTCACGTCGCCCGACTATAACGAGGCTACCCTGCGCGCCGATTTCCTCGACCCCTTCTTCCGTGCCCTCGGCTGGGACGTGGGCAACACCAAGGGCCTCATTCACACGGAGCGCGAGGTCGACATCGAGGTGCGTACCGCCGTCTCCGGTCGCAAGACGCGCGCGGACTACGTATTTCGCGCTGCTCGCGTCGAGCGGTTCACATGCGAGGCCAAGAAACCTGCGGAGGTCCTCAGCGAGCGGGATGTCTTCCAGGCCAAGCGCGATGCCTTCGCTCGCGGCGTGCCTCTCGCGCTCCTCTCGGACTTCCAGGAACTGAAGATCTTTGTCGTCGGTGCCCGCCCGCACCGGGATGAGCCTCATGTGGGCGAGTGGAAGGTGCTCCACTTCCGCCAATACCTCGGCGGCGCCCGCGAACTCTGGGATCTCCTCGCTTACCAGAACGTTACCGCCGGCAGTATCGACTGCCTCATCGACTCGCTGCCCAAGCGCCCGCTCCGCCTCAAGGGCAAGCAGGGTTATCTCATCCGGCCCGATCGCAACCGCTCACTTGACGCTGATTTCCTCAACTTTCTCGACGACGTCCGCCAGCAGCTCGGCTCCGACCTCCTTAAGCACAACGACCGCGTCGATCTGCTCGCAGGCCATCGCCTCAACGAGGCTGCCCAGCGCATTATCGACCGGCTCGTGTTCCTCCGCATCTGCGAAGACCGCGGAATCGACACCGGGCAGCTCCTGCAAGGTGTCTTCGATGGCTGGTATGGCCAGCAGCAACATCCGCCCCGCCTGCATCGCCCCGGTCGGCAGACCTATCTCCGTTTCGACGGGGGAATCGAAGAGGACCCTGCTCCCTACGATGCCGGCGGCCGCACCGAAGGCTCGCTGTACCGCGAGATCGTCGAGCATGTCCGCTCCCTCGACCAGCGCCCGCCCAGTTACAAACCCTTTTTCAACGGCCAGCTCTTCAAGCCCCATTTCTCCGAAGACCTCAACATCGGCGACGAGTGGCTCGCCAATTTCATCCTCGACCTCACGGACGACGACACCGGCTACAATTTCGCCACGATCAAGGTCGAGATTCTCGGCGACGTTTATGAGCGCTTCCTCGGCAAAGTGCTCCGCCCGCAGGGGCGCGGCGCCACCATTGAGGAGAAGCCAGAGGTGCGCAAAGCAGGCGGCGTTTACTACACCCCGCGCTACATCACCGACTACATTGTCGAGCAGACCGTCGGCCGCCTGCTCGAAGGCCAGACACCCAAGGAAATTAAGAAGCTTCGCATCCTTGATCCCGCGTGCGGCTCCGGCTCGTTCCTGCTCCGCGCTTACGAGCGCGTCATGGAGCATTACCTCCGCTGGTTCACGGCCGATCCCAAGAAGCGGCGCAAGGAGGACTGCTATGTCGATGCCGCCGGCAACGTCCGCCTGACCACCCGGCTCAAACGCCGCATCCTCGAAGAGAACATCTACGGCGTGGACATCGATGCGCAGGCCGTCGAGGTCACCCAACTCTCCCTTTACCTCAAGATGCTGGAGGGCGAGAACCGCGAAACCCTGCGGGCACAGACTGAGCTGTTCCGTGGCGAGGCCCTGCTCCCGCCGCTCGACCAGAACATCCGGTGCTTCAATTCACTCATCGCTTCCGACTTTTCGCTCGACCCTGATGAACTCGTCCGCGTTAACGCCGGCGACTGGGATGTGCAGTTCCCTGCGATCATGAAGGCGGGCGGCTTTGACGCCGTCATCGGAAATCCACCGTATGTGCGGATTCAAGGCTTCCCAGAATTTCAAGTTGCCTACTTCACTCAGACGTTTCGTGCGGCCACAGGAAACTACGATCTCTATGTCAACTTCGTCGAAAAAGGCCTGCGCCTTCTCAACAAATCCGGAGAATTCGGAATGATTCTGCCGAACAAATTCTTTCGGACAGATTATGGCGAAGGACTGCGCACGCTTCTCTCCGAAAGCAGAGCAGTCCGCCGAGTGGTCGACTTCGGCGCGAATCAAGTCTTCGAGGCCACGACGTATACTTGCCTTCTCTTTCTGGCTAAGACTGCAATCCCACGTGTAGGCTACGCGGCGGCGACCGCATCCAGACAGAGTTTAGAGTCAGCGACATTCCGAGAAGTGAAGAGACAAGATCTCGGCACGGCAGCGTGGTCGTTCTCCGGCGCTGACGAAACGAACCTGCTCCAAAAGATACGCCAACGCTCAGTGCGTTTGCTAGATTTGCCTGCCGACATGAGCCGGGGAAGTAGCACCGGCGATGACGAAGTATTTGTTCTGAACACGCAGGATTTTCTCGTCGAAAAGTCCATTCTTCGCATACCGCTGTTCGCCTCAGGCTTTGGTCGCTATCGTTTCGAGCCCTCTCAGGAGTGGCGAGTCATCTTCCCATACGTTAACGAGGAAGATGACTTTCGCGTTTTGAAGCAGGCCGAATTGAAGAAGGAATATCCGAAAGCCTTCGATTATCTCACCCAAAACGCCGACAAACTGAGGAAGCGTAAGCAATATAAGGAGTGGTTCGGCTTCTCTGCCCCGAGAAATCTCAAGCTGCATGACAGAGCTCAAATAGCTGTGCCGTTGCTCGCCAATACGGGTTGCTTCGCTCTGATTCCCAAAAGCGCGCGCGGAAAGTTGTGCCCGATGGCTAGTGGTGGCTTCACAATCATTCTCGGAAATGAATGCCGACTCGCACCGGAATTTGTCTTGGGCCTACTGAATTCCAAATTGCTGTTCTGGGTGCTTCGTTCGTTGAGCAATGTATTTCGTGGCGGATGGATCACGTGCACAAAGCAGTATTTCGGTGAGCTTCCGATTGTGTCTCTCAGTCTCAACAAACAAGTCGAGCGCGAGCAGCACGACGGCCTCGTCGCCCTCGTTGAGAAGATGCTAACTTTGATGCCCGCGTTGCGCGCCACCAAGACCGACGGCCAGCGCACCGCGCTACAGAACGCCGTCGCCAAGACCGACCGCGATATCGACCAGCTCGTTTACCAGCTCTATCGCCTCACGCCCGAAGAGATCGCCCTCGTGGAGGGCAATGCCGCCGCTCCCGACAGCCCCGTGGCAGATAGTTGAACGTTAACTGCACACGAAAATGCGCACGAATCTCGTGCGCAAACTGTCAAAACAGGTCGTTGTAAGTCGCGGCGGGTCGCGGACGCCCCGTCGAAGCGAGTTCTTGCAATTCCCCAACCCTGCCGTAGTTAGTCAAAAAAAGACGCACCGTGTCGCGACGGTGCGTGGTGGTCAAATGGTCGGGGTGGTCAGATTCGAACTGACGACCTCTACGTCCCGAACGTAGCGCTCTACCAGGCTAAGCTACACCCCGTTTTTGGAGCGTTGAGAGTTGCCGGATTCGTCCGGCCATGGCAACACCAAATCGGATTTGCGAATGGTGCCGTCGCCCGCTGAGACGTCGATAACGCACCGCCGGCCTCGCGCCATCAGCAGGGTCAATCCGACATGACCTCTTCATTCCCTCCGTTGATTTCAACCAGTGAGAACAGGTCCCTTCGGTCCCCGCCTGCGTTCGACCAGCTCAAACAGCCAAACCACGAGCACCGCGAAGAGCCACCAGAGAGCCAAGAACTGTATCACGTGCAGTAACTTTTCGCCGAAGGCGAGCTTGGGGAGGTATCTATCCCGAGCCACAGCTTGGACCATGACCGTCGAGAAAACAGCTATGGCCATCGGCCACCTCTTCTCGACGAGTTCCAAAGAATCGAGAGTCCCGTAGATTATCCCCGTCAGGACCGCCACGCAGAGATATCCATAAGATGGGGTCGTAAAAATAAATCCGCCAACGCCCATCACCATCAGCAATGGCAAGGCCACCTTGTTGGACGTCCTGCGCAACGACAACTCGTGGGGCTTGCTCATGGTTCTTCTCGGCTAGACGCGTTTGTCATCCCCGGAGATCCTGTTCAGCAGCTTGAAGGCCCCGAAGGCAAGGACCTCGTAGGCCACCACTGAGCCGCCGACCAGAAACGCGGACACGAAGACCAGCACGCTGAGGGGAAGCGGGTGTGCGTAGCGCCGGTCATAGTTCTGCGCCTGCTGGGCGAGATATGCCGCCCGGTCCATCTGGCCAAGTTTCACGGCATACTGGTGCGCCCCATCGCTAGCAGGATGGTCAGCAGCATCGCCGAAATAATCCGACTGCTTACCCGGTTCATGGCAGCTATCCTCCTTCCTTTCGAGCCCACGCTGCGAATGACGGCGACGGCGAGGGATTGGAAACGACCGTCATTTGTGTGTGGTTCTGTGTGTACTCTTTCTATGGCCTCTAGCGACTGGTCGCTATCTTACAAGATAGCATAGCTAGAAAAGATAATCCCCGCCACTCCAGCAATTGCAGAGATCCAAGCGAGGACTTCGCACAGGTAGTACTTAATCGGCCTAGCACCATCCCTCCGTATGAGCTCCGCCCAATCGATCTTTTCGAGCCAAAAATCTGATACATCGGCCCTGAAGCCAAGATAGGCTCGCTCTTCCGAGTAGTACATCACAGCCGAAAATCCAACCATGCAGAGCAATCCGATTGCGAACAAAGCCAGCGCACACTTCACACTCCAAGTAGCTGGTCTTGATGCAGCATATGCCAACATACCGGCAATACCACCAGCGTTGAGTGCAAACACCCATGTCAGTGCCTGATTCTGGGATTCCAAGACGCCCTTCCATCGCGCATCCCAGATCTCACGAATTAAAGCCTGCTGCTGTGGGGTTATTTGGGGCATAAAGATTTGCCGAACGCCAAAGATGACCCGCGCCACGCAGCGGCGTCGGGTCTGATATCTGGTTAGTCGTATTAATTATGTAACACATATACCACGCCGTAAAAAATGCCGAACCAAACCAAAACGCCAACATTCCAAATCAGCACAGCGAATCGGAGGCGCCGCAACTTCGTAAGCAAAGCCGGTGAACTCGCAATCCAAGCTGGCGTGCAAAAAAGCCAGACGGTCGAGAGGCGTATCCGAGCCAAGTGGCTCGTGATGAAACCGCACTCCTGAGCGCGCCAGAAATATCCCGCTGGTCTGCCATCGGTCTCCCACGTAGGACGATGCTGCTCATACTCTGCGCGCAAGAGTCGATCAAAAGCAACAAACCCGTATATCAGCACTACGACCAACGTGAGCAACGGCAGAAGAAAAATGGCAATCAAGTATGGCATAACAGATACTTCGTGACATCTTCGGAGCGCGCTTGAGCGGCGAAGCGCAATGGCGTCTGCGCGAGGTCGGCGAGAGACATGCTTTTTCGGCTAACAGTGTTATCAACCCGAAAGGCGTTTACAGGGTAATTCTGCATGAGCTCATATTTCAGCCATTAATGATATTCAATGAGCTATTTCTTGAATCACCTTGAACCCGAATCCCACCGTCAAACCACGGCAACGCCGCGACCGCCTCCCGCATCGGCAGCTTCGAGGCATCCACCTTCGCTCTGCGAGCTACGGTGGACAGGTCCGGTGGAGCACACGGGAAATTCCTCTGCTTTCTCCGCGATCTCCTGTGGGTAACCAACCAGAAATCTTCATCGTCAGCCGCACGTCGCTGTGCCGCATGGGCTCTCGCGCGACGCGGTGATGCGGGATCAAGACCGCATAAACCTCTTGCGCTTTCTGCGCCTTCTTGCGGCTAATCCTTCCGCACGCCGACGGCTATCTCTCGACCTCGAAGACGAATTCGTGCGCCTCGCCGCCGACCGTGACCACGAGTTTCAGCGGCTGCCCGCTCCTGATATCCTCGGCATGGAGCTTGACCGCCCCGCCAGCGGTTCCCCGAGGAGGGACCGTACTCCTTTGGAGCATTCTCCTAAGATCATTTTGCTGTTGCACCCCCATCCACCCGGTTCGGTCCATCCCGTTCTGGGCATCAACCTGCGCCTTCGTCACGGCCCATCCCTCAGGATTGTCTTTCATATTGCGACCGGCCGGCGCTCGACTCATGGCAGAGTTTTTTAACTGTGACGCCTCATTCGCCGCCACCGCAGCCGCCTCCGCTTCGGCCTCGCTCTTGATCCGGTTGGCGAGCTCATCGTACGTATAAACCCTGACACGTGACTCGCCGCTATAGGCCGTGATGTTCTCCGTGGAGAAGTCGACGCCGATCTCTCCCCGGTTCCTCACTTCGACATAGAACGTGGGCAACGCGTCCGTGTCGTTTGAGAACTTTGGGGTGACCAAGAGCACCCTGACGTCGGTCTTCTGCTGCGACGGCGGGACAGGACTTCCGCGTCCATCAGCAGTCCGGCTGGTCCCTGCGGCAGCGACCGAGATTGTCCTGGTCGAGACGCAGCCGCTGACCGCGACGCTTACCCCAAGGACGATCAGGAGCGCGATAGTCGGTTTCATCGTGTGCCTCCGCTTCAGGTGCCGACATCGTAGGCGAATTCGTGCGTTTTGTCGCCTGCTTTTCCACCCTGGCTTGGTTGTCGTTACCGCTGGGCCTTCGATCGTGTTCGTTGCCATGTCGCCTTCGACTCGGATGGCCTCAGGCGCCCTTGAAGGCACGCCGCCTCATTTCTCCCAGTTGCCGGCGATGACTTCCCTCGTCTCCTCGACCGCGACTTGCCAGATGCGGGCCATGTCCGCGTCCGGTTTCAGGTAGCTTCCTCCGAAGTTGCCGTCGCCGAGCAGCGCCTTCGCCTCGGCGGGCCGGAGCTGCCGCAGGCGCCCGACATCGATCCCCGGCTTCCGCGCCTCGGGGCAGGGTCCGGCGACCCGCGTCCATGGGAAGTTTTCCATCCAAGACGCATGGCCCGCCAGCGGATCGACGGCCTGAACGGCCGCCCAGGTCCTCGGCGCATTCCACCAGTTCCAGAACTTCACCCGCACCGGCGGGTGAGCCGCCGTCCATTCGGGCAGGAAGGATGCCACCGGCGCGTTGCCGCCGTGGCCGTTCACGATCACGATCCGCCTGAAGCCGTGCTGGGCGAGACTCGTGAGGACGTCGTCCATCACCCTGATCAGTGTTTCCAGCCGGAGGGTCACGGTGCCCGGATAAGCCATGAAATGGGGCGTCAGCCCGAACGGCAGGACCGGGAATACCGGCACCCCCAGGGGAGCGGCCGCCTCGATCGAGACGCGCTCCGCGAGAATGCTGTCGGTCGCGAGACTCAGGTAGGCGTGCTGCTCCGTACAGCCGATCGGGAGGACGCACCGGTCATCCCGGCCCAGGTACTCCTCCAGTTGGAACCAGTTGAGGGATGAGATCGTCATGGTCGCGCGCCGGTACTCAGCCCCCGACCTCGAAGACGAATTCGTGCGCCTCGCCACCGACCGTGACCACGAGTTTCAGCGGCTGGCCGCGGCTGATTTGGGCCGGGTCGAGCTTGATGATGCCGCCGGCCATCAACCCGGGCTCCACCGTCTGCTGAACCAGCATCAGTTGGGCTTCATCCAGCAGGTTTTTCCGCTTGAGATTGATCGCGTTCCGCTGGTCCGCTGCGGCTCCCTCGATTCCTGGCAGGCCTTCAATGGCGGAACCGCTTTGCAGCAGGGCGAGGTCACGCCCCAAGGTTTTGTTCCAGTCCCGATACTCCGGCGGGTCGGCCGTCGCCAAAAACACCCGCGCTTGTTCCTCCTGTTCCTTTTGCTGCGCCGTTTGTCGATCGACGTACTGCAACAAAACCTCCGCCCGGCGATTGATGGCCCAGCAGTATTCCCAGCCGGTGAAGACATGGACGGAATTCCCTCCGGAGGAAGCGGTGACGTTGGCGGGCGAGAAATCAAAGGCTTGGTCCCCGCCGTTCCTGACGAGCACCCGGAAGGCCGGCAGATCGAACTGGCGCAGGTCGGTTTGGTATTGGGGGGTGAGCAGCCAGACGGTCACCACGTTCTTCTTTGCCGACTGCAGGCACGGCACCCCTTGCTCGGAAGTCGCCGCCATTTGATTCGCGGGGGAGACCGACAGCGTGCGCGTGGTCGTGCACCCGCCGCCGAGTGAAATCGCAAAACCGAGGCCGAACCAGAGCGCGGTTTTCACATTTGGTGCATTTTGATCCAGTCTCGTCTTCCCGCAAACCAATTCCCCGCTGCGCCCGGTGCACGGCTAGGGCGCGTTTTCAAAATGTACCGTCATCGCGAGGCCCGCAGAGTGGGCCGTGGCGATCCAGCCCCGCCGCAGTGGCGGGGTCCAGCTGGATTGCTTAGTCGCCTCGCCGGACGCGGCTCCTCGCAATGACATTTTGAAGACACGGTCTGGAGAAGACGGACGTCTCCCGTCGTCCCATTCCGAAGCCAAGAGGCCGTGAAGTTCGTCTCTTGGATTCCTGGCTTCTGAATCAAATGCTCCGCTTCCGCTGCGTGCTCCGATATGAAAAGATCCTAGCCCAGGAACGGATTGTACTTCCGTTCGTTCTCCACCGTGGTCAGGGGGCCGTGGCCGGGGGCGATGACGGTGTTGCCCGGCAAAGCCTCGAGGATGCGGCGCGCATGCCGCAGGAGCTGCTCGCAGGAAAAATAGCCGCCGCCGAGCGAGCCGGCGAAGACGAGGTCGCCCGAGATGAGCAGCGCGCGGGCCTTCGGCACGTTTTTCGGCCGCACGAGGTAGCAGTTGTGCTCGGCACAGTGCCCCGGCGTGCTGAACGCCGTGATCTGGTAGCCCGACGCCACGACGGTCTCGCCCTCGCCCAGCGGCCAGCACTCGGGCCCGCACGGGGCGTTGCGCGGACCGTAGAAGCTCGCGAGCCCGTGCTGCCGCAGCGCCCCGGCCACGCCACCGATGTGCTCGGCCTCGGGGTGCGTGAGAAACACCGCCTCGATGCGCGTCACCGCCTTGGGCCAGACCTGCTGGAGCGCCTCGAAGCCGATGCCGCCGTCGAACAGCACGCCGACGCCCGTGCCGCAGTCCACGACCGCGTAGGCGTTCACCACGCCCACGCCGAACGGCATGTGGATCGGATAAACGCAGAACGGCAGGCCGGTGATGCGGGGCCGCGGATATTTGTTGCGGGCGAGCGCGCACAGGCCCACCTCGTTGAGCCGCAGCGCCGCGGCCAGCCGGTGCAGGTCGTCGTCCGTCAGCTCGTCGTAGCGATAGTCCTGGAGGTTCTGGATTTTGTCCACCGCCACGCCGCTGCGCGCGGCGAGCTGCTCCTCGTTGAGGCCCGCGCAATGCAGGGCCTTGTCGAGCACGTCGCCGAGTTCGTCTTCGAGTGGAATGGCGGGCATGGAGAAACGCCTGTTTTTAACCGCGGAATTTAACCACGGATTACACGGATAATCACGGATGAAAAGCAATGCCGGCCGTTCCAAGGAGATGGCGGCAGGTGGCAGCGTTCCGTCGCGGCAAACCTCGTCGTAGGGCGGAGCTTCAGCCCGACCTTGGCATGCCCGATTCAGCGCGGTCTAAAGAACCGCGCTACGATCCAGCGCGCTGGCGCGCGATGGTGGAACGAGCATCGCCTGCCAGCGGGCTTCCTGCCGTCGGGTCGCATGTTTCGATGGTGCGCGCCGTAGCGCAGTGCTTCAGCCTGCGCTGGGCGGGAGAACAGCGCGGGCTTCCGACTTCGCCCGCGAGCTACGACGGACAAGAAAGCGCCGCGCCACCCTCGCAGGGTTCTCCGAAAACTGGAGGCTATCCGAAAACCCTGGGAAAAAACGTAGGGGCGCAGGCTTGCCCGTTCGACCAGCTCATCCATCGACAAGCTCAGGATGACCCTGAGCGAGGTCGAAGGGTCAGGGCCCCGAGCCCGTCGAGGGGCTGCGCCCATTTCGGAGGGCGCGACCTGCCTTCGCCCGGCTACGGCAAGGCGCGACAAGATCGCGCCCCTACCCATACCAGAAGGAATCATGCCTCAACGGGGTTTTCGGATAGCTTCTGGAGTGAATCCACCTCCGCGCCCATCCGTGCAATCCGTGGTGGCAATGAAAAATGGCTTTGTTTTCCCGGCGCGATTTCCGCAGCGTGGGGGCGCATGGATGCCACCTCGCAGGAAGTGCTCGACATCTTCACCCGCACGCAGGCGCTGCTCCGGGGGCATTTCGTGCTGCGCTCCGGTTTGCACAGCGCCCACTATTTCCAGTGCGCGCAGGTCTGCCAGCACCTGGCCGAGGTGGAGCGTCTCGCGCAGCTGCTGCTCGCGAAGCTGTCGGGCGTCGCCTTCCAGACGGTGCTGTCTCCCGCCATGGGCGGGCTGGTCATCGGCCAGGAGGTGGCGCGGCAGGCGCGCGCGCGCTTTCTCTTCGCGGAAAAGGAAGCCAACGGGCTCGGCTTGCGCCGCGGCTTCCAGATCGCCGCCGGCGAGCCCGTGCTCGTGGTCGAGGACGTGGTGACGCGCGGCGGGCGCGTCGTCGAGTGCCTCGACCTCATCCGCCGGGCCGGCGGCGTGCCGGCGGGCATCGCCATGCTGGTGGACCGCAGCGCCGGTGCGGTGACGTTCGACGCGCCGGTGTTTTCGCTGCTGGAGATGAGCTTCCCCACCTATCCGCCGGACCAGGTGCCGGAGTGGCTGGCGAAACTGCCGGTGGAGAAGCCGGGGAGCTGAGGCGGACTCAGGCCGTTGTAGGAGCGAGTTTACTCGCGATTGCAGAGGAAAAGTCGCCTGCAAGCAGGCTCCTACACCTGCCGGTGGAGAAGCCGGGGAGCTGAAGAGATTTCCGAGTTACGATTGCGTAACCTTTCAGTGTAGGAAGCGCGCTGGCGCGCGATGGCGGCATGAAAATCGCCCGCCAGCGGGCTTCCTACAAAACCAACCGATCGCTCCGTTTCCAGAGCGCGATGGCTGTCAGGGTAGTGTAGGAGGCGCGCTGGCGCGCGATGGCGGCATGAAAATCGCCCGCCAGCGGGCTTCCTACAAAACCATCCATCCGGCCGATCCGCTTCCCGAGGTGATTCGCCAACCCGTTGAATCGTGCCGGCGCAAAAGCGCCAGCCGGGCGCCCCCGGCCTCCGGGCTTCGCTCAGTTGCCGTACTTGAAGGGGATGTAGCGGTAACCGCCGCGGTTCCAGACGTGGCAGAAATTGAAACCCTGGCGCAGCAACGCCCGGGCGGAGGCGGCATCCTCGACCGGCGCACGGTTGACCTGCACGATAACCATGCCCGGGCGGAATCTTTCGCGGAAGGGCGAATCATCGGCGATCTCGGTCACGACCAGCCCGTCGACCTCGTCGGGCACCCGGTAGGTGCGGCGCAGCTCGTCGGTGAGGCGCGCCACGGTGATGCCGGTGAGAAATTCGTTGGAGGCCACGTTGTCTTCGGGCAGCCGGCTGAGCGCGACCTCCATTTCCGCCGGCTTGCCGTCGCGCACGTACTTTATCTTCACCTTGGTGCCGGGGGAAGTCTGGGCGATGATCAGCCGCAAGACCTCCAATGATTCCACCGGCTTGTCGTTGATCGCGACGATGACGTCCTCCTGCTTCAGGCCGGCTTTGGCGGCCGGGCTGTCGGGCGTGATGGTGGAAATGACCATCCCCTTGGCATCCTTCCCCATGGCTTCGGCCAGTTCCGGCGTGAGCGGGTCGACACCGACCCCGAGATAGCCGCGCGCGACGGTGCCGGTAGCGATGAGGCTCTCCATGACATTCGCGGCCAGGTTGATCGGGACGGCAAAACCGATGCCCATGCTGCCGTTGGTCGTGGACATGATGGCGCTGTTGATGCCGACCAGCCGGCCTTTCGCATCGACCAGCGCCCCGCCGGAATTGCCCATGTTGATCGGGGCGTCGGTCTGGATGAAATTCTCATAGCCGCCGACATCGTCGAGCAGGTGGAGATTCTTGCGACCCAGGGCGGAGACAATGCCCATCGTGACCGTCTGGCCGACGTTGAGCGGGTTGCCGATGGCAAACACGATATCGCCCACCCGCAGCTTGTCGCTGTCGGCCAGCGTGACCGTGGGCAGGTTCTGGGCGTCGATTTTGATGATGGCGATGTCGGTCTTCGGGTCGGTCCCGATGACCTTGGCCTTGAACTCGCGGTCGTCGGGCAGCGCCACGTTCAACTCGTCGGCCCCCTCGACGACGTGGTTGTTGGTGAGAATGTAGCCGTCGGGCGACACGATGACGCCGGAGCCCAGGCCCTCCTCCCGCGTCTCACGCTCCTGGTCGCCGAAAAACTGGCGGAAATAGGGCGGCAGGTGCTGGCGGACGATTTTCGCCGAGTAAACCGACACCACGGCCTGCTGCACGGGCTCGACCACGCTGGCATAACTGGCCACCAGGCCGGACTTCCCGTCGGCGACCGGCGACGGATCGATCTTGAGCACGGGTTTCGGCGGGGCCTCCTTGGCGCCGGCCAGGAAAAGAGCGATCGCGACGAGGGCGAACGCGTGGAGCAAGTTTTTCAATTTCATGGGGAAATACCCAAGGCAAGGCATGGCGGCACCATAGCCGCAATCCGGGTTCCGCACAACCCGGTCTCCACTAAAATCCCTTGATCTTGAAGAGGCTGGTGATGCTCTCGTTGCTGTTGATGCGCACGATGGCATCGCCGAGCAGACCCGCGATGCTGAGGGCGGTGATGGGCAGCCCGCGCGGATCGTTGGGAATGGAATTGGTGGTGATGAGTTCGTCGATCAGGCCCGTCTTGAGCCGCTCATAGGCCATCTCGTTGAGGATGCAGTGGCTGACGGCCGCCCGCACGCTGATCGCCCCGCTCTCCCGGAGGATCTTCGCCGCGGCCGTGAGGGTGCCGGCGGTCTCGGTGATGTCGTCGACGAGCAGCACATCGCAGCCCTTCACCTCGCCGACGACGTTGATGGCTTCGACGGTGGTGGCGTTCATGCGCTTTTTGGCGACCAGGCCGATGCCGGCGCCGAGCATGTCGGCGTAGGCCGCGGCCATTTTCATGCCGCCCACATCCGGCGAGCAGACGACGAGGTTCGCCGTCTTTTTCTTCGCGAGGTAGTGGAAAAACACCGGGGAGGCGTAGAGATGGTCGACCGGGATGTCGAAAAAGCCCTGGATCTGCTGGCTGTGCAGGTCCATCGTCAGCACGCGGTTGGCGCCGGCGGCCACCAGGAGATTGGCGACCAGCTTGGCGGTGATGGGCACCCGCGGCTGGTCCTTGCGGTCCTGACGCGCGTAGCCGTAAAAAGGCATGACGGCGGTGATGCGCTGCGCCGACGCCCGCCGGGCGGCGTCGATCATGATGAGCAATTCCATCAGATGATGGTTGGACGGCGGGCAGGTCGACTGGATGATGAAGACATCCGCCCCGCGGATGTTCTCGTTGATCTTCACGAACGACTCGCCATCGGGGAAGCTGGTCACGGTGGCATCCCCGAGGGGAACGCCGATGTGCTGGCAGATTTCCTCCGCCAAGGGCCGGTTGGAATTTCCGGAGAAGATTTTCAGCCGCGCTTCGTTCATAAGGTGGCCGCCATCTTGTCACGAAGAGGTGGCGGCGGAAGATTATTCTGAGGCCGGGATGATCCGGACCGGTGTCCCCGCCGGCGCCGGACGCCTCAGCCGTCGCCGCCGGCAAGCTTCTTCACCTGCGCCTCCAGCTCGTCCACACGATGGAACAGCTCCGGCAGGCGCTGCTTGAGCGCCGTGATCCGGCGCTCGAGCATGTAGGGAAGGGCGGGAGTGCCATTCAGATAGGTGCCGGCCGGCACATTAGAGGGGATGCCGGCCTGGCCCCCGGCCTTGACTCCCCGGCCCAACGTGATGTGTCCCGCCACGCCGACCTGGCCGGCCAGCACGACGTAGTCCTCAATGGTAACGCTGCCGGAAATGCCGACTTGGGCGCAAAGAATGCAATGCTTGCCGATGACGACGTTGTGCCCCACCTGCACCAGGTTGTCGATTTTCGTCCCCTCCCCCACGACCGTCCGGCCAAAGCGCGCCCGGTCGATCGTGCTGCCCGCGCCGATCTCCACATCGTCCTCAATGACGACTTGTCCGATCTGCGGCACTTTTTCGTGGCGGCCGTCGACCAGCTCGTAGCCAAAACCGTCGGACCCGATCACGACATTCGCATGCACGCGCACCCGCTGCCCGAGCTGGCAGCCGGGATAGATGCGCACGCCCGGCATGAGCTGGCAGTCATCGCCGATCACCGCGTCGCGGCCGACATACACCGACGCCTGCAGACAGGTGTGTTCGCCGATGCGCCCGCCCGCCTCGACCACGCACCAAGGACCGATCGAGGCGGTGGCGGCGACCTGGGCGCCCGGGGCGATGATCGCGGTGGGATGCACTCCCGGAGGGGGCGGCGGCCATAACATTTGTTCGATCCGGGCGCACAATCGCGCCAAAGCGATGGACGGCTGGTCCACCACGAGGAAGAGCTGGTCGGGCCGGGGGTCGCCCACGTAATCCGGCGGCACCAGCACCAACGAAGCCTGGGTGCCCGCGACCTCGGCCTTGTACTTCGGGCTGCCCAGAAAGGAAAGATCGCCGGGGCGGGCGGCGCCGAGCGCGGCAATGCCGCGGATCGTGGCGGTGGTCGTGCCGCGCGCGGCCCGGGGCTGCACGATGGCGGCAATCTCGTCAGGAGTGAACGCAAGCTGCATGACAGATGAATCCGGCGGCGGGGCCGGGTGCGAAAAATCCGTGGTCGGAGCAATCGCCCGGAACCGTCACCCCTGCACTTAAGCAAATTTTTCGGCCGACCCAAAGAAAAAACCCCGCCCGGTCCGGGCGGGGTTTGGCAGGAAAATCCAAGACGGGGACGGCCGGCGCCACCGCCTCATTTCTTCGGGGCGAGACCGGGCACGGTGACGATGGGTTCCGCCGCGGGCGCAGCGGCCGGCGGCGGAGCCGCGGGCGCGGGACTGGCGGGAGCGCTGGCCACGGGCGGGGCCGGGCGGTCCTTGTTGATCTCGGCCATGACGTCGTCGGTGATGTCGTAGGCTGCATCGGCGTAAATCACCGGGGGAATCCCGGCCAGCGACGGGCCCGACTTGTCCACCACGAGGGTGGCGCCCTTGCGTTTGGCAACGTCCGTCACCTTTTTGCTGATTTCATCCAGCAGGAGACTGCGGAAATTATTGAACCGCTGCTGGAGTGACTGCTGGGAGTTGGTGCGGAAGTTCTGCAGATCGGCCTGCCGGCGCTGGATGTCCTCCAGCATCTTCTGCGAGTCGCTATCAGCCTTGGAACGCGCCTCGGAGGTCAGGAGCGTGTTCTTGGCCTGTTCCGCCGTTTCCTTGTACTGCTCCACGAGTTGGTTGCCTTCCTTGACCATGCGCTCGAGTTCCTCCTGCGCCTTGGTCTGCGCGTCCTTGAGCTTGGCCATCTGCTCCTCGGTCTTGTAGTGGTTGTCAAAGAGTTTGCCGACGTCGACGGTGACGATCTTCAGCGCCGGCTGGGCCGAAAGCCCGAGCGCGGCCGCGCCGCAGGCGATTGAGGTGATGAGGGATTTCAACGTTCTATTCATGGGAGAGGTGGGCAGGGAGAGGGAAACGGTCAGAACCGGGTGCCGAAGGTGAAGTTGAACTGATTACCCTTCTTATTAACTTTATCCGTGGTGAGGGGAATACCAAAATCAAGGCTGAGCGGCGCGCCCGCCACGAAAAGACGGAGTCCGACGCCGAAATCGTCGTTGTAGTTCACCGGATTGAAGTCGTAGGCCGCGGCGTTGACGAAGCCCGCATCATAGAAGATCGCGAAGCGGACGGGTTTGACGACATCGAGCGAATACTCGGCGGTGAACATGCCATAGGTTTTGCCACCCAGCGGCTCGGCCAGGGCGTCCTTCGGGCCGACATCGCGGTATTCGAAGCCGCGCAGGTCATCGGGGCCGCCGAGGAAAAAATGGTCATAGTAGGGCACATCGGTGCTCTTGCCGAAGTTTTCGATGACGCCACCCCGGGCGATCAAGCCGAGCACCTGGGTCTGCGCCCGGAAGACCGGGATGAACTCCGAGCCCCGCACCTCCAGAGAATAGTAGTCGTTGGTACCGCCCAGCGGGCCGCCGGCAATTTGCGCGATCACCTGGAGACGGTTGCCCCGCGTGGTGTTGACGATCTTGTCGCGGACGTCCCGCAGCAGCTCCAAGCCGATTTTCACCGTGCGGGTCTTGCCGGAGAGCTCCTGGATGAGGGGCGAGGCCGACGGATCGACGTCTTTGATTTCGATCTCCTCGTCGGTCAGGGACAGGCGGCCCTCGACGTACTCGAAGAGGTGCTTGCGCAGATAGATTTCGGCGCCGATGCGGACCTCGTCGTAGTAGGTGCTGGTGTAGTTGGATTCGGAACGGTAGATGGTGAAGCCCAGCCCGAGCTCCTTCTGGAACAGCCACGGTTCCTCGAAGGACAGGATCAGCTCGTTGGACAGCGAGCCGATCTGGAACCGCAGGCGGAATTTCTGGCCGGCTCCCTGGAAGAAGGAGTGGCGGTTGAACAGATCGAAGTTGGACTGGCTGACCTCGGCGAAGAACGTCGCCCGTTCGAGCGAGCTGTAGCCGGCGCCAAAGCTGAGGTTGCCGGTGCGCGCCTCCTTCATGGATATCTTGAGGTCGCGGCGGCCAGGGATGTTCGTGCTCTCGGGCGTGAGATTGATGTCCTCGAAAAAGTTCGTGTTCTCCAGGCGCAGCTTGCTGGCCTTCATGCGCACGGTGTCGAACACATCGCCCGGGCTCAGCACCAGTTCGCGAATGATGACGATGCTCTTCGTCTTGGTGTTGCCCTCGATCTTCACGGATTCGACGTAGAACTTGTCGCTCTCTTCGACCTGGTATTCGATGTCGATGTTGCCGGTGGCGACGTTGGGCTTGCGCACGAGCCGTACCCGGCTTTCGAGGTAGCCGGCGCGGCCGTAGAAGTCCTCCATGGTCTCCGTATCCTTGTCGAGCTTGGAGGGGCGGAAGATCATGCCGCTCCTCTGCCGGAGCAGCAGCTTGAGCATCGTCTCGGAATAAAGCTTGCAGCCGGTGATGGTGATGTCGCCGATGCGGTACTGCCGTCCCTCGTCGACATGGATGATGATGATCATCCGGTTGGGCTTGGGATAATTGTAGGCGACGCGGTCCTGCGGGATGTCGACATCCAGATACCCCTGCTCGCGGTAATAATCGAGCAGCTTGCCGATGTCGTCCTCGAACTCGTCGTCCTTGAACTTGCCCGTGCCCATCAGCCAGGAGAACATCCACCAGCGCTTCGTCTCCATCTCCTTGCGGAGCCGCTTGCTCTTGATGTGATCGTTGCCGGTAAAGCGGATATCGGCGATCCGCACCTTTTCGCCTTCGCGGATCTTGAAGATCACGGTGCCATAGCCCGTGCCGCGGTCCCGCTCGATGTCGTAGGTGATCAGGGCCTGGTTGTAGCCTCCCTTTTGATAATACTCGTGGAGCTTCTCAGCGTCGGCCTTGACCGCGCGCTCGTCCAGCGCGCTGTTGGGCTTGGTGCTGACCTCCTTTTCCAGCCGGACGGTCTTGATCTTCTTGTTGCCTTGGAACCGGACCGCCTGCACGCGGTATTTGGGCGTGATCTCGAAGACCAGGTTGACGATGTTGTTCGGCAGCTCCTCGTGCTTGACCTCAATGAACTCAAACAGGCCCGTGCGGTAGAGCGTCCGGATGTCCTTGTCGATCATGGGATCGTCGAAGTCAGCGCCTTCGCGCACCTGGATGTTGGCGCGCACGATCTGCTCGCTGACATTGGCGATGCCGATGAACTTGACCGAGATCGTTCCCACCTTCTTGGGGGGGGCGGCTTCCGCGGCGGGCGTCTCCGTCTGGGCCCGCGCCGTGGCGGCACCAATAAGCAGAGCCAGGGCGACGGAAAAGAGGCGCAACAAGCCGGCCCCCAAGCTATTGGGCATAGTTTTCAAAACGAGTGATGTCTTTCAGGAAGGTTAGCTCCAATTTCCCTATCGGTCCGTTTCGTTGCTTGGCAACAACTAACTCATAGGCGGCGGCTTGGAACTTCTCTTCGGCGTCTTTGGGCGGAGCGAGCATAAGCACTACGTCGGCATCCTGCTCGATCGAGCCGGATTCACGCAAGTCCGACAGGCGAGGCTCGCGATTCTCCTTCTCTGATGAGCGGTTGAGTTGACTTAGAACAAGCACGGGCAGGTCGAGTTCCTTCGCCATGGCCTTTAATCCGCGGGAAGCCTCGGCCACCTGCTGCTCGCGCGGTATCCGGGGATCGGCCGGGCTGAGCAGTTGCAGGTAATCGACCACGATCAGGCCGAGCTTGTAGCGCGTGTAGAGGCGGCGGGCCTTGGCGCGCAGTTCCATGATCGTCAGGTGGCTGGAATCGTCGATGAACAGGGGTGCCTTGGACAACTCGTCCGCCGCCTCCACCAAGCTCAGCTCCTCCTTGCCATGTTGGGGCATGCGTTCCTCGCGGAGCTGCCGGATGTTCACCTTGGCGCGGGCGCAGAGCATGCGCAGGGCGAGCTGCACGGCGCTCATCTCCAGAGAGAAGATGAGCGTGGGCACCGGGGCTCCCTTTTTCGGCAGCGTGGCGGCCTCGGCCACGTTGAGCGCCAGCGAGGTCTTGCCGACCGAGGGGCGCGCCGCGAGCACGATCATCTCCTGCTTCTGGAAGCCCCACGTCAGATCATCGAGGTCCTTGAAGCCTGAGGCCACGCCGGTCCGCTCCCCTTTTTTCATCATCATCTTGTTGATGACAGTCATCGCCTCATGCGTGGGCTCCTTCATGGGCTTCGCCGCATCCGAGATGCGATCCTGCGTGACGCGGAAGACGTCCTGCTCGACCTTGTCGATGAATTCCTCGAGGCCGCCCTGGTAGCTGAAACATTGCTCGGCGGTGGTGGTGGTGACCTTGATGAGTTCGCGCAACAGGTAGAGCTCGCGCACCTTTTCGATGAAATAGACGGCCTGCGCCGTGGTGGGAATGCGCGAACTCACCTGCATGAGGTAGGGCACGCCGCCCACCGCCTCGAGCTGCTTCGTGGTGCGCAGCTCCTCGATCAGCATCTCGATCGCGACGGGCGGGCTCCGCTGGTAGAGCTCGCAGAGCTTCTCGAAGATGACCCGGTTGGCGGGGAGGTAGAAGGCCTGCGGCACCAGCTTGGCTTCGAGACAGCGCGCGATGGTGTCGCCGCCGTCGAGCAGGCAGCACGAGAGCAGATACTCCTCCACCTCCACGCTGTGCGGCGGCGTGCGCCCGGCGAAGGTGGACGAAGTGGGGTCGCCGCCACCGGTCGGGGCGCGGGGGGAGAGGGGCGCAGGGGTGATTTCAGCCATGGGGAAAGCGCAAGGTTAGAGTCCGAAACCGGGAGGTCGGCAAACTGAACCTTTGCACAATGTGTTCACAGGGCGTGCCAGAGGGGAAACAAGCAGGCCGCGCCTCGCGGCGCGGCCTGGAAAAAAAGTCGGGTCCCGCTCACTTTTCGGCCGGGACAATCGGGTTTTCCGAAACGATGTCGAAGCTCAGTTCGACCGACACCTCGGGGTGGAGCCTGATCTTCACCGTGTGCTGGCCGAGGGTCTTCACCGGGGTGTGCAGCTGGATCTTGCGCCGGTCGATCTCGAGGCCGGCCTGCGCGAGCTTCCCATGGATGTCGCTGGCGGTGACGGCACCGAACATCTTGCCGCCCTCGCCGGTTTTCACCGCGAACGCGATGCGGGTCTGCCCCAGCTTGGTCGCGATGTCCTTGGCGCCGGAGAGCTCCTGGACTTCGCGCTCGGCGCGGCGCTTTTTCAGCGCCTCGATCTGCTTGCGGTTGGCGCGGGTCAGGGGCACCGCGACGGCCTGCGGCAGCAGGCAGTTGCGCGCGTAGCCGGCGCGGACCTTGACCTGGTCGCCCTCGGCGCCGAGGCCTTCGACGGGTTTGATCAGCAATACTTCATTGTGAGCCATGACGGAAATCGGATTGGGCGTTTGGGTTTGAGGTTTTACCGGGGAGGGAGGCAAGGGCGGCTAAAACGGCACATCGTCCTCGGCATTCTGCTGGCCGCCGGAAGCGGGTTTCGCCCCGCCACGATCCGGTGGAGCATGAGGTTCGGCTGGCAGCTCGTCGCCGCCACCGGCCGCGGCTTCCGCTCCCCCGCCGCCCCCTCCACCACCTCCACCGCCTCCACCACCTCCGCTGCGGTAAAGGAACTGAACGTTTTCGAGCACCACCTTCAGCTTGTTGCGCTTCTGGCCGCTCTGTTTGTCCTCCCAGGAATCGAAGCGCAGGCGGCCCTCGATGAAGGCCAGGCTGCCCTTCTGCAGATACTTCGAGCAGAGCTCGCCCTGCTTGCTCCAAGCCTCGATGTCGATGAACGCCGTCTCGTCGCGGGTGGCGCCGGACTCGTCTTTGTACTGGCGGTTGACCGCCAGGCCGAACTGGCAGATGGCGGTCCCTTTCGGCGTGACCCGCAGTTCGGGATCGCGCGTCAGGTTGCCGATGAGGAATACTTTGTTGAGGTAGGCCATGGGGTGGGCGCGGCAGGCGTTTACACCGCCTGCACCAGTGCGCGGTAGACGCTGGAGTTGAGCCGGAGGCGCTCGTGAAGATGACGGGGACCGTCGAGGGGGGCGGCGAAACTGACCTGCACGTAGACGGCATCGGGGAACTTGCTGTCAGTCACCCGCGCGAAATCCCTCTTGCCGAGGTTTTCGACGGCGGTGACATCGCCCTGCACCGCGGCGATCTCCTTCTTCAGGACTTCGATGATCTGGTCGATGGTTTCTTCCTTGCCGCGATTATCGAGGATGAAGGTCGCGCGGTAGTTGCGTTTGATCTGGGTCATGGGAGTCGGTTCGTCGGTTGAGCTGATTCATGGCCTGGGCCGGTCCCTGGGCGATAAGCAGTCCGAGGCCGTCGACATAAGTGGTGAGATGGTGGTTGAAAACAGTCTGTTCGTCGGGAGTGAACTTTCCGAGCACGAAGTCCTTGAGGTCCATTTCCGGCGGATGCTTCGGGCCGATGCCGACGCGGTAGCGGATGAATCCGCCGCCCAGATGCTCGAGCAGGCTGGCGACCCCGTTGTGGCCGCCGGCGCTGCCGCGCACGCTGATTTTGACGCGCCCGAGTTCGATCGCGAGGTCATCGTAGATGACGATGATCCCGGCGGGCGGCACCTGGTGGAAATCGACGAGCGCGCGCAGCGCGTGCCCGCTTTCATTCATGAACGTCGCCGGCTTGGCGAGGAGGCAGGCGGTTCCCGGCGCGCGCTCCCAGCGGGCGACCGCCGCGGGGAAGCGCAGCTGCCGCCTCCACGCGAGGGCATGGCGGGCGGCCAGGGCATCGATCACCGCGAAGCCGGCATTGTGGCGCGTCTTCGCGTATTCGCGCCCTGGATTGCCCAGGCCGGCGACGAGTAAAATGGACATGTCTCAAAGAACAGCGCGCCCGACCCGTCTGCGTCAAGCAGCGGGCCGGCGGTGAAATTTTACTTCCTGCCGGGTGCGGCCTTCCGGTCGGCGCCCGCGACCGGGGCACCAGGCTTGGCTCCCGGAGCTGGCGCACCGGGCTTGACCCCCGCCGCAGGTGTGGCGGGGGCGGCACCCTTGACGGCACCGGCGGCGGCCGGGGCACCGGGTTTGGCACCCGGGGCACCAGGTTTGGCACCCGGGGCGGCCCCGGCGGCGGGCACAGCCCCCGGGGCAGGGGCGGCGCCGGGAACGGCGGCGGCCGCACCTTCGGCGGCAACCCCCTCGACGGGAACGCCCTCGGCCGGCACCGCGGTTTCGACGACCGCCTCGACGATCTCCTCGACGGGCGGCACGCACGACACCACGGGCTGGGTTTTGTCACCCAAGAAAACGACGCCCGCCACCGGCTTGAGTTCACTGATGTGAATGGTCTGGCCGACGTGCAGTTCGGTGACATCGACGTCGATGAACGACGGCAGGTCTTTCGGGAGGCAGCGGATGCGGAGGGTGTGCGACGCCACCTCAAGCACGCCGGCCTCGTTCTTCACGCCGGTGGATTCGCCGGACATGTGCACCGGGACGTTGATCTCCATCTTCTCCTCGGCCTTCACCTCATGCAGGTCGACATGGAGGTACCGGTCGGTCATCGCATCCCGCTGGATCTCCTGCAAAATGGAAAGGGTGTTGTCCCTGGCGCCCTTGAGTTCGATGAGGGCCGCGTTATCTCCGATGGATTTTACCAAACGGGCAAGCTCCGGGCCATCAATCGACAACGTGATGGGCGCCGTGTGCTTGCCATAAAGAATCGCGGGAATGCGATCCTGCTTGCGGAGCCGGCGGGAGGCGCTGCGGCCGGTACCCTCGCGCGGCGTGACATTGAGCGTAAACTGGTGTTTCATGCTTTCGTTCCCCCTGTCGCTCCAGAATGAAGGCAGGCGTAATGGAAAAGGGGTGGGAGGGTATAGGTCGCCCTCCGGCAAATGCAACCAAAACTTTGGCAGTCACCCCGCTGCCGCCGGCTGGCCTCTCCGCCTCGAAAAATGCCGGGCGGCGCGGTGACCTTCCGGGGCGGCCTAGGCGATGCGTTTGCCCCCGCAGACGACCAGATCCACGGGGTTGCCGCCGAGTTCGCAGGCCAGCAGACGCTCGTCACGGTGCCGCAGCAGGATGAGATCGGCCCGCTGGCCCGCCTCGATCGTGCCGCGGTCGCGCAGATCGAGCACCGCCGCGGCATTGACGGTGCAGGCGGCAATGGCCTCGGCCGGAGTGAGCCCGCAGCCGCGCACGGCCAGCGCAATGGCGAACGGTATGGAGTGCGTCAGTGTCGTATCAGGGTTGCAGTCGGTCGCCAGCGCCACGGCGCCGCCGGCATCGACAAAAAAGCCCGCCCGGGCATAGCGCTGGTTGGTGCTGAAGCCGGTGCAGGGCAGAATGACACCGCAGGTCCGGGATGACGCGAGCTGCAGCAGGTCGGCCTTGGTGGAGGCCTCCAGGTGATCGACACTGCGCGCGCCCAGCCGGATCGCCTCCGGCACCATGCCGAGCGAGCTGAACTGGTCGGCATGCACGCGGAGCGGATGATGCTTGCGGGCCTTCTCAAACAGCCGCACGCAGGCCTCCACCGGCCACGCGTCCCGCTCGCAGATCGCGTCGACCGTGATGTCCGGAAACTCGCGCGAAACCTCCGGCAGCATCTCCTTCACGACCATCCGGACATGGTCCTCCAGGCTGCCCTCGAACGCCGACCCCAGCAGCGCCGTCGGCACGATGGTGCCCGGCCATTCGTGGCCGGCGCGGACGATGGCGCGCAGCATCTTCAGCTCCTCCTCGATCGCGAGACCGTAGCCGCTTTTGATTTCGACGGTCGTCGTGCCCTCGCGCAGCAGGGCGTCGAGCCGCGGCTTGAGCTCGGCGGCCAGTTGCTTCTTGGTTTCGGCGCGCACGGCGCGCACGGTGGCTTGGATGCCTCCGGCCGGGAGAATCTCCCGGTGGGGCACGCCGCTGAGCCGCTGCTCCCATTCAGCCAACCGGTCGCCTGCCCAGCAGGCGTGGGTGTGGCAGTCGATGAACCCAGGCATGAGCACCCGGCCGTTGGCTTCGATGATCTCCGCCCCCTCCGGGGCGTCGAGCTTGGGGCCGACCGCTTCGATCTTCCCCTCGCCCACCCGCACGTCGCCGCGCTCGATGACGCCCAGCTCGCGCAGGGCGGGACCCCGGCGCGGACGGGTGTCGCCGGCGAGGGTGAGGATCCGGGCGTTGCGGATGAGCAGTCCCATGGCTTCGTTCCTTGGCCAGCCGGAGACTTTCCTCAAGTCCGGAAAGAAAAGAAAGGAATTTGTGCGCGGCCGGACCGGCCGGCAGGTTCGCGTTGACATCCGCGCGCCAAACCCGTTTTGGCATGGCGTAATGGCAGCGCCCATGCCCGCCAGTGTCTGCGTGCGCAACTTGACCAAGCGCTACGGCCCGGTCGAAGCGGTGCGCGGCATCAGCTTCGACGTGGCCGAAGGTGAAATCTTCGGACTGCTCGGTCCCAACGGCGCCGGGAAGACCACGACACTCGAGTGCATTCTGGGCCTGCGCCGCCCGGACGCCGGCACAATCACCATCGGCGGCATCGACGCGGTGGCGCAGCCCGAGCAGGCGAAGCAGCTCGTGGGGGCACAGCTCCAGTCCGCGGCCTTGCAGGACAAAATCACGCCGCGGCAGGCCTTGGAACTCTTCGCTTCGTTTTATCGCGCGCCCGCCCGGGTCGACGACCTGATCGAGCGGTTCGCGTTGTCGGCCAAGGCCGACGCCTGGTTCGATTCGCTCTCGAATGGACAAAAACAGCGTCTCTTCCTGGCGCTGGCGTTCGTCAACAATCCGCGGCTGGTCATCCTCGATGAGCCGACGACCGGTCTGGATCCCCAATCCCGTCGGGAACTCCATCAGATCATCACCGGCATGCGGGCCTCCGGGCGGACGGTCCTGCTGAGCACCCATTACCTCGAAGAGGCGCATCACCTCTGCGACCGCCTCGGCATCATCGACGAGGGGCGCCTCGTCGCCATAGCCCGACCCGGTGAGCTGATCGCCGGCGCCGGCACCCACCCGCGGGTGGCGGTGCGGACCGCGCAGCCGCTCGCGGTGGCGCAGGTGGAAGCGCTGCCCGGAGTCGTGAGCTGCCAGCCGCAGGAAAACGGATGGCTGCTCGGCACCACCGACGTGAATCGGACGATCGTCGGACTGGTGACCTTGCTGGAAGCGGGGAAAAACCAACTGCTCGATCTGCAAATCCAGCGGCCGTCGCTGGAGGATGTGTTCATCGAGCTGACGGGCCGCGCGTGGACTTCTCCGGCGAAGGAGGACGACTGATGGGCAGGTCACTTAGGCTCGCCGGGCTGCTCCGGCATTTCCTCCTGACTCTGCACCTGAACTTCCGCAGCCGGCAGGCGCTGGTCTACGGCTACCTCGTGCCGGTTTTCTTCCTGCTGGCCTTCGGCAGTGTTTTCCGGAGCGACACCCCGCTGCTGCTGCACCAAATGGGCCAGCTCCTCACGATCAGCATCCTGGGCGGCGCGTGCTTCGGTCTGCCCACCGCCCTGGTCGCGGAGCGCGAGCGCGGCGTGTGGCGCCGTTACCGCCTGCTGCCCGTCACCACCGGCAGCCTGATTGCTGGCACGCTGGTGGCGCGGCTGGTCATCGTGGCCCTGGCCGCGGTCCTGCAGATCGTCCTGGCCCGCGTGATCTACGGCACCCCGCTGCCCATGCACCCGACGCAGACCTGCATCGCCTTTCTCCTGGTCGCTTCCTCTTTTCTCGGACTGGGGCTGCTGGTCGCCGCCTTGGCGGACGACGTGCCGGCGGTCCAGGCGCTGGGGCAGTGCCTCTTCCTGCCCATGATCATGATCGGCGGCGTGGGGGTGCCGCTGGCCGTGCTGCCGGTCTGGGCGCAACGGATCGCGGGTTTCATGCCGGGACGCTACGCCGTCGAGGCCTTGCAGCGCTGCTTCAGCGACCCGCACGGGCTGCGGGATGCCGGCTTCAGTTTGATCGCCCTGGTCGTGATCGGCGCCGCCGCGGGCAGCGTCGGCGCCAGGCTCTTTCGCTGGGATGCCGGCCGATACGTCAGCCGGTCCGCCCGGGCCTGGGTCGCCTTGGCCCTGCTGTCCTGGATCGCCGTCGGCCTGACCGCGGCCTTGACCGGCCGGCTGAAACCGGTGTTGCCGGAGGGGGCGGCGTATGAGGCGATCACCGACGCCCAGATCGACGGCATCACCTACAATGATCTGCCTGGCGACAATGAATTCGTCACCCCGCTGGCACCGCCGTTCAAAAACTCCGGTGACCGGGCAGCCGTGGACGAATTTGCCACGAAACTCAAGGCCTGGGCCCCGGGGCACCTGGACGACGCCGGTCAGAGCATCCGCAATCTGGTTTGTGTCGCGGCGATTGCCGACGTGAGTCAGGATACCCGCGAAGGCAAAATCGCCCGGGTCGTGTTCGACGAACTACAGGCGCGCTTCGAGCAGGATCAGCTTCGTCATGCGCTGGCCTGGATCATTCTGTGCCCCGACGACGGCACGGTGATCAACAATGTGCCGGAACTGGGTCTCCGGCGCCATCCCCCGCAAATCACGATTCGCAGCCGGAGCGTGCTGTACGCGGAAAAATTCCTTGGCCGGGTGCTGGGGAAAATCCGCGATTGATCATGACGGGCGGCCGAAGCAGCGATCTCGAGGGCGGCCTTGACACGGGTAGGGCAGACTGCGCGAATGCTGGTTTCGGGTAGGACCGGAATGCCGGAGCGCGCCGGCGGGAAAGTGATTTGGGGAAGGAACGCGTAAACTGAGAAAACCAACCACAAACAACGAAGGACATGGCTATGAGTAAATCCCACCAAGTAAATGCCTGGTACGGATGGATGCCGGATCGTCCGGACCATCGCGACAAGTTGTATGCCGCCATTGCCGCACCGCCGAAAAAGCTGCCGCCATCCGTGGACTTGCGCGCGATGTGTTCGCCCGTGGAGAATCAAGGGCAGTTGGGCAGTTGCACCGCCAACGCGCTGGTTGGCAGCCTGGAGTTCCTCGAAAAGAAGGCCGGCCACGCGCCGGCCGACCTGAGCCAGCTGTTCGTTTACTACAACGAGCGGGCGATGGAAGGCACCGTGAAGGAAGACGCGGGCGCGATGATTCGCGACGGCGTCAAGTCGCTTGTCAAGCAGGGCGTCTGCACGGAGCAGAAGTGGCCGTACGTCATCGGTCGGTTCACCGCGAAGCCCCCGGCCGCCTGTTACCAGGAAGCGCTCACGCACCAGGTGCTCTCCTATCACCGCATCCTGACGTTGCAGGAGATGAAGAGCTGCCTGGCCGAAGGGTATCCCTTCGTTTTTGGCTTCACGGTTTACGAAGCCTTCGAGTCGCCCGCCGTGGCCAAAACGGGCCAGCTCAACCTGCCCAAGCCGAAGGAAAAGTCCCTGGGTGGCCACGCGGTCATGGCCGTGGGCTACAACGAAACCACGCAACGTTTCACCATCCGCAACTCGTGGGGCGCGGACTGGGGCCTGGCGGGCTACTTCACCATGCCCTACACTTACCTCGACAATCGGAACCTGTCCGACGACTTGTGGACCATCCGCGCGTTTGAGGACTGACCCGCAGCGGCCGCGACCTGAATAAAACCAGGAGGCCATCTTCATACTCTGAAGAGCGAGTGTCGAAAGCCCCTCGACAGGCTCGGGGTTCTGAGCCGGCCGAACGGGCAAGGGCCGAGCATCGCGAGGCCCGCGTCGAATGGCTGCCCGCATCCGATGCCGTTACGAACTGAATGAAACAAGTTCGGGCGGTTGCAGAGGGGAAACAGCCTTAAAAGGGCGTTAACCAGTGCTCAACTTGCTTCACGGAGTTCGCATTCTGAAGTCTGAATGCGGTCTCCAGCTTGCTTCACTTGCTTCAGTTCCCGTGCCGGCGACCGATTCCTTCCTGCTCCAACCGGCCCGCACGGGACGAACTTTTGACCCTATTGAAGCTTACTCATACGAAATAAAAATTAGTTTCTTTTTCGTTTTTCCCGTCCGTTCACCGCGTTCCGCCGCTATTCGCCCGGCCGGTCATCCTCCGTGACGATCAGGAGATACAGGAGGGCGAGCACGACGACTGCGACGATGACATTCATGCGAAGGACGCGTTACCGGACTGGTCCGATGCCGCCGCGCTACTCTAGGCCGGCCCGGACCGCTTCGGAAATACACGTTCAGACTGAGGGTGATGCCCGGACGGCATGAGCGGCGGGCATGCTCCTGTCCGGCGCCCAACGCGGGAAAATGCCGCGATCAGTTTTTCTCCCGATTCGGGCGCCGCTCGGCTCTGCTCGCGCTACTCCGAAAGCCGCGGGCGGCGCGATCGTCGTGAACGGGTTCTGCCCGGTGGACTGATCTGCCGGACGGATCGGCGTCACCCCGGAAGCCGGGGCGCACGCAATGGAGCGGCCGCCTGCCGGCGACACGGATCGCCTGATCGCCACGCAGAGTCTCCGAGCGGTCTGGAGCCACCGGCCTGGTTATGCCGGCCCGGCATTACCCAGAGCGTTCCAAAGTATTTCCCGGGGTCCCGCCGCCACCGGTATCCTGTTGCGCATGAAATCTTCGTTCTACGCTCCGCCGGCGCCATCTGCGTCCGTTCCGCCGGACTCGCTCGTAGTGCGAACCTTGCTCGCCACCGCCCGGCAGCGTCCCGGCCTGGATGAAGCGCGTTGTCGGCTCGTGCTTGAATGGCTGCGCGCCAGCGCCGCGGTGCGCGCGGCCCTGCGGGAATCCCTGGCTCCCTGCGGCCTGACCGAACTGAAGTTTGCCGTCCTGGTGGTGCTCTTCACCCTCGACCCCGAGCCGAGCACCCCGGCCGACCTCGCCAGCCACGCCGGCGTTTCCCGTACCTCCATCACGGATGCGCTCGACGGTCTGCAAGCGCACCGGCTGGTGGCGCGCGAGCACGATACCGCCGATCGCCGCATCATCAATGTGCGGCTGACTAGGGCGGGCCGCGAGGCGGTCAACTCCGCGCTGCAGCGCTTTCTGCAGACGGCGGGCCACGTCGCCCGTTTCGTCGGGAAGGCTGAGCGCGCGGCCGCCGCCATCGTATGCGCACGCCTCAAGATCGGTGCCGGTGTCACCGAATGAATCCCTCCTCTTTCATGAGAAACCGTATCGTTATTCTCCCGCTAGTTGAAGATTCGTCTGTCTGGCTTCGTGGCCAAAAGATTTGGACCATCCGCAGCCTTTCGCCAATCACCACATGAAAAACCTATCTATTCTCGGCCTCTTGATCGCCGCGAGTGCAGCGTCTTGCTCCCGCACCCAAGCTCCGGCACCCCCCGCGCCGGAAGTGGCGACGGTGACGGTGGCCCGCCAGCCGGTCTTGTTGACCACCGAATTGCCCGGCCGCACCTCTCCCTACCTTATCGCGGAAATCCGGCCGCAGGTCAACGGGCTCATCCAGAAACGGCTCTTCACTGAGGGTTCCGACGTACAGGCCGGCCAGGAGCTCTATCAGATTGATCCCGCCCCCTTTCAGGCGGCGCTCGACGCCGCCAAGGCCGCCCTTGGCCGGGCTGAGGCCAGTCTGCCTGCCATCCGGTTGAAGGCGGATCGCTTCAAGGAAGCTCTGGCCGACAAAGCGGTCAGTCAGCAGGACTTTGATGATGCGGATGCGGCGCTGAAACAGGTCGAGGCTGATATCCTGTACTATAAAGCGACCGTGGAAACAGCCCGCATCAACCTGGGATACGCCCATATTGTCTCGCCGATCTCCGGTCGTATCGGGTCGTCCACGGTGACCGGTGGCGCCATCGTTACCGCGTATCAGCCCATGGCTCTGGCAACCATTCAACAATTGGATCCCATTTATGTGGATGTTCCCCAATCCACCAACGAACTGTTGCGGTTGCAGCGCCGCCTGGAGAATGGACTGCTCACCCGCGACGCGACGAACGCGAACCAGGTGCAGCTCATCCTGGGAGACGGCACGAAGTATCCGTTGCCAGGGACGCTGCAATTCCGCGACGTCTCGGTGGACCCGACCACCGCCTCCGTCATTCTGCGCGCGGTCTTTCCCAATCCGAATGGAGTTCTCCTGCCGGGCATGTTCGTCCGGGCGGTGGTGAAAGAAGGCGTCGACGAGCAGGCCATTTTGGTGCCCCAGCAAACGGTCTCACGCGATACCAAGGGGAATCCCGTGGCCCTGATTGTGAACGCCGCCGGCAAGGTCGAGCAACGGCAGCTCAGCATTGACCGGGCGATCGGCTCCCAATGGCTCGTCTCCTCCGGTCTCGCACCCGGCGACCGGGTGATTGCGGAGGGCATGCAAAAAGTACGGCCCGGCGCCGAGGTGAAAGCCGTGCCCTTTGATGACGGCCAAAAACAGCCGGGAAACACGGCCCAGCCGGCCTCAACTTCAAACTAACGGAACCGCGCCATGTTATCGCGATTCTTCCTGAAGCGGCCGGTTTTCGCCTGGGTGATCGCCATCATCCTGATGGTGGGGGGCTGTCTGGCGATCTACAAGCTGCCCATTTCGCAGTATCCCCCCATCGCCCCGCCGTCGGTCGCCCTCACCGCCACTTATCCGGGTGCCTCCGCGGAGACGGTGGAAAACAGCGTCACCCAGATCATCGAGCAGAAGATGACCGGCTTCGACAATCTGCTGTACATGAGCGCGACCAGCGACTCATCCGGTTCGGCCCGCATTGAGCTGACCTTTGCTCCGGGGACCGATCCGGATTTCGCCCAGGCCCAGGTGCAGAACAAGCTTCAGCTCGCCATGGCGAGCCTGCCGCAGGTAGTCCAGCTCGAAGGCGTCGACGTCAGGAAGAGCACTCGGAACTACCTGATCATCGTGGGCCTGGTCTCGGAAGACGGGAGCATGAACGGATATGATCTGCGGGACTATGCCGCATCCAACCTGGAGAAGGTGCTGTCGCGAGTGCCGGGAGTGGGCGAGGTACAGATCTTCGGCGGCCAGTATGCCATGCGGATCTGGCTCAATCCCGAGAAGCTGACCGATTACGGGATGACGATTCAAGATGTCGTCACCGCGCTGCAGGCCTACAACGTGGAGGTGTCCGGGGGTCAGTTCGGCGGGGCGCCCGCGGTCCAAGGCCAGCGGCTGAATGCCGCCATCATCGTCCAGAGCATGCTCAAGACACCGGCCGAGTTTGCCGCGATACCGCTGCGCATCAACCCGGACGGGTCCATCGTGCGCGTCGGCGACGTGGGCCGGACGGAGCTCGGAACCGAAGCTTACGACATGGAGATCTTTCATAACGGCAGACCCTCGACCGGGCTGGCCATCCGGCAGGCGGCCGGCGCCAACGCGTTGGAAACCGCCGACAATGTCAGGGCGAAAATGGAGGAGATGAGCCGCTTCTTTCCCCCCGGCCTGAAGGTGGTTTATCCTTACGACACCACTCCGTTCATCCGGGTGGCCATCGGCGAAGTGGTGAAGACCCTCATCGAGGCGATAGCCCTGGTGTTCATGGTGATGTATCTGTTCATGGGAAACATGCGGGCCACCCTGATTCCGACCATCGCGGTGCCGGTGGTGCTCCTGGGAACATTCGCGGCGCTGGGGCTTTTCGGATTCTCCATCAACATGCTGACCATGTTCGCCATGGTGCTGGCCATCGGCCTCCTGGTGGACGATGCCATCGTCGTGGTGGAAAACGTGGAGCGGATCATGAGCGAGGAGGGACTCTCGCCCCTGCAGGCCACCCGCAAGTCCATGGACCAGATCACGAGCGCCCTGATCGGCATCGGTCTCGTGCTCTCGGCGGTGTTCGGTCCGATGGCGTTCTTCCCCGGGTCGACAGGCATCATCTACCGCCAGTTCTCCATCACCATCGTCGCCTCGATGCTGCTTTCGGTGGTGGTCGCCCTGATCCTGACGCCGGTGCTGTGCGCCTCGCTACTCAAGCCGGTGGAGAAGGGGCATGAACCGGCGGAGACCGGGGTCTGGTTCCTGCGTCCGTTCTTCGGATGGTTCGACCGGATGTTCTTTCGATCGAGGGACCATTATCTGGAATTGGTGGGGCGCTCGCTGGCCAAGAAGCTGCGGTACGTCGCCGTCTTCGCGGTCATCGTGGTCGCCTTGGGTTTCCTCTTCCGGCGAATGCCCACCGCTTATCTCCCGGATGAAGATCAGGGGATGATGTTGGTTCAGGCCATGCTACCAGCCAACGCGACCCTGGATCAGACCACAAAGGTCATGGCGGGGATCTCAGACTACTTCCTGAAGAACGAGAAAGACGCCGTTGAGGCCGTCATGACGATTTCCGGCGTCAGTTTCGCCGGCCGGGGACAAAATTCGGGCATGGCCTTCGTCAAACTCAGGGACTGGGGACTCCGCGACCGTGCGGACCTGAAGGTTGGTGCCCTGGCCGGACGAGCCATGCGGGAGTTTTCCCGGATTCGTAACGCGATGGTGTTTGCTTTCGCTCCGCCAGCGGTCGCCGAACTGGGCATGTCGAAGGGATTCGACTATCAACTGCTGGACCGCGGCGGCCTGGGCCACGCCGGGTTGATGGCCGCCCGCAACCAACTCCTCGGCATGGCGGCAAAGGACGCCGTCTTGGCGAAGGTCCGGCCCAACGGTCTGGAAGACGTGCCCGAATACCGGTTTGACTTGGATTGGGATAAGGTCGGTGCGCTGGGGGTGCCCATCACCTCGGTTCAGAATACGATCTCGGCGGCCTTCGGCAGCGCCTATGTCAACGACTTCATTCAAGGCGGTCGGGTGAAGCGGGTCTTTGCCCAAGCCGATGCGCCTTACCGCATGCTGCCCCAGGATGTGGATAGACTCTATGTGCGCAATAACGCGGGCAAGATGGTTCCCTTTTCATCTTTTTCGTCCGGGCACTGGACTTCCGGGTCTCCGAAGCTGGAGCGTTTCAACGGCTTTCCGTCCATGAACATCGTGGGCGAGTCGGCGCCGGGGCGAAGTTCCGGCGAGGCCATGGATGTCATGGCCGGTTTCGTGCAGAAGTTGCCGCAGGGAATCGGCTATGACTGGAACGGGCTTTCCTACCAGGAGCGGCAGGCCAGCGCCCAAGCGGGTCCCCTTTACGCCTTCTCCATCCTGGTGATCTTCCTGTGCCTGGCGGCCCTGTATGAGAGCTGGCCCATTCCGATTTCGATCCTGCTGACCTTGCCGCTGGGAGTTATCGGCGGCGTGATCGCCTCGTCTCTCCGGGGATTGCCCAACGACGTCTATTTCCAGATCGGCCTGTTGACGACCCTCGGCCTGGCCACCAAGAACGCCATCCTAATCGTCCAGTTCGCCAAGGCCCGGGTGGAAGAGGGCATGGGGCTGATCGAGGCGACACTGGAAGCAGCAAGGCTGAGGTTGCGCCCCATCCTCATGACGTCGCTGGCCTTCGGATTCGGGGTCATGCCGCTGGCATTTGCGCACGGGGCCGGCGCCGGCGCCCAGAACGCCATCGGCACCGCCGTGCTCGGTGGCGTGGTCACCTCGACCTTCCTGGTGACCGTGTTTGCACCACTCTTCTTTGTGGTGATCGAGAAGACCTTTGGCCGGGGTGCCCAGCGACGTCCGACCGGCAGTATTCCGCCGCTTCAATCTGGGAAAAGCTAACATGAACAAGAACGCCGTTCTTCTGCTGGCACTGATTGCCCTTGTCCCGGGCGGCTGTACCATGGCTCCGAAATACGCGAGGCCGGCAGCTCCGGTCCCCGCCGAATGGCCGAGCGGTGCGGCCTACCAGAACACCCCGGCGGTACCAAACGCTCCGGAAGCCCAGGACCTGAGGTGGAGGGATTTCTTCGTCGACGAGAAACTTCAGCAAGTTATCGGAACGGCCCTGGCAAACAATCGCGACCTGCGGCTGGCCGTTTTGAATATGGAACAGGCCCGGGCCATGTACGGCATCCAACGAGCCGAGCTGTTGCCCGCGGTTGATGCAATTGGCAGCGGTAGCAAGTCCAGGGTTCCCGCTGACCTCTCGAGCACTGGAAGCCGGCAGATCACGGAACAATACAGCGTCAACCTCGGCGTCGCGTCATGGGAAATCGACTTCTTTGGCCGCATCCGCAGCCTGAAGGATGTGGCGCTAGAGGAATACCTGGCCACGGAGCAGGCCCGTCGCAGCGCACAGATCCTGCTGGTGTCGTCTGTTGCCGACACGTATCTCGCCCTGGCCGCGGATCGAGAGAACCTGACCCTGGCGGAAAGCACTCTTGCGACCCAGCAGGAGGCCTACAATCTGATCAAGCGCCGCCATGATCTCGGCCTCGTGCCCGACCTGGACCTTTATCGCGCGCAGGCGCAAGTGGATGCCGCCCGTGGAGACCTTGCCCGCTTCAGACAACTGGTGGCCCAGGATGAGAATGCATTGAACCTTCTGCTGGGCGCTCCGGTGCGAGGCGAACTCCGGCCAGCGGGGCTGGCCGACGTTACCCCTCCGAAAGAAATTTCTCCCGGCGTGTCCTCCGAGGTGCTCCTGCGCCGGCCCGATGTCCTCCAAGCCGAGAGCCTGCTTCGGGCGGCCAACGCCGACATCGGCGCCGCCCGGGCGGCGTTTTTCCCGCGCATTTCTCTGACGGGCGCGTTTGGCACCTCCAGCAGCGATCTCTCAAGACTCTTCAAGTCAGGCCAGGGTTCGTGGGACTTTGCACCGCAGATCGTGATGCCGATCTTCGATGCCCGCATATGGTCCGCGCACCGAGCCGCCACAGTGCAGCAGGAGATCGCCGTGACCCAATACGAGAAGGCGATTCAAAGTGCCTTCAGGGAAGTGGCCGACACCCTGGCCGTGCACGGCACGGTGGACCAGCAGCTGTCGGCGCAGCAATCCCTGGTCGATGCCGTTGCGGAAACCTACCGCCTGTCCAGTTCCCTTTACGACAAGGGAATCGACAGCTATCTGAGCGTCCTCGATGCGCAACGGTCCCTCTACGCAGCGCGGCAGGGACTGGTCTCTCTGCGCCTGGCGAAGCTCGTCAACGATGTGAGACTCTACGCGGTGTTGGGCGGAGGCTGGCAATCCGAGCCTGAACGGTAGCTGGGCCCCACGGCCAGCGCCGGATCGTCGCGAGCCCACCGCCGCCGGCGCTCCCGCCCCAGCCCGGCCGGCGGGGAAAGCGCTCGTCATCCGGCGGCCACCGGCCATCGTGATCGCCATGGAACTGCGCCACCTGCGCTACTTCAAGGCCGTCGCCGCGACGCTCAATTTCAGCCGGGCGGCCGAACAGTTGCATGTCGCCCAGCCGGCGCTGAGCCGCCAGATCCACAATCTCGAGGAAGAACTCGGCACCCGGTTGTTCGACCGGAACCGCGTGCGCGTCCAACTCACCGACGCCGGCCGCACGCTGGTCGTCCACGCCGACAAGATCCTTGCGGAGGCGGACATCGCGATCGAATCGGTACGCGCCGCCGAGCACGGCACCGGCGGCCGGTTGATGATCGGCAACGATTGGCGGCTCTCGATTCATCTTATCCCCGAGACCATCGCCGAGTTTCGCACCCGCCACTCCGGGGTCGAGATCGCCCTGGTTGATCTTTCCACCCATGAGCAGATCGCCGCCTTGCGGGCTGGTCATGCCCACGTGTGCTTCCTGCCGCGCGACTCGGTTCCCACCCACGCCGACTTTGACTCCATGCTCATAATGAAGGCCGAGGTCAGGGTGGTGGTCGGCCGCCGCCATCGTCTGGCCCGGCGCCCGTCGGTCCGGTTGGCCGATTTCCGCAACGAGACCTTCGTCCGGCCGATCGACGGCCAGATGGAAGCCTACACCACCTTCGTCCTCCAAGCATGCCGCGTGGCCGGATTCGCGCCGATCTTTGTCTCCCACAAATGCTCGTCCCTCGAGGCATTCCTTACCCTGGCAGGCGCCGGGCTCGGGGCGGTGCTGCTGCCGGACATTCTCTGCCCGACCGACCGGCCGTCGGTGCGTTACCTCCAGTCTGACTGCCAGGCGATTGAGATTTACGCGGTATGGCTGCGCACGGAAACCTCCCGGCTACTGAACGATTACCTTGCGATCCTCCGGTCGCATGTCGTCGCAACCGGCATCCGGCCTGACCCTCCCGTCCGGCTTATTCGAGCAGCGCCTTGAACTTCAGCTCGATCTCGGCGAACTCCTTTTCCGGTTCCGAGCCGGCCCCGATGCCGCCGCCAGCGTAGGATGCCGGCCGGGCGAGCACGTCGAGCAGGCGCACGCACGCCGGTAACGCCGCGCGCACCGGCGTCGGCGTATGCAGGTGCTGGACGTTAGCCATCCGTTGCTGCGTCCGTGGCCGAGGATCCCGTTCCGGGCGTTGCCCGGACAGTCTGGTTTGGGCTGCCAGAGCATTATCGGAACGAAGACAACGCTGCCGCCGTTTGGACGGATAGGCGCGCATTGCAGGACCCTTCAACGCGTCACTTTGCCGCGATGAAGGTCGTCACCGGCACGCCCGTGATGTATCGCGACACCGTGTCCGGACGGAAATTGAACCAAAGCCGGAACCGCACCTTGCAGTTTAGCTCCACTCCTTCCCAGCCGCCCACACCGAGTAGGAGCCCTGCCAGCACTTCAAAGCTAATGGAGCGCAGGTCCTGTATGATCGGATTTGGCCGCGGTCATTTCCAAGGTGGCCGCCAAGTGCTCTAGCGCGCCCGGATCGGACTGACTGGCGTTGCTGCTGATGCGCTGCAGGATTTCCTCCACGGCCATTCCCCTGCCGCCTAGTCCTGCAGCAGCGCTTTCAAAGTCGCGCGCACGCGCTCCTCCTGCAGCAGTTGGCCGTGCTGCAATCCCAGCCATTGGATCTGCCGCACGACGCCGTCCAGGTCCGACGTTTTCTTCGCGAGCTTCAGCCGCGTCTTTTGGCGGGCATATTCCCGCCACGAAAACAACGTCACGCGATACGGCGTCTTCTCGTTGATATCATCTGTCAGAATTTGGAGGTAGAACGGTAGATTCTCCTCGCCGCCGGTTTGCTGGAGGCCGATTTCCCGCGTGTTGCAGTCTTCGACCGGTGGAGTCCACGCACCCTGCAATCGCTTGGGGCGACGTGCGGCGCCTTGCCGGCGAACAGAAGCCGGCCGCAGAGGTGCAGGGGGAGTTGATCTGATGCGCCAATGGATCTTCCACTGAGCCGAGACCATGCAGTAGGAAGGTCGCTTGCGACCGATGATCGCCCGCAAGCGGGCTTCCTACACCGGCACACCGATCGGTTCGCGAGGGCACGAGGAGAATTGCCAGCAATTGCATGGATCCGGCTGAGATCAAACATATCGAACCTGAACAGGTGCTCACCTGCTGCGAACCAGGGCTTGTTTATTGTCAGAAACGTGTCTACACATTTCTGACATTAGTGAAGACATGAATGTGACAAATCCAATTGATAGATCGATGCTTGCACGCATCAAGGCACGCGGTGTCGGCTGGGTCTTCTCCCCAACCGACTTTCTCGACCTTGGATCGAGGCACGCGGTCGACAAAGCGCTTTCACGGATGACGGCAGCCGGGGCGATTCGCCGAATCTCCCGCGGGTTGTATGACGTGCCCCGCCGTCATCCGATCGTGGGGCTTACTGGACCCAGTATCGACAAGTTCGCCAAGGCCCTCGGTGCCAAGCTCGGCACCCGCCTGCAGCCGACCGGAGCGTATGCCGCCAATCTGCTGGGATTGTCTGACCAGGTGCCCGCCAAGGTCGTTTTTTTGACCGATGGACGAGGCAGACGGGCGCGACTTGGCAAACTGGACATCGTGTTTCGGCAAACGTCACCACGCAACATGGCCACGGCCGGAAGAATCAGCGGCCTGCTGATTCAAGCGCTCAGATATCTTGGCAAGACCCATGTCAACGACGACACGGTAGCGCGCCTGGATCGGAACCTCTCGGCGGACGACAAGAGACAATTGCTGAAGGACGTGACCCACGCCCCGGTGTGGATTGGAAACATCATCCGGCAGTTGGCCGCCAAGGAGTGAGCAATGGATGACTTCGCAAAATTGAGTCCTGGGGAACGGAGCATCCTCTTTGAGGCAACGGCTACATCGCGCAACATGCAGGCGGTGATTGTCGAAAAGGACTTCTGGGTGTGCTGGACGCTGAAGGAATTGTTCCGGCTGCCGGCCATCGGCGAACACTTGATCTTCAAGGGCGGCACCTCGCTATCGAAGGTGTTCAAGGTCATCGAACGGTTTGCCGAGCTTCCGAATAGCTGAGACGACAGGGTCTACCCGGACCGCGTGTAAGTGCTCTCCCCTTCGCCTTGATAGTTCTCGTAAAGATGCTCAAACACCGCCGCACACTTCGCCTTGAACAGCGTAGGACTGTACGCCTTCGGCAGGCCAGCATCCAGACTGTCCTCAATGGCCAGACGCACCCGGGCGCGCGCATCGCCGCGTTTGCGCCAGTCGAGCACCAAAAGTGACTTCAATCGCTCCAGCATCAGATGGGCGACTTTCTTGACCTCTTCACGCTCGTCCGGACTCAGCTCCGGTCCGGGTCGCGTGAGCAGGTCGAACACGGTCAATTCCTCCTCCGTCAAGTGCTCGCGCACATGCCGCTGCTGCTCGTCGTCAAGGGCACGGCTGAGAACGAGCAGCTCGTCGAAGAGTTCCTCGATATTCCGGCTGCCGGCGTTGTAGGATTCGATGAGCTCCTCGAACTTTGCGAGATAGTCCGTCCGCGTACGGTTGAGCCGGATCAGTTTATCGAGTTGGGCACGAATGGCGGCTTTGAGCTGCTCCAGCTCAAGGTTCTTCCGCTGGGATTTCGCGAAACGCTTTGCCAACGCCTCGAAGTCGATCGCCGAAATGTCGATCACACCACGCCCGTCCCCGACGGACGGTTCCTTGATGCGGAATCCGTCGGCCGCGATGGATTCGTCCAGCAGACGATTGATGTCGACCATCACAGCCGAAATATCCGTCGGCCCCTCGCCCAGGCGTTCGTGAATCGTGGCGGCAATGGTCACAATGCATGCCACCCGCGAGGAAAACTCCAGTACCGCGGGATCGGGCTTCACCGCCTGATAGAGCGTCGTCACCCAGCTCTCATGCCCCAGAAATTCCTTCCGTTGCGGATCAGGCGAAATCAGGCGCTCAACCGCCGCGGCGAGTAGACTCAACCGCTCTATGGTGGCGGTCTTGGTCTTCTCAATTTCCGCGATGCCGACCCCGCGACCTGCGCAGAACGCCACCGCGGCCTCCACTGCCTTGCGCAGTTCGTTGACCAGCTCCTGCTTGTCTCGCACCGGTGTCGCGCCACCGCGACCCTGCGCGTAGATTGCCAGCGCCCGCTCCAGGGAGGCGAACACGTTGCAGTAATCCACGATCAAGCCGCTGTGCTTGCCGGGAAACACGCGGTTCGCCCGGGCGACGGCCTGCATGAGCGTGTGGTTACGCATCGGCTTGTCCAAATACAGAGTCGAGCAACTGGGCACGTCGAAGCCCGTCATCCACATGGCGCAGAGAAAGACGAGGCGGAGTGGATCGTCCGGGTCCTTGAACTTCTCGTCCAGCGGCTCGTCGTTCATCCGTTTCCGATGCGGGGCGATGTCGAGGCCGAGCTTCTTGAGTTGCTCGATCTCGTTCTGCCCGGGCGACACCACCAGCGCCATGTCGGTCGTCTCCAGCGTGGTTAAGCGCTTCCGCAAATCCTGAATGCGTTCCAGCACAACGTTGTCGCGCTTGGGGCCGCGGATCGCATCCAGCTTTGCCAGCTCCTTCTCCACGCGGGTGCGCTCGACCTGCCAGTGTTTTCGCACCTTGTCGTGCATCCGCAGCGCCGTGGCTTTGTCGATGGAAACCACCATCGCCTTGCCTTGAAAACCGCGCCCGAGGAAGTGCCGCACGATATCCTTCGCCACGGTTTCCAGCCGATCGTCGCGCGTGAGGATGTGATACTGCCTGCTCAGTTCCTTTTCCAACCGCTCCTCCTGCGCCGGCTCCAGCTCGGCCGACTCGATGATCGCGTAGATGTCGTCGTTGAGGTCGGGATTCGTCAGTTCAAGCTCCGGCGTGCGGTTCTCATAAAACAAAGGCACAGTGGCGCGATCCTCGACCGACTGCTGGAAATCGTAGATCGAGACGTAGTCGCCGAAGACCTCCTTCGTGCGTTCTTCCCCGGCGATGAGCGGCGTGCCGGTGAAGGCGAGGAAGAGCGCGTTCGGCAGCGCGCTCCGCATGTTCAGGGCCAGCGTGTCGTACTGGGTGCGGTGCGCTTCGTCGGTCAGAACCATCACATCGCGCCGGTCGCAGAGCATCTCCGGCGTCTGGAACTTCTGAATCAGGGTGAAAACATAGCGATGGTTCCCGCGCAGCAGCTCGCGCAGGTGCGCGCCACTTGTCGCATGGCATTGATCGCCCTCGGCTTCACTCACCGCACCGCACGCCTTGAACGTCTTGGCAATCTGGTCATCCAGCTCGACGCGATCCGTGACGACCACGAAACTCCAATTGCCGGGAGTCTTCCGCAGGATCTTCTGGGCAAAGAAGACCATGGCGAGGCTCTTGCCGCTGCCCTGCGTCTGCCAGAACACGCCACCGCGGCCATGGCCGTCGTGGCGGGCTTTCAGGGAAGCGGCGATGGCGTTGTTGACGCCGAGGTATTGGTGATTCTGCGCGAGCACCTTCACCAGACCGGCTTTGTGCTCGGAGAACAGCGTGAAATTCTCCACCAGGTCGAGCAGCCGTGCTAGGCCGCACGTCCCGCGAATCATCACATCCAGCGACACCCGGCGCGGTTCGTCCTCGCGCTCGATGCGTTTCCACTCGAAGAATCGCTCCCAATCCGCCGTGAGCGAGCCCACGCGGCTCTCAGTGCCGTTGGATGCGATGAGGAACGCGTTATACCAGAACAACGCCGGGATGCCGTTTTGCGCGTGTTTGTAGCTCGTCAGGTTCTCGTCGAAAGCCTGCTTTGCCGGGACGCCGGGCTTCTTGAACTCAATCACGACCCACGGCAGCCCGTTCACAAAGCCGATGAGGTCCGGCCGGCAGGTGTAGAGCGGACCAACCACGGTCATCTGGCTGACGAGCAGGAAATCGTTTGTCGCCGGGTTCTGCCAATCGATCACCCGCACCCGCTCGGTTTTTTGGCCGCCGCGCTCGCGGTCGGGTACGGAAACCGGAATGCCCTGCTTCAGCAGTTCATACACCTCGCGGTTTGCTGCCGCCGGGACCATGGCCGAACGATCCCGCGTGAGTTCGCTAATCGCCATATCGATGGCAGTTGGCGGAAGCGACGGATTCAATCGCGCCAGAGCCGGGCGCAGCCGAGATACCAGCACCACCTCGCCCTTGGCTTCGCGCCCGAGCGTGCCGCCCGGTCCCAACACCTCCTCCATCGCCGACACCGTTGCCCAGCCAAGATCCGCGAACAACCCGATGGCGGGCTGCTCGACAAGCTGGTCTTCGGTGTAGGCGTGGGGGCTCATGTTCGGGCAATGGACCAATCCAACGAACAGGCGACGCTTGATTCGACCCCATTTGTGTCAAAAGGGAACCCCTTGAAATTCAGGGCTTCATGCCTTCTCGCTTCCTTTTGACGCGGGCTGTTATGGACAAGAACGCGCCAATTCGGTGCTCTTATCTCCAAAGGCGTCCGGAGCGGTTGACCAGACGCAAAGCCGCTTCTCACCAAATACCCATTAAATACGCCATCTCTTCTATTTTCAGGCGATTGTAGCACTTCGATTTTACCCCACGCTTCGGTTTCCCGGTTTGCCATGAAATAACAGTCAGAAACCCAACGTTGGGTATTGACGGTGCGCATTTCATGGGTATACATATGCGTTATCTCATCTACCCATGGTAGAAGGAGTTGGGCCGACGTTCCGCGTCGGCCTTCTGTTTTTCTACGCCTGCACCCGTCGCTCATATTTCTTCCGCAGCTTTTTGCGTTCGTGGTCATGCTCGATCCAGTATGCCGTGATTAGCCGACGGCTCTCGTCAGCCATCTTCCGCATGATGATGGCGTAATCGTGGTCTGGCAGCCAGATGTAGGTGCAGATGCTTCCGTCACCTTCCTCGAAGTCCCACGCCAGCAATTCGGTGGCAGTCGAATTCTCAATCAGCGGACGCGCCCACGGCAGTCTGGCCGAACGCATCGAATCAATCTCACGCTCGCCCGTCCTCGGATTCTTTCGGCTGGTCAGATGAACAAAAACCAATTCACGGCCAAGATACGTTTCGGGAAAAAACCAAACCGCACAACCTCGATATAAAATCGGCGTGCCCTTGAAGTCCCGGCAAAACACCTCGGTGTAAAGGCGGTCGTAAAGCTCCTTGCTCCAAGGTTCGACCACGAACATCTCGGGCAACCACGACGGCTTTTTACTCATGGTCCGCAGATCTTGGAGTGAACAGGAACAGATTCAGTTTCTGTTCGGACAGTGGGGTGGAATGCAGCAGGTCGTGTCGGTGTAACCTCTCGATGCGCTGGACGAGCGCCACTTTCTCCGGGCTGCCGGTCTTGCCGCGCTGACGGTAGGCCACCCCGCCCAGCAGCAAATCCGCCACCTGCATCAACTCCACCTCCCGCGAGTGGACGTTCTGGATGTGCTCGATCATCTCGCTCGTGAAATCGTGAACATTGTTGCAAAGCACCTCGCGCAGGAGTGTCAGTCGCTGCCGCCCACGGGTATCCTTGATGTCCAGGTAGATATTGTATTTCAGGTCGGGGCTGAGGATCTTGTTCAACAACGAGAAATACATTTTGTAGTAAAACGCATCGTGCGACCCGTTGTTGAACTGCTGGTGGTTTAGCCGCTCTTTGTGCTGAACAACCAACGCCCGAAAATGCAGGGCCGGACAGGCAAAGAACCAGTCAACAACCGCCTCGTAAAACGCCATCCGCGATTTCGAAACCTTCGTCCACTTCAACTCCCCTTTGGCGTTATGCTTCACTTTCAGCGCCCTCAATTCAGCGGCCAACACACCTGCGTCCGGTTTCGGGCACCACACCGCGCCGACCAACATCACGGGCTCACGGTCGTTTTCGAGATGGCAACTCTCGTCGCAGTAGATGTTGTAGAATCCACTCATAAAGTCTGCGCTCCTGGTTTGTTGTTTGCGCCACTCGCTAGTGCAACCTGCCCCCAAAGCAGACGAGGCAGCAACGGGTCGCGCGTCCGGCGGAGGTTTTGGAGCGCCGGCATTGTCGCCCAGCCCAGCTCCGCGAACAACCCGATGGCGGGCTGCTCGACAAGCTGGTCTTCACTGTAGGCGTAGGCCATCTGATCATTTCGGTTTGGCTGCTCGCATGGAATCTTTAGCAAGATAGTCGCGCTCGAAATTGATTCCGAGGCGAGAATGCTCCTCACCGAAGAGCTTGCACAGCTTGCGGAGCACGGACTTGCCGGTTGGGGCTAAAATTAGGCGATTAAGCATGGCCCGAACGCCGAATTGGTTCAAAAGCGAGTTTCCCGGCGAACCCCCTTTTGCGGCAACTTTGAGCCAGCTCAGACCGATCTGGATGGTGGTGTCTCCTACTGGAAAAGCTGAGCAGCAGGCATCGATGTGGTGGGCGACGCTTTGCAGGAGCTTTTCCCGTTTCAATATATCCTTTGTGTCCTCCGCATCGAGTGCCTGTTGGAACTCGCCAAGCCATTTCCGCAGAGCGTTGTATTCGGCGCGGAGCTGCAAGGCGACCCGCATAAGGTCGGCCGAGGTATGGGCTTCCTGCACCACGAGAGCAGCTACTGGCGGAAGATTAAGGCGGACCAGATAGCCGCCTGTGTCCACCCGATTAAGCACCTTGATTCGCTGCTCGGTGACAAACTCGCGCAGTCGCGTCTGGGCCGATCGTTGACCGAATAAGGCATCGACTCGCGTGAACCAGCTCTCACGTAGCGGGTGGGCGACGTAGGGAAGGTTGAGCACATGGGCGCGGGCCAGCATACCGGCACCGCCCCAGATGAGCTGGGAGAAGTAAGGATCTTCGCTCTCTTGCGTGGCCCTGTATTGAGCGACATTGCGCGCATGCAGCTCGCGCATCTCGGCGCAGACGCATAGCTCCTCGGTAAACCGCTCTCGTGCCGGCAGCCATTCATGTCGGATCTGCTGAAAAGGTTTGGCCACCACCAAGTGTTCAGATGTTAGTGGCGAAAGTGCTTCGCACCATTGCCAAGCGCCGACACCGCCATCGTCTACGAACACTTCGTCGGCGAAGACGACGTGATTGAGCGTCTGAAACAGTGCGGATGCATGCACCACGTCGCAAGAACACTCTCGGTAGGAGAACCCACTGAGATCCGGGCCTACGACTAGCTCGCTCGCAGAATCACCCTGCAGACCGCCTTCCATCAGTTCACCCGCACTTTGCAGGGTCCAGTTGTCGATGAGCAGATGGTTCGACATGGGGTGGATGGCTTACACTCGAGCTCAGCCTAGCCGTAAAATCGCCGGCTGCTCGACAAGCTGGTCTTCGGTGTAGGCCAAGGCGCTCATTGCTTCTGAACAAGGCGATCAAGGATTGCTTCAGTGGCCTGCGCCACTTCGTGAAGCTGTTCAGCCACATCATCGAGGAACTTGTCGTCTTTGTGCATTCGCCATAGGACCTCTGGCTTTCGCCAATCGGCGGCAGGCGACTGCATGCGGGTCACTGCCTCCCACCAAATCCGCGAACGCGCAGATGGGTAGTGCTCCTTCACCGCAGCCAAGATTTCGGGGCAGAACGGTCGTTTCCCAACATGCGTTTCGTCCCGTTGCACGCCTAGTTCCATTTTCTCGCCGTGGTCGCTACACTGAAGAGTGATATAGTACTGCTTATCCCATGAAGGCTTCAAGAGGTAGACATCACAATATGGGTCGACAAAAAACTGTCTCCACACAGTACACCTCCATCCTTTCAGCTTTGACTCCAGACGTTCGCGTAATTTTGCGAGAAACTCGGAGACCAGTCTCCCGCGAGTCGACAGCCAAGCATCGCTGACCACAGCCGCAAGGTGCATGTTCCGTTCAGTTGCCAGTATCAAATCCACAACGGGGTCACTTTTCATTGGCTAGCGTCTCCTTATTGTGCTCGGATATTCGTCTCAGCGAGGCTTCGATGTAAGCGATGAAATCTGAAAGGAAACCGCGAATCCGTTCCGCCTCGCAATCTCGACGGCATGTTTCAAGCCAGCCGCGAATCTCATCCGCATAGCTCCAGCAGAACAGCGTTCCCTCCTGTTGAAGCTCACGCGCCTTCGCTGTAGGAAGAGAGCGTGGATACTCGCCATTACGGGATAGGTAGATCAAAACACCCCGCATTGGCTGGCGCCGCCTACTTTGGCGCAGGTGCTCGAGGTAATCCTTCACCTGATCGGTCTGCTCCGGGGAATCGACTTTGTTCTCGATAGCGAGCAATGCCTCGGTTCCGGCCTCCACCAATATATCAATCCGACGTCGGTATTTTTCGATCTTGTTGGTGGGCGCCTCTCGCCTGACCGTGATATCCGTGGCGAGCTTTGCCATCGCGCCATGACCTAGTATCTCGAAAAGCCGCCGCAGGAACAAATCACATTGGCCATGGCTGCCTTTGGGATCGAGGAGGTCGGCGAGGATATCCGACAATTTGTTTTCATCCGGCTCGATCAATTTGAAAACGTTGAACCGCGTTGCCAGGATTTGATCCAAGCGCCGCTGTGTCGTCTCCGCCAGTTCTAATCGATAACTAACGCCGGCAAAGAACTGTTCGAGTTCAGGCTGCTCGACAAGCTGGTCTTCGGTGTGGGTGTGGGACATTTTACGGATGCTATGGAATCTGCCCTTGCCGGGCCCGCACACTATCAAACCAGCGACGAAGGCGCTCTATTTCTTCCTGTATTCTCTCCGGCTTCACAGTAGGTGGATTCAGCTCTGAGGGCCTCGTGTGGCAGTCGATACAGCAGAAGTCCCAACCGGTTTTTAATTCGGCGCAGTCTTGATCGGTTAAGACTGTGAGCTTCCGTAATCCCCCTGTGTGAACCTTGTAGCTATACCGACGAAACACAGGTGCTATGATACTTTCCGTGGCTAACTCCCAGGCATCTCGCAGCCGACCCCCCATCCATTTTACATGGTCGCACCACTCGTCGATCCGACCTGAAGAATAAAGCGCCTGCGTTTGGCTAAGCCTTCTTTCAACCTTGTCGAGGATTTCTGGAACTGGCTGCGCCTTCGGTGGAGCACCTTGGACACAAATCCCAGCAAGATCTTCTGTCCGGTTGACGCTTTGGTAACTTGGGGCGAGTCCCGCAGCCCGCGCCTCGTCGTCCAGCATCATTAGGAACGGAATATCGTGAGTGAAGATAACTACCTGCCGTCCAGTCGCCGCCTCGTGAACCAACCGACCCGCGAAGGCCCCTCGATAGTTGTGGTCAAGGGAAGACACCGGATCATCAAAGATGAGCCCAGAACGATGGTGCTCGGTAGAAAGCTCCGCAAGAAATGCGGCCACGGCGACGCATCGATGCTCTCCCTCACTGAGGACGTCTGCAGCTTTCGCTTTGGGATTACGGACCAAGGAGACCTTGAATTTGGATGAACCGTATCCGCTATGCTCTTGAATGAGTTCGATTCGTCTGTCGGCAATGCCCAACGCAGCGATTTCCGCTGCGAACGCATCCCGGAGAGTATTGGTCACAAGAACGCGCGACACCTCGGTTGTCTTTCGGGTTATCCTATCTGTGTCCGTATCCAGAATGGCTGCATTAAGCGTAGCAATTGTCCTGAGTCGTGTAATCTCTGTTTCAACATCCGTTAGAATCGTCGCAAGCCAAGCGCGGTCTTCAAGTTCCTGTAATTCATGTTCCTGTTTTTTCCGCTGCTCCGGATCCAAAGTCTTTTCCAATTCGGAGATACTTTGATCTGTGTTGGCAATGAGCGCCACGAGACTCGGAGTCACGGATGCGACCGCCTTCTGTGACACCACTTGAGTCGCGTCTGTGACCGCGGCAAGTCTGCGTGCCCGAACCCGAGCTCCGGCAATGCAACGGATTACTTCTATACAAATTCGCGGTTTGTCGAGTTCGTCGCGAAGAAGAAGGACCGCTTCGCGCAATGTCTCAACAGCAGCGCCAGAGGTCCGAATTCTTGTCTTGTAATCATTGACCTCGCGCTTTGCGTCGTCTGCAGCTTGCTGCACCTTTTGTTGAACAAAACCCTCGAAGGTTTTCAGGCGATCTGCTGCATCTGGCGAGAACGGCTGCTGACAAAGGACACAAACCGCGCCTGCGCTCGTATTCGGAAACGGTACTGCTGGGTAAGCTTGTTGTGTTGAGAACTCCCGCGCTGCTTCCCACAGCGTCTTCCAAACATCAGTGCCTGCTTGCGGCAGCGGTTCCTTCTTGAATGCCTCTGAGGCTGCAAACTGGGCGACCGCAGCCTTTTCTTTGGCTGTCATTAGGAGGCGCCGCAATTCGGCAGTCGTATCGGGAAGAAGAATTCGCTCCGAATTCGTGACGGTAGTGATGAGTGCTTCGATTCGCTGTTTGAGAGCCTTTAACCTCCGAATTTCTTTCGCGGGGTCGGAAGCTAAATCGCGTTTGAGTTGTTCGAGTCGCGTGCGCTCCTGCTCAGAAAGTTGGCCGAGCGCGTGGACGGTTGCTAACTTGGTTGATGCGGTGAGGGTCAGAATAAGCTGATTAACTGCGGTTCCTTGGCGAGAAGCTGGTTGCTTCCGAAAGTTGGGAAGCAGCGATTCAAGAGCCGCCTTCTTCGTCTTTAGCCTATTGCCGATTTCCCGACAGACGTCCGCGACTAATCGTAGCAACTGGAGTGGGACCGGCGTGTATGCCAACTCGTTTTCTTCATCGACATGAACTGGGGCGCACTTGGAGTCGAAAACACTGATGTAGGAAAGGTTTGGATGAATTGCGACTCCATCTTCCCATATAACTTCAGGCTGAACCATGCCTCCGACTGAGTATTTGATGAGTGCACTAGGCTTTCCCGATGCAGCAGGTGAATATGCATTGGGAAGGATCTGTTCTTGATCGCGAGCGCGACATGCACGTTTGAGCACTCGCCCATAGCCCGACTTCCCTGAGCCGTTATCGCCATAAATGATGGTTAGGCCAGTTTCGGAGAAATAGAGCGTTTGATCGCTGGCCAATGCATTTACATTCTGGGCTTGGCCCAAGGACTTCAATGCGACGGGCCCTCCGGTGCTCAGGTTTGACGGAACATGGCCGGTCTGTAGCGCCTCTGGCGCAATTGAAGTCTCGCCTTGTTCCAACAATCCATGCGCTTGGCGGCAGAGGGTGTCCAACTCATTGATGTCAGTCGGCGTAAGCTTGCCTTGGGCGTAAAGACGCCGCAGAGCATCTCGCTGCCAAACGGGAAGCTCCGCAGACCACGTAACGAAATCACTTAGGGCTGCTCGAATCGGGTCGACAGTCGATTGGCTAGAAGCTCCACGGCCTGAAGCGGTGGGTGGATTTACTCCGTTGGACATACAAGGTTCGGAATGTCTCCGGATAATAGCCGCGGCAGGAGCAGGTCGCGCGTCCGGCGGAGGTTTTGGATTTGGAAGATGAGCGCCTGTTGCTGGGCGATGATGTCGGCGAATAGCACGGAGAATTGGTCGGCGACTTTGCCTTTGGGAACCACGATTTCGTATTTCTCCAGCACGTCCCAATTCGCGCGCGGCATCTTCGCACCGTTGGCGGTCGCGCTTGCTTGAGCGACGAACGCATCGCTGGAGACACACGCCACCACTAAGGCGCAATGCTCCGGGCGACGGGAGCGGATGACGATGGTGTCGGCTGAGCACAGGCCGTCGAACGGCGCCACGCTGACCTTGTGGAAGTAGGGCCGAATCTTGCCGAACAGGACTTCGCCTTTCTTAAACTCCAACTTGTTCGAGCCAAGGTTGGTCGCCATTTCCCAAGCGTCGAGCGCGAGCGAACGGCGCGGGATGTGTTCAAGACCGACGTAAGGCTTCGGCTCGTCGAGTTCTCCTTTCGCTACATTGCGGCGCATGTCCTCTGCGATTGCGCCGAGCTTTTTCACCTCCCAGCCTTGGGGGATGTCGCCGATAGGGGAGGCGATGCGCGGGACCTTTTCGTGGCCAGGGTAGCGGAAGGCGACGAACCACTCGCGGTAGAGGGCGCGGGCCATCTCTTCCAAAATCCGGATCCGCTGCTGGCTGTTCTCGATCAACCCGTCATACGCCGACAGGATGCCCGCGATTCGCCGTTGCACGGGAACGGGAGGCCAACGAACCGGAATGGTGTGGATGTGATTCCGGTTCAATGACGGGTTGGATGCGCCCGCGTCGAGGCGCTCAAAGCCCATCGTCTGAAGAAAGTAATACGCGAAACGAGGAACGTTCCCGTGAAAATCTTTGATCCAGAGAGTTGTATCGTGAGGCCAGTAGTCTCTATCCGAGTAAAACACTGTGCCGAGTGAGCCCTTCCGGCCAATGATGACGCCCGGCCCTCGCACCTTAAATTCTGCGTGGGTCGATTTCGTGCCAGAGGATGAAATGACTGGATACGGTCCTTCGCGTTGCTCCTCCTTCGTGATGTCGAAGCCACGTTGAAACGTCAGCACCTCGCCGAGTGGAATTGTCTGCCAGCCAACCATCGTCAGGTCTCCAAAATCTCCGCCACATTCTTGGCGATGGTAGCTTCCAATTTGAGGGCGGCAGCGTTGAGGGTTTCGAGTTCTTCGGTTAGTGCTTCGAGCTGTTCCTTGAAGTCTTCGTCGCTGACTTCCTCGCCAGGAGCCACGCCCACGTAGCGGCCAGGGTTGAGTGACCAGCCTTGTGCTTCAATTTCTTTGAGCGTGGCGACGCGGCACAGACCGGGCACGTCGGCAAATTTCGGTTTCTTGCCGAAGACTTCCTTGAGCTTCGCCTCGGCTTCTTCGCCGCCGAGGGTGAAGTCGAATGCTTCGCCACGGTAGAGGCGGACGATGTTGCCGAGGAAGCCGATCTGCCCAGGCGTCCACTCGCGATGGGCGCGGTCGATCTGGCGGTAGATGTGGCGGGCGTCGATGAAGAGCACCGTGTCGGCACGGGGAGTCTTGGCCTTGCCTTTGTCGAGGAACCAAAGCGTGCAAGGTAGTACGACGGTGTAGAACATGTTCGGGCCGACGGCGACTATCACGTCCACGGCGAGGCTTTCGATGAGTTGACGGCGAATTTCCTGCTCGGAAGATCGGGCATCAGAAGCGGAGTTGGCCATCACGAAGCCGGCGCAGCCCTTTTCGTTCAACGCTGAGTAAAAGAGCTGGATCCAGAGGTAATTCGCGTTGTCTGTGCGCGGCAGGCCGAAGGGGAAGCGACGGCCCGGTCCGACAGAGTCTTTCAACCGCTCCTTGTCCACGGCGTTTACGTTGAACGGTGGATTGGCGAGGCCGAAGTCGAAGCGGCCAGTGGCCTCGTGGGGATCGTCGTAGTAGCTGTTGACCTGGCCGCCGTGACGGATGTCGCCTTCGAGTCCGTGGATGGCGAGATTCATGCGGCAAAGCCGGCCGGTCTCGTCGGTCTTTTCCACGCCGTGGACGGAGAGTTCCTTGGTGGGATCCTTCTGGTGCTCGGCGACGAAGCGGGCGCTCTGCACGAACATGCCGCCGGAGCCGCAGGCAGGGTCGAGGACACGGCCGTGGAAGGGTTCGAGGATTTCGACAATGAGGCGGACGATGCAGGCCGGGGTATAGAATTCGCCACCCTTATGGCCTTCGGTGCGAGCGAACTCGCCCAGGAAATATTCATAGATCCGGCCGAAAGCGTCGTAGTTCACGCTGGCGGGGATCTCGGAGACCTTCTTGAGCAGTTCCTTCAGGAGGGTGCTGGCAAAAAGCTGGAAGGTGCGCGGGAGGACGCCGGCGAGCTGGGGATTGTGCTTCTCGATATCGGCCATGGCGTCATTGACGGCGCGGCCGATGTTGGCCCCCTCAGGCAGTGCGAGAAGATGGGCGAAGCGGGCGTTGGGCGTGAGGTAGAGGACGCCCTCGGCATGGTAAGCGGTGGGGTCATCGATGCGTGAGCCGCGGCGGGATGAACCTGCAATTTTCTCCAGTTTTGCTCTCTGAGCAGTAAAGCGGACCTCGGCAAAACGGAGGAAGATCAAACCCAAGACAGGCTGGGAATACTGCTGGGCAGTCAGACCCGAATTAGCGCGGAGTTGGTCCGCGGCGGCCCAGAGGCGCTTTTCCAGTGTGTCAGTGGCGATGTCTTTCTCAGACGGGGCGATCCATTGCATGGGAGTAGGCTTCAGACCAAGGGATGCGCACCATTTGTAGCTTTCGGAATCTTTAACGCAACGTTGGTTTCTAGCTCAAAAAGAGTAGGCGGCGCGTAGCGCCGAAGAAAGATTCAAGAGGGAAGATCCAAGAGGCGACGCGGTGCGCCGACGCAAGATTGAAGACGCAAGATTGAAGAGAAGGTGCTGCGTGGCGCGGCTGCTAGCGCTGGACCCGAAGCTGAGTCTTCGTGGCCTAGCTGCACGCGAAGGCCTGGTCGCGCCCACGTTGGTGCAGCATTTCAAGCTGTTGAAGCTCGCGCCCGATATCCAAAGGCTGCTTACCGGCTTCCGTAGCCAAGAGGCCCACCGCTTTTTCAGCCTGCGCCGTCTGGCGCCCCTGGCGGCGATGAGCGAGGCGAAGCAGTTGGAGGTCTTCAGGCAGATGCAGGTGGAATTCAGCTTAGTCGCCACCAAAGCACCCGGCAGACCTTCGGTCGCTACGCGCCCCGAGCATAAGCTAGGCAACGCGATTCAGATCGGATAGCTCCATCTTCATGCGCTGCGAAGCGCTCTGAACGAATCTGAGAATGGTTGCCGCGGTTTGCAGTGGAAAACCCTTGGGGAGTGTAGACTGCACCGCTTCAACAGCCGCCGGTGTGAGGGAGATCACCTCGAAAATTATCTCGGCCATGTCGGAGATGCCGCACCGTCTGGCCGTTTCGACCCAGTGCCGGACGTGAATGCTGTCCCAGAGGTAATGGCGGTTCTTGCCATGAACGGCCATGGCCATCTTGAGCTTCTGCCGGGGGATCTTCCCTGCACCGTGGCCGATGATCGGCCAGGCTGACAGAACGTCGTAAAAGGGCGTCAGCCGGTACCTGCCGCCGCGTTCGTGAAACAGCGAGAAGTTCTTTGCGTGGCCGTCCGTAGCCCCAAGCAGCCAATAGATGACCTGAGCCTTCATGAAGGCGCGCACGTCCTCGCGGGCATGCTCACTGGTCTCCAGTACCCGGAGAATGTCGCGCATGCCCGGGCCGCCGTCGGATTGGTATTTGAGCGAACTTGGCAGCCCAAGAGCTTGGCAGAAATCCTCCTGCGGCAGACGGGCGATCCACCCGCCGGGCTGGCGCGCACGGTCAAAACGCTCCACGGCGAGCACCCTGCGACTTCCGAACTCCAGGATCTCGCATGGGGGAACGTTCAGGCCGAAAGCCCGCATCAACTGCGAACAGAGCCATTCATTCTCGAGCGAGTCGCGCATGTCCACCTGCATATGGCCGATCAGGCCGAGCGGCAGTTTGAGGATATGCGTGGTCGGCGTCGCACCCCGTGGACGGCACCAACGTCCGCGATCGAACAAAAGGGCAGTTTTCTCCTGAGCGCCAGCCAGTGAAATCCGGAAATCGTCCGGTTCGCGCTGTCCGAGCGCACGTGCCCCGGAGAGGCTGGCTGCGATCGCCTGTTCCACTCCGGCGTCCGTGAGCGGTTCGGAGTCGATGCGATCGAATCCGACCGGCGTTTCGCCATCAGGAAGCAACTGGACCGCGCCCACACAATCGCGTCCGATCGCTGTCAACAGATCGAAGGCATCTGTGGATGCCGTGCCATACCGGGAGCGTATCCGCGACCGGATTGCGTCGCTGTCGGGAAGCAGGTTGTCGAAATAGTTGGCGACCGTGTCGCCCGTATGCGGGACGTTTCCCGGAGTGAACGGAAGTGACAGCGAGAGCGCGCGGCCCGCCGGCGATTCGACCCAATCCGGATCGTACTGCAGGCTGTGAACGCCCCGCGCCTGCGTCCAGGTTCCGACCCGCAAGCCGTTCATCCAAATGCCGAGTGCTGAGGGCATCTTCAGATCCTTTCACTACCACGCGTCTTTGGTCGGTCCAGCCGGCGGTTTGCTGCGCTTGGATTTACTCTTCGATTGAGCGTCTGCATCCTTCGACGGCGGAGCATCCTGCATCTCGATGACGATCCTGCCGCCGAGTGCCGACACGAGCCGGGAAATCTGGTCGAACGACGTCACGCCCGGAGCGTTCTCGATGCGGGCCGCGCGCTTCTGGTTCACGCCGAGCAATTGCCCCGCCTGGGCCTGGGTCAGTCTGCGGGCCTTCCGCATCCCGCGTAGGACGGCACTGAGCTGCTGGGCTGTGCTTACCGGGTAATTCATAGACAGCAGAGTACTACTTTAGGGTGGTAGATGCAAGATACTATTTTAAGATAGTAATTGCCATATACTACTCCAAGATAGTAATCCATCGGTGTGAGCCAAACAAGCGGCGACGAACAAGCCGAGACTGCCACCCAAAAGGGTGAAGCGCTCAAATACCTCCAGTACCACGAATTTGCCAGACAGCGTCTGGTGAATTGCGCACGGGTTGATAGTGGCGCTCGTTCTGTGGCTGCGGGATGAATTCGTCGACGGGGAAAGACCCCACTCTGGGATCGAACCGGCCGACTTGGGGTGTTACTCACTTTCCGCGAAAATCGTGATGGATTGCCATCGATTTTGGTAAAAACGGCAGGCAAATCCGAACTAACAGCGTGGGGTGAGTAACACTCACATTCGCAATCGCCTGTTATCTGGGACGATCCGAAAAGTGTTAATCACCCCGCTTTAGCGGGAACCATGCAGTTGTAGGAGCGAGCTTGCTCGCGACCTGTCCTCCGTAGGCCCTGCGAAGGAGGATGCAGAGGAGAAATCGCCTGCAAGCAGGCTCCTACATTGTTCACCTAATGGTTTCGGGAATGCCGAGGGAAATCATGGTTCAATTGCATGGTCCCGGCTTAGTTCGGATCGAAAAACGAATGGCTGCCCAGGCTGGGATCGAACCAGCGACCAAGTGATTAACAGTCACCTGCTCTACCGCTGAGCTACTGGGCAGTGTTGCGATACTCTGTCACCACGGTTGCCAGCGACCAAGTGATTAATCCCGGCCCACCGGGACTCACCGCTGAGCTACTGGGTAACGCGGCAAAAAGAGGGTCTACAAGAAAATCCACCCCGGCAATGTCAATCCCGTTATGCCACGCTGCCCTCAGACGGTAATTGGTCCCCAAAATCCGCGGTGTCCAGAGACTGATCATGATGGCGGGGAGCGCAGCAATGACGCAGGTGGCAATCAGGATCGTCGAACGCACGTATGATCCAGCATTGTCTTTTTCCAAAGGCTGCGAGAGGTATCCTCCTCCATTTCGCGTCCTTCATGCTCAAATCCGGCATTCTCAATCCCGCCGTCCTCAGCCTGCTGGCGCGCGTGCGCCACACCAACACCCTTGTCATCGCCGACCGCGGCTTCCCTTTCTGGCCGCAGATTGAAACCGTCGACCTCTCCCTGGTCGACGACGTGCCCACCGTGCTCCAGGTGCTCGACGCGCTCCGGCCCAACTTCCAGATCGGTCGCGTCTTCGCCGCCGAGGAGTTTCTGCACCACAACGACGCGGCGCGGCAGCAGGCGCTCATCTCGCGTCTCGCCGGCATTCCGCTGCTGTTCGAGCCGCATGCCGCCTTCAAGCAGCGCGTCCCCGGGGCCATCGGGCTGATCCGCACCGGCGATACGATCCAATACGCCAACCTCATTCTCGAGTCCGCCTGAGATGCCCACACCTTTCTCCTATCCCTGGGTGGCCGATGCCGGCGACGGCACCTACCGCAACCCCATCCTGCACGCCGATTATTCCGACCCGGACGTCATCCGGCACGGCGACGATTTCTATCTGACCGCCTCCAGCTTCAACTGCACGCCCGGGCTGCCGATCCTCCACTCGCGCGACCTGGTCAACTGGACGATCATCAATCACGCCATCAAAAACGTGCCGCATCCGCGGTATCGGGAGGTGCAGCCGGGTTGCGGCGTGTGGGCGCCTTCGCTCCGGTTTCACGCCGGCAAATTCTGGATCTTTTTCCCGATGCCCGACGAGGGCATCTACCTGACCACCGCGGAGAATCCTGCCGGCCAATGGAGCGACCCGCACCTCGTGCAGGAAGCCAAAGGCTGGATCGACCCCTGCCCTTTCTGGGACGACGACGGCCAGGCCTATCTGGTGCATGCCTATTCCAAATCCCGCGCGGGCATACGGGACAAGCTGCACGTCCGTCCCATGGCGCCCGACGGTTCGCGCATCCTCGGCGAGGGCAAGATCGTGATTGATGCGCCGCACCACCCGGCGCTCGAAGGTCCCAAGATCCACAAGCTCAACGGCTGGTATTACATTCTCGCCCCGGGCGGCGGCGTGCCCACGGGCTGGCAGGTGGCCTTGCGCTCGCGCGACATCTACGGCCCTTACGAAGAGAAGATCGTGCTCGAGCAGGGCTCCACCAAGATCAACGGGCCTCACCAGGGCGCCCTCATCGACCTGCCCAACGGCGGGTGGTGGTTCCTGCATTTTCAGGACGCCGGCCCTTTCGGCCGCATCACGCATCTGCAGCCCGTCAAATGGCAGGACGAGTGGCCGCTCATGGGCGTGGATTACGACGGGAACGGCGTCGGCGAGCCGGTGGCCACCTCGCGCAAGCCCGCCGTCGCGGTGAACTCCCCGGTCGCCGTGCCGCAGACCAGCGACGAATTCGACGGGCCGAAGCTCGGGCTCCAGTGGCAATGGCATGCCAACCACGAGGATTCCTGGTGCTCCTTGGCCGCGCGTCCGGGTTATCTCCGGCTCTTCCCGCAGCCCCTACCGGCCGGAGGTGATTTGGGCAAGGCACCCAACCTGCTGATGCAAAAATTCCCGGCGCGGCTGTTCACCACCGAGACCGCCCTCGATTTCCATCCCGGCAAAGCCGGGGAAACGGCCGGCTTGGTGGTCGTGGGTGGCGGCATGCATGCCTCGCTGGCGCTGACCCATGCGTCCGAGGGCAACCAGCTGCTGTTCCAGATCAACGGCGAGACGTACTTCAAGACGGCTGCGCCCGCGGGGGAGGTGCGCCTCCGGATCGCCGTCGATGAAACGGCGAAATGCACCTTTTGCTTCGCCTCCCCGAACGGCCAGTTCACGACGCTGGAGAAAACGTTCCAAGCGCGGGAAGGCGGCTGGATCGGCGCCAAGGTCGGCCTCTTCGCCATGGACGCCGGCTCCGGCGGGGCGCAGACCGGTCACGTCGACTTCAGCTACTTCCGGTTTCTTCAGGAAAAGCCGGCGGCGACCTGATCCGGCCGCATGCCAGGCTGAGCCGAAGCTGCGACCGCCCGCCGGATTGATGGTGGAAATCCGGCGTTTGCAGTTGCTGCGGTCAGAGTCGCTCATACGTTTCAAGGCACAACCCGCCCCCTGCCATGTGCCTCGCCGTTCCCGGAAAAATCCTCGAAATCATCGGTGAGGATCCCTACTTCCGCACCGGCCGCGTGAGCTTCGGTGGCATCATCAAGCAGGTGAGCCTCGCGTGTGTGCCGGAGGCCCGGGTCGACGACTATGTGCTCGTGCACGTCGGCATGGCCCTGAGCGTCGTCGATGAAAAAGAAGCGGCGGAAGTGTTCACCTACCTCAAGGAGATGGGCGAACTCGCGGAGCTGACAACCCCGCCTCCGACCGCGCCCCGATGAAGTTTGTCGACGAATTTCGCGACGCGGCGGCGGCCCGGAAACTGGCCGCAATGATTGCCCGCCGCGTCACCCGGCCCTGGACGATCATGGAGATTTGCGGCGGGCAGACCCACAGCATCGTCAAGTTCGGACTGGATGAACTGCTCCCGTCCAGCATCACCCTGGTGCACGGCCCCGGCTGCCCGGTGTGCGTGACGCCGGTTGAATTGATCGACGCCGCGGTCGCGCTGGCGATCCGTCCCGGCGTGACGGTCTGCTCCTTTGGCGACATGCTGCGCGTGCCCGGCACGGGCGCCGACCTGCTGACGGCCCGGGCGCGCGGCGGCGATGTCCGCATGGTTTACTCGCCGCTGGATGCCGTGACCTTTGCCGCGCAGAATCCCGGCCGCGAGGTGGTGTTTTTTGCGGTCGGCTTCGAGACCACGGCGCCGGCCAATGCCATGGCGGTAGTGCAGGCCCGGCGCCTGGGACTGCGCAACTTTTCCCTGCTGGTTTCACACGTGCTGGTGCCGCCGGCCATCGAGGCGATCCTGTCCGCGCCGGACAACCGCGTGCAGGGCTTTCTCGCCGCCGGACACGTCTGCACCGTGATGGGCACCGCCGAATACGGCCCGCTCGCGGCCCGCTTCCACGTGCCGATCGTGGTGACGGGTTTCGAGCCCGTGGATATTCTGCAGGGCGTGCTGGCATGCATCGAGCAGTTGGAGGCCGGCCGGGCCGAGGTGGCGAACGCCTATGCCCGCGCCGTCCGCCCGGAGGGAAACGTGCACGCCCAGCGCGTGATGCGGGAGGTTTTTGAGGTCGTCGATCGCAACTGGCGCGGCATCGGACGCATTCCCCGCAGCGGTTTCGCGCTCCGCCCGGAATTTACGGAGTTTGACGCGGCCCGGCGCTTCGGCGTGGCCGGCGATGCGCCGCCGGAGTCGACCGAGTGCATCAGCGGCCTGATCATGCGCGGCGTGAAAAAGCCGCACGAGTGCCCGGCGTTTGGCACCCGCTGCACGCCGGAACATCCGGTCGGCGCGCCCATGGTATCGAGCGAGGGCGCGTGCTCCGCCTATTACCGCTACCGGTTGCGGAAAACAGAGGCCGCCGCGACCACCGCATAGGCGAGCAGCGCGCCATCGGCGGGTTTTTCGGTGCGCACGTCTCCGAGCAGTAGATGGAGGGCGGTTGTCATGCCTGCGGGTTACTTCGCCTTGGTGTCGTTCTCGATCATGCCGAAGATGTTGCCCTCGGTGTCCTTGGCATAGGTGAGCCAGCCGACGCCGGGGATGACCGTTTTGGGCATGACGATGCGGCCGCCGGCCTGCTCAGCTTTGGCCGCGAATACATCAGCGCTCGATACGTCGACTGTACACACGAAAGCGCTGACGGCCTGCCCCTCGACCGGTTGAGGGCCGATGCGCGGATGGAGACCGCCGTTGATGCCGGGCGTGCCGTCGGAGCCGGTAGTAATGAGCCAGTAGGGCATGGGGCCATCCCACTTGGTAAACGTCCATCCGAAGAGGGTTTGGTAGAACTTGATGGCGCGGGCGGGGTCGTCCACCTGGATTTCGAAGTGAATGGGGCGGAGCATGGGAGGAGGGTTGATGCCCAAAGCAATACAAGAAACGGCGCCGCCGGCAACTGCCCCACGACGAATCATGTGAAAAATAAACCCTCCTCCGCGAATCCACTTCCCGATCAGCCCGCCGGCTGGAGCCAAGGCGGAACTTCCGTCAGCAGATCCGCGGCAGTTGCTCGCCGCTCAGGCGGTCGAGAATGCGGTCGACCCCGATCACGCTGCGCAGGGTGACTTCGCCCGCCGGTCCGGCGCGCACGGCGCCGATGCGCGTCGGCGGTCCGCCGGGCGCGGTGCGGGCCAGCGCGGCAAGCGCCGCCTCCGCCTGCGCCGCCGGCACGAAGGCGACAAACCGCCCCTCGTTCGCGACGTAAAGCGGATCGAGTCCGAGAATTTCGCAGGCCCCGCGCACCGGCTCGCAAACCGGCACGGCGGCTTCCTCCAGCGCCACCGCCCGTCCGGCGGTCTCGGCGATTTCAATCACCGCGGTCGCCAGTCCGCCGCGCGTGAGGTCGCGCAGGCAGTGCACCTCGACGCCCGCCGCGAACAAAGCCTCCACCGCCGGCCAGAGCGGCGCGCAATCACTCTCGATCGACGACTCGAACGCGAGGCCCTCGCGCAGCGCGAGGATCGCCATGCCGTGGCGCCCGATGTCGCCGCTGAGCAACACCACGTCGCCGGGACGCACGGACGCCGGCGCGATCACCCGGTTGTGCTCCACCCAGCCGATCCCGGCCGTGTTGACGTAGAGGCCGTCACCCTTGCCGCGTTCGACGACCTTCGTGTCGCCCGTGACGATCTGCACCTCGGCTTTTCGCGCCGCCTCCGCCATCGAAGCCACGATGCGTTCCAGCGTCGCGACCGGCAGACCCTCCTCGAGAATGAAGCCGGCGCTCAGCCAGCGCGGCCGGGCGCCGCACATGGCGAGGTCGTTGACCGTGCCGTAAACCGCGAGCCGGCCAATGTCTCCGCTGGGGAAAAACAACGGGCTGACCACGTGCGAATCCGTCGTGAACGCCAGCCGGGCTCCGGCGGGCGCGGCGAGCACCGCCCCGTCATGACGGGCGTTGAGGGCCGGATTGTCGAAGGCCGGCCCGAAGATGCGCTCGATCAACTGCTGGGTCAGCCGGCCGCCGCCGCCATGCGCAATCTGAATCTCCGCGTGGCCGGTCAGCGGGGCGGGACAGCTGTAATTCGCAGGGTTGGGGGCGGTTTCGGCCACAGCCCCAGCCTACCCACCCCGCCGGCGCTGACAAGCCGCCAGCCGACTTTCGACCCCCGTGGTCCGCGCCGGTGAATCCAGGCGATTGACCGCGGGGCTGCCGCGCCCGATGGTAGGCACCCATGCTGAGTCTGGCCAAAACCACCGGCTATGCGATTGCAGCCATGTCGCATCTGGACCCGCCCGGCGGCCGGCCGGTCGGTCTCCGTGACATCGCCCGGCGGGCGCGCGTGCCTTATGCCTACCTGGCCAAACGCATGCCCGGACTGGTGGCGGCCGGACTCGTGCGGAGCGTGCGGGGCAAGCGCGGCGGTGTGCTGCTGGCCCGCCCGTCGGAGGAAATCACCCTGCTGCAGGTCAGCGAGGCGGTGGAGGCGTGCCAGTGGCTCGGGCGCTGCCTGCTGGGGCTCGTCACCTGCAGCGATGAACGCGCCTGCCCCGTGCACAATTTCTGGAAAGACGCCCGCCAGCAGATCGAATTCACGTTGCGCTACACGACGCTCGCGGACGTGATTGCCCACGAACGCCGAATGGCGCGCAGCCACGTGGCGCAGTAATTTTCCCTCCGACCCACCCCCGCGGTTTCTGCAACCAGCCGCCGCAGGCGGACGGTAACGGGCGATCAATGCGGATGCCGGTGGCGCAGAACGTGCGGACGTTCCAGCCCGTGCGCCAACATCAGGGCTTCGTCATTCAAAAGCTCCACGGTCGGTCCTTGCGCGACCACGGCTCCTTGATCGAGAACGATCACCCGCGAGCAGATCTCGACGACCAGTTCGAGGTCATGCGTGGCAATGATCTGCGCGACCGACAGCGAACCGAGCAGAGCTTTAAGCTCGCGTCGTCCCCGGGGATCCAGGTCGCTGCTTGGTTCATCGAGAGCCAGCAGGCGGGCCTCACACGCCAACAGACCGGCCAGGCCCACGCGCCGTTTTTCTCCCCGGCTCAAATGGTGCGGCATGCGCTCTTCCAGATGGGCAAGGCCGACCTGCGCCAACGCTCGCGCGACGCGACCTGATAACTCCGGTCCGCGCACGCCCAATTGCTGCGGGCCGAAAGCGACGTCCTCCCACACGGTGGGGCAGAACAATTGGTCGTCCGGGTCCTGGAAGAGCAAACCGAGTTGGACGCGAATGGCCGCCAAATTTGGCTCAGCCAGCGGAGTTCCAAACACGCGGACGGCAGGTTCCGGCGGCGGATGCTCCGGCAGCAGGCCGTTCAGGTGCAACAGCAGGGTGGACTTGCCCGCCCCATTGGGGCCGATCAGGCCGACGCGTTCGCCTTCAGCGACGGAAAACGACACATCGCGCAAGGCTTCGGTGCCGTCCGGATAACGGTAACCGAGGTGGTGAACTTCGAGGGCGTTCATAGCTTCCATCCCCGCGCGCACATGGCCGCATAGACGCGCTCGGCGCGCTCCGAGGTCCGGACAAACAACTGCGCCGCGACGGTCGCCGTCAGCTGCCATGCGAACACGCGCCCGCTCGTGAACGTGCGGCTGCGCCGCGCCCGGCGCAAGCGCCCCATCTCCTCAAACAACACAAACAGGTAGCGATGCATGAGGGCGAGCGTGACGACGAGCAGCGGGGGCACCCGCAGCCGCCGGAACACCTGCAACAGATCGGTGAAGCGGGTGGTCGAATTCAGCAGAATGACGCAAGACAGGCAAAGCGTGCTCTTGGCGAGCATGGCCAGGAACATCTGCAGGCCGTGGTCCTGCAGCAGCGCCAGCAGCGCGACGCCGACGGCAAATGGTTCCGCGATCAGCAGGCGCCGGCCGAGATGCCGCAGCGGAACCGAGGTCAACAAAGCCACCAGCAACAGACCGGCCCCCATTCCGGCATAGGCGGGCCACGCCGTGCGGGGCAGGAGCACGCTGACCAACACGCCCACGGCCGCGCCCAGCAGTTTGACCGGCGCGGGCAGACGGTGAATCAAACTGGCCCCGTGCCGGTAGGGATTGAGCAGCTCTTCATGCACAAGGGGACGCACCTCCGGCATCGCGGCCCTGGGCGGCGTCACCCCGCGGGGTGAGCGCGCGGGCCAGGACATAGGCCAGCACAAAAGCGACCAGGGTGCCGACGCCGCCCGCCACAATCGTCGAGGACACCGCGGACCGAAAACCGGGAATCGTATAGTTGGAAAGCGGGGCGGCCATGACGGCCGTCGCCATGGCCTTGTGCTCGAAACCGAGCGCCGCCGCGACTTTTTCCAACCCATCCGGCCAGCCGGAGGCGAAAGGAGCGACGAAAACCACCAGCCCCAGCGACACGAGCAGGCCATAAGCCGTCAACTCCGTGTAGTGCGATGGGGCGGAGGTCGGCGGACGCGAGGCCAGCAATTCGGGACGCGCCCTGGCCACCGCGGCGACGACCAACGTGGTGATCACGGCTTCTCCGATGGCGATCAACATGTGAATCCCGGCCATGGCGGGAAACGCCACCTTCCACGTCACCGTGCCGGAAAACGCCAACTGCCCCGCACAGACGATGGCGGCAATGACGGTGGAGCACCACGCCGCGAACGCGGTCGCCAGCAGCCGGGAGCGCAGGCTGTCGCCCGCCGCCCGCCGCACGAGCGCGTAGATGGCATAGCCGACGCCGGGCGCCACGATCGCCATGTTGAAGATGTTGGCGCCCAGCGCCGTCACGCCGCCGTCCGCGAACATGAAGCATTGCACGATCAGGACCGCCGTCATGGCCAGCACGGCGGCGCTGGGACCGAGCAGAACGGCGACGAGGACGGCGCCGATCAGATGTCCCGACGTTCCTCCTGCGACCGGGAAGTTGAGCATTTGCGCGGCAAAAACGAACGCCGCGGCGAGGCCGATCAAAGGCACCCGGCGCACGGAAAACGAGCGGCGGACCGAGTGGAGGGCAATCCCTATCCCCATCGCTGCCATTCCAGCGCTGATGCCCGCTGTCTTCGCATCGAGGAATCCGTCTGGAATGTGCATGCCGCGAGTTTCTCCTGCTAGTCTCGCCTCTGAAAGCAGAAAATCCAAATCAACCTGACGAATTTCGGATCGTTTAAACACGAACGGCGATCCTTGCGCCGGTCACCGTGGCGCGGATCGACATCGGGCACTGGGAGGGACGCGCGGCGCCGGCGGCCATTCATGGCGCCCACGACGCCGTGGCGGCGGACATGCTGCCGCCGGCAGCGGAGCTGACTGCCGCGCTCAATCGGCATGGCTTCGCGATTGCCGGCTGCATCGACGACGACCAGGAGATCTACGTCGAGGCCGTGCACGGCTGAAAATTCCCGTCAGCCGACGAGGATTCGCACGCGCCGGCTGACCTCGGGCAGGGCCGCGGCTACGGCCGGAGAGAGCTCGAGCGTCATGGGTTTCAACTCGGCGATGGAAACGGTGATGACGTCGATTTCCGGCAGGGGGCCGAGCAGCGCCGCGGCGGTGATCAAATCGCGCAGTCCGATGTCGTGCGCCCCGAGCGCCGGGGGAAAGTCGGCGACGACCCGCGCGCGAAACTGGGCAACCGTGCCCGGCGGCGACCCGTCGCGGGTGGCGTCGATGAGAATGACGCGCGCATGGCTGCGCAGCAGATCAAGGAGGTGAAATCCACCCGTGCCGCCGTCCACGAGGTGCACATGGGGCGGCCAGGTATCCCTTTCAAGGACGCGGAAGGCGTGCACCCCCACCCCTTCGTCACCTACGAGCAGGTTACCCACGCCCAGCACGAGCACATCGGCCGGCGGCGGCGCTGGTGCGGCCGGAGCCGCCTGCCCGTCAGAATGGAGCATGGCCATTCCCCTGCTCAAATCAGCAGAACCCACGAATCGCGCGTCAGGGTGGAGGGCGGACCTCCCGGTCCGCCGTGGCTCGGTGGGAACCTCGCCCTCCATTTTTCCGGTCTGGTTGAATAAACGGCTGATGGCGATCATGCGGGTCAGCGGGGCGGAGGCTTCGCGGCGTCCCGGGGCGGCTTGGGCGAAAGCGGGAACCAGGACCGGCCGTTGCCTTTCAGCGTGTCGGGATGCACGAACTTCCATCCTCCGACCATCGACGACATCACCCCGTGCCCCTCGACGTAGTCGTGGTAAAACACGAGGTAGACGTGGACGATCGTGAAGATCACGAAGAACCACATGGCCATGTAGTGCCACTGCCGCAGCCCATAGTCGCCGCCGAAAAGCGGCACCGCCCACTTGAAGAGCTGGGGGAACCACGCTTGGCTCATCGAGGCGTACATCGCGAAGCCGCTGACGACCTGGAAGAGGAAGACCAGGAACATCGCGAAATAGGTGAAGTACGCGAGGGCGTTGTGGCCGACCGCCTTGATGGATTTGTTCGTCGCCTGGAGGATGTCGACCCGGAGCACATCACGCACCTGCCGGAACTGCGCGCGCCGCAGGGGCAGGAAGTTCCGCCAGTCCGAAAACTGGTTGCCGACGAAGCCCCAGTAGATGCGGAACGCGAAGTTGAAGAAGAACACGTACGCCGTGGCGAAGTGGATGAAGCGGTTGACGCCAAACCAGTAGCTGAACGACGCCTCGCTCGCGCTCGTGATCGCCGGCGGATGGGCGATGATCAGGCCGGTGACGATGAGCACAAGGACACAGAGGGCGTTCAGCCAGTGGTAGAAGCGCACCGGCAGTTCCCAGACGTAGACGCGCTTGAACACGGTCGCCGATGCCGCCGGGGAAAGGACGGCCGGGGATGCTTCAGGAGTCATGGTGATTCCTCCTTTCAGAGCACGGGAGCGGTGGAGGCCGCGCCGAGCCTGCCGCCCCGGTCGTCGTAGAGGTGGACGGCGCAGGCGAGGCACGGATCAAATGAATGCACCGTGCGCAGGATCTCGAGCGGCTGCGTGGGATCATGCACCGGCGTGCCGATCAGCGAGGCTTCGTACGGCGAGCGCTGCCCCTGGCCGTCGCGCGGCGAGGCGTTCCAAGTGCTCGGGACGACGAGCTGGTAGTTCTCGATCTTCTGGTCCTTGATGACGATCCAGTGCGCGAGCGCGCCGCGCGGCGCCTCGGTGGCGCCGACGCCGCGCGCCTGCGCGGGCCAGGTGGCCGGCTCCCACTTCTCCTTGGTGAAGGTCCGCGAGTCGCCGTTGCGGATGTTGGCGAGGAGCTGGCCGTAGAACTCCGTCGCCCAGCGGGCGATCAGGCGCGTCTCGATGCCGCGGGCCGCCGTGCGGCCGAGGGTTGAGAAGAGCACCGCGGCCGGCGCCTTCAATGCGGCCAACGTCTCGGTCACCGCGTCCTTGATCTCCTGGTTGCCACTGGCAAAACCGACCAGCATGCGCGCGAGCGGGCCCACCTCCATGGCGTGGCCCTTCCAGCGCGGCGTCTTCAGCCAGGAATACTTCCCGTCGACGTTCAGGTTGTCGTACGGCGGCTTGGGGCCGGTGTAGTTGAACCGGGTCTCGCCGTCCCAGGGATGCAGCGCCTTGTCCTCGCCCCCGTTGTAGGAATACCACGAGTGGTTGATCGACTCCCGCACGCCGTCGGGGTCGTGCGGATCGACCGGATGCACCTGGCTGAGGTCACGGTCGAGCACGGCGCCGCGCGGGAACTTGAAGCGCGCCACGTCGGCAAAACCGTTGGTTGGCAGGTCGCCGTAGCAGAGGTAATTGGACACGCCACCGCCGATTTCCGTCCAGTCGAGGTAGAACGGCGCGATCGCGAGCAGGTCCGGGAGGTAGACCTGCTCGACGAACTGGGTCGCCTCCTCGAACAGCCGGCCGACGTAGGCGAGGCGTTCGGCGTTGATGGCGTTGGCCTCGTCGATGTTGAGCGCGCAGGGCACGCCGCCCACCAGATAGTTCGGATGCGGGTTTTTGCCGCCGAAGATCGTGTGGACCTTCACGATCTCCTTCTGCCACTCGAGCGCCTCGAGATAATGGGCGACGCCGATGAGGTTGACCTCGGGCGGCAGCTTGTAGGCCGGATGGCCCCAGTAGGCGTTGGCGAAGATGCCGAGCTGGCCGCTCTCCACGAAGGCGGTCAGGCGTTTCTGCAGGTCGCGGAAATACTGCGGCGAGCTCTTGGGCCAGTTCGAGATGCTCTGGGCGATGCGCGATGTCTCGGCCGGATCGGCCTTCAGGGAGCTGACCACATCGACCCAGTCCAGCGCATGCAGGTGATAGAAATGCACCACGTGGTCCTGCAGGTACTGGGCGCAGAACATCAGGTTGCGGATCAATTCCGCGTTGGGGGGGATGGCGACGCCGAGGGCGTCTTCCACCGAGCGGACGGAGGCGAGCGCATGCACGGTGGTGCAGACGCCGCAGACCCGCTCGGTGAAAGCCCAGGCGTCGCGCGGGTCGCGGCCCTTGAGGATGGTCTCGATGCCGCGGACCATGGTGCCGGCGCTCCAGGCGTCGGCGATGCGGCCGTCCTTGACCTCCGCCTCGATGCGCAGGTGGCCTTCGATGCGGGTGATGGGATCGACAACAATGCGTGTGCTCATGGTTTACTCCTTGGCTTGGTCGTCGGGCTCGGCCACGGCGGGCGGCGGCGCGAGGCTGGCCGATTCGCCGGGGTGTTCGCCGATCTCATGTTGTTTGCGAACGTTGGTGAGGACCGCGTGGGCCGCGGCGCCCGCGATGGTGGCCGCGCCGACCGCGAGTCCGATCTGGTCGGCCGTCGTCTCAATGCCGAAGCCGGGGAAGCTGGCGAGACGCTGGTAGAAGGGCCCGTTGTCCCAGAAGCCCGCCTCGGAGCAGCCGATGCAACCGTGGCCGGACTGGATGGGATAACTCACGCCATTGTTCCAGCGCATCACGCCGCAGGAATTGTAGGTCGTCGGCCCGCGGCAGCCCATTTTGTAGAGGCAGAAGCCCCGGCGCGCGTTTTCATCATCGAAGGACTCGACGAAGAGACCGGCGTCATAGTAGGGCCGGCGGTAGCAGGTGTCGTGCACCCGCCGCGAGTAGAACGCCTTCGGGCGGCCGAGCGCATCCAGCTGCGGGATGCGGTCGAAGGCCAGCAGGTGGACGACGACGCCCGCCATCACCTCGCCGATCGGCGGGCAGCCCTGCACGTTGATGATCGGTTTGCCGGTGATGACCTTGTGGATGGGCGTGGCCCTCGTCGGATTCGGCTTGGCAGCCTGGACGCAGCCCGCGCAGGCGCAGTTGCCCCATGCGACCACGGCCTTCGCCCCGTCGGCGGCCTCCTGGACGATGTCAAGCGCGGTGCGGCCGCCGATGACGCAGTAAATGCCTTCGTCGGCCAGGGGGACCGAACCCTCCACCATCAACAGGTATTCGCCGCGCCGTTCCTTCATCGTGCGGCGCAGGCATTCCTCCGCCTGGAAACCGGCGGCGGCCTGCAGCGTTTCGGTGTAATCCAAGGACACCTTGTCGAGCAGGATGTCCGCCACGATCGGATGCGAGGAGCGGATGAAGGACTCGCTGCAGCACGTGCATTCCTGGAAATGCAGCCAGACCACGGGCAGCCGGCGCTTTTTTTCCAGGGCCTTCACGACATCGGCGACTCCACTCGCCTCGAGGCCGAGGTAGGCCGACATCCACGTGCAGAACTTGATAAAATCACGCCGGCTCACGCCGCGCGCACGCATCTCTTCCCAAATGGTCAGACCGCCGGTTTGGGGCGGAGATTCCAACACATTCATGATGATCCTTGGTTGATCGCGCCGGCCGGCCGGCGCGAGGTTTGGGGGGATTTTATGGGGGGCGAGTCTGCGCAGATTTTGGTGCGCATCAATTGATATATGACCTTGAGGTCATTTAATTAAATAATCTTCTTCCAGCGCGGCATGGCGGCTCGACTTCCCGAGCCGGCCGGCCCACGTTTGCCTTATGCACGAGTTGGGAATCGCCGAATCGGCCCTGGCCATGGCGCTGGCGCAGACGGAAAAAGCGGGCGCCTCGCGGATTTTGCGCATCGTGATTCGCGTGGGCGCGCTCTCCGGCGTGGATCCGGAGGCGCTGCGTTTTGGGTTCACGGCGATTCTGCCGGGCACGGCGGCCGAGGGAGCCACCCTGCAAATTGACCCGGTGGCCGCCGTCGCGTACTGTTCCGACTGCCTCCAGGACTTCACTCCCGATACCGATCATTTTTTTGAATGCCCAACCTGCGGCCGTTTATGCGGAACCATCAAGCAAGGCCGCGAACTCGATCTGGTCCGTCTCGAAATGCTTTAATCCCCATGCCCAACCAAAATCCTGAACCAAGCCGGGCGGGCGACCCGGCCCGGAGCGATATAATCCTGGTGGACGTGCGCGACCCCGCGGACATCCCGCCGGTTCCGCCCGGCGATCCGTTGCCCGGCACGGTCCGTACCCTCGACCTGCAGGTGCGTCTCCTCGATGCCAACGACCGGCGCGCGGCGGACAACCGGGCCTTCCTGCAACAGCGCGGAATCCGCGCCTTGAATTTCGTTTCGTCGCCGGGAGCGGGCAAGACGACGCTGCTGGAGCGCACCCTTGACGCCCTCGCCGGCGAGGTGCGCTGCGCCGTGCTGGTCGGGGATCTGGAGACTGACAACGACGCGCGGCGGCTCCGCCGCGAAGGACTTCCCGTCGTCCAGATCACCACGGGGGGAACCTGCCACCTGGATGCGGCGATGGTCGCCCGCGGCCTCGCCGCCCTGTCGCTGGACAAGGTGCGCCTGCTGTTCATCGAAAACGTCGGCAACCTGGTCTGCCCGGCGTCGTTCGACCTGGGGGAGAACCGCCGCATCACGCTGCTCTCCTGCACGGAGGGTGAGGACAAACCGCTCAAGTATCCCCCCATCTTCACCAGCGCGCATGCCGTCATTGTGAACAAGATCGACATCGCGGCCGTGCTGGGCTTCGACCGCGCCGCGGCGCTGGCCAACATCCGTCGCGTCGCGCCGCAAGCCGAGATTTTCGAACTCTCCGCCCGCACGGGCGAAGGGTTCGATCGCTGGCTGGCCTACCTGCGCACGCTGCTTTGAACCATGCCACCGGCGGCTGATGGCACCACCCCGCGCCCTGCAGATCGTCTGCTGGAGATCGAGGGAACCGTGCAAGGGGTCGGGTTCCGGCCGTTTGTCGCCCGGCTGGCCTCCCGCCTCGGCGTGCGCGGCTGGGTGCGGAACGACGAACGCGGCGTGACCGTGCGGGCCCTCGGCTCCCGGGACATGCTCGACGTCTTTGCCGCAACGCTGCAGGCGGAACCGCCACCGGCCGCCCGCCTCACCCTTCTGCGGGAGCGCCCGGCGGAAGGAGTCCGGAATCTGCCGCCGGTGCCGGCCATGGGTTTTCTGATTCTCGACAGCGATACTGACGCGGTCGTGCGCACGGCGGCGGTCACCCCCGATCTGGCACTGTGCGCCGATTGCCGGCGCGAGCTCGTCGATCCGGGCGATCGCCGCCATGCCTACCCTTTCATCAACTGCACGAACTGCGGGCCCCGTTACTCGATTCTTCGCGAGCTGCCTTACGACCGGCCGCGCACCACCATGGCGGGGTTTTCCATGTGCCCGGCGTGCCGGCGCGAATACGAGGATCCGGCCGACCGACGCTATCACGCCCAGCCCAACGCCTGTCCGGCTTGCGGACCGCAGGTGGAGTTGCAGGACATCGCGGGCCGGGCACTGGCCTTCCGCGGAGCGGCGATCGCCACGGCGGCCGGGGCGTTGCGCGCCGGTAAGATCGTGGCCGTCAAAGGCCTGGGCGGATTCCACCTGATGGTGGATGCAGCTAATGAAGCCGCCGTCCGCGAACTGCGCCGCCGCAAACATCGCGAGGAGAAACCGCTGGCGGTGATGTTTCCGTCGCTGGAGGCGTTGCGCGGGGCGGCTGAATTGAGTGAAGACGACGTGCGCTGGCTGACCTCCGCCGCCGCCCCGATTGTGCTGGTGCGCCGCAAAGCGGAGGCACCGCTGGCCGAAGCGGTGGCGCCGGGCAACCCGTGGGTCGGCGCGTTGCTGCCCTATACGCCCCTGCATGTGCTGCTGCTTGAAGCCGTCGCGCGGCCGGTGGTGGCCACCAGCGGCAATCTCTCGGAGGAACCGCTTTGCACGGACAATGAGGAAGCGCGGCAACGGCTGGGAACGATTGCCGATCTCTTCCTGGTGCACGACCGGCCCATCGCCCGGCCGGTCGACGACTCCGTGCTGAGGCGGGCGGCCGCCGGCCCGGTGCTGCTGCGTCGCGCCCGGGGATTCGCCCCTGCCCCATTTCGGCTGCCCGAGGACGCTGCGGCGACGGAGCCACTGCTCTGTGTCGGGGGGCACATCAAAAGCACGATTGCCCTGACCACGGGAACGAACCTGGTGCTGAGCCCGCATATCGGCGATCTCTCCAACCCCATTTCCATGGAAGCATTTCGCCGGACGGTGGCGCTGCTCGGCTCTCTCTACCCCGGGCGCTTTGCCCGCGTCGTCTGCGATGCCCACCCCGACTACGCCTCGACCCGTTTTGCCCAGGATCTGGGTGTGCCGGTGGTGACTGTGCAGCACCATCTCGCCCACATCCTCGCCTGTCTGCTCGAGCATGGCGGCGGTCCGGAACGGGTGCTGGGCGTGGCTTGGGACGGCACGGGTTACGGTTCCGACGGAACCGTCTGGGGCGGGGAGTTTATCGTGGTCGACCGGGTGGCCAGGACGGCGCGGCGGGTGGCCCACCTGCTGCCGTTTCGGCTGCCCGGTGGAGAAGCCGCGGTGCGCGAGCCGCGGCGGAGCGCGCTCGGGCTTTTGCACGGTTTGTTCGCGGGCGACGCGGCGCGTCTTGAGCCGCTGGCCCGGTCATGGGGTTTCAGCGACCGCGATGCCGCGGTTCTGTTCTCATTGCTGGAACGCGGAGTCCATGCCCCGGTGACGACGAGTGCCGGCCGGCTTTTTGACGGCATCGCCGCCTTGCTCGGCCTGCGTCATCAAAGCTCTTTTGAGGGACAGGCGGCGATGGAAGTGGAGTTCGTGGCAGCCTCTGAACCACAAGAAGAAGCGGGTTTAATCATGCCCATTATTGCCCCGGGTCAGGAAGGAATCTGGCAGATCGACTGGCGGCCGGCGGTGGCGGCCATTCTGGAAGAACGATCGAGCACCAGACCGGGTTTGCTCGCCGCGCGCTTCCACAATGCCCTCACGCGCTGTGTGTTGGACCTGGCCGTGCGGGTGGGCATCAAGACGGTGGTCCTCAGCGGAGGCTGTTTCCAAAACGTGCGGCTCCTGGACGCGATCCACCGTGCGCTCCGGTCGGCGGGTTTTAATATTCTGTGTCATCGTGACTTGCCGCCCAACGACGGCGGACTTTCCGCCGGTCAGGCGCTTGGCGCGCTGTGGAATATCACGTCAGTATCCTCCGGCCCCACCAAGGGGGTGCAGTCTCCCGCAGCGTGACAGATCATACGGAGGTGAAGGCACTTCCAAGGGCAATGCGCTTCCCAGCAGTCTGTTGATCGCGGATGGTTTTCAGGCTGCGTGACCCGTCTCTGACCCAGGCTGCGTGATCCCCTGGTTCCACCCACTGAAACCATGGCAAGCGGGCATTAGAATGGTTGATTTTTCTCGCGCCCAGCATTCGCGTTGCTTCACCTCTTTGGACTAGCGCACCGCCCCAGAGCGGTCCGCGGTTTCTATGCGACGACGCCCTCTTCTCAACTCTCCACGGCACCCAACTCAGGCGGCGATCCTGACCGCCCGCCTGACTAACCACCTTTTACGGTTCACCCAATGACTGCCCTTTCCGCGCCTCCCGCTCCTCAACCACCTCTTCAAAAATCCAGTTCCCCATCAGTTATTCAGCGAGCCGGCAACGTCAATGAGCCGGTGATGGAGCTCAGGCGGACGATCAAGTACGAGTCCGACCGGGTGAAGGGTTTTGGCCGCGAAGTCATGAGCGTGCCGGGCTGCGAGCAGTTGGAACACTGCATCCAGTGCGGCACCTGCTCGGGTCTGTGCCCCCTGAGCATTTTTATGGACCACACCCCGCGGCAGGTGATGGAGCTGACGCGGTCCGATTTCAAAAACGAGGTGCTGCAGAGCACGACCATCTGGCTGTGCGCCTCGTGCTACGCCTGCACGGTCGAGTGCCCGAAGCAGATTCGCATCACCGACATCATGTATGAGCTCAAGCAGCGGGCCATTCACGAGGGCTTTTATCCCAAGCGCTTTCCCATTCCCGTGCTGGCCCAGGAATTCTACAAGATGTCACACAAACGCGGCCGCGTGACCGAGAATTTCCTGGCCACCATCATGTTCCTCAAAACGAACATCCCGGCGGCGCTGGGCATGTGGCGGCTGGGGCTGAATCTCCTCATACGCGGACGCTTCCCGCTCAAGCTCGAGGGCATCAAACGCAAGGACGAACTCGTGCGCATGATGGCGGTGGTGGACAAACTGTCCATCGACGCGTTGAACAACGGCCACCAGAACGGCGGCCATGGCGGGCGTCACAACGGAGCGCATTAAACCATGAAATACTCCTACTTCCCCGGTTGCTCGTTGAAAGGCACGGGCCGGGCTTACGAGGAATCCCTGCTGCCAGTCTTGAAGGTTCTCGGGGTGGAACTGGAAGAGCTGGACGACTGGAACTGTTGCGGCGCCACGGCCTACATGGCGGTGGACGAAGTCAAGGCATGTGTGATGGCCTCGCGCAACCTGGCCATCGCCGAGAAGGCCGGCCACAAGGAACTGCTCGCGCCCTGCAGCGCGTGCTACCTGGTCTTGAACAAGACCAAGCACTACCTCCACGAATCGCCCGTGGTCGAGGCAGTCGTGCAGAAGGCGCTCCGCCAAGCGAACCTCTCCTACAGTGGCAACACGCCCGTGCGCCATCCGCTCGATGTGCTGGTCAACAACGTGGGAATCGAGGAGATCAAGAAACACGTGAAGCATCCGCTCAAGGGGCTCAAGGTCGCTCCGTACTACGGGTGTCAGATTGTGCGTCCCTACGCGACGTTCGATGACCAGTACAATCCCACGACGATGGACCGGCTTCTGGAAGCCATCGGCTGCGCGATGGTCACCTACCCGCTCAAGACCCGTTGCTGTGGCGGCAGCCTGACCGGCACCCTGCCGGAGCCCGGTCTACTCTGTTCCTACATTCTGCTGAAGGAGGCCATCACCCGCGGAGCGGATCTCATCGCCACCGTGTGCCCGCTCTGCCAGTTCAACCTGGACTGTTATCGGGACAAGATGGTGGGCAGATGGGGGAACGAAACCATCCCCGATCCCCGGAACAAAGACGCCCGCGTCCCCGTGGGCCCGTATCTTGATATCCCCGTGGTGTTCTTCACCCAATTGATCGGCCTTGCCTTCGGCCTGTCCGAAAAAGAACTCGGCCTGCAGCGCGGCTTCGCCCCGATGCGAAAACCGGCGTGCGCCCAACCGCAACCGGCGGCCGCCTGACGCATATGACGAACCCGACCACGAGGCAATTTTTCCTACGCAGGGACTCCAATGGACAAGGTTAACGGCAACCACGACGTTCGGATCGGCTTTTATGTCTGCCAGTGCGGCCACAACATCGCGGCGATGGTGGACTGCGCGGAGTTGGCGAAATACGTCGGGCAGCTTCCCAACGTGGTCCTCTCGCGCGACTACAAGTACATGTGCTCGGATCCGGGCCAGGAGTTGATTCAAAAGGACATCAAGGAGTTCGGCCTGAATCGGATCGTGGTCGCGTCCTGCTCGCCGCTGCTGCATGAGCACACCTTCCGCAGCGCGGTCGAAGCCGGCGGACTGAACCCGTTCTTTTTCCACATGGTCAACATCCGCGAGCACGTTTCGTGGGTGCACACCGACCGCGCCGAGGCCACCGCGAAAGCCAGGGCGCTCGCCCGCGCCGCCATCCGGCGCGTCGCGCATCACCGGGCCCTCGAGGTGAAGAAGGTGCCGGTCCATCCCGATGTGCTGGTCGTGGGCGGCGGCATCGCCGGCATCCACGCGGCCCTGACGCTGGCCAAGGCCGGCAAGAAGGTTTACCTCGTGGAGCGTGAGCCCTCCATCGGCGGACACATGGCCAAGTTCGACAAGACTTTCCCGACGCTGGACTGCGCGGCCTGCATTCTGACGCCGAAGATGTCCGAGGTCGGCTCCCATCCGAACATCACGCTGTGGAGCCACTCCGAGGTCGTGAAAATGGACGGCTACGTGGGCAACTACACCGTCAAGATCAAGCGGAAGCCTCGCTACATTAATGAAGACCTCTGCACCGGCTGCCAGGAGTGCATCTCCCATTGCGTCTACAAGGAACCCAAGTTCCATGACGATTTCAACGAAGGCCTCGGCAAGCGCAAGCCGGTGTACATCCCTTTCCCACAGGCCACGCCCCAGGTGGTGCTGATTGACCCGGAAGTCTGCCTGAACTTCAAGCGCGGTGTCCTGACGGACAAGTGCAAGAAACCCTGTGTGGAGGCCTGCGGCGACCGGAAGGCGATCGACTTCAAGCAGAAGGAGGAGCTCAAGGAAATCAAGGTGGGCACGATCATCGTCGCCACCGGGTTTCAGACGTTTGATGTCGGGCGGATGCCGCAATATGGCTACGGGCGCTATCCGAACGTTTACACCGCGCTGGAAGTCGAGCGGCTGGTGAACGCCTCCGGCCCGACGGCTGGTGACGTGATCCTGCGCGATGGCTGCCATCCCAAGTCCATCGGCATCATCCATTGTGTCGGCTCGCGCGACAAGAACACCAACCGGTGGTGCTCGCGGGTGTGCTGCATGTACTCCATGAAGCTGGCCCACCTGCTCAAGGAGCACACCGAGGCGGAAATCTACAACTTCTACATCGATATCCGCGCCCCCGGCAAAGGCTACGAGGAATTCTACGACAAGCTGCTCGAAGAGGGCGTGCATTTCATCCGCGGCCGCGTGGGCGAGGTAACCGACTGGGCTTTCATTCCGGAGGAGGAAGGCAAACTCGTCATCCGTGTGGAAGACACGCTGGCCGGCGTGGTGCGGCGGATTCCGGTCGACATGGTCGTTCTGGCCACCGGCCTCGAGCCGCAAGCCGACGCCCAAGACGTCCGCCGCCTGTTCAACATGAGCTGCGGTTCGGAAGGCTTTTTCCTCGAACGGCACCCGAAGCTCGCCCCGGTAAATACCTTCACCGATGGCGTCTACCTCGCCGGCTGCTGTCAGAGTCCAAAGGACATTCCCGACAGCGTGGCCCAGGCGGGGGCCGCTGCGGCCGAGGCGATGGTGCTCATTGACAAGGGCCACATCGAGCAGGAGCCGAACACGGCCTTCGTGGTCGAGGCCGAGTGCAGCGGCTGCAAGTCCTGCATTCCACTCTGCCCATACACGGCCATCACCTTAAACGAAGGCAGCAAGAAAGCCGTCATTAACGAGGCGCTTTGCAAGGGCTGCGGCACCTGTGTGGCGGCCTGCCCGTCGGGCTCGATTGTACAAAACCTCTTCGATGACGAAGAAGTGTTCAGTGAAATCCAGGGAGTACTGGCTTATGACTAAAGAATGGACCCCACGGATTGTGGCTTTTTTCTGCAATTGGTGCACGTACACGGCGGCGGACTTGGCGGGGGTGTCGCGGATGAAGTACGCGGCGAACACGCGGACGATCCGGCTGATGTGCTCGGGGCGGGTGGATCCGCAGTTTATTTTGGAGGCGTTCGCCCGGGGGGCGGACGGGGTGCTGATCGGGGGCTGCCATCCGAACGACTGCCACTACGGCGAGGGCAACTACAAGATGCTGCGCCGCTTTGCGCTCTTGCAGCGGATGTTGCAGGACCTGGGCATTGGGGAGGAGCGGCTGCGGCTGGAATGGATCTCCGCGGCGGAGGGCGAGAAGGTCAAAAGCGTCATCAACGACATGGTGAAAAAAATCACGGCCCTGGGCCCGCTGGACCTGCCGGGGAAGTGCGCGGACTGGGACCGGGAGCTGACGGAGCTGGCGCCCGCCGTCGAGCCGGCGCCGGTGGAAAGCGAGGTGACCCATGCCTAAGCCCAAAGTGGCCTTTTACTGGTGCGCCTCCTGCGGGGGCTGCGAGGAGACGGTCGTGGACCTGGCCGAGGACATCCTCGGGGTGGTGGAGAAGGTGGACATCGTCCTGTGGCCCGTGGCGATGGACTTCAAGTACAAGGACGTCGGGGCCATGGCCGACCAGTCCATCTTCGCCACGCTGCTCAACGGGGCCATCCGGTCCACCGAGCAGGAGGCGATGGCTCACCTGCTGCGCCGCAAAAGCCGCTATTTGATCGCCTACGGTTCGTGCGCCTGCACCGGCGGCATTCCGGGGCTGGCCAACCAGTTTCCGCGCGAGCAGATCCTCAAGTTCAACTACGAGGATGCGCCCTCCGTGGTCAACGAGGCGAAGACGCGGCCGCAACTGGTGTTCGAGGAGGACGGCCGCCGGCCGCACCTGCCCGAGCTGCACCACGTCGTGCGTTCGCTCGACCAGGTCGTGGCGGTCGATTATTACATTCCCGGCTGCCCGCCCACGCCCAAACTCACCCTGGCCGCCGTGGCGGCGCTGCTCGACGGGCGGCTGCCGCCCAAGGGCTCGGTGCTGGCCCCCGACATCGCGCTCTGCGAGGAGTGCCCGCGCCGCGACTCCAAGCCCACGGACCTGAGCTTTACCGAGTTCAAGCGCCCCCACCAGAAGCTGCTGGATCCCGACCAGTGTTTCCTAACCCAGGGGGTGGTGTGCATGGGCCCGGCCACGCGCCAGGGCTGCGAGGCGCAGTGCATTGCCGGCAACATGCCCTGCACGGGCTGCTTTGGCGGCACCGACCGCGTCAAGGACCAGGGCGCGAAGCTCCTTTCCAGCCTCTGTTCCAACCTCGGGCCCAAGGAAGAGGCGGGCATCAACCAGGTGCTGGCGGGCATCCCCGACCCGGTCGGCACCTTCTATCGGTACGGACTGGCGCGCAGTCTCCTGCGCCGCAAAGTGGATCTTTAACTGTAGGGCGGGGTCGCCGGACTCCGCCGCAACCGAAGCGAACCAAATTTACAGAAGAAAACGAAGGGAACGAAGATCCGCGCTGTAGGAGCCTGCTTGCAGGCGATTTCTCATGCGGCATCGCGAGCAAGTTCGCTCCTACAACTGCTGTCCTCTGATCTCTGCCCTCCGACCTCTGCCCTCCGACCTCTGACTTCTGACCTCTGACTCCCCATGGACGACGCAGCCCAACAAGTTTTCAACGAGGGCCAGGCCCGGGCCAACGCGGCCTACGCGGCCGCCAAGCGCAATATCACGATCGATCCGATCACGCGGCTGGAGGGCCACGGCAAGATCGACATCTACCTCGACCCCAAGGGCGACGTGGAGCGCGCCTATTTCCAGGTGCCCGAGCTGCGCGGCTTCGAGGTCTTCAGCCTGGGCCGCCCGGCCGAGGACATGCCCCAGATCACCAGCCGCATCTGCGGGGTCTGCCCCACCGCGCACCACATGGCCGCGACCAAGGCGCTCGACGCCCTCTACCAGATCGAACCCACCCCGGCCGGCCGGAAGATCCGCGAGCTGGTCTACCACACCTTCATGCTGGAGGACCACGCCCTGCACTTCTTCTTCCTGGGCGGACCCGATTTCATCGTCGGGCCGGAGGCGCCGCCCGCGGAGCGCAACATCCTGGGCGTGATCGGCAAGGTCGGCCTGGAGGCCGGCAAGAAGGTCATCGCCACCCGCCGGCGGCTGCGCGAGCTGATCGCGTACTTTGGCGGCAAGGTCGTGCACCCCGTGCTGGGACTGCCCGGCGGCGTCAGCAAGGCGCTTAAGCCCGCGGACCTGCCCAAGTTCCAGGAACTGGCCCGGGACGGCCTCGCGTTCGCCGAGTGGACCCTCCAGGTCTTCAAGCAGATCGTCCTCGCGAACCCCGACTATGTGAAGCTGATCACCGCGGACGCCTTCACCCATAAAACCTGCTACCTGGGCATGGTGGACGAGCAGAACCGGGTCAACTTCTACGACGGCAAGCTGCGCGTCGTCGACTGCAACGGGAAAGAGGTCTGCAAGTTTGAGGCGCAGCAGTACCGCGACTTTATCGCCGAGCATGTCGAGCCGTGGAGCTACATGAAGTTCACCTTCCTCAAACAACGCGGCTGGCAGGGCTTCGTGGAGGGGCCGGACACGAGCATCTATTCGGTCGCCCCGCTGGCCCGCCTCAACGCCGCCGACGGCATGGCCACGCCCAAGGCCCAGGCGGCCTACGAGGAGTTCTTCCAGACCCTCGGCGGCAAGCCGGTGCACCACACCCTGGCCAACCACTGGGCGCGGGTGATCGAGATGATTTACGCGGCCGAGCGCATCGTCGAACTGGTCAATGACCCGGAGATAACGAGCCAGGAGGTGCGCCGCATCCCCACGACCGTGCCCGCCGAGGGCATCGGCGTGGTCGAGGCGCCGCGCGGCACCCTCTTCCACCATTATAAGACCGATGGGCGCGGCCTGATCACGATGGCCAACCTGATCGTGGCCACCGGCAACAACGCCGCCCGCATCGCCATGAGCGTGGAGAAGGCCGCCAAGGGCCTGATCAAGGGCGGCCACGTCACCGAGGGCCTGCTCAACCAGATCGAGATGGCCTTCCGCGCCTACGATCCCTGCTTGGGCTGCGCCACCCATGCCCTCCCCGGCCATACCCCCCTCAAGGTCTCCCTCTACAACCACCACCGCCAGCTCCTCCAACAACTCGTCCAGGAGTGACGCGCCAGCGCGGCCCGCGCCTCACCGACGCGAGTTTCTGACTGTACCAACTCCTCCGCTGCCGCCGAGTTAGACGTCTGGCAGACAGCCGAATCTCCCCACGCCCCAGCCTTGTGCCGGGGCTTTTTACTGCCCGCAAAGCAAAGCGCCCGGCCCTTCTTTGCCGCGATGGCGGGCTTCTGGATTCCGGCTGAGGGATTTCCGCTCCTACTCCCTCCCAATATCTGCGCAATGCTCGCCAATGGATGCGGAGCTGTTCTCACGGAACGCCGCTACCCTTCTCCAATCCTCTGGTACTTCAACCACTTAGTTAGAACCCTAGCGATTCTTTTCAGCATATGAACCTATATGTCCTGCTGAAGATGGTGCCTGATACGGTGGAGGAGTTGAACGTTGCCAGTGACAACCGATCACTGGACGCCGAATACCTCAGATTCAAGCTCGATGATCCTGACGAGCATGCGCTGGAACAGGCGCTCCTGTTAAAAGAGAAATGCGGCGGCACGATCACGGTACTCGCCTTGGATGCGCCGGAGGTGGACGACGCCCTGTTTACGGCGCTGGCCAAGGGCGCCGACCACGCGGTGAAGATTCCGGTGGATCAAGCCACGCTAGGCACCGTCGCCACGGCCAGAGCATTTGCGGCATTCTTCTCATCTCTGTCCAGCCCACCCGGCGCGGATACTTTGATCCTGCCCGGTTCTCAGGCGATTGATGATCTGGAAGGCGAAGTGGCTGCTTATCTGGCCGAGTTGCTCAAACTGCCCTACTTGGGCGTGGTCTGTGGCGTCGCGCCCGGGGATGGCAAGGTGGTTGTCCTCAAGGAATTCTCGGGCGGCTTGCGCGGCAAATTCGAGGTGCCGCTGCCCGCTGTGCTGGGCATTCAATCCGCCGAAAAACCGCCGCGCTACGTGCCGGTGGCCAAAGTGCGCGCGGTGATGAAGTCAGCCAAGATCGAAACCGCGGACCTCGCGCCGCCCGAGCCGGCCCGAATCCTCGAAATGGAGCGGATGTATAAGCCTGAAACCACCGGCCGGGCCGAAATGCTGGAAGGCTCGCCGGCGGAGATCGCCGACCAGATCGCCACCCTGCTCGCCCAACGCGGGATTATCTAACCCTCAACCACCGGGCAACAACATGAGCGCTGGAATTCTCGTTTTGGTGGAGCATCTCAAGGGTGCGGTGGCCGACATCACTTTCGAGATGTTGGGCGCCGCCCGCAAAATGTCCGACTCGCTGAAAAGCCCGGTGCATGCGGTGGTGCTGGGCAGGGACGGGGCTGGTCTGGCCGCCCGGCTGGGCGCTGCCGACAGCGTGTTGGTGGTGGACGACCTGGCTTTGGAGCAGCCCTCGGCCGAAGCGGCCATTGCCGTACTTCAACAAATCATGGAGCAGAAGCAGGCGGCCCTGGTGCTGCTGGGCGGCACCAATGTTTCCTTTGGCCTGGGGGCGCGGCTGGCGGCCCGCACCCAGCTGCCCTTCGTGAATTTCTGCAAAGGCATCCGCGTCGAAGGTGAGGCGGTGGTACTCACCAGCCAATTGTTCGGCGGGAAGATTCTCTCGGATGTAAGGCTGGCCCAGGGTCGGGGCATCATCAGCATCTATCCCGGGGCGTTCCCGGCCGCCCTGGGCAAAAGCGAGAAGACACCGCCGGTGGAGAAGCTGGCCGTGCCCGTGCCGGGCTCCAAGGTCGTCTTTCAACAATTCATCGAGCCGGAAGCCGGCGACATCGACATCACGAAGATGGCCGCGCTGGTCTCGGTGGGCCGCGGCATTCAAAACGCAGACAACATCTCGCTCGCCGAAGATCTGGCCAAGACCTTGGGCGGCGCCGTGTGCGCCTCGCGGCCGGTGATCGATCAGGGCTGGCTGCCGTTGAGCCGGCAGGTTGGCAAGTCCGGCATGAGCGTGGCGCCGAAGCTCTATCTGGCCCTGGGCATCAGCGGTGCGCCCGAACACTGCGAAGGAATGAAAGGCGCGCAGTTGATCGTGGCCATCAACACTGACCCGAAGGCGCCGATCTTCGACCTCGCGCACTACGGGGCGAACGCGGATTGCCTTGAGATCATCGAACGATTGAAGGAGGCGGTGGAGAAGAAGAAGACAAAGTAGCCAGGAGCGACCAATGGAACCAATCCGGCCGATCCTCTACAACATCCACGAGCACTACCAGTGGGCGGAATACGCCTGCTACGCATTGGGCGGCCTCACCGTGCTCATCTTCGCCTACGGCGTGTGGCGGCACGTCAGGCAATGGCGGCTGGGCAAGCCGGAGCCGGTCGTGAAAGCGGTGCCAGAGCGGATCAAGGCGTGCATCAAGTTCGCCCTGTTCCAAGGGCGGCTGGCGTCGGATCGCTACGCCCTGCTGATGCACCTGGCCATCTTCTTCGGCATGGGCGTGCTTTTCATCGGCACGGCTCTGGCCACGCTGGACCAAGACATCGGCTACCTGCTGTTCAACTGGCAGTTCCTCCGGGGAAACTTCTACCTCGGCTACAAGTTGAGCCTCGATCTGCTCGGCTTGGCGCTGATCGCGGGTCTCGCCTTGGCGTTCTATCGGCGCTACGTGCTGAAGCCGGAGCGGCTCAAGAACCTCCTCTATCCGACCTTCCCGCTCGACTCGTTCTACCTGCTGATGATTCTCTTCCTGATCGCAGGGACGGGTTTGGTGGTGGAAGCATTGCGGCTGGCGGCGTCCCCAGTGCCGTGGGCGCATTGGTCGCCGGTCGGAAACCTTCTGGCCGGGGCTTTTCGCGGAATGTCGCCGGAGAAGCTGCAGGGCACCCACTTCTTCTTCTGGTGCCTGCACGCCTTGCTGGCCTTCGCCTTCATCGCGCTGGTGCCGTGTTCGAAGGCATTCCACCTGGTTTCGTCGGCGGTCAGTATCTACCTGCGCAATCTCGGCCCCGTGGGCGCGCTGCCAGTGGCGGAGCCGGCCGGCGTGGCCAGGATCAACGACTTCACCTGGCGCCAACTGCTCCAGTTTGACGCCTGCACCTGGTGCGGGCGCTGTCAGGAACAATGCCCCGCGCACGCCAGCGGCTCGAAGCTCTCACCGAAGAACCTGGTGCTGAAACTCGACGACCAGTTGCTCAAGGCGACCAGGGTCAATGGCAACGGCCAGCCTGCCACCGCCGAAGCAGCGGCCCCGGTTGCGGCGCCGTTACATGACGAGAAGGTCATCTCCGCCGACGAACTGTGGGCCTGCACCACCTGCCGCGCGTGCGAGGAAGTGTGCCCGGTCTTCATCGAGCAGCCGCGCGCCATCGTGGATCTGCGCCGCTATTTGGTGAGCCAAGGCACGATGAACAAGACCGTGCAGGACGCGCTCAACAGTCTCAACCGCTACGGCAACTCTTTCAACAAGTCCGATCGCATGCGCGCCAAATGGGCGCAGGGTCTGCCCGCCAGGATCAAGGACGCCCGCAAGGAGCCGGTGGACTGCGTCTGGTTCGTGGGCGACTACGCTTCCTACGACCCGCGCGTGCTCGAAATCACCCAGGCCACGGCGAAGATTTTCCAGCAGGCCGGCATGGACTTCGGCCTCCTCTACGAAGGCGAACGCAACTCCGGCAATGACGTGCGCCGCGTGGGTGAAGAGGGCCTCTTCGAGGTGCTCCGCGGCAAGAACCTCGACGCTTTCGGCAAGGTCCAGTGGAAGAACGGCCGCAAGACCATCATCACCACGGACCCGCACTCCCTCAACACGCTCAAGAACGAATACCAGTTCGAGGCCAATGGTGTCACCGTGCAGCACTACACCGAGGTGCTGGACGAACTGCTTCAGGCCGGCCGGCTGCCGCTCAAGAAGAAACTCACCGGCCGCGCGACCTACCACGATCCCTGCTATCTGGGGCGCTACAACGGTGTCTACGAGCCGCCCCGCCGCGTGCTGCGCGCGCTGGGCGTGGAGGTCGTGGAAATGCCGCGCACGCGCGACCGGAGCTATTGTTGCGGCGCAGGCGGCGGCCGGATCTGGATGGAAGACACTCCCGACATCAAGGAACGCCCCGCCGAGAACCGCTTGAAAGAAGCGGCGTCACTGGTGGACGTGCCCACCTTCGTCGTCGCTTGTCCGAAGGACCTCGCCATGTTCCGCGACGCGGTCAAGACCACGGGCAACGAAGGAAAAATCACCGTCAAAGACATCGCGGAGCTGGTCGCCGAAGCCGTGCAAGGCTGAATGAAATCTGAATTCCGACATCCGAATCCCGAACCAGGGCCAGAACCCGAAATCCGCAAGGCCAGCCACGGCGCGCGTTCGTTTGCGGACTTCGGCCTCCGGCTTGATCTCTGATTTCCAATCCCATTTACCGCCCAACGAAAGGACAACACCATGGTCGTCATGCTTGAGCCTGAACTGGAGCAAAAAGGAGCCACCCTCGAAACGGTTCTCCAGACTCCTGATGGCAAACGCATCCTCACTTGCATCCAATGCGGCACGTGCGCCGGCACCTGTCCTTATGGCGAGTACATGGAATACCCCCCCCGCCGCATCATCAACATGCTGCGCCGCGGCCGAATTGAGGAGGTTTTCAAGTCCGACAGCATGCTGCGCTGCGTGGCTTGCTACGCCTGCATGGCCAAGTGTCCGCGCGGCATCCGTCTGTCCGACGTGCTCCTGCCGCTGGTAAAGGAGCAGACCATCGTCCACCACCCGGCCCTCCCCGCCGAGTTGCAGAAAACGCTGCAGAACATCCTCCGCTACGGCAATCCGATGGGCGAGTCCTCGCGCAAGCGGGTGGCGTGGAAAACCACCACCCCGGTCCCCGTCCCGGTGATGTCCGAGATCAAGCGTCCGGTGGATGTGCTCTGGTTTGTGGAGTGCTACACCTCCTATTACGGCCGCGGCCAGGACAACAGCCGGGCCACGGCGAAGCTCCTGAACGCCCTCGGCATCGACTTTGCGATCCTCGGCAACGAGGAGAAATGCGCCGGCGACTGCGGCCAGCTCTCCTGGGAGTCGGGACTGTTCGAGACGCTCACCGACTACAACATGGAGATCTTCAAGAAGTACCGCTTCAACCGGATGATCACCGGCGATGCGCATGCCTACAACGCCTTCCGCATCCGTTACCAGATGTATGGCTTTAACTACCGGATTGACCACACCCACATGCTGCTCGCGGAGAGGCTGGACCAACTCAGGCCGAAGCTGACCAAGAAGCTGAATTACACCGTCACCTACCACGACTCGTGCTGCCTCGGACGCCGGGCCGGGATGTACGATGAACCCCGGGCGCTGCTCCGCGCCATCCCTGGCCTCAAGCTCGTCGACATGGTCCACAACCGCGCCAATTCGATCTGCTGTGGTGGCGGGGGAGGCGGCATGTGGCTGGACACATTCTTCAAGGAGAAAGGCATGGAGCGTCTGTCCGAGCGGCGCGTGAAGGAAGCCATCGCCACGGGCGCCGACGTGCTGGCGGTGTCCTGCCCGTACGAGATCTTCCGCTTTGAGGACGCGCTGAAGGTGATCCCGCACGACAAGCCGATGATCGTGCGCGATGTGACTGAGCTGCTGGCCGAATCCCTGGGAGACTGAGCCATGTACACGCCCAAGAAACACGAACCCGTCCGCATCGGTTTCTACATCTGCCATTGCGGCACCAACATCGCCGGGATGGTGGACGTGCAGGCGGTGGCCAAATATGTCGCCGCGCTTCCCAACGTGGTCCTCTCGCGCGACTACAAGTACATGTGCTCCGATCCGGGCCAGGAGATGATCGTGCAGGACATCATCGAGCACCGCCTCAACCGTATCGTCGTGGCGGCGTGCTCGCCGCTCCTGCATGAGCACACGTTCCGCGAGGCGACGCGCCGCGGCGGACTGAACCCCTTCTTCTTCCAGATGGTCAACATCCGCGAGCATGACTCGTGGGTGCATACCGACCGCCAGCTGGCCACCCGCAAGGCGATGGCCCTGTCCCGCGCCGCCATCCAGCGCGTGCCGCTGCACAAGCCCCTCGAGGTCAAAAAAGTCTCCATCAACCCGAACGTGCTGATCGTGGGCGGTGGCATCGCGGGCATTCACGCCGCGCTGGTCCTCGCCAACGCCGGCAAGCAGGTCTACCTCGTCGAGCGCGACCCCACCATCGGCGGCCACATGGCCAAGTTCGACAAGACCTTCCCGACGCTCGATTGTGCCATGTGCGTACTCTCGCCGAAGATGGCCGCCGCCGGCTCCCATCCGAACATCACGCTGTGGAGCTACTCCGAGGTCGTGAAGGTGGACGGCTACGTGGGCAACTTCAAGGTCACCGTCCGCCGCAAGCCGCGGTACGTGCTGGAGGACCTCTGCACCGGCTGCCAAGAGTGCGTGGAGGCGTGCATCTACAAGGAGCCGAAGTTCCGCGACGAGTTCAACCTCGGTCTCGGCAAGCGCAAACCCGTCTTTCTGCCGTTCCCGCAGGCCATTCCGCCGGTGGTGCTCATCGACCCCGAGACGTGCATCGAGCTCAAAACCGGCAAGTGCAAGAAGACCTGCGTGGAGGCCTGCGGCGACCGGAAGGCGATCGACTTCAAGCAGAAGGAGGAACTCAGGGAAATCACCGTCGGCACGATCATCGTCGCGACCGGCTTCCAGATTTTCGACGCAAAGCGCACGCCGTACTACGGCTACGGCATATATCCCAACGTCTACAACGCGTTGGAGGTCGAGCGCCTCGTCAACGCCAGCGGTCCGACCGGCGGGGAAATCGTCCTGCGCAACGGCCAGGTGCCGAAGAAAGTCGCCATCATCCACTGCGTCGGTTCGCGCGACGAAAACTCCAACCGCTGGTGCTCGCGGGTCTGCTGCCTGTACTCGCTCAAACTCGCCCACCTCATCCACGAGCACACCCAGGCGGAGATCTACAACTTCTACATCGATATCCGCACGCCCGGCAAAAGCATGGAGGAGTTTTACTGCCGCGTCGCCGAGGAGGGCATCAACCTCATCCGCGGCCGGGTGGCCGATGTGTATCCCGACCCGAGCGACGGCGCCACGGGCCGGCTCATCGTGCAGGCGGAGGACACCATGCTGGACTGCATCATGAAGGTCCCGGTCGACATGGTGGTGCTTTCCGTCGGACTGGAGCCGCATCCCGATACGGAAAAAATCCGCCGCCTGTTCAACATGAGTTGCAGCAGCGAGGGCTGGTTCCTCGAGCGGCACCCGAAGCTCGCCCCGGTGAGCACCTTCACCGACGGCATCTTTCTCGCCGGCTGCTGCCAGGGGCCGAAGGACATTCCCGACAGCGTGGCCCAGGCGGGGGCCGCCGCGGCCGAGGCCTTCTCGCTCATCGACAAGGGCAACATCGAGCTGGAGCCGAACACGGCCTTCGTGGTCGAGGCCGAGTGCAGCGGCTGCAAGTCCTGCATTCCGCTCTGCCCGTACACCGCCATCTCGCTCCTGGCCGACAAGAAGAAGGCCTACATCAATGAGGCGCTCTGCAAGGGCTGCGGCACCTGTGTCGCCGCCTGTCCGTCCGGCTCCATCGTGCAGAACCTGTTCGAGGATGCCGAGATCTTCAATGAGATCGACGGCCTGCTCGAGCCGACCTCGGTCTAACGGAAAGAATCGACATGGAAAACGAGACTCCTCCCCCTTCAGGCAACGGCTCCTGGTCCCCGCGCATCATCGCTTTTTTCTGCAATTGGTGCACGTACACGGCGGCGGACTTGGCGGGGGTGTCGCGGATGAAGTACGCGGCGAACACGCGGACGATCCGGCTGATGTGCTCGGGGCGGGTGGATCCGCAGTTTATTT